>Ga0126378_10000643_pt1 | contig 25479 bp, 20 predicted proteins | sample PanSoiMetPlot_23_FD_92587 | JGI IMG/M metagenome (GOLD analysis project Ga0126378, IMG submission 92587) | Tropical forest soil microbial communities from Panama - MetaG Plot_23 | ecosystem: Environmental > Terrestrial > Soil > Tropical forest > Bulk soil | place: Panama | collected 2016-02-17
GCTGGAAATCAAGACTGCCAGCCTCAGCGGTGGAGTCGCCACGATCAGCCGGCACATCGCGCCCGGAACCACCGTGCAATTGCGGCTGCAAATCGGTCTGCGAAACATGCAGGCCACTGCGCTCATGCGCGACTATCGCGCGCAAGACATGGCTTTCGAAATCGTGGACATGAACCTCGAAGAACGCAGCAAGTACCGCCGCCTGCTTGCAGGCAACATCGTTCAAGGTACCCCTGACACCGAGCCCGCTGCCGCAACCGCAACTGTAGCCGGTTCTTAATTCGCATTATTCACGGATCGCCCACCTCGCAGCAGGCAAATGATCAAAGAGCTGTCATTCTGAGGGCCGACCCAATCGGCCCGAAGAATCTCAACCGGCCAAGAACCGTAGATTGTTTTTAGTTGAGGTTCTTCGCTTCGCTCAGGATGACACGTATTTAGAGGGCTGCCGGAACGTCGTCATTTGCTTGCTTGTTTTCGGCCCTGCCCCATTAGTTCGCGGCCATGTGCAGGGCGACTGTCGCCAATATGACTGCGGCAGTCAGCGTCGTGGTGGCGACAAAAAGCGTTGCCGGATGCGCGCGGATAAAGACCAGCTTTCGCCGCGTGCCCTGAGCCAGTCCGACGTCGTGGTTCCAACTGTTTAGCAGTGTGCCGCAACCTGTGACCAGCGCAGCAAACGGCAGCGCGAGCAGCAGCACCCAAAGCGTCCACATGCGCGCCGCGTACCACATGACAAGCTGTTGTGCGCTGCGTGCTGGTTCATACTGCGGCGGCAGGTAGCGCACGACCAGCGCAGTCATAAAGAGCACAGCGGGGAAGAGGAGTAACACTTCGACGAGGGCGACGAGTCGGATTGTCATAAAGAGCTTTATAATGCAAAGCATCTGCCTTGTCAAGCGCAAAAAGCATCCGTACCCGGCTACAATGTGTCCCGCGCAAGGTGGCCTTCAGCATGGACAAACATCAACCCTCAAAACCTGCTCTAACCCCGGAACAGCAATTTCTGAACGACATCTGGGAGCAGCATATCCGCGAGGAGTTCATTACTCACAATCCCCAAGCAACCATCGACACCATGGTCCCCGACGCTTACGTGAACCACGTGCCAGTTCTAACTGGCGGTCTTGGTCATAATCAGTTACGCGAATTCTATTCCCGCCACTTCATTCCCAAAATGCCCCCAGACACGGAAATCATGCCCGTGTCTCGCACGATCGGAGTCGAGCGTCTAGTCGATGAAATGATTTTTCGCTTTACTCACACTTTGGAAATGGATTGGATGCTTCCCGGAATTGCTCCCACGGGCAAGCGGGTAGAATGCGGGCTAGTCGTGATCGTTCACTTTCGCGAAGGGAAACTGTCCAGCGAGCACATTTATTGGGATCAGGCTTCCGTTCTCGCGCAAATCGGTCTTCTGGATACCTCGCGTCTCCCTGTGGTCGGAGTGGAAACTGCGAAGAAGTTAGCCGACCGCAGTCTGCCGTCAAACAAGCTAATCGAAAGAGCCGCTGCAAACAAACCTCAATCCCGATAAGCCTTATTGCCCAGGGTAGCTCTACAGGCCTTTACCTGATCAGGCTTTGCGTATTTTAACTGATGGTTTCTCCTGGCCTCCCTAAGTATCTATGTAATCCCTCAGCCCTCGTTCCTGCTCCTAACGCGAAATCGAGCATCAGGAGTCGTTCTGTGGCACTAACCATGCTCCAAACTGTGTCCTGTTACCGCAGGCATGCCTCGCGGCTTCAAGCAGGGGAAGGCGTATACGCTCTCTGGAGTTGCGGCAGCCGAGAGGAACTCTCGCGAGTTCGAGACCTCAGCTTCAGTGGCATGTTTATCGAATCCCCCATTGAGGCAAACATCGGTGCTCCTGTAAAGCTCAACTTCCTCGCGCCTGAGGGACAGATTCGCGCAAGCGCTGTGGTACGCCACGTAATATCTGGCGAGGGCCTGGGTTTGAAATTCATCGCTATTAATGACCATGACTGCCACCACCTCGTGGGCTTGATGAAACGCCTGCGAAACTAACCTCCTCGGCGTGCTTTACGTGGGCTGACTGATGCTGGAAGGCCGGAAAGAAAGGCGGAACCCGCTCAGAGCTAAAGTGCTGCTCTCAAGTGTGACGCAGCCGCCGCATGCGGAGGAGGTTTCAACTGACAACATGAATTCCTATGGCATGCGGGTGCAAACGCAGGGGCCCTGGGAGCCAGGTTCAATTGTGCTTGTCATGTCTTACCACAAAGAACTCTGGTGGCGCGCAAGAGTCGTGTACTGTAAACCTCTTCAACACAAAGCATTCGGTCTTGGATTGGAGTTTCTCGCTCGCGCTGGGGCAGCGGCCTTGCAGTGAACGGACTACGAAGGAGCCCCTCAACTTGCAGCAACAATCGGCAGCCAGTCCTCCACGCCGTTCTGCAATACGTTGTAGTCCGCCCCGGAGATTTGCTCAAGTGGTGGATTCAGGGCAAGAATTTTGACCTCTGGGTACTTCGCTCTGAGCCACTCGACCATTTCCTTGCGAACGTCCTCCGGTGCGGAATGGCCCACAATGAAGAGGTCGTAGTGCAGAATGGTGCTAAGAAGAACCTTGGCCTTCTCGTTGGTCACAACCGAAATTACGCCGTGGCCGTGCGCTCGAAGCGCGTCAGCTCTTATGGCTCCCGACTTCTCGTCATAAGCGATCTGAAAAATCCGTTTGACCGTCCGCCACTGCGCCCGAGGCACATTCAGTTGCGCCACAACCTGGCGCGTCTTTGCGTCCGTTACATAGCATTCGTTTTTGGTTTGCTTTGCATGCTCCCGCAGTGTTTGCATCGCGTACGGCAGACCAGACACAATGGTGATTTTCAGCGCTGAGCCGGTCGGCAAAACTTCGAATATCTCGTATTGGCCATCCACTCATGCCAAACCTCGAACAGGTAAGTTGACACTCCGCTCCTGCGTGTTCGGTGTCAAGGCCCCTGCCCTTGACGCCAATCCATCTCTTCGATACTTAGGCACATTCGGATAAGGTCTATCGTGTTTACTGACTGTCATCTCCTCTCACCATCTTAAATCTCCCAATACCCCCGCTCCTTGGCGTGCGGCCGCTTGTTTACCCTGAACATCGAAGGGCCGCAGCTTTCTCTGGCTTTGTAGTGGCAGCCTGCCTACCGCAGGCAAGGGACCGCTGCGCCCTTCTTGTCGCTCCCTTGTAGTCGCCGGTCTTCAGACCGGTTCTTTTTCTCGCCACTCTTCGCTCGTCACCCGCCACTCTTGTTGATGCCGCCTTCATCCAAATTGGCTCCACTTTTGCCCTGGACGAATCTCCTTTTCGTCCATCTGGCAGCCATCCTTCGATACCGTACTCAAGTCGGCGCCGCGCAACGGCCTCCCCGGACGAACGACAGGAACCACCATGAAAACGAAAAGTTGTCTTTCCATTTGGCTGCTAACCTGTAGCTCAATTCTTGCGTTGCCTGCGTTCGTCGGGAGTCGTCCACTTAGCGCTCAGGCTGGCGCGCCCGCTCAATCCGCAATTTCCGCGCGCGATGGCTCTCACGATTTCGATCCGGTGCTCGGCTCCTGGAAATACCATCTTCGTCGCCGCCTCAATCCTCTCACTGGCTCCAACACTTGGGTAGACTACGAAGGCACGGGCGTTTGCCGAAAGATCTACGACGGCGCCCAAATCGATCAATTCGTCGGCGATGGCCCAGCGGGCCACATTGAGGGTCTTACACTCCGCACTTACAATCCCGAGTCGCATCAGTGGCGGCTCTACTGGGCCAATAGGAAGATCGGGATCCTCGACCCGCCGCAGGTCGGCGAATTTAGGAATGGCGTTGGCGAGTTCTATGCCATCGACACGTACAGCAACAAAACCGTTCTCGTCCGTTTCCGCTGGACCAACCTCGACACGCCAACGCCCCACTTCGAACAGTCTTTCTCCGACGATGGCGGAAAAACCTGGGAAGTCAATTGGATCACCGACCAAACTCACCTTCCGGATCAGCCCGACCAAGCCCATTGACCACCACATTTCGTAGCGCCAGCATCCAATCGGCTTCGCACAGTCCTTTCCTTTGTAGGGGCGCAGCCTGCCTACCGCAGGCAGGCATTGCCGCGCCCTTCTTGGAGTCCAGCTTTTGGGGTCGGAGCTTTAGCTCTGACATTTAGCCTGCGCTTCCTCGCTAATCGTCTTTTCTATAGGAGCAGGCCGGCTTTTCCTTCGCGTTCGCTCCTAGAATTTAAGCAGAGATGCTCTCGGCGAGTCGCACGCAGTTCCGCCCGGACTCTTTGGCGCGGTAGAGCGCGCCGTCTGCGGCTTCGAGCACCAGTTCGGGTGTGGAAAGCTTCTTGGAGTTTTCAGCCACGCCGATGCTAATGGTGATGGTTACGGACTTGACCGGCGCCTGCTCCGGGGTGTGCTCAGGTTTTTTGCCAGGATCCCTGGGTCCTCGCAGACGAAAGCCGCTCGCCGCAATTGCCGCACGCAGCGACTCCACAAAGGGCTGGGCTTCCGTCGCGGAGCGCCCGGAAAACACGACGGTAAACTCTTCTCCACCGTAGCGGAAGGCGCGTGCTCCGCCTGGCACCCGGGAAATCATCGAGGCGACAAACTTGAGCACCTGGTCGCCCGCATCGTGCCCATAGGTGTCGTTGAAAGCTTTGAAATGGTCCACGTCGCACATGGCTACGGCATAGCGGCCGCCCAGATGTGACATGAGGTCTTTGAGAGTTCGCCGCCCTGGCAGTCCTGTCAACTCATCGCGATGGGCAACCTCATAGCCGTGCTCCAGCGCCTCGTAGAGCAGGATCAGGCCCGCGGCGCCAAAGTAAAACATTGCCTGCTCATCTTTTCCTGTCTGCCTCAGCCCCACAAAGGCGGCCACCAGACCTAAGAGCAGTCCCATTTCAACTCTCGTGCGCCGGAACGCCGCCAGACTCACCAGTACGAGCGCCCCGGCTGCGAACGAAAGCTGTGGGGTAGGTGGAAACGAGTTCGCGCCAGCAGCGTCCTGCCCCCAGCGCAGAAAAGCCTCTGCCTGGCCTCCTCGCATCTGCCCCAGCATAACCACGCAGACACTCTCGATTACGATCAGAGCCAACTTCGAGAGGCCGCTGGGCGTCACAGTGCTGCGCTCCCTGAGTAATGCAAAGAGAGCGATGTTTAGAGGGAGAAGAAAAGCTGCCGCCAATTTCGAAATTTCCGCGGAGTCCGGCAGCGTCAAGCCCCAGACGGCTAAGCCGAAAACAAGGGCAGAAAAAAATACGCGCCCCTGGCTGTAGTACCAGCTGATCAGTCCGGCTGCCACCACGGTCCCGATGCAGAAAAAGCGAGCGTAGGGAGCCACCGCCAGGCTGGCCGGCTCGACTTGCGTCAGCCCCCAGGTCGCAAGCAGCAGCCAAGCGCCCGGCGTAATTAGGCGGGCTAGCCAGCGAACTGTGGCGAGGTTGCGCGGCATCTTTTTCTCACGATAACAGCTCTGTCGTTAGGACAGAGACAACAAGTCCTGAGATTATAGTTCCTGACAATGTCGGCGATATCCTAGCCGCGGAGTGGAGGAACTGGCTCAAGTGGGGTTTTGCCGGCGAAGAATAAGTAAGATTGCCAGGCCCCAACCGATCAGGCCAAACCAGACACTCGGGCGCGAGACAATTCTTGCCAGCCGTGCCGCCGAACTGGCCTGGGCCAGCCGAGCCAAAGGTCCACCTTCAGCCTGCGATCCCGGGACTTGCGCTTGCGTACTCGACGATGTACTAGGGTCGTCTGAGGACTTCGCATTAACCTTGGACAGTTCCGCTCGAGTCTCTGCAAGTTCCGCGCGAACTCTGGCCAGCTCGTCCTCGAGCTCCCGAATCAAGCTGCCTCCTACGACACCCAGGGCCAGGGCGCGTGCGTTTTCGGCAATCTGTGCCGCTGTGCGCGCAGGCTGCACAACATTGTTGCTTTTGGGGTGCTTCTTGTAGGCGCCTTCCGCCAGCACCAGGAAGGATTTCGCCCGCCTAAGGGTTTCGCGAGTATGTCTTTCTTCTTCGACCTCCGCAGCTCTCGAAGAACGCTCGAGGCGCAAGATGCCTGAGCGGGACGCTAGTTCCACCGCCTTTCGGGCCTGCAGCAGATCGCTTGGCGCGGCCTCCACGGAAGTTGGAGACGTATCATAATCGGTGTAGTGAGTGGAGAAGGACAGGGTTGCTTTTTTGGGAGGCACTTTTTTATCTGCGGGGTCCTTGCGCGCCTCCTCGTCTATGCTGTAGAGAACCACGTGCGGGCTCGGATCAACCACGGCGAAGTCTGGTTCCGCAGTCACCATGAGCCAGAAAGCTTGATAGGGCGTCCGCGCGTTGATGCTGATGGGTTTTTGGCCCGCCGAACTGATTTCGCCGAGGTTCGACGCTTTCCCGTCCCCCGACACCGCCCATAGCACGTAGGTCAGAAAATCCTTGCCGAATTTCTGTGCGGGTTGCAGGCCGGAGATATTTCCGCGGTTGATGTCGATCTCCAGGAATCCGGGCCGGCGCTTCCGGATAAAGAACACCGACGACGGGCCTGAGGCGCCTTGGATCCTTAGCTTGATGTGGGCCTCGCGCGCAAGACTCGTTCCCCCCAGCGATACTTCGGTCGGTCGCGATAGATCGCTGTAGGTCAAGATTTGGCCATTTGGCTCCCTTACTTGAATGACCTTGAACTTGCCTGGCTCTTCGACCGTGCTGCGCTGTTGCGCGGCCAACGGCATGGCGCTCACCCCGAGCAGCCAGCAGCTGATGAGACGCATCCATCCCAAGCATTTCACAACGATTTCCTCTTCGGCTTGGCGGTCTTTGGTCTTAAGTTCCATCCTAGGCAGAACAAGGGGCAAGGGCAACGCGAACTGCATTCCACGACTCGTTACGGTAATCAACCATCTTTACACCACTACGGGGGCACTGCTCGCCATTAGTAATTCCTGAAAAAAGAGAAAGCGTTTCGTGGGCAGCCCGCCCCTGGAGTGCGGCAGCCTTGCTGCCGATCACGTCGTTCCCCGCGCCAAAGTGGGATCCAATTCCTACCGGAACTTGGTTTCCTGCTGCCTCGAATGCAACTCGTTGAAAGGCGAACGTTCCGCTCCGGATTTTCTCCGCTGGCTCTTCCGCGACCGCCGCCTGACCGCCTCCGAACTCCACGCCGGCCTCCGCGCCCTCGACGCCCTCTCCACCGGCAAACTCCCCCCTCCCGTCCACCACCCCGACATCTCACTTGGGCCTTCTTGCGGTTCTAATCTTTCTCGCCACTCGCCACCGACCACTCGCCACTGCTCCCCAAACCCTATGCCTCGCCGCGGCTGTCCTCCTCGTTCGCCGGCCTCTTTGTAGGGGCGCAGCACTGCTGCGCCCTTCTTGGGATTCAGCTCTTGGGGGTCGGAGCTTTAGCTCCGACATTCAGCAGCCAACAAAAAATCCTCATCTACAGTCCCTCCCAGCGCAACTGGGAAGGCGCGTCCCCCTTTTTTTCTCGCTTTTGACTGGACAACGTAAGTATAAGAGCGGATAGTTCCACGGCACTTCCCGTCGGTTTGGCGACGCATCCCCTTAAACCTGCTCGGGAGGCAAGCCAAATAAAGATCGCTTTCGCATCTGGGTGTCATTTGTAGGAGACTGGCGCGTGGCGCACTGACTGTGTAGGACACGTGGGGTGCCGCACCCTTCGGGTTTAAGGGTGCGGGTTTTGACTTTCCCGTCCGTTTCACTGAATTAATCCGGGACCTCGGGGACAGACGGAACGTTTTCTGATGCTTTGAGTTTCCCACCCGTGTACTTAGTTTCACTCGCAGTCGTGTCCTCTCGTGCCCGCGTGTGTCCTTCTGATTCCGCGAATGCGTGACACGGCTGCCCAGCAGGGTCTCGCGGAGTAGGGCGAAAATTGGGTGGCGATAGGGCGCGTTCGGGAATACGATCAGCGGATGAAGCTGGAGGACGTTCTCGGGGATGTCGCCGCGTTCTACGAACAGCAGGCTGCGCGATGTCGAGGGCTCGGCATCGAGGTATCCGGGCTGCCGATCAGTCATGTTGCGTTCCGCGCACGAACCTGGCGGGAGTACCTGACCCTTCGAGAACGGCTCGAGCAACTGGCCGTTGCCAACCGCGAAAACGTCTGGAACGGCCGCCCGATCTCGAAGATCGTTCTCCCCGAGCCGATCGCCGTCGGTGGACGGCCATTGGATCTGGTCGAGCTGATTCCGCCCTTCCACCAACGTGTCTACCGGATGGGCCTCGAGCACTGCGGCTTCGTCGTGGGCGAGGGCGAGCGGTTTTCCGCGTTCGTCGCGAAGCACCGCCCAGTCCTCACGGGGCAGCAGTTCCAGAGCCCCGAGAACGAGCCCGTGTACATCCTGTTCCCCGACTACACACACGTGAAGTTCCATCAGCGTTCGCTCGCCGACGCAGTTCGCCGCGAGGGGCTGACGTTCGATGGTTTCGTGCATGCCGACTGGCAGCCGATCGACGAGCTCGCCGGACCCTATGAGGTCGGGTAGCGCGGGGTGCCCTACCCTTTTGCATTTCGGTTAACGAAAAGGTGGGCTATCCTGCTCCTAATCAGCCTCAGAAAAAATCGTCACCCATGTCGATCCTGCACTTCCTCATTCGACTTATCGGTAGAGCAGCAACTAAGCTCTGAACTTGGACGTCAGACCGACTCACCGGAAAGGACAAACAAAATCCGATTCATGCCGGGTGCCGCACCCTACGGTCCACAGGGTGCGGATTTTGTTTTCTCGCCCTTTCTTGGCGCTTCCGCATCCCACCAGTTGCAACAGATTGATTGCACGTGAGGCAAGAAAGCAGCCCCCGCGGAGGTACCTCTTACCAGACCGTCAGGAGACGGCGAAACCCTCAAAGGAAGCAGCCCAAATACTCGACCGTGTGGTGGCGCGGTTTATCGGCACCAAGCACGAGCGCGACGTCAAGAAACTCCATCGCTTTTCGCTCCACTGACGATAAGAACCTCAGCCGGAAAGTTCATTCCGCCGTTTCTGGAGTACGGGCGCAGAGCTTCGAGCGATTCGCGCTTCACTTGAGTCAACTGCTCGCCGGAGAGCTTGGCGGCTTTTTCACGAAGCTTCTCAGACATCTCGCATCGCAGGTTCCAAAAGTCTTCCGCCGAGATCGGCGCTTGCACCGTGAATTGCAGCAAGCGCTCGGTGGGCTCAACCGCGTCGGCCTCGGCAAGAACGCCGCGTAACTTGCCTGGAGCGGCAAAGCGGAATGCGTCCTGAGCATCGGGCGCGGGTGGCGGCGACTCGACATACTGTTCCATGACTCGCGACAGCGTGTAGTGAAAAGGATTTCTTTCGGCGAGATGCCAGACTGCCAGGGCCAGTTTCCGTCCAGGTTTGAGTACCCTCAACATCTCGCGCACCGCGTTAACAGGAGATGAAAAGAACATCACCCCGAAGCGGCTTACTACCGCATCGAATGTATCGGCTGGAAAAGGCAGGGTTCCCACTGAGGCAACGTCGAATTGTGCGTTACTAAGCCCAAGATGGTCTGCCGCTCGACGGGCGGCTTCGATCATCTCTACCACCGGGTCAATCCCGAAGACCTTGCCCTCAGGACCAACCAAGGCGGCTATGGTCAATGCCGGCTCCCCGGGCCCCGTAGCAATATCCAGAACAGCTTGGCCGCCGCCAATCAGCCCATCTTCGACGAGCGCTTGCGTTACCGGCGCAAACATTTGCCGGATGATTTCGCGGTGCTTCTCCCAGAACGGCGCAGAATCGCGCCATGCGCTTATGCCCTCTTGGCCGGATTGCATCAACAGGAGTATACCCGTCGGTGGTTGACGGACATATCGGGAACTGTCCCACCTCTCGCCCGTCCCGATTCTTGGCGCTTCCGCATCCAACCAGTTAGAATGGATTGTTGGATTAACGTAAGAAAGCGATCCCTGCGGACGTAGTTTTTAAAGACCGTCAGGAGACGGCGAAACCCTCAATGGAAGCAGCCCAAATACTCGACCGTGTTGTGGCGCAGTTTATCGGCACCAAGCACGAGCGCGACATCAAGAAATTGCAGCCCGTCATCGCGGCCATCAACGCGCGCGAAGCCGAAGTGCGATCCCTGAGCGACGAAGCCCTGCGGACCCGCTATGCCGAACTGCGCAAGCAGGTTCTCGAACAGTTGAAAGACGCCGATCCTGCCGAGAAGGCTTACAAAGAACAACTACAAGCGGCTCTTGAGCCCGCTATTGTTCCGGCGTTTGCTCTGGCGCGCGAAGCAGGCCGCCGCTTCCTCAACATGCGCCATTTCGATGTGCAGCTCATCGGCGGCATCGTGCTCCACGAAGGCAAAATTTCAGAAATGAAGACGGGCGAAGGCAAAACGCTCGTCGCCACGCTGCCCGCCGCTTTGAACGCGCTTGCCGGGCGCGGCGTGCACATCGTCACCGTAAACGACTACCTGGCGCGACGCGACGCCGAGTGGATGGCTCCGCTTTATCGCGCACTGGGCTTGAACGTCGGCGTCATCGTGCATGATTTGGATGACGAGCAGCGCCGCGCAGCGTACGGCGCGGACATTACCTACGGCACGAACAACGAGTTCGGTTTCGACTATTTGCGCGACAACATGAAGTACGACCTGGCGCACTGCGTCCAGCGCGGCCACCAGTTCGCCATCGTCGACGAAGTCGATTCCATCCTTATCGACGAAGCGCGCACCCCACTCATCATTTCCGGCCCGTCGGAAGAATCCACCGACAAGTACGCCAAAATCGACAAAATCATTCCCAAGCTCATTCAGGAAATCGACTACACGATTGATGAGAAGCACCGTACCGCCACGCTCACCGAAGAAGGCGTGAGCAAATGCGAGCGCATGCTGAGCCTCGGCAATTTGTACGACCCTGCGCACATGGAGTCGATCCACCACGTCTATCAGGCTCTCCGCGCGCACACGCTGTACAAAAAAGACGTCGACTACGTGGTGAAAGACGGCGAAGTCATCATCGTCGACGAATTTACGGGACGCCAGATGCCGGGCCGCCGCTGGTCCGACGGTTTGCACCAGGCGGTGGAAGCCAAAGAAAATGTGAAGATCGAGCGCGAAAATCAGACGCTCGCGACCATCACGTTTCAGAATTATTTCCGCATGTACAAAAAGCTCTCCGGCATGACGGGAACTGCGGAAACGGAAGCCGCGGAATTCGGCAAGATTTACAATCTCGAAGTGACGGTCATCCCGACGAACCGCACGCTGATTCGCATCGAGTCGCCCGACGTCGTCTACCGCACGGAGAAAGAAAAATTTGAAGCCGTGGTCAATGGCATTTTGCAGGAAAACAATTCGCTCGCGAACGGCATCCGCCACTATCATGAACGCGGTCAGCCCGTGCTGGTGGGCAGCATCTCGATTGAAAAATCCGAAAAAATTGCCGAGCATCTGAAAAAAGCCAGCATCCCGCACCAAGTGCTGAACGCCAAGCAGCACGAGCGGGAGTCGCGGGTCGTGGCGCAGGCGGGTCGCAAAGGCGCCGTCACCGTAGCGACGAACATGGCAGGCCGCGGCACGGACATTTTGCTCGGCGGCAATCCCGAATTCTTGACGCGTGAGCATTTTCTGAAAAACAAGCTGGCAATGCCGTACGCCGCAGCGCCCTCGGTGATTTCCGCTGATCCAGCGGACGGCAACGGCGCGCAGCCCGGCGTGCAAATGGTTTTGTTCCAGCACGAAGGGAAAATTTTCCAAGTTCCGTCGGACCAGTGGAAACCGGTGTACGACCAGTTCGCCGAGCAATGCAAAGCGGAACACGATGAAGTCGTCGCTCTCGGAGGCTTGCACATTCTCGGCACCGAACGCCACGAAGCGCGCCGCATTGACAATCAGTTGCGCGGGCGCGCGGGACGCCAGGGCGATCCGGGCTCGTCGCGTTTCTTCCTTTCGCTCGAAGACGATTTGATGCGCATTTTCGGCGGCGAGCGCGTGAAGCAATTGATGTATCGCCTGGGCATGACCGAAGGCGTGCCCATCGAATCCAAATTGATTTCGCGCCGCATCGAAAACGCCCAAAAATCCGTCGAAGCGCAAAACTTCGACGCCCGCAAACATTTGTTGGAGTACGACGATGTGATGAACAAGCAGAGGGAGACGATCTACGCGATTCGCAGGTCGGCGCTGGAGGGAAAAGATCAGCGCGATTACGTGCTGGGCATTGCCGAAGACGTTGCGCGCGAGCAGGTGGAGACTTACTGTCCGCGCGAGCAGCATCCCGGTCAGTGGAATGCGGCGCAATTCTTGGCGGAGTCGAATGCGCAGTTTGGCGTGGAAATGAAAGCGGCGGGAGCCGATCCCGGCGCGATGGGGCACGATGCGCTGGTGGAAGCGGCCGTGCAAGCCGTCACGAAGCGCTACGAAGAAAAAGAAAAACAGTTCAGCCCGGACCTGATGCGCTGGCTCGAGCGGCGCATTATTCTGGACGTTGTCGATTCACAGTGGAAGGACCATTTGCTTTCGCTCGACCATTTGAAAGAGGGTATTGGGCTGCGCGGGTACGGGCAGAAGGATCCGCTGGTCGAGTTCAAAAAAGAAGCGTTTGTGCTTTTTGAAGACATGATGGCGCGCATCGACAACGAAACGATCCGCTATCTATTTCACATTCAGTTGCAGCAGGGCGAAGCACCTCCGGCGGAGGGCGTGCGACAGCCAAGGCCGCCCGAGCCTCCGCATGGACCTGCGCAGGGCGCCGCGGCAGCGGTTGCCAGCGCCGCCGCGCGGGCCAGCGAACCTGCGCCGACGAATTTGCCGGGCTTTGCGCGCGAGATGGAAAGAAGGCAGCAGCGGCAGCAACGCGAGTTGCAGTACCAGACGGGTCCCGCACAGGCGGAAGCGCCTAAGCCAGTGCGCGCGGGAGCGAAGGTCGGGCGCAACGATCCTTGCCCGTGCGGGTCGGGGAAAAAGTACAAGAGATGCCACGGGGCGTAAGGGAAGGAAGTAAGGAAGGACGTAAGGACGTGAGGAAGGAAAGAGGCAAGGAAACAGCAAGAGAGCCCGCGTCGCGTAGCAGATTGATGGGCCTTATCCTAGATTGAAGAGAGATTCCTCGACTTCGCAGGCCGACGCGTTCGCAGGAGCGAGCGCGGAAGAAAAAGTCGGCCTGCTCCGCTCGGAATGACCTCTTGCTATAAGGAGAGCGTGTCTAATAAGGAGAGCGTGAACGATGCCGCCAGGCCCAGCACCACAGCAGCAGCCGGAACGCCAGCCGATTCAAGGCGTGAAAAACCTTGTCGCCATCGCCAGCGGCAAAGGCGGCGTGGGAAAAACGACAGTGGCAGTGAATCTCGCGCTGGCGCTGGCGAAGATCGGCCACAAGGTTGGGTTACTGGACGCGGATGTTTACGGGCCGAATGTGCCGATCATGCTTGGAGCGACGCAGCAGCCACAGGCTACCGCCGACCGGCACATCATTCCGGTAGAGTCGCAGGGATTGAAAATGATTTCGATGGGGCTGCTGAATCCTGGCGACAAGCCGATGATTTGGCGCGGGCCGATGCTGCACAGCGTCATTACTCAGTTTTTGCGCAGCGTGGAGTGGGGCGAGTTGGATTACCTGATTATTGACTTGCCGCCGGGGACGGGCGACGTGCAGTTGACGCTGATTCAGACGGTGGCGGTGACCGGCGCAGTGGTGGTGACTACGCCATCGACGGTGGCGCTCGCCGACGTGCGCAAGGCGATTGAAATGTTCCGCCAGGTGAATGTGGAAGTGCTCGGCGTGGTGGAGAACATGAGCACGTTCGCGTGCCCACATTGCGGCAAGCCGGTGGACATTTTCGGCCACGGCGAGGGCGCGAAAACTGCGATTGCGTATAGCGTGCCGGTGCTGGGCGAAATTGAAATTGATCCGCGAATTCGCGTTGGCGGCGATACTGGCAAGCCGGTTGCGGCGCTTGGCGAATCCACACCTGCGGCGCAAAGCCTTTATAAAGTGGCGCGCGCGGTTGCCAGTCGACTCGAAGAAGTGGCTGGCTCCGTTGGTGGGCCTGCGTTCCAAATCGACTGACGGCTTTTTTCCTCAGACCAATATTTTTGCGGAAGATTTTGGTGGTGGGTGAGGGTGCTGCCCCCTCCCGGCACGCTAATCTGGCGTTTTCCGGAGTTTATAAGACCCCGCCGCACGGCTGGTGCTACCCACCGTAAAGCGGAATCGTATTATGGGGTAGAAACTCATAGACTGATCTTACCTCAGCAATCGCGAATTTCCTTACTCTTGGAAGCTCTTGGGTAGTGGGTTAGTTTGAATTTTGACCCCTTGTGTCACGAATCAGAAAATTCAAACTGACCCACTACGCGCGGAGTGGGCTTCCTTGTCAGTGCTTTGAGCGAATGTTATCTTGACATGATTCGCTGAGTGCGAATTTCTTGATAAGGCACAATATATCGTGCCCCTACAAAGAGCGGTCGTCAGTTGCCGTCCAGAAATAGAGCGGCGGGCCGATTTGGCGGTTGGGACGGCAAAATGGGTTACTGGAATTAGGGATCGAATTTCAAGGAAAACCCGCAGGGCTGAAGCCCTGCGCTACATACCGAGGACTAAAGACTCCTTTGGCAAGACAGCCGGACATACGACCGTACCGCGGGAAACAGCCCCAAATTGCGCCTTCGGCGTACATTGATCCGGCGGCGGTTGTGATTGGCGACGTGGTGATCGGAGAAGACTGCGGCGTCTGGCCTTGCGCAGTGATTCGCGGCGATGTGCACTACATTCGCATCGGCGAGCGCACGAATATTCAGGACGGCTCAGTGCTGCACGTGATGCGCGACGAGTATCCGCTGATTCTTGGCGATGACGTGACCATCGGACACTCGGTGACGCTGCACGGGTGCACCATTGAGTCGCGCTGCCTGGTCGGCATGGGCGCGGTGATTCTGAATGGCGTGCTGGTGGGCAGCGGAAGCATCGTCGCCGCGGGGACGTTGATTACGGAGCGCACGGTTATTCCTCCGGGTAGCCTGGTGATGGGCTCGCCGGGCAAGGTGAAACGGCCGTTGCGGGAGATCGAGAAGCATACGATTGACGCGTATGCGAAGCGGTATGTCGGCTATAAGAATATTTACAGAGAAGAAGTGGCGAATGGCGAGTGATTCTCGTTTTGCGTTTGCGCTACATTGAGCAGAGAGATTCCTCGACTGCGCAGGCCGACGCGTTCGCAGGAGCGAACGCGGAAGAGAAAGTCGGCCTGCTCCGCTCAGAATGACAAGTTTTGGGGGTAGGTCGTTTTAAATGTCGGAGCTAAAGCTCCGACCCCCGGAATGACAGTTTGGGTGGTAGAGGAGCGTTTGGAGTGAGCGAAAGTTTCATGTCTTGCCAAGCTGGGGCGCAGCATGCTGCGCCCCTACAAGATGCACGTATCTTCGGTGGGAGCTGCGAGTGAGCGAAGGGGCGGCCAAAAAGGGCGTCGGCGAGAAGCCTCAGCCTAAAGAAGAACGGCGCAAATTCCAGGCCATCAAAGGCACGCGCGACCTGCTGCCGCAGGAGACGGCGCTTTGGAATCACGTCGAGCAAATTGCGCAGGAAGTTTTTGGCGCATTCGGCCATAGCGAGATTCGTGTGCCGATCTTTGAAGCATCAGACTTGTTTGCCCGTTCGATCGGCGCGGAAACCGATGTTGTTTCGAAAGAGATGTACACATTTGAGGATCGAGATGAGACCTCAGTGAGCCTGCGGCCTGAAGCCACGGCATCGATTTGTCGCGCGTACATTGAAAACGGAATGCAGCAGCTGCCGCAGCCGGTGAAGCTGTACACCATTGGTCCGATGTTTCGGCGCGAGCGGCCGCAGAAGGGGCGCTACCGGCAGTTCTATCAGATTGATGCGGAGATTCTGGGTGGAAGCGATGCGCCGGGCATTGATGCCGAATTGATCGAAATGGTCACGGCGTTTTTCGAGCGCCTGGGCCTGGAAGGCGTTCAACTGGATATCAACTGCATTGGGGACAAGAAGTGCCGTCCGAAGTACGTGGAGCTGCTTCGCGCGGAGCTTGCCAAAGTGAAAGAGAAGCTTGGGCCGGACAGCCAGCGGCGCATCGAGACGAATCCGCTGCGCGTGCTGGACTCGAAGCTCGAAAGCGAGCAGAAAATCATCGAAGGCATGCCGCACATTGCCAACCATCTGTGCGAGGAGTGCGCGGAGAACTACCGGGGCGTGAAGAAGGAACTCGAGCTGCGCGGCGTGAAGTATCAGGAAAATTGGCGGCTCGTGCGCGGATTGGACTACTATTCGCGCACGACCTTCGAGATCACTGCAAAGGGATTGGGCTCGCAGAATGCCGTCTGCGGCGGCGGGCGCTACGACGGATTGATGGAATTGCTTGGAGGGCCGCCGACGCGCGCGACGGGCTTCGCCATTGGCGAAGACCGACTGATTCTGTCGCTGCAGGAAACGGGCAAAACTCCTACGGCCCAGGGCCGTGACGTTTACATTGCGTGGATGGGCGAAAAGGCTTATGCAACGGCGATTCGAGCTGCGAAGAATTTGCGGGCCGCTGGCCTTAGCGTTGAGTTGCCTCCCGTCGAGCAGAAATTTGGAAAGGCGCTTGGGCAGGCGGACAAATTGGGCGCTCGTTACGCGCTGATTCTCGGCGATAATGAAGTCGCGAGCGGCGAATGGACGCTGAAGACGCTGGCAAGCGGCGAGCAGGCGAAATTTACTGAGCAGCACTTGCTGGATTTTCTCAGAAGTGAAAGAGCAAAAGCAGATCCCTCAGGCCTAAAGGCCTGAGCTACAGCTCGGGATGAGAATCGCTCGTTGGCCGGTATTAAGGGCACGGAGCATTCGCGCCGGGGCATAGAAAGGCACGGGTCTAAAGACCCGCCACTACAGCTAATGCGGCACAGGCAGGAGTGCCTGTGCCACAAGAGAAAAAGAACCGGTCTGAAGACCGGCAACTACAGGATTCCGAAAGGGAACGAATCGTGCTCGACTTTCTCGGAAGTTTGAAGCGGACGCATTACTGCGGCGAATTGCGCGCGAAGGATGAAGGCCGCGACGCTATCGTCATGGGCTGGGTGCACCGGCGGCGCGACCTGGGCAATTTGCTTTTTCTGGACGTACGCGACCGCACCGGAATTGTCCAGGTGGTCTTCAACAAGGAAACGCAAGCGGCGGCGCATTCGAAAGCGGAACAAGTGCGCAGCGAGTTTGTTGTTGCGGTCGAGGGCAAAGTCGTCAAGCGGCAGAAAGCGAATCCTGAGCTGGCCAGCGGCGAAATCGAACTGGTCGCGACAACGCTACACATTCTGAACAACGCTAAGACACCGCCGTTTGGCATCGAAGACGAAATCAACGCTGCGGAAGAGACACGCCTGCGCTTTCGCTATCTCGACCTGAGGCGGCCGAAGCCGCATCGCAACCTGGCGCTGCGGCACAAAATCATTCTGGAAATTCGCAAGGTCATGGACGAGATGGGTTTCGTCGAGGTCGAGACGCCGATGCTGACGCGGTCGACGCCGGAAGGCGCGCGCGATTATCTGGTGCCGAGCCGCATCCATCACGGCCAGTTTTACGCGTTGCCGCAGTCGCCGCAGATTTTCAAGCAGATCCTGATGATTTCGGGGCTGGACCGCTACTTCCAGATCGTGAAATGCTTTCGCGACGAAGACTTGCGCGCGGACCGGCAGCCGGAATTCACGCAGCTCGATTTGGAAATGTCTTTCCCGCGGCAAGAAGATATTTTTCACGTGATCGAGCAGGTGATGGTGCGCGCGTGTGCGGTTGCGGGGATCAAGGCTGAAGCGCCGTTTCCGCACATGCTGTACAAAGACGTGATTCGCAAGTACGGCAGCGACAAGCCGGACATGCGGTTTGGGATGGAACTGCACGAAGTGACGCACTGCTTCCCGGAAGAAGCAAAGCAGAAATTACAAATTGAAGGAAACGTTTTTGCTCTAGCGGCTCCGGGTGGCGCGAGCTATTCGCGCAAGCAGCTCGACGATTTGACAGAAAAAGCCAAAGCGCTGAAAGCGCGCGGCGCTTATTTTGTGAAAGTGACGCCGGAAGGTGTGACCTCAACCGTCGAAAAAATGATCGGTGCAGAAAACGTGAAGAAGCTCGCCGAAGTCTGCGGCGCGAAGGCGGGCGATCTCGTGGTTGCGGTTTCGGCGAAAGAGCAGATTAAAGGAACAGAAGCAGCTGCGCTGATCGCGGGACAATTGCGTTTGCAACTCGGCGAAACGCTCGGTGTGATCGACAAGTCGCAATGGAAGTTCCTGTGGATCACCGGCTTTCCGCTGTTCGAGTGGAGCGAGACGGACAAGACGTGGGTGAGCGCGCAGCATCCGTTCACTGGCATCGTCGACGAAGACTTGGAGAAACTCGAATCCGCGCCGTGGGAGGTGCGGTCGAAAGGCTACGACTTGGTGCTGAACGGTTACGAGCTTGGCTCCGGCAGCATTCGAATTCATCGCCAGGACATTCAGGAGCGCTTGTTCAAAGCGCTCGGCCTGAGCGAAGAGCAGCTTCGGCGTCGCTTTGGCTTTTTCCTGGACGCGTTGACTTACGGGACGCCGCCGCACGGCGGCATTGCGCTGGGCATCGATCGCGTGGTGATGCTTCTAGCCGGCGAGAAGTCAATTCGCGAAGTCATCGCCTTCGCCAAAACGACGGCTGCGCAAGATTTGATGGCCGATTCGCCCAGCGAAGTGGATCCTGCACAACTTGATGACCTTGGTCTCGCGATCAAGCAAAGCAAAAAAGCTGCCGAATGATATCCTTGTCTGCGATTTTGGGGGTCGGAGCTTTAGCTCCGACATGAAGTCATGAGCTGCGGGGCTTTAGCCCCTAAGGAAATGTTTTGGGCAGGATGACGCACCTAACTGGACCTGGTTGGACATACTTCGTCACAACGAAAGCATGGCAGGGTGTTTCCGCTTTTCAAGTCAGGGAAATTACGGAGACAGTTGTCAACAAATTGCTGGAATACCGGAACGGCGGAAACTATCTTCTTCATGACTTCGTTATTATGCCGAATCATTTGCACCTGATCCTTACTCCCAGTTCCACTAGTTTGGAAAGATGCTTGCAGCTGATAAAGGGTGGAAGTTCGTTTGAGATACACAAACTTCGTGGAGGCAGAGGGCCAATTTGGCAATCTGGTTTTCATGAGTCTCGCGTGGTGGACTGGCCGGACTATCGGAAAAAAAGAGACTATGTGTTGTTCAATCCAGTGGCTGCAAAGCTGGTTGAGCGGCCGGAGTTGTGGCCTTATGGGTCAGCGAGCGGCAAGTACGCGCTCGACCCAATTCCTCAGGGGCTAAAGCCCCTCACTTTGCAGTCGCCTAAAGTCGGACCTGAAGGTCCGACCCCCACTGTCCCAACGATAGTGTCAGCTCCGTCAGGGGCTAAAGCTTTAGTGCCACCAGGCTCAACGCCGGGGCTAAAACCCCCGCCTCCTAAAGAGCCAGCAACGGACGAACCCAAAGGTCCGACCCTCAACATGCATTCAAGAGTGGTCCATTCATGAGCCGGATACGCATATTGCCGGAAGCGGTAGCGAATAAGATCGCAGCGGGCGAAGTGGTCGAGCGGCCGGCGTCGGTGGTGAAAGAGCTGCTCGAAAATGCGCTCGATGCCGGCGCGAGAACGGTTCGCATCGAGGTCGAGCAGGGCGGGAAGCGCATGATTCGCGTGACCGACGATGGTCATGGGATGACGCACGACGACGCGCTGCTGGCATTCGAACGTCACGCCACGAGCAAGCTGAAAGCCGCCGAGGACCTGCTTTCGATTGCGACGCTTGGCTTTCGCGGTGAAGCGCTGCCATCGATTGCCGCAGTGTCGCGACTTTTGCTCGAAACGCGTGACGAATCCGAAGCTGAAGGCACGCGCGTGGAGTTCGCAGGCGGAAAACTAGTTGGCGTAAAGCCTGCCGGACTTCCTGTGGGGACAACGGTGAGCGTTGCCGACATTTTTTACAGCGTTCCTGCGCGCCGGAAATTTCTGAAATCTGACACGACCGAGCTTGGGCACATCGCCTCGCTGGTCACGCACTACGCGCTGGCTAATCCCGGCAAACAGTTTGTGCTCACGACGCCGACGCAGGAGATTATCAACTGCGCGCCTGCAGAAAAACTGGCTGACCGCGTCTATCAGTTGTTTGGGCGGCAAGCGCTGGACGAACTGGTCGAAATCCCCTTGGCGACGGCTCCATTTCGCGCGGCGATTACCGAGCCTGAGCTGGAGCCGGGAGAAGAAAAATCCACCTTGACGGTGAGCGGATTCACCTCGCGGCCGGACGTGCAGCGCTTGAACCGCAACGGCATCTATATTTTCGTGAATGGGCGGCTGGTGCGCGACCGGCTGATTCTGCACGCGATTCACGAAGCTTATCGCAATATCTTGCCGCAGACGGTTTTTCCCGCGACACTGCTGTTTCTGGAAATGCCGTACGATGAAGTCGACGTCAATGTGCATCCCGCGAAAATCGAAGTGCGCTTCCGGCGCTCGAATTTTGTTCACGATTTCACGCGCAACACGATTCGCCAGGCGCTGATGGGCGCGCGGCCGGTTCCAAGTTTTGCGACTGCCGCGGGTGCTTCTTCTGTCACGCCCGGATGGAGCAAGGGAGCGTACTTCGGAGGAATTACGCCCGCGCCGGAAGGATCGGGAATGCCGCGCGCGGTGATTCCGCCGATGGAAGATTTCGGGCTGGGCTCGGGCGTCGGCTCCGATGGTGGTTTCGACCTTTCGAATGCGCCGATGCAGCCCGTTGAGCAGCGGATTCCGTTCGCGTCGGGAACCGCGGCTGGCGCAGTGGTTGCTCCCGCGCAACTTTCTAGGGCGGGGAACTGGGCGGCGAATCTTGCGCCTCCGAGCGCGGACGCGCCGGCGACGCTGCCGCGTCCGGAGCAAATTGCAGATTTGAAGCCGCTTGGCCAGGTGAACGCGAGCTTCATTGTGGCGATCAATGGCGAAGGTTTGTGGATCGTGGACCAGCATGTGGCACACGAACGCGTTTTGTTCGAACAGCACTTGGAGGCACGCCGCGCTGGAAAAATTGAAGCGCAGCGAATGCTGATGCCGCTGGTGATCGAGCTTTCGCCGCGGCAAATCGTCACGTTTGAGAAAATCGCCGAAGAGCTGGGAGCGAACGGCTTCGAAGTCGAGTTGATGGGGCCGAAGAGCGTGGCGATTCAAGCGGTTCCTGCGGGTGTGGTGGCGCCGGATGCGGAAAAGCTGCTGCGGGAAATTCTGGACGGCATCGAGCGCGAGAACGCGGCAATTTCGATCGAAACTTTGCAGGCGAAAATCGCCGCGTCGACGGCCTGTCATGCGGCGATCAAAGTAAACATGCCGCTCGAGCAATCGAAAATGGAATGGCTGCTGGACGCGTTGGCGAAAACGGATTGTCCGATGAGCTGCCCACACGGGCGGCCGGTGGTGCTGCGCTATTCCGTGAAAGAAATTGAGAAGGCGTTTCACCGGATTTAGAAGAAGTGGCGAGTGGCTAGTGACCCGCGCAAATGACGGCGGGCAGGCGAGTGACGAGAGGGGAAATGAGCGAAACGCAAAAGACGGCGGTGATCTTTGGCCTTGCCAACAAAAGAAGCATCGCGTGGGCTATTGCCCAGAAACTGCACGCTGCGGGCTGGCAGTTGGCAATCACTTATCAGAATGATCGGCTCGAACAAGAGGCAAAGGATTTAATTGCCGATCTGCCTGGAGCGGCGGGCTTCATGTGCGACGTGAGCTTCGACGATCAGATTGCCAAGCTGTTCGAGGAATTGAAATCACGTTATGGAACGCTCAATGGCGTCGTGCACAGCGTGGCGTACGCACTCGCGGAGGATTTGAAGGGCGAATTCGTGAACACGACGCGTGAAGGCTTTCGCATTGCGCACGATATCAGCGTTTATTCGCTGATTGCTGTGACGCGAGCCGCTGCGCCACTAATGACTGCAGGCGGGGGAATTGTGACACTGACCTATTACGGCGCGGAAAAAGTTGTGCCTCGGTACAACGTGATGGGCGTGGCCAAAGCCGCTTTGGAGGCGACGGTGCGTTATTTGGCAAACGACCTTGGGCCGAAAGCAATTCGCGTGAACGCCATCTCCGCGGGGCCGATCAAAACCCTTGCCGCGCGCGGCATTTCCGGGCTTAGCGACATGCTGAAGTCGCATGCGGAACGCGCGCCGTTGAAGCGCAACGTGGATCCTAGTGAAGTCGGCGGCACCGCAGCGTTCCTGCTTTCTGACGCGGGCTCCGGCATCACGGGCGAGACAATTTACGTCGATTGCGGCTACAACATCATGGGATTCTGAAGAAGTTGACAGTCGACGGTTCACAGTTAACAGTAAGAGCCAACGAGAACTGATACCTGTTCCCATCGAAGGCATGCCCAAGCTCACGATCGCTATTGACGGACCAGCAGGGTCGGGGAAGAGCAGCGTCGCGCGTCGCGCCGCGGCGATGCTCGGCTACAAATATCTCGACAGTGGCGCGATGTATCGGGCGCTGGGATTGAAAGCTCTGGAGCGAAAGCTCGCTCTCGATGACTATGCGGCTCTCGAAACTTTGGCGAAGGAAACGCATGTCGAGCTGAAGCCGCCAACGCCGGAGGTTGAAGCGGCTGGCTGCAAGAACTGCGTGTTTCTGGACGGCAGGGAAGTCACGCGTGAGATTCGTACGGCCGAAGTGGCGGGAGCGGCTTCGCGATTGGCAACGATTGCGGGTGTGCGGCGCGTGCTCGTCGCCGAGCAGCAGCGCGCCGGAGCCGATGGCGGAGTGGTAATGGAAGGGCGCGACATCGGCACGGTCGTTTTTCCTAACGCCGAACTAAAGATCTTTCTCGATGCTTCCCCGGAAGTGCGCGCGGAGCGCCGCTGGAAAGAACATCAGGAAAAAGGCGATCAGTTCACGCTCGCGCAGGTTCTCGACGAGGTGCGCGAGCGCGACCGGCGCGATCGTGAAAGAAGAGTGTCGCCGCTCGTGCGCGCAGCCGACGCCGTGCTAGTCGACAACACGGCGATGGGGATTGAAGAAACGGCGCGCCTGATCGTCATGCTCGTGCACGAACGCGATAAGGAATCGGCGACAGTCGCCGAAAAGCGCGGTTGAGTCGTGTGGCCCCCCTGTATCTTGCTTGGGGCGGCGTAAGCTGCATTGATCCCGCGTGCGAAACTACTAGGTACTGTCGAATTAACAAGTTACGCGAAAAATGGGCCAAAAATGCAGTTTTTCAAAAATAGTGCTTGACAGATTTTCGAGCTTCGTTTACTTTTGGGGTAACTCAGTTTCTACCCTGCGGCGGTTCGGCGCGGGGCCCCGCTGAGCGTGAAGAGGCAGATTTGAGACACGAAGACAAAAGCCAAGACGGAACGATGCCAAGGCGATCGAGTCTCGCAATTTGCTTGTTTGCGCGACTCTAAAGAAATCCGCCTAACTCGTTTCGATTCATGGCCATTCGCCGCGGGAGAAGTGTTCCCGGGATGGTGAAGTTCACGGCTCCTTCGTACGGAGAGCCGAAAGGCTTCGGGTTCGATTCCCGAAAAGCCGTGAGCGCCAGTTCCTCCCGGAATTCCTGACGCCGAGTATTTGCCTCGAAAACGAAACGCTACGGGTGTGTCCAAAAAGAGGAAGTAAAGAGGTAAGGAAGCAAGGAGGCAAAGAAAAAGATTGCAGAGTTTGCGGCGTGGTGAAGGCACGGGATACTTCGACTAAGCCGACGGTCGCAGGTTCGACTCCTGCCGGTGGCGAAAGCTGCCGTAGCTCAGCGGATAGAGCAGCGGAAAACACCTGAGCCGCCCGTTCCCGCCGCAAAGAGTTTGCAGCGTGGCGAAGGCGCGAGTTCCTTCGGTTGTGGGTTCGAGTCCCACCTGGTCCATAAACGGCGGGCCAGTAGCTCAATGGTAGAGCAGGCTCGGGCCGAACATTCCCGCTGCAAGAAATTTGTGCTGTGGTGAAGGCAGGAGTTCCTTCGGAGACAGAAAGCGGGCGTACTTACGGCAGCGCGCTGCAAACCTCCAGCCGCTTGTTCCCAGCACAGAGTTTCCGTGTGGTGAAGGTGCGCGTTACTTCGACCAAAGAGAGCGCTCCGGTGCGAACCGGAGAGGTTGCGGTCTCGAAGCCCGCCTGCTTCGAAAGAGGCAGTAGGTCAAACAACTTACGCGAGCCGATCGTTCCCACCGGAGAAGAAAGAGCACAGCCAGGAGTGGCTGTGCCACGAGATGCCGGGATGGTGCAGTGCAGGGATACTTCGTCTCCAAAACGAGCGGGATGACACCCGCTACTCTGCCCGATTTTCCTCCCGGCTTGCTTTTGGCCGGCGCGAATCGCGGAACCAGTCGGCGGTTCGCGCCGGGGCTGGGAGCACAGACTGAAGTCTGTGCCACAGGGAGTTGGACGTGGTGTATGACAGGGTTACTTCGCCTGATAAGCGGAAGGTGTGGGTTCGATTCCCACCTGGTTCGAAAGAGACAGTGGCTCAGTGGTCCGAGCGCCTAAAGTCCCTGGCCGTTTGTTCCCGTCCAGCAGTTTGTGAGAAAGAAAGGAGGTGCGTCTTGCAAGAACAACTGATGTCGTGGGAAGGACTGGTTGTAAAGGTCGGCGAAGAGCTAATGCTCTTGATCCCGCTTGAGGGTACAGGCTCGGAATTGATCGAGTGTTTGCGCGGCATCTCCAACGTTCAAGGCGAATACATGAAGATCGTGATTCCGGAATGGCTGGCCGATATGCTGCGGATTGAGGAAGGCGATCTCGTCTCTGTAGGCAATGCCGACGGTCAATTTCATATTCAGACGCGCAGCCCGCGTTTGGTGCACTGAGGGGTCTGGGCAAAACAAGAAAGTAGTTGATTTTAGCGACGAAGCGAGCGCGCACATTCGGACGTGCTCGCGGAAAGGAGGAGAGGCAGCAATGGCAAAGATGAACGTATGGAAGCGGATGTTCCCGGTGCGGACGCACGAGGGGGCGGTGGCGCAGAAGGTCGACGCGAAGAGCGAACTGCGGCGCACCGTGCTCACGTGCCTGCTCTGGGAAGACACCTTCTACGAGAAGGGCAACCACATCGCGAAGCGCCTCGCCGCGCTCGCCGCCGAGAACAAGCCCGAAGTCGTGGCTGCTCTCGCGCGCGAAGCGCGTGACGAGATGCAGCTTCGCCATGCGCCGCTCTTCTTGGTTCGCGAGCTCGCGCGCCGCAAGGGCGCGGGCAAGCTCGTGGCGGAAACGCTCGAGCACGTGATCCAGCGCGCCGACGAACTCGGCGAGTTCGTCGTGCTCTACTGGAAGGAGAAAAAGCAGCCGCTTTCTGCGGGCGTAAAGCGAGGGTTGGCCAAGGCGTTCACGAAGTTTGACGCCTACCAGCTTGCAAAGTACGACCGCGAATCGGTGGTCAAGCTCCGCGACGTGCTGTTCCTCTGCCACGCGAAGCCCAAGGACGAAGCGCAAGCTGCGCTCTGGAAGAAGCTCGTTGAGAACACGCTCGAATCTCCCGATACCTGGGAGGTTGCCTTGTCCGCAGGGAAGGACAA
>Ga0126378_10000644_pt1 | contig 25473 bp, 24 predicted proteins | sample PanSoiMetPlot_23_FD_92587 | JGI IMG/M metagenome (GOLD analysis project Ga0126378, IMG submission 92587) | Tropical forest soil microbial communities from Panama - MetaG Plot_23 | ecosystem: Environmental > Terrestrial > Soil > Tropical forest > Bulk soil | place: Panama | collected 2016-02-17
AGCGCGGGATTCCCACTTTTCGCACAGCTCCGGCTGCTGCTGTATACATGACGAACAGTTATCGAACAGATGGGGACATTTCTAATGAGTTCAAATTGGTGACATTTCTATCGAGCTACGACACTATTCAGTTGTGGACTGGATAATCATCAACGGAATCTGCATAATGTCGCCTTTCGTTCTAACCTGGGGATGGATAAAGTATCTCCAGCTTCCGGATTGTTCAGATCGGCGTTGTCGCGCGAGCTTTGTTGGGTTATCAGCTCCGCTTGTGAGCGTAGCAATGTGGCTCATCATGCTTGTGTTTGCTGGTATCAAAGGATTGAATTCCCCAGCACCGTCGATTCAGCGCATGATCAAGACTGGAATTTCCACCGCCATCTTGGGAATGTTGATCGGAGTCGCTGGGCGTCCTCGACTAATACTCGCCATAGTGGCAAGCTGCATTGGAGCTGTATGGTTCTGGATTGGAAGCACCGTTCCGTGAGTCCGAATTAAAGACGTTGAACCTCACGCCAGTGCTCGTCTGGTGTACTGCTCCAGCGTCATCAGCACACTCGCAGGCAGCATTTCTTTTGAAAAAACTAATCGTCACCTGACCACTCGCCGACTCGCATCTTCCGCAATATGCGTGCGCCGACGGTGCATATACGCGAATCCCTCGATCGCAGCCTGCTGCAGATCGGCTGGGACACTCGCATGTCCAGCCTGGTAAACGATCTGAACATTATGAAATCCTCGAGTGAAGCCGTACTGGTACTGGCTGCTGTACGGACCGAGCGAGTAGAACGCGCTCGATCCACCGCGCAGCATGATCTTGCGAGCGTCAAATACGAAACCCGAGCTGATCTGGCTCGTAGCCGCGGGAATCGATACGTTGTCGATCGTCACGCTACTGACCGAAATCAGCGGAAAGTTCGGGCGGCAGCATTGAATAGCGCGTCGTTGCCATCGCGGTTCTCCGTGTAGGTGGTTGCGATGATGTGATCACGATTCATCCAGCGCAGCATCTGCAGCGAGCCGCGCGTAATCAGGTTCTGCAGCAGCGTGTCCTCGGCGCTGGTCTGAATGTTTAGCCAGGCCTTTACGTCGACCAGCACGCAGAGATCGTCAGGTCCAATTGCCATAGATAAGGGCCGCCAGGCAGTTCTACGTCTTCAGTAATCGGAGGGAGGTGGAGAATCGAACTTCAGCCTTGCGGTCGTGAGTTCAATTGGAAAAAAATCAATTCATGCGCGGACTGGCAAGCCTCGTCCTGGTTGTCGGCATTATGCTCGGCATCTACTACTTCTATTTCCGGCAGATGCCCACTACCGATCCCGGCACCGCCCCAACCCAGGCCATTAACCTGACCGGCGTGCGCATGGACCTGCTCCAGATCGCACAGTCGGAGCGCACGTTTATTTCCCAGAACGGACGCTGCGCAGCGCTCGACGAGCTGATCTCTTCGGACACCTTAAGAATGGCGCGCACTGAGCGCGAAGGGTACTCCTACTCCATTAGCTGTTCCGGCAACGATTTCACCGCCAGCGGAAGCCACCCACCTGCACCCGAAGGATCGCCAATCCGCTATCCCAATTTGGCAATCGACCAGACGATGCAAGTCAGGGAAGTCAACTAGTTTCGTGTGTAAAGTCCCACAACCGGGTAACCACGAAGGACACGAAGGGCACTAAGGAAGGAGCCGCGAAATCCTTAGTGGCCTTCGTGAGTACTTCGTGACCTTCGTGTTCACTCTTGGCTTTGCCGTTATCCGTTGCCTATATTGCTCAGCACGCAGAACGAGAACGGCGCGAACACCTGCAGCACACGTCCGCATACACGCCGAACTGGTACTTCCTGCTGGTGATCGGCCAATCTACCTGGTGATAATCGCGACGGCATTTAATCTGCGCCACGTTGTCCACGTTCGACAGCGGATACGATTTCCCTGGTACGACGAAACCGGAAAGTCGTCAAGAGAAATCTTCATCGGCTTTCACTTTTTCCACTCATCTTGCTTTGGATCTCGGAGGCGTGTTCGACTTTCCAATCAGCAGACGAACTGCACTGCGCTTTGACGCAAGCGATGTGATGCGATTTCATCGCGAGACAACACTCGAAGGACTCCAGCGTTCGTGCTCCATCGGGTCGTTATGACACCATTCAATTCTCGACAGCGTGGGTGTGGAGGTTTTGAGGAGGACGCAGATCTCCAAATCTAGACAGACTTTCATCTGTTGGCCCATGGATACTGCCTATCCCGAATTCGTGCGAGAATGCACGGCGCCACCGCCATGAACAAGCGTCCGCTCTCGGTGACCGTCTTAAGTTTGCTGATTCTCTTGGCGGGCGTGGTCGGGCTGGTCTTTGACCTCGCCGACCTTAAACTGCAGCATCCGTTCCAGAATGATGTTTTGTGGGTTTGCCTTCTTCGCGTCCTTGCGATTGTTGCTGGAGTGTTCTTGCTTCGCGGCAGTAACTGGGCGCGTTGGCTTTCTTTGGCCTGGATTACGTGCCACGTGGTCATCAGCGTCTTCCACCCGATGAGTCAGGTTGCGGCGCACGCCGCGCTATTGGCCCTCTTTGCGTTTTTTCTGTTGCGTCCACCGGCGTCGCGATACTTCGGACGCACTCCGCCTCAGGCTTCTTCAGCGAATTGAGCACCTGCTGAAGTGTTGCGAGGCAAATCCGTTGGTCCCCGGATCAAGCAAACAATGGTCAGTGAACGGGAATGTAGCGTCGGCCTTTTACGCCCCGCGTGTGAGGAAGGTTGAGGAGCCAGAACTCTTGCTTCAGACAGCTTGGTTCGCCGGGCGATGGCGCCCGGCGCTCCGTTCGTGTTGGGAATACAAGTCTTGTTGATCCTACGGATGGCGGTTCATCGGCGGACCTAACTTCCTGTCGTTGAACAGCAGGATTTCGGTTGGTGCTGTTTCGGGAAAGCGAGGTTGAGGGATGGCCAACTGTTCTCCAACAATCTCCAGCACCTGCGTGCGATCCTGAAACTTTATCTGTGACAGATAGAGGTGCTTTTTCTGATTACGGAAGACCAGCTTAGTGGCTGTCGCAACCGCGCCGCTATCAACGGGCCGAATGATCAGCGATGCGACAACGTGAGATCGTGCGTCCCTTAACGCCATCAGGCTGGTACCGGCAGCGATGAGTTCATAACTGCCGGGGCGAAAAGATCTCTCCCCTATCTTGAACTTGAAAGGTACGTCCGCCTTGACCGTGAAAGGACGAGGCGATTGCGCCGTTGCCGGCAGCCTTGATGCCAGCAACAGCGCAAGGAATGTCGATTGTAAAAAGCGATTCATAGTCTCTCCCGTGGTCCGTTCGTCCCATTTCGGGCATACCGAAATTAGAGTGATGCCAGTAGGCCACGCAGCAAGAGATGTTCGCTATCTGAATCTTTAGTGCTTATTTTTTATTTCGGGACGATGCGGAGTGGATTTGTTCATGCAGGGATGACCGCGTCATTTTTGAGGTTGTGCGGGCGAAGCCGCAGTAGCGAAAACGGAATTTCGTAGCCAGAGAAGTGAGAGGCTGTTACACAAAGTTCAGGTGCAGCGACAGGTGCCCTAACCCGGAGTATGAGAGCGCATCGTGCATGGTCAGCATCTAAGCTCCGGCCTTTGCTCGGCAGGGGCGCCGGGACGCTCCGCGCTTCACTACGGCCACTGGGCTTCTTGTGATACACCTTTAGCCAGTGGCGAATTGCTCTAAATGCGGGCGTAGGATTCCTTTTTCCTTCGGGAAACGGTTGTGTGCGTGGTGTGTGCAGTACGAGGCGCAGCAGCGTGGAGAGTTACCTGACGATGCGCCACAGCCGGTGATGACTCCGCCGTGGCAGCGCAGCAACTTAAGTACGGTGAGTCTGAGCCATGCGCTGGTCGGGATCAACGTCCTTATTTATGTCGCGATGGGCATCGTCGGTGGGGGTTTGCTCTCCGATCCCTCCCCGCAGCAGCTTATTCGCTCCGGCGCCAACTATGGTCCACTGACCTTCGGTGGCGAGTGGTGGAGGCTGCTTAGCTATGCCTTCCTTCACGGTGGCTTGCTCCACATTGGCTTCAACATGTGGTGCCTGTGGGACCTCGGGGCGCTGTGCGAATCCCTTTACGGGACTTGGACCTTCGGCTTCATTTACTTCATTAGCGCAGTCGCAGGTGGGCTCGCCAGTGTAGGACTCCACCCTGAGCGGCTAAGCGTTGGGGCTTCGGGTGCGATCTTTGGGCTTGCCGGAGCGCTGATCGCCAGCCTCTATCTCGGGGAGTTTACGCTGCCGCGTCCTGTGATTCAGATGCAACTGCGCAGCATCATTTTTTTCGTGGGATACAACATCGTGATCGGCGCGATCGCTGGACCGACCGACAATCTCTGCCATGTTGGCGGGCTTGTTGCTGGATTGTTCTGTGGCGCACTGATTGCGCGCTTCGCTCCCTCGGAGAGCGATGCGCTGGCTCGTTTTTCGATCATCGCAGCGGCGGTCCTGACTCTGAGTGGAATCACTTTTGGGCTGGAGCGCTCGCGCGGCTATGTGATTCATGTCCGGCGGGGGAACGAGCTGCTTCTCGATCAAAAGTACGATGAGGCGATCGCCGAGCTCCAAACTGCACTTCGCGTAAGGCCGAATTATGTGCCTGCGCGTTTGAATCTTGCGCGCGCCTATCTGTCCAAGCAGCAGTACGCGCAAGCCGAGGCGCAGTTGAAGCACGTCCTCGAGCTGGATCCGGACAATGATGATGCCTCGTATGTCCTCGGCTTCTGTTATCTCGCGGAAAAGCGCACTGCGGAGGCGAAACAGATCTTTGCGCAGCAGGTTACGAAACATCCAAATTTCGCAGGCGCTCATTATGGACTCGGCACGGCCCTGGCTGCCGAAGGGAATCATCGTGCTGCTATCGACGAGTTCAAGATCACGGCCAGGCTGCGTCCGGAGTTTAGTGGTGTGTACTACCAGCTAGGACTCGCGCAGGCGGAACTGGGCCTCTACGACGACGCCATCGCATCGTTCCAAAATGAAATCGCAAATACCGATGATTACGATACCGAGATCGCGTTGGCCCACGCTTACGAGGTCAAAGGCATGCGCGACAAGGCGGCTGAGGCGATGGAGCGCGCGGAGAGATTGAAGGGAAAGTAGGAATTTTGTTTGCAGACGACACAACTAGGAGGGACTTCATGCAACCTGCTCCGATGGACATTTCCGCGCTAAAGACGCGGATGCGCGACGCCTGGATGGCGGGCGATTTTGGTGTGATCGCGCGCTACGCCGAGAAGGCTATGGAGGAGTTCGTCGCGCGACTGCAACTGCGTCCGGGCACTCGCTTGCTCGACGTTGCGTGCGGCACTGGCAACACTCTGATTCCCGCGACACGCGCTGGAGCCGTAGTCACAGGCGTCGATATCGCTACGAACCTGGTAGAGCAGGCACGCATGCGAGCCGCGAAGGAAGGACTCAAGGTCGATGTGCATGAAGGCGATGCCGAGCAACTGGAATTTCCGGATTCATCGTTTGATGTGGTGATCTCTACGTTCGGAGCCATGTTCGCGCCGCGCCCGGAATTGGTTGCGCGAGAGTTGTTGCGCGTCACGAAGTCTGGCGGGTTGATCGCTATGGCCAACTGGACTCCGATGGGATTCGTAGGCAAGATGTTTCGTACCAACGCAAAACATGTTCCTCCGCCGCCAGATATTCCTGCGCCATCTCTTTGGGGAGACGAAGAGGTAGTCCGTCAGCGGCTGGGTAGTGGGGCGAAAGAAATCACCTGCACACGCCGCATCTGCGACTTCACGTATCCGTTCCCGCCTGCCGAGGTGCTGGCGTTGTTCCGAAAATACTTTGGGCCAACTCAGGTCGCGTTCTCCAAGCTCGACAACAAAGGCCAGGCCGCGCTTAGCGCCGATCTCGAAGAATTATGGACCGACCATAACGAAGCAAAAGACGGCACCACGATGATCAACGCGGAATATCTCGAGGTTCACGCCGTTCGGAATTAGCGGGAGTTGAAGGAAGAAGTCGACAACGAGGACACAGAGGGCGCGGAGGATGATAGAAGCAATCGGTTTTCCCCCGTGGAGTCTGTGTCGTCTGTGGTTTTAGCGGCTCGTCAGGATTTGTTCTACCCTCTTGAGATCTTCTTCGGTATCAACTCCCACGGTGTCGAAAGGAGTCTCAGCCACGTGAATCTCGATTCCATGATCGAGGAAGCGCAATTGTTCCAGGCGCTCGGCGCGCTCGAGTTCCGATTCGGGCCAGACGCAAAACTTCTCCAGCGCCTCACGGCGATAGCCGTAGAAGCCGAGATGCTTGAATCGCTTCACCGTGTCGGCGTTGTCGCGGTCGAATGGAACAGTGGCGCGCGTGAAGTAGAGCGCGCGTCCGGCGCGATCGGTTACAACTTTCACTGCATTCGGATTGTTTAGATCGGCTGCGCTGCACGGCGTCTTCACGGTTGACACCATCACGCGCGCGTCCGGCATCGGCGCCAGCAGCGCGGAGATATGCTCCGGGCGCACCAGCGGCTCGTCGCCCTGCACGTTCACGTAAACGTCGGCGGGGACTCGCTGCGCCACCTCCCACACGCGATCCGTACCGCTGCGATGCGAGGGCGAGGTCATCTCCGCACGCCATCCGTGTTGTTTGCACACCGCGAGCACTTCGTCGGAGTCGGTGGCGACGATCACATCACTGAGCTGTGGACATCTACGCGCGGCTTCGACCACATGGGCCAGCATTGGACGTCCAGCGATCTCGCGCAGAACTTTACGCGGAAGTCGAGTAGAGGCGAGACGGGCGGGGACAATCGCAAGAGCGCGCATGGGCAGCTTCTAAGCTACTAAGCTTCTCAGCTGCTAGGCAAAGACAAAAAAACTTTGAACACGGAGGGCGAGGAGGGCGCAGAGAGAAAAACCCAAGACCAATCACGGATTCGACGGATTAAACGGATCTGACGGATCATGAAGGGTTATGATTCTCGATTCTCCTTAAGTTTCGGCCATCCGATAAAAGCATCGAAGGGACCTGGTCAAAAACGTTTCATTGAAATATATTCCGTCCAATCCCGTTAGATCCGTCCAATCGGTGTTCTAGTTCTGGTTTTTACCTCGCCTCCTCCGTGCCCTCCGTGTTCAAAGCTTTGGCAGTGAGCTCAGAAGCTTAGCCGCTTAAAAGCTGCTCGTTTGATAAAATGAAACTAGCGGCCGATCAGCCCGGCTGCGGTCCTGAAGCCAGCACTTTCAGGCTCTCTCCCGACCGAAATCCCAGGTCATTTGTGTTATGGCGGTGTAGCTCAGGTGGTTAGAGCGACGGTCTCATAATCCGTAGGTCGCTGGTTCGAGTCCAGCCGCCGCCACCAATCAGGTAGGGGGTCCGATCCGGACACATAGGTTACAGAACGTACCGGCTACATGGGTAACACTTTAGGGCCGAAGGGATTGTCGAGTGGTTCCAGTACCCGGGTATCGAGATCAAAGTAGCCCAGATCATAATCCATGAAGGTGACCAACCAGATATCGTCGTGAACTTCCTTGATGCCGACCGCCTGGCCGGCAAAGACGGTACTGAAGTTAAATCTTTTTGTTCCCTAAGCAGATGCGGCCGCAGTTGGTGATAACAATCACCTTGTCATGCAAGGGATAGTCGATATCGGGCAATCCCTGGTAAGGACGAGGCGAAGGTTGATAGACCTCAGCCGGGCACTTCATATCGAAAGCCTGGTGAGGGCGTTGGTGATTGAAGATCTCGATGAACTCATCGAATTTAGCCTGCAGCCACCCGGGAAGAACAAAGCGCAAACCGACTGAGCGCCTTCCCAGTCTGATCAATACAGACGTATTGAATCCAATTATGTAATTATATATATATTGTTTTTATTAAAAGCAACTTAATTATATTTACTACATATATGTAAATGCTTTACTATTGACTCATGCCCGGACCAAAAAGCCGCGCTGTGCAGCCACCGCGGGAGCCGTGCATCGCTGTCATAGCCGACATGGTGCAGTCACGAACATTGTCCCGCCAGCAGCGGCCGGCGGCGCAGCGCGAGTTCACCGACTTTGTGAACCGCTTAAACGCCAAATACCGCACATCGCTGATATCGAAATTTGCGATTACGCTCGGAGATGAATGCCAGGGTCTTTTGGGAAATTCCCGGCAGTTACCGGAGATGCTCTGGGACATGCAGTTCGAATTCACTGTGCGACCATTGCGCGTTGGCATCGGATTCGGTCTGCTCGACACGCCGCTCCAGGAGTACGCAATCAACATTGATGGTCCGGTTCTTCATCATGCCCGGGCTGCGATCGAAGAGGCGCGGGCCAAAAGGAAACTCGGAGGTGTCTTCCGTGGTTTCAACAGCGAAGCCGATGTCACCCTCAATGGGTTTGCACGTATACTGCATCATTACCGTTCCCGGCTTGGTATTCAGCAGCGGAATGTGATTGCTCGATTGCGCCAGGGGCTCCAGCAGAGTCAGATCGCCGAGGAGCTCGGGATCAGCAGGCAAGCCGTGTCTCTGTATGCGAAGAAGGCAGGATGGGATGCGTACAGGGAAGCTGAGGACGGTTGGCTGCAGGTGCTCTCGCCCTTCGTCTCTAAAACCTACACATGACTCTAAGGGACCTCGCTCTCTCTCATCCGGGAATTCTGCTCGCCATCGCGCAGACGATTCTCGTATTTGTTTTTGTGAATTACGCGCTCTTTGCGGATCCTCTCAAACGCGCTGCGGGCGTTCCCGTCGATTCCGTGGGCAGATTCTGGGCAGCCTCAGTTCCCGTACGTGCCCTCGTCGCATTCGTGCTCGTCTTCGCGATAGCTCCGATCGATGGCCATTCGGCTGTTGTTGCCGGATTTGTGGTGATGGCGTCGATCCTGCTGCCCGTGGCAAGACGGTACTGGGTTCCGGCTGTGCGCGCTGCCGAGTTGGAAATGGGTGCTGTTATCCTCTGCGTCGCGGGAGTCGTGGCTCTCGAGATTCACTGGGGAGTGCTGGCGCGGAGACTTCCTGGACACATTCCCATTCCGGAAACGAGGATCGCCGCCCTGCTGCTGATCCTTGCCATGGGAATCTTCTCCCTTAGAGGCGGGACACACATTGTGCGCGGCGTCCTCAACAAGTGCGGCGCACTTCCGCCGCTGTCGCACAAGGCCTCAGCCAGTGATTCCTGGGAAGACTCTGATGTGGATCGAGTTGAATTTAACCGAGGCCGATGGATCGGCAATCTGGAGAGGATTCTGCTGCTCGCGATCACCGCCGAACCGAATTATCAAGCGATCGCGTTTCTGATAGCTGCCAAGACCCTGATCCGTTCGAAAGACCTCGAAGATCGCGCCTGGGCGGAGTATTTTCTTTTGGGAACCCTCGCCAGCGTAGCCGTCGCGCTATTCTGTGGATTCACCATCCGCCGGATAGTCGTGACTTTCTGGTGATCTGGAACTGACGCACGCTCGTCGATAACAGCGGGGCTTATGCCGTTTGCTCCAACGCGCCGAAGCTTACCTTGTCGAAATCGCCCGCTTCAAACGTCTTTTCAGCAGCCGCCGAGGAGGTGCACAATGGCGAATCCGGAACGGTCTCGCAGAGAGCCTGCGCCACGAATCCTGGTGGACGGCTTCGCGATGGGCGAATCACCTCGCTGGCATGACGGCCGCCTGTGGTTCTCTGACTGGGGGGCCCAGGAGATTATCGCCGTCGATCTTGATGGCAACAGTGAGATCGTAGCGCGAGTTCCGATGGAACTTCCATTTTGCATCGATTGGCTGCACGATGGCCGTCTGCTCATCGTCTCAGGGCGCGAAGGGCTTCTTCTACGCCGAGAGCCCAACGGCGCACTGGTGACGCATGCCGACCTACGGAGCCTCTCGGGCGGCAGTTGGAACGAGATCGTCGTAGATGGCCGTGGCAACACCTACATTAACGGCGGTCCGGGAATCATCGCCCTCGTTAGTCCCGATCGTTCAGTCCGTCAGGTCGCCGATAGCCTCGCGTTCCCAAATGGGATAGCCATTACTCCTGACAATTCGACGTTGATCATTGCCGAATCCCATGGCAAATGCCTTACGGCTTTCGACATTGCCGCAGACGGAAGCCTGGAGAACCGGCGGGTATGGGCCGACCTGGGTAACGGCGTACCAGATGGAATCTGCATAGACGTGGACTACGCCGTGTGGTATGCAGACGTTCCCCACAAGCGTTGCGTGCGCGTCCGCGAAGGGGGCGAAGTGCTTGAGACCATCAACCTGGATCGCGGCGGCTTTGCCTGCATGCTCGGAAGCCCAGGCAGAAGAACGCTCTTCGTGATAGCGAATGAGTGGCGCGGCATGGAGAAGATTCCCGAAGTGGCACAGCGACGAACTGGACAACTGCTGGCCATCGACGCTCCGGCACCAGGCGCTGGATGGCCATAGGGCCGGCGTGCTGCGCCTCCGGCATTTCATCCTATCCGATCGATTTCGCTTCCTCGAAAGAGAGCTCATCCCGCAGGGCGGTTACCCGCCCACGCGCAGAAATCCGACATCTAAACAGCTTTTCGTCCCCGATAACAAATCCGATTTTGCTTTACCGCTCCCAAGTCGGGCGTATACTCTTTGCCGAAAAAAATCACGCATCGGCCATTCGCTCCGTTCGAATCTGGGCTCCTGCCCAAGCTAGATCTCACTGAAACCTCAGCAGTGCTGAAGCTGCTCATCACGGAGGAACTTATGAATCCGATCAGATACGCACGCGTGCTTGCCATTGCTGCTCTTCTTCTTGTAACCAGTGAAAATTTAGGGCGCTTCAGGGCCGCGGCTGACGATGATGCTCCGGCGCTCACAGGGCGCATCGTTGCTGTTGGCATTCCTGGGGCTTCGGCGATCAGCGCAGTTGGAACTTTCCTTCCGGGCGGCCCAATCCATGACAACGCTACGCTGGCTGCGTTTACTCAACCGGGAAAGGTGCTGGATCATGCGCGCATCGTTGTGGGAAGCACGTCGAATTTTGGGGAGCCGGTGGCGCGTGCCGATCAGCTGCCGGGATCGTTTCTCTCCATCGATCCGCGAGGCGCTGACACACTCGTAATTCCTCCAGACTTTGCTGCGGGCGGCGGGCAGGCCTCTGCGCTCGGAGGAAGCGTGCAGATGTACAGCGCGCAGAATACTGCTTTCCTGAACAGCATCAGCAGCCCGAATGCTCCCACGGCGAATTTCACCGGTGTAACCAATCCGCTGGGGATGTCGATCAACAATGCCTTCGGCCGGCTCTGGCCGGCGAATGCTCCTTATGGACTAGCCGGAATCGGGACTTCGACGATCGACGATCCACAAGGCTTGCCCCTGAAAGGTGCGCCTGCCCCGAACCTGATCGGTGGAGTCTATGCCGGCGATCTTACGAATCGTGTGCCGCAAGTGATACCCGGAGCGCTGAATGCAGGCGCTGTGGGAACAGCTTTTCTCGGTCACTCACCTGATCCGGTCACACACACACGCGCCGTCTTCGCCGTGGTGGAGGCTGATGGCAGCATCGTCCAGGAACACACGCAACTTGGGCTGGACGGACTCGCGCCTGCAGGAACGATCAGCCCGCTGCTTGGCCAGGAGCATGGCTCCGAAGAGAATCCGGATGCCAACAATCACGGAGCAACTCCGCGCCTGGGTGTCCTGCTCAACTATTCTCCAACCCGGTTCCTGTACGTGAGCGAACCTTTCGCCAATTCGATTGTCAAGATCGAGCTTACGGATGACGGCAAGGTATTCCATATCGGGAACGTCCAACGTTTCTATTCCGATGCGCTGAACAAGCCGATCGATCTTGCGCCGGTAGTCAACGAGACGAGCAATCCCAATTGGGCCAGTAACACAACCCTCGATGAGGGATCCGATTTTTATGTGGCAAATCGCGGCAACAACACGATCGTGCGCATGACTCAGGACGGCGCAGTCGTTTCCGTGCGACGCGTACGCTACGCAGAGGGCAGGCCACTGGAACCGGCGCGCCTTAACGGCATCGCTATCTCGCCGGATTTCACCAGGATATGGGTGACGGTCACCGGCCCCATCCGCGGGCAAGATGGGCAGAACGGGGCTGTGCTGGAATTGCCGACGTTCTAGGAGGGGGCGAACCAAAAGACGGATACCAGAACCTGAGCAGTGCCGCAACCTGGCGGAAGCCCACAAGCGCGCGCCGGAGGCGCAGAACTGAGGATCAGCCCAATCGCGGAAGCGTTGGGTGGACAATCCATATGGTTTATGATTTTGAGCCCCGAACGGGGGCGGCACCCACATGAGCCATTCCTATAATGAGATTTTTGTTCATGCGATTTATGCGACGAAGGGACGTAAGAACCTGATCCCACCTGAGTTTGAAAAACGGTTGTTCGCATTCGTTTCTGCGGTCGCGAAGAACCATCGTATTCCGTTGCTCGCGGTTGGCGGTTATGCCCGACCATAATCACCTGCTATTTGCTTTGCCACCTGCCATGTCCGTGCCGGAGGTAATTCGAATCGTGAAGTCGAATTCCTCTCGATTCATGAATGAGCAAGGATTGGAGCTTGGGTGGCAGCAAGGCTACGGAGCATTCAGTGTGAGCATGTCCCAACTCGGGACGGCCAAGAATTACATTCGCAACCAACGCCAGCATCACAAGAAAAGAACGTTTGAGGAGGAGTTCATTCTCTTTCTGAAGAGAGCGGGAGTTCAATACGATTCGAAATATGTATTCGGATGAGAACGTCCAACCCGTTCGAGAGCGCCGGAGGCGCGCAACCGTGGATTAGCCCAATCGCGGAAGCGTTGGGGTAAAACGAGGCCATCGCAACATGGTTTTTGGTTTTGAGCCCCGTAGGGGCGGCACCGATCATGAAACGGTTCCGATTTCAACCGTGTAATTTTGGCGTGGAGAGGAATGCCGCGCCTCCGGCGCTCGGGGATCATTCTCCCCACGTAACCCAACGCCCCCGCGATTGGGCTGATCCACGGTTCTGCGCCTCCGGCGCGGGATTTTCGTTCGTTCGAAATGTCGATTTTTGAGCGACGGTTTCTTGTTGCCTCATTGAACACCCGCGTGAGGGCGCGCGTCGGTCCTTATCCTTACTCCCTCAATCTCCTCCATGCGACAACGCTGCGGTTCTTTCTAACTTGTCCCATGAAAACGCACGGCCATCGATGGCCCGCTTCAGCGTCTTAAACAAAACCACCGAAAACACTTGCCGATACGTGAAGCGTTGAATCCAGATGTCAGCGAGCAGCCAATAATCTTCGTGCTGGCGCGGATCGCGGCGTTCTAAGGCGAAGGCTAGCGATGACGCCAGGAAGTCGATGATCAAGAAACTCACAAAATAAATCACCAGCTTTTGGAATGTCGCGGGGTTGGCGGCGTAAGGGTGGAAGTGGCGATCGATTAGATACCAGACTGCGCTCACTACGAACATCACGTCGATCAGAGGTGAGACTAGCGGAAGCATGATCTGGAAGATGACGATGTTGGGCAGCGCGAACCAGCCCAGGGCGCCGCGGCGCAGTAAGGCTCCGCGATGCTTCCAGACCGCTTGCAGGATGCCGAAAGACCAGCGGAAGCGTTGGCGCATGAGGCCACGCGCGCTTACTGGGGCTTCGGTGTAGGCTAACGCGCGGTCTTCATAGATTACGCGGTAGCCGGTGCGCAGCATATTCATCGTGAGGTCGGCGTCTTCGGCGACGGTGTTCGCGTGATAGCCGCCGGCTTTGCGTACCACTTCGGTACGCCATGCGCCTAGCGCTCCGGGAACGACCGTCACCGCTCCGAGCAAGTCGAGGGCGCGGCGCTCGAAGTTCTGACTGGTGATGTATTCAAGGGCCTGCCAGCGCGTCCAGATGTTTACTCGGTTTCCCACTTTGGCATTACCGGCTACGGCGCCGATGCGCTGGTCGGCGAAGTGCGGAATCAGGCGGGCGATGGCTTCGCGGGCGATTACCGTGTCGGCATCGATGCCAACGTAGAAGTCTTCGGTCACATGCTCGAGACCGTAGTTCAGGGCTTCGGCTTTGCCGGAGTTTGGCTTGGTGAGGACCGAGACTCGTCCTGTGATGATTTCAGTGTGAAAGTTGTTGGTAGCGATCTCAAGCGTGCGATCTTTCGAGCCGTCGTCGATGACGATCACCCGCAGATTCGGATAGCTGGACGCCAGCACGGAACGAATCGTGCGCTCGATGACCTTCTCTTCGTTGTAGGCCGGAATGAGAACGGCAACCGGGGGCTTGAAGCTGGGATCTAGGTTCTGTGACGACGAGCCACGGAGACGGTCAATGGTGGCGAGCGCTCCAATAATAAGGAGGCGGCCGGTCATGAGGATGTCGCCCAGGAAAAAGATCATCTGGACGCCGATGAGGATGATGCTGAACATCCAGAAGGCCAGGTTATCGACGCGAGCTGCCCACACTTCGCGAGGCGTCGAGAGTTCCGGCATTACCTGGGCTCGCGTCTGGCCGATGAGTGTCGAAACGGGAACAATCTCGTAGCCACGGGCGCGGATACCGTCGATGATCAGCGGCAGGGCTTTCACCGTCTGCGAGCGGTCTCCGCCGCCGTCGTGCAGAAGAATGATGTTGCCCTTGCCAAGATTGTTGAAAACGTTTTGCGCGATCTCGGCCGCACTGTAACGCCGGTTCATCGACCAGTCGCTGGGGTCGATCTTGTCGCCGACGGTGATGTACCCCATGTCCTGCGTGAGTTCGAGCGGCTTGACCTCGTCGGCGGTATCGGGTTCCTGATCGATTGAGTACGGCGGACGGAAGAACAGGGGCTTCACTCCGAGCTTGGCGCCGAAAAGTCTCTCAGTAACGTTGATTTCCTTTTCGAATCGCCAGGTCGAGATTTCGCTGATGTTCGGATGCGTGAGCGTATGATTTCCGATCTCGTGGCCTTCGTCATAGATGCGCCTTACCAGCCCGGGATCGTTTTCCGATGGAATGCCAATTAGGAAGAATGTCGCCTTCGCATTCTTTTTCCTGAGCACGTCGAGTATCTGCGGCGTGTAGGTTGGATCGGGGCCGTCGTCGAAGGTGATCGCGACTTGCTTCTCCTTGTAGCCGTAGGCTTCGAGCTCGTATGGATTCGGCAGCTTCGTAAAATGCTCGTTCGTGACAAGGTCCGTATCGGGATCGACCGTAACAACACGCTTACCCGGCGAGGGGCGCTGTGTGATGCGCAGGATTTCGCCCTCTCCTTCGATCGAGACATCAGGACCAGGAGGAACTTCAGCGAGTTTCGTTATGGGATCAGAGCTGCGGGGCTTGTCCCAGATTTCCCAAAGTGAACGATCTTCTGAACCAAGGCGCCAGAGCGCGAACGTCCGAATTCCAAGATTGCGCGCGGCCCGCATTTGATTAAGTGCGGTGATGGCATCAAGAAACCAGATCTGATGCTTCGTGCCGTCGTCCTCGTCGTAGGCGAAGTGCGGATTAAGCGATTCGGGCTCGAGATCGATCGGCGCATCGGAATCGGCGGAACGAATCCATGCGTCCTGCACGGAAAGATTACAAACCACCGAGTGAGTCCCTTCGGGACACTCGACCGGCTTGTTGCCCCACTCGTATCCGTAATTCCCGATCGCGACGATCAGTTTGTCTGTGGGAATGACTTTCAACGCCTTCTGAATGTTGCCGACGAAGAACGCGTGACTTGCAACCGGTCCGGCTTTGCTTTCGGACTGATGCTCGTCGTAATTCATAAGGATGAGACCGTCGGAATTGTCGGCCAGGTACTTGTAGTTGAAGTCGTCGTCGTCGGCCGGAACGTTGATGTACATCTTCAGTCCGCGGGAGTGTAGGTCGGCGGCCATCTCGCCGATCAGAGCGTTAAAGCCGGGCTGAGCGGTCCGCGGAAAGTCCTCAAAGTCGACGGAAACGCCCTTAAACTTGACGTCGGAAGCCAGAAAAGTTAGGAGTTGGCGCCTGAAATTCGCGCGCCCATCGGTGTTAGCGAAGAAATTTCCGACGTTTTGCAGCCATTTTCCCGATGCGGGATCGAAGTTATTGACCAGCGGAAAGACCTCAGTGTCGGCCTTTGTCTGCCGAATAAGCGGCATTACCTGGTCGTCAATGGAGTGAATTGAAGTGCCGCGAACGACGTCAAACATCTCGTTAGTGAGCGGATCGGAGCCTTGAATGCGTCCGTCAGGCGTTAAAACATGCAGCCATTCTGGGTATAAGAGGTCGATTTGCCGCAGATATTCCTTCAGCGAAGAGTAGCTACCTTTGTCCCAGGTGACATAAAACGCTGCGCGTAAACCTTCATCTTCGTTCAGTGGAACCTGAGAAGGCGGCTTTTTGGTCTTGCGATGCGATCCGCGAGCAGCACCAGCGCGCTTGTGGGTGTCGCGAACGGGCCTATAAGTGCGCTTAAGTTCCGGCCAAATTGTCTGCGGTAAGGCTTCAGAACGCAGCGCTGTATACATAAAAACCGCAACGACAAGGGTAATTACGATCCCGGAAACGTGCAGGAGAAGGCGCAGATGCCTCCAGCGCTTGAGTTGTGGATCGTAAAAAACTGGCTTTGCCATGGGGAATTCGCGCCTGAGCTGCTAAGCTTCTGAGCTTCTAAGCGTTGCTAACGACACGAAAAGTGCGGCTGAACGTTTTCAGTTTCGTTGCTTAAAGCTTAGCAGCTTAGGAGATTAGCAGCTTAAGCGTTATGGTATCGCGCAACAAACTGTACTTTTTAGTCCTGACTTTGCTGGGATTCGCGCTGCGCGGATACTTCCTGCACTGGCATTTCCTCTTCGAAGGCGACTCGCTGGTGTACGGCGATTTAGCCAAAAATTGGCTCTTACAGGGCATTTACGGCGTCACGGACAGCGGCCAGGTGATGCCAGTTGACATCAGAATGCCGGGATATCCGGCATTTTTGGTCGCAATTTTTCGTTTATTTGGCATCGAGCACTATGGCGCAGTAGTGCGTGCACAGCTGGGAATCGACCTTTCAACGCCCTTTTTGATCGCCGCAGGCTCGCGCAGATTGTGGTCGGAGAGCGCGGGAAAGATCGCTTTTGCCTTGGCGACGCTGTGTCCTTTCACTGCAAATTACACGGCAACGCCACTGCCGGAGACGTTAGCGATCTTCGGAGCGGCGTTTGCGCTCCTCTTTGCGCTGCGCGCGGTGCAGAAAATGAGCAAAGTTCCATCCTGGGACGTGGCCCATTCGTTCGCAATCGGCGACTGGCTCCTTTCCGGATTGGGGATCGCGCTGAGTGTTTATCTGCGTCCGGATGGGGGAGTTCTGCTTGTTTCCATCGGTTTATACCTGCTGTGGCTGGCGATCGTGCAGCGTGAGACGGAATTTTTGTGGGTTGGAGTGCTCCTCGGAGTCGTTTCGCTGCTTCCGTTGTTTCCGTGGACGCTGCGAAACTGGCGTGCTCTCCACCAAATCGAGCCGTTAGCACCTTTTTATGCGCAGATGCCAGGCGAATATGTGCCTCTAGGTTTTAATCGATGGACGAAAACCTGGATTGTCGACTTCATCTCGGTCATGAACGTCTACTGGAATGTATCTGCGGAAGGCAACGGAGAGGCCGTCGATGTCGCCAATATTCCTTCGCGAGCTTACGATAGCGCCGATCAAAGACAGCGTACGGAGCGGCTTTTCGCTCAATATAACCAAGCCTTAACGCTTAATCCCGAAATGGATCGAGCCTTCGGCGAACTCGCAGATGAGCGCATTCGGGCACATCCATTGCGCCATTATGTGATGCTTCCGCTGGCGAGATTGGCGGATATGTGGCTGCGTCCGCGCACCGAAATGCTGAATCTGCAACTTGACTGGTGGAACTGGGAAAATGTTCCCCAGGAATCGCTGGCATCAGCGGCACTAGCGCTGCTCGATATCTTCTATCTACTAGCCGCTTTGGCTTCATTGCGCCGCAAATTGCCGGCGAGTGCGCTGCTGTGGCTGTTCATTTTTTGCCGTTCAGCACTTCTAACGACGCTTCCCAATCCCGAACCACGTTACACGCTCGAGTGTCTTCCGGCACTGCTGATGCTCGCGGGCACGGGGCTAGCTAGAAAAGCCGATTAGCCAGAGGCGTCTCCCCAAAGACAGAAATACGTAGCTCTACCTACTCCCTCTGTCCGTGCCGAAAGTTGTCTACTCGACAACAGGCCTATCCGACATGCGGAACTGCGTTCGGAAGTGTTCGGAGAGAAGTCCGATTGCATCCCGATTGGCGTCGGGATCGGTTTGCACCAGGTATTTCATGGCCTCGACCAGCAATTTTTGGCCCTGAATGTAGCGCTTATCGCTGATACGTGGCGTGCGGCGCCGCTTAGGGTCGGGGACTACGGGGAGGGTAAATAGTCTGGCCAAGTCGTGATCCTTGAATGGGGAGTGGACGATGAGACTGATAGGAGGCAAAAACCTCATCATCCGTTGCCAGTATAGGTTGGCATCTACTCAGATAAAAGAGGGTTTTTGTGCAGTAACCCTTAGGTAACGCCCCTATTTCCCCCTCACGGTTTTCACACTGCCAGAAGTGTGCAGCTTGAATACATCGTCGGCGACTTTGCTATTCAGTTTGATATTGGTGTAATGCGCAATGCGATAATCACCCGAAAGCTCGAAGAACTGCTGTTTCAATGAGATGCCACGAGCGGGATCAATCCAGATTACGATCTGGTTAAACATGTTCTTCACGTTGGGAGCCTTCGGCGATAGCTCCAGCTTTGCGGTTTTCACTCCATCAACATCCTCGTTGCCGCCATAAGTTACGTCGAACTGTTTCTGCAGATCGTGTCCACGGCCACCGAACCCAAGCACTAGGAAGCTCTGGAACTGGTCGCGGTTCTTACCGGCGTCGTATTCGTTCACTTGCTCGATCTTTGGTTGATAGATGCGGACCCTACCGTCGGCAAACACGAGATACTTCTGCTCCGGTGATTGAATGTTAGCTGACATTTGTGTATCGCCTTTGCCAGTACGCCGGTAGTAAACCTTCCCTTTTTGGGTATCAGTTTCATTCACCACCCTCTGGTATTGATCCCAAATAAAGTCGGCCTCAGCGGTACGGAACGCCGCGGCTGCCGAATCCATTTGTGTCAGTACGCCCTCGAGCGAAGAGCCGGCACTTGCACTTGAAGTGGCAGAGCCGCCCTTAACCTGTGCGAATGCCAGTGGAATCACGAAAGCAAGAAGGATGACAACGGCTGCTATTGGTCCCCAGAAGACTCCGTTGCGACAATGACTGTCGACACGACAGCGCCCAATGAGCATTAATTTCCCCATTGAAGTTCTAACCCACAGAAGCCGAGTTCAACTCGGCGTTACGGACGATGCGCCCAGACGCGGTATCCCGTGACCTTTCCGGAATTGTCTCGCAGCGCCTCGTAGCGCGTGATCTCAACATTCCCTGCGACTGGAGTCAAGGCCTCCTGAAGCGCCTTCTGGGCATCCGATTCGCTCGAAGCGACGCCCGAGGCGTTCAATTCGTACACAAAGGCACCGGGACCGTCAGTCCGAACAACAATTTCGTTGGGATGCAGTCGCAGATAATTCGGGCTGTCCTTGAACACGCTGCGTGGAGTAAGAAAGATGAAGGCAAGAATTATGGTGACCATCACGTCGTAATGCAATCCGCCGCGTGGGTGCGTCCAGAGGACGTAGCTCTTGATGGTCTGACCGAGACTCAGTAGGTTTTCCTCGACTCACATAGTGTAGAGCGCCTACGGCGGCGGGCGCAATCGAGGCAAAATTGTTCTTAGATGCATAAATCGGCGACGGCGATATGTACTTTTGTTTGTCTACTACTCTCGATTTTCGCCCTAGCTGCCCAATTTTGCGTGCTAAACTGAGACCCTTAGTTCTTCGCCCCGCAAGCAACTTGTGGGCTAGGATTAGTTTGTCTGCGCATTTAAATTACTTCTTCTGCGATTTTTTCTCTGGCCGGGAAAGCAGAATGCAATTGTGAAGCGTAAGAATGGCGGCAAAATATTCGTGTCAATCTGCTGCGGCGTCCTTGTAGGCGCCGCTGTTGGGGCCATTCATTGGGCTATCGTCCCTCATGATCGTGAGTTGATAACCCACATTTTCCTCGGCGATCTGGTTGCCGCGTTAAGCACGATGATCGTCTGCCTGGGAATTCAGCTTCGGCAGGAAGAAGTACATTTTGCCAGCGCCATGTCACGCGCCGCTATCGTTTCGGAACTGAATCACCATGTACGCAACGCAGTCTTCCCGCTATGTCTCGCGGTTCAGAAGTCTGGCGACAAGGATGCCTCTCAGCTCGCCAACGATGCCGTAGAGCGCATTAACGTCGCGCTGAAAGAAGCAACGGCTGATGCCATTTCGGGACGCGCGAGCTATGCAGAGGAAGCCGGAGCCAAAAACGGGAGTCTACTCATACACTGATGTTTCGTATTCTCGTAGTTGACGATGAGCCTTCAATACTAGGACTGCTTAAGACCGTTCTGGAGCTAGCATCTTTCCACGTTGACGCTCTAACTTCGGCAAAACAGGCAATAGCGCGCCTTGTCGAAGAAGCCTTCGACCTGGTTCTCACGGACATGAAGATGGAAACGCCAACTGCGGGCTATGACGTAGTCCGAGCCGCGCGTCAGCTTCGTCCCAGGCCGGCAATCGCGATTCTCACTGCATTTCCGATTTCACCCGCCGAGTGGAAGCCCTCGGGAGCAGACGCTCTATTCGTGAAAGGCACCGACCTCATGAATCTTCCCGAAAAGCTAAAAGCGCTGATCAAGCAACGCACCAAGAAGGAAACAGGGACGGAGTCTTTTCTTCCTCGCTCGGTAAATCAGTAGTGCCTTAGAAACCACAGGGACTGCTCTACTTCTTCCGCACCACGATTTTCTCTACGCCCATATATGGCCGCAGCGCCTCCGGGATCACAATGCTGCCATCTGACTGCTGATAGTTCTCCACAATCGCAAGCCAGGTGCGGCCCACCGCCAATCCACTGCCATTGATCGTGTGGACAAATTCACTCTTCTTCTTGCTCACAGGACGAAAACGAATGTTTGCCCGCCGCGCCTGAAAGGCTTCAAAGTTAGAACAGGACGAGATCTCGCGGAATAGGTTCTGGCCCGGCAGCCAGACCTCGATGTCATAAGTCTTCGCTGACCCGAATCCCATGTCGCCTGTGCAAAGAGTAATCACACGGTAGTGCAATCCGAGACGCTGCAACACAACCTCAGCATCGCGCGTCAGCTTCTCGTGATCGTCATAAGAACGCTCTGGTTGGGAAAACTTTACCAACTCGACTTTCTGGAACTGATGTTGGCGAATAATGCCGCGGACATCTTTGCCATGTGAGCCGGCCTCACTACGGAAACAGGGGGTATAGCCTGTTACCGAAATGGGAAGCCGATTCTCTTCAAGGATCTCATCACGATAAAGGTTCGTAAGGGGGACCTCTGCGGTGGGAATCAGCCACAAGTCATGTTCCTCAAGCTTGAACAAGTCTCCGGCAAACTTTGGCAAATTTCCCGTGCCGTACATGGAAGCGGAATTCACTGCATATGGAGGCAGCACTTCGGTATAGCCATGCTGCCCGGTGTGCAGATCGAGCATGAAGTTCGCCAAGGCACGCTCGAGCTTTGCCCCCAAGTCCCAATACACGGCGAAGCGCGCGCCAGAGAGCTTAGTGGCGCGTTCCAGGTCGAGCACACCGAGCTGCTCTCCCAATTCCCAATGTGGTTTCGGGAGAAAACTGAAGTGGGGCGGCGTTCCCCAGCGGCGGACCTCCACATTGTCATGTTCGTTCCGTCCAACCGGAACGCTGGCATGCGGAAGGTTGGGGATCTGCGACATGACGCCGCGCATTTCTTCCTCGAGCTGCGCGGCCACCTTCTCCTGAAGCTCGCCTTCCTCGCGCAGCGACTTGGTCTCTTCCATCAGTGCAGTGGCATCTTCGCCGGCACGCTTGCGTCGTCCAACCTCTTCCGATTTCTTATTTCGTTCCGCTTTCAGGTTTTCGTAAGCGGTGATGGCCTGGCGTCTTCGGGCATCGAGATCGCGAAATCCGCCCAGCAGCTCGTCTGGATTCAGGCCCCGCTGGCGCAGTTTCTCCTCCACTTCGGGCAGGTGCTCTCGAACGTAATTGAGATCGAGCATAAGAGAACTAATGTATCAAGTTTGGCTTACGAGTTAGAGGATCAGGAGATCGGGGCGATCGGGCCATCGGGTGATCGGGGAAGTGACCCGTGGCCCGCCCGGCTTTGTTTGCCGACCACGGCAACAAAGAAGCTGTCATTCTGAGCTCGTATCGGAATTGCAACTTCATTCATTTACAATTCGCTCGCCATGAGAGCCCTCGTCCATCTCCTAACAATCTTTCTTCTCATAGCTTCCGCCTTCGGTTCCGCCTACCAAAATCGTCCCAAACTGATCGTTGTCATCGTGATCGACCAGTTTCGTGGCGACTATCTCGAGCGCTACTACGACCGGTTTGGCGAAGGTGGTTTTCGGCTTCTGATGGATCACGGCGCCAACTTCACCGACTGCCATTACGACTACGCAAACACGCGCACAGCTCCTGGCCACGCGACACTGTTCACGGGCGCTTATTCCGACGGGCATGGTATCGCCGGCAACGAATGGTGGGATCCGCTGTTACGCAAAGTCGTCACTTCCGTTGAGGACGATCATTATGAAACGCTCAAACCTGGTGGCTCAAACGAGACCGGTGTTTCTCCGCACAACCTCCTCGCCGACACGATTGGCGACGAACTGAAACTGGCGACCGCCGGCAAATCGCGCGTCTTTGGTATTTCGTTTAAGGATCGAGCCGCGATCCTTCCCGGCGGATACTCAGCGAATGCCGCTTATTGGATCGATCACGATGATGGTGCATGGGAAAGCTCCAGCTACTACGTGGAGGCTTTGCCACAGTGGGTCGTAGCCTTCGACGCGAGTGGTCCGGGCAAGAAGTATCTCAATCAGGACTGGAAGGGACCGGATGGCACCATACTAGACAGCACCACGCCGGCAACGAACAGCGCTGGCCTGCCGCTTGGATTCTACGATCTGGTCGGCAAAACGCCATTTGCCAACGACTACGAACTTGATTTCGCGAAAGAGCTGATCAAGCAGGAGAAGCTGGGCAACGGTCCCACGACGGATCTTTTGTCAATCAGTCTTTCGGCGAACGATATTCTCGGCCACAAAGTGGGACCGAACGATCCCAAAATGGCAGCGATGGCACTGGCACTCGACCACCAACTCGCTGACTTTTTCGTTTTCCTCAAACAGCAATTCGGGTTCGAGAACGTGTGGATCGCGTTATCGGCCGACCACGGCATCGCGTCGCTCGTGGATGACGCACAAGCCATGCGGATTCCCGGCGGCTATCTCGACGAGTCGAGTATGGCGCAACAAATCAATCAGCGACTGGCAGCTCGATTTCCGCAAGTCACCGGCGGACCTCGCTGTCTGCGCGCGGAGGATGCCAAGCGCACTCATCGTGAAGGCACGCCGGATTTCGTCGCGTGGATGACGTGGCCGATCGCCTACCTGTGCAAAGAGGACTTCGAGGCGGTGAAGATGAGCGAAGCTGAAGCCGAACAATTAGTCGGCGACACCTTTAAACAGGTTGCTTTTTTGCGCGCTTTCTACACGCGCACGCAACTCACACGTGGAATGCTGCCAGCCTCTCCGTACGGCGAGCAGTATCTGCATAGCACCAGTCAGTATGGTGGATGGTATGTGGTAGGACAACCTGCGCCGTTCTTCATCGGCAGCCCTTCGGGCACTGACCACTCGACTTCTTATAACTACGACTCTCATGTGCCTCTAGCCTTCTACGGCGCCCCGTTCAAACCCGGCACCTATCGTACGCATTCGGAACCGGTCGATATGGTCGCGACGTTCAGCGCATTACTCGGGATTGAACGACCAACGCATTCGATTGGGAGAGTCTTGACGGAGGCACTGACGACGCAGCGATAAACGGAGTCGCCCGGTGCTCCGTTCCTGAGACGCCACCAAGGTCATGTTCCCCCGTGCCTGATCCCCAACAGATTTCCTCCGTGTACTCCGTGTCTCCGTGGTTAAATCGTCTTTAGGATGAGCTCCCCCGCACAGCCACGCAGTGGCCCCGATCTCAGCATCAGCTTCTGCGGCCTCAATTTCAAAAACCCAATCATCGCCGCCAGTGGCACCTTCGGCTACGGTGTCGAATTCGAAGATATTGTCACGCTCGACAAGCTTGGCGGTTTCGTCGTCAAGGGACTCTCACTCGAGCCGATGGCCGGAAATCCTCCGCCTCGCATGTTCGAGACCGCCGCCGGTATGCTGAACGCAATTGGACTACAGAACATCGGGGCCGAGGCTTTTCTGCGCGAAAAGCTTCCTATTCTGGCACGCAAGAAGAACCTGATCATCATCGCCAATGTTTTCGGCTACGCGCGAGAGGACTATGAATCGGTGATCCGCATCCTCAATGAAGGCGAGAACATCGCGGCTTACGAGCTGAACGTCTCGTGTCCCAACACGAAGCAAGGAGGAATCAGCTTTGGCAGCGACGTCCATGCGCTGGAAGAAGTCGTCTCTGCCTGTAAGCGGCTCGCGAGGCGTCCGCTGATCGTGAAACTGTCGCCCAACGTAACCAGCATTCCTCTCATGGCAAAGGTCGCGGAAGAAGCTGGAGCCGACGCAATCTCGCTGATCAACACTTTCATCGCGCTGGCGATCGATCCGGAGACGCGCAAACCACGCATCTCAAACATCACCGCAGGCCTGTCGGGTCCGGCGATCAAACCAATCGCGCTGCGCATGGTGTACGAAGCCTCCAGGGCGGTAAACATTCCCGTAATCGGTATGGGCGGAATCGCAACCGGGAGCGACGTAGTAGAGTTCTTGCTCGCGGGCGCAGCCGCGGTTCAGGTCGGCACAGCAAGCTACTTCGATCCTTGCGCGACCGAACACATCATCGATCAGCTCTATCGCTGGTGCATCGAGCATCGTGTGAGAGACGTGAAGGAGCTGATTGGAGGCCTGAAGGTGGAGGACAAGACAATCGGGTAATCGGGTCTGCTTTGTTATAATTTGAGGAGTTCTGAGCGGGAGTAACTCAGCGGTAGAGTGCGACCTTGCCAAGGTCGAAGTCGCGGGTTCAAATCCCGTCTCCCGCTCCAATTTCCTCAAGTTTTGTGTCGACCCTCGCTGTTGGCGAGGGTTTTCGGTGTTTGGCACGCCGCTCTAGAGACACACGGGGCGCGGTACCCAAGTGGTAAGGGAGAGGTCTGCAAAACCTTTATGCGTCGGTTCGATTCCGCCCCGCGCCCCAATCAAAATCCCGGAATTTTCATATCCGAGCCTCTGGCTCACAAGCGCCCCCGGACTCGCTTTCGCGTCTGGCATGAACGGTGCCTGCGCCGAACGTCTCTGGGGGCTCCCTAATTGCTCGTGTTGTCCTCCAGTAATCGGAGCCGATTCCTTACCGGGAATGTAGATGGAGTCAGAACGCTTAGCGATGATCCCTTCTAAGCCTAGCTTCTGCACGCTTGCTGTGAAGTCGGCGAGTGA
>Ga0126378_10000645_pt1 | contig 25465 bp, 23 predicted proteins | sample PanSoiMetPlot_23_FD_92587 | JGI IMG/M metagenome (GOLD analysis project Ga0126378, IMG submission 92587) | Tropical forest soil microbial communities from Panama - MetaG Plot_23 | ecosystem: Environmental > Terrestrial > Soil > Tropical forest > Bulk soil | place: Panama | collected 2016-02-17
CGTCGTACGGCGGGATGGTCGACCAGCCTGCATCTGGACCAGGCATCCCGGGACCTCAAGGTGGCTGCTGACCGGCGACTACAACGGGACCGCGCTCTCGCCCTTGCGCGCGGCGGACAGTTCGACGGCGCGCCAGCAATACCAGGCAACAATGCTGCGATACGGGTGGTAGGCCTCGCCCAGAAGGTCTAGCTCCTTGGCGGTCGGCGTCGGCACGTCCCAGGCGAGGCCATAACCGTGCCGTACGCCCAGGTCTCCGGTCGGCCACACGTCGAGCCGACGGAGCTGGAACATCAGGAACATATCCGCAGTCCACTGTCCGATGCCCCGCACGCTCCTCAACCGGGCGGCGATCTCCGCGTCGCTTTGACGTGCTAGCCGGCGCGGCTGGAGTACGACAGTGCCGTCGAGCACCTTGGCAGACAGATCTCGCAGCGACGCCACCTTTGCCTGCGAGAGGCCCGCTTGGCGAAACGCCTGATCCGGCAGCTGGAGCAGCCGGTCCGGCTCCACTTCACCGCCAAGGGCGGCAATGAGCCTGCCGTGGATGGCCCTAGCCGCGTTGCCCGCTAGCTGCTGGTAGGTGATGGCTCGCACCAGCGTGCCGAAATGCGTCTCCTTCGGCACTGGGAAGGACGGCAAACCGGCCTCGGCGACGAGCCGCGCGATGACCGGGTCGCGCTCGGCGAGAAGCTGGGCGGCCGCTCGCGGCGACAACTTGCGCGCTTCCTGCTCCGGAACTGCCGACATTCCGCCACCTCCTTTCGGCTGATGTTCTCCCTACTGATGATGTCGTACGACACCGACATTCGGCGCTTGCGGCAGGACTGGCGAGATTCGGCAGCGCTCGCACACCGCAGGTAGCGGAGGTACAGGAGCAATTAGGCCTGGGCACTGCTGCGGGCGTCGGCGACGTGCGGCGCGCGGTGGGCGGTCACCACGACACCCGCCACCATGATCGCTAGCGAGATAACTTCCCCGGCCACGCCGGCGGCGGTTTCGTTGAGCGTCTCATGGAGGAACGCGGCCCCGAGGCCGATGGAGATGATCGGGTCGCAGACTGTGATGATCGCCAACACCGGTGCGATGAGCGTGCCCTGTTGGAACGCGTTCTCGTTCAGCAGGAAGCCGAGCGGTCCGACCACGGCCAGCGCGTAAATCGGCCAGTCGGTGACCACCGCGGGCAGGCCGCCACTGACATCGGAAACCACGATCTTGACAAGGAAGGCAGCGATTCCGTAGCTGATGCCGCACGCGAAGGCGAGCGCGAGCGGCCTAAGGCTGTCGCTGCGCCCTGCCAGGACAAGGCAGCCCGTGATGCCAGCAGCGAGTCCTATCGCTAGCGGCAGGATGACGACGAAGCTCACACTCGACCGGCCTTCAGTCGGCTGCGCGATCGCCAGGAATCCGGCCAGTCCGACCGAGCTGGCGAGGACGCCGCCAATCAGGACCGAGTCCCACCGCTTGCGAAGATGGGCGTTGATGAGGACGGCGAAGATCAGGCCGAGGACCAGCAGCGGCTCCACCAAGGCCAGCGGACCGTACCTGAGCGCCAGAACTTGGAGCCCGAAGCCCATGAGCGTCCCGCAGACGGACGCCAGCCACAGGGGCTGCCGCATCAGGTCGAGGAAGATCCGCGGCGACAGTGGTTCCCGCCGCTTGACCCGCTTGGTGCTGCGCTGATCCGCCACGGAGGCGATGCCGAACACCAGTGCCGCGAGAACCGCGAGCACAACGGCTAGGACCGCGGACAACTGCGCGTCCCCCCGTTGGCCCACATCCGTTACCAGATACCCACCTGACCCGCGGTTCCATCCAGCGAAGGCAAATAATCCGAAATGCGGCGACCGCGTAGGTTGACGATCGCTGCCTTCCATCGCCATCGTGGTGGCGAGCAAATCTGCGCCGGAGCCGCTCGAGGGATAACCCAGCTCGCTCAGATTCAGCCGGCCAGCAACGAAGCCGGAGACAGGAGATCCGTTCGAGTGTGGTTCGTCAACGCAAACGTCGTCGATGTGCTGACTGGCGAAACATTGCGCCAGCGCGCGGTCGAGACGGCGCCGTACGGCACCGTCGTGCGGGTCGCGGCTGCGCCGCCGGCTGGCCTGCCTGACGACGACGTTGTCGACGTCGCCGGCCGCTGGCTATTGCCCGGGCTGATCTCGTGCCACACGCATCTGTCGGTCGTGTTTCCTTTTAATGACACTGATGAGGCCGAGAACCCAGCAGTCACCGCGCAGCGGGCAGCGAAAAGGGCTGGCGACGCCCTGCGGGCAGGCATCACCACGATCCGCTGTGTCCACGAGCAGAACCGAGCCGATCTGCTGCTGCGGACGGCGCTGCAGCGTCGGTGGTTCGCCGCGCCGCGGATTATCGGCGCGGGCCGGGGGATCTCAACCAGGGGCGGCCACGGTCAGGGCGCTGGCTGTGCATACGCGACCGGTGAGCGGGAGTTCTACGAGGCAGCGCTGGCCGAGCTAGCGGCCGGCGCTGACCACGTGAAGATCTTCATCAATGGCGGCCTGGCAGGCGCGGACGAGCATGTCGAACGGCCAGAGATGACCGACGGCGAGATCCGTGGTGCGGTTCGTGCCGCTGCGGAGCATAACGCTTACGTCGTCGCCCACTCGGGCGAGTCGGCCGCGATCCGCCAGGCGCTCGCCCAGGGCGTGCGTAGCTTCGAGCACGCCTACCGCCTCGATGCGGACACGGCCGCGCTGCTTGCGCGACCGGGGATCTTCCTCACACCGACCTTGTGCGTCACCAGGTCGGAGTCGTGGATGCGCGCCGTGGGAATCGCGGAGCACTCCATCGAGAATGCTCGCAATGCCGCCGACGATCACCTGGCCAGCATCCAGCGCGCCATCCGGGCGGGCGTCACGCTCGTCAACGGCACGGACATCCCGCCCGGCGATCTGGTAGACGGGGTGCCTGCCGCCGTCTACGAGGTACAGCTCATGGCCGGCGCCGGCTTGTCGCCGTTGCTGAGCCTGCAGAGCGTGTCGGTGAACGCCGCCCGGCTGCTCGGCATCGGGACCCAGGTCGGGCAGATCCGCCCCGGTTACGCGGCCGATTTCGTCGCGGTAGCGGCCGACCCGCTCGACGACGTCGCCGCGTTGCGCACAATCTCGCTCGTGGTGCAAGGCGGCACCGTCGTGCGCGCGGCCTGATGCGGCATTTGCCATGACCAATGCCGCAGCCTTGAAAAAGTGATATCACAATGATAGCCTGCGATCAGCAGCGCAGATGAGCAGCTAGCCAGCTGGTCCGTGAGCCAGCGCCTGGCTGCCGAGGAGGCGGCCGTGAGCGAGCTAGCGATCTCGGTGCATGGGCTCCGCAAGAGCTTCGGCACCAAGGAAGCAGTGGCCGGCATAGATCTTGAGATCGCTGCTGGCTCCCTCAGTGGTCTCGTCGGTCCGAACGGGGCCGGGAAGACCACATCCCTGTCGATGATGACCGGCTTGCTACGCCCGGATGCCGGCCGCGTCATCGTCCATGGCCTGGACGTGTGGGCTGATCCGGTCGCCGCCAAGGCTGTGATCGGCGTGGTGCCGTCCGAGGCCCGCCTGTTCGACCGGCTCAGCGGTGCCGAGCTGCTTGAGTACGCCGGCCGGCTGCGCGGCATGCCAGCTGACGAGGCGCGAACCCGGTCCGCGCAGCTACTCGACGTGCTGGACCTGGCCGCGGACGCCAGGCGCCTAGTCGCGGATTACTCAACCGGCATGCGCAAGAAGGCGGCGCTGGGCTGCGCGCTGATCCACAACCCGCCCGTACTGTTCCTGGACGAGCCGCTCGAAGGCGTGGACCCGGTGTCTGCCGATGTAATCCGGCGGCTGCTGAGTCGTTTCGTCACCTCCGGCTCCACCGTCCTGTTCTCCAGCCACGTGATGGAAACGGTGGAAGTCCTGTGCGACCACGTGTCCATCATCGACCAGGGCCGGATCGTGGCGACGGGCACCACCGACCAGGTACGCGGCGGCAAGACGCTGCAAGAAGCGTTCATCGACCTGGTGGGGTCGAAGGCGACCGAGGAGGAGGATCTGTCATGGCTCGGCTCCTCGTCCAGCTAAAGCTCAAGCTGCTGACGAACGCGCTGCGCTCGTCCCGGCGCGCCAAGGTGTCCTTCATCGTCAGCACGACGCTCGCGGCGCTGGTCGCGGCCGGCACGTTCGTGATCCTTGCCTTGCTGCGCGGCGGCAGCGCGCCGGTCGCCCAGACCGCCAGCGTCTTCACCGTCTTCGCCTTCGGCTGGCTCATCGTGCCACTGGTCTCGTTCGGCCTGGACGCCACGCTAGATCCGGCCACGGTGGCGCTGTATCCGCTGCGCACCCGGCCGCTCGCGACCGGCCTGCTGGCCGCGTCGGCGACTGGCGCATGGCCACTCGCGAACGTGATCGGCTTGCTCGGCGTCACGGTCGGCGTTGCCCGAGGCGGCGCAAGCATCGCCGTTGCGGTCATCGCTGTCCTGCTCCAGGTGCTGTTCTGCATCGCGCTCGCCCGGCTCATGACCACGGGCCTGGCCGGGTTGCTGCGTACCCGGCGCGGCTCAGACCTCGCCGCGTTCGCGGTGGTACCGCTCTTCGCGTTGTACGAAGCCTTTGCCCAAGTGGTCCCGAGACTGGCCGCGGAGGGCAAAATCACTGCGGCCACGTTCGCGAACATCGATAGGTGGCTGCGCTGGCTGCCGCCCGGCCTTGCCGTGCACGCGATCCGGGACGCCGCCAGCGGGCACCTCGGAACAGGCCTGCTGCGGCTCGCGTTGGTGGCCGTGATCATCGTCGCGATCAGCTGGCTCTGGATTAGGTTGCTCAGCCGCGCTCTGGTGTCGGTCGACACGAGCACGCAATCCACGGCCGTCCGCGGCCGGGCGCTCCCGTTCGCCCGCTCGGGCATCCGCGGCACGGTGGCCGGCAGGTACCTGCTCTACCAGCGCCGCGAGCCCAGCATGATCGTTCGCTGGTGCATTCTCGCCGTTGTGATGGTCGCCTCGTCCGTCAGCACGATCCGGGCCCCCGCTTATCACGTGGGGCTGTTCATCAGCGCGGTCCTGGCAGGCGGGATGCTGAGCGTATTCAACGCCAACTGGATCGGCGTCATCGGACCAGCGTTCACCCTCGAGGCATCGGCGCTGACCGGGCTGCGTGGCATCCGCTCCTACGTCGCCGGTCGCAACGTCGCCCTCGCCGCCATCGGCGTGCCGCTCGCCGTGATCTTGTCCTTCGGCATCGCGGCGTTCGCCGGGCATCCGCTGGATGGCTTCCTTGCGCTGCCGATCGATCTGGCCGCCATCGGTGCTGGCCTGGCGCTCTCCAGCCTGTACGCCGTATCGCTGGCCTACCCAGTGGTCAAGCGCGTCGGCAGCCCGATACCGGGAGCGGCCGACGGCCACGGCGGCCAGGCGGTCGCTGGCACGTTCGGCAGCCTCTTCGGCGTGCCGATCGTCATCCTCCCGGTGATTCTCGCGGTGAACCTGACGAGTTCGGTGCCGAGCGCCGTCCGGCTGCCGGTGCTCGCGCTGGCTGCTGCCGGATACGGACTGGCGGCGGCGTGGGGCGCCGGCCGCTGGGCCGCCGCTATCGCGGCGGCCAGGATGCCCGAGCTCTGCCAGGTTGCGGCGAGCAGCAAGCTATAGCGGCCGCCCGTGCCCTCTTAGGGCACGAGGAGAATCGTGCGCGACTCTGTGTAGAAGGCGCGGGCTGCCATGCCCTGTTCACGGGGGCCGTAGCTGGAGTCCTTCGCACCGCCAAATGGAGCCTGGAAATCGACGCCAGACGTCGGCGCGTTGACCCGGATCATGCCAGCGTCCAGGCGGCCGGTCACTCGCAGCGCCCGGCCGAGGTCGCTGGTGAATACGGCTGCGACCAGCCCGTACCGAACTCCGTTGGCGATGCTGATCGCTTCGTCCGCCGACGCGGCGCGGATCAACGCGGCGACCGGCGCGAAGACCTCCTCGGTTGCCAGCGGGCCAGTTGGCCCGTCGAGCTCCACCAGCGTGGGTGCCAGGTAGTAGCCCGGCGCCTCGAGTGCAGTGCCCCCGGTGACCACCCGGCCGCCCGAGTCGGCGACAGCGGCAAGCGCGGCCGCGCGCGCGCCGTCGTCGATGACGGGGCCCACGAGCGTCTTGTCGTCGGCCGGGTCGAGCACCTGAAGCGCCTCGATCGCGGCGGCCAGTCGGTCGCGGAACTGTGCGTAGACGGCGTCTTCGACGATCACGCGGCTCGTCGCTGTGCACTTCTGGCCGGCGTAACCCATGGCGGCGTACGCGATCGCGGTTGCGGCCCGGTCCAGGTCGGCGTCGGCCAGGACAACGGACGGGTTCTGGCCGCCCATCTCGGCCTGGACGCGGCAGCCACGCTGCGCGGCCCGGCGGCTAACGTCACGGCCTACTTCGGATGAGCCGGTGAAGGAGATGGCCGCGACAGCCGCGTGATCGATCAGGGCCCTGGCCGCGGTCGCGCCGCCCAGCACTACCTGGAACACATCGGGCGGGAGATGCGCGCCGACGATATCTGCCAGCGCCAGCCCGGTGGCCGCTGCGGCACTCGATGGCTTCAAGATCGTCGCGTTGCCATAGGCGAGGCTCGGCGCGGCCTTCCACAGCGGGATCGCGACCGGGAAGTTCCAAGGCGTCAGTAGCGCCGCGACGCCGACCGGCACATGCCTTGCCATCAGCAACTGGCCAGGCGCGGCGGCGGGAATGGTCTCGCCGTCTGGCAACAGCGCGGCCTGTGCGTAATACCGCAGGATCGCGACACCGCGGGCGACTTCGCCCTTGGCTTCGGACGCGGGCTTGCCGACCTCCCGGATGACGAGATCGGTGATCTCAGCCGCGCGGCGCTCAAGCGCGCTTGCCGCATCAGACAGCGCTGTCGCCCGCGCGGGCCCTGGCGTCTCCCGCCAAACCGCGGCTGCCGCGACAGCCCGGTCGGCCGCGGCCGCGGCTTCGGCGGCATCGGCTGCCTGCCACTCACCCAGGACGTCGGCGGGGTTGTGCGGGTTGACGCTCGTGAACGTCATCGGTTGGCTCCCTTTCCTTGTACGACTAGCTGCCGCGGCTAATCTCCAGCAGCACCTTGCCCCGGGGTCCGCCTCCGCTGCGCAGGGACGCAATTGCCCGTTCCCATTCAGCCAGGCTGAACTTGTGCGTGACCAGGAACCCCGGCTTGATCAGGTCGGCGTTCAGCAGCCGCATGACGTCGCGCCAGGCTGCTTTCGTGTAGGAGAAGCTGCCGAGGATGGCCAGGTCGTTGTTGACAGCGTCGTCGACGCTCAGCGCGACGGTATCGCCGTGCGGTGGCAGGCCGCTGACAAATCCGGTTAGCGCACCCGGGTCAACTGCCAGAGATCACCCGCAACGGGGGAGTCGCAGCGGCCGAATGGATACAAGAGTGAAGGCGACGTATGCCGCTTGCCGCAGGCGCCGAATTACGGGGAAGCCTGGGCGGCATCTGCACGCTTGGAGCCCTTATGCGCAAGGCCGCGATCACCAGCGGGGTGATCGGACTGATACTCCTCCTTGCCGCCGCTTTGCTGGCATGGTGGATAACCCCGGCGTTCATAGCACGCACGCCCAGTGACTACAACAAGACGCGAACGTACACCGGGACGATCCGCAGCCTGGTCGTTCCGAGCGCACTGGCGACCGGCAACCTGGCGGCTGCTGTCAAAACCGGCGTGCCAGCGACGCTGACCGAACATGTCAGGGTGCTCCAAACCTCCGGCAACACGGGGCAATACCAGGACACCAGGACGATTACCGGGGCGGGATCCCAGATCTCGAAGACCGTCAATAACTGGGCGCTCGACCGGTCGACGCTCATGGCGACGAATAGTCACCCGAGCAACTGGGCCGTGACCCCGGCCACGGGACTGGTCGTCAGCTGGCCGTTCGGCGCGAAGCAGCATAACTACACGGGCTGGACCCTCGCGGGGACGACGACGCCGCTGCGATTCGTGAAGCAAGCAACCCAGGGCGGCATCAACACCTACGAATACCAGGCCATCGTCCACCCGACCGTGATCCACAACTCGCGAGTACTGGCCGGCCTGCCGAAGGCGCTGCCCAGTGCGTTGCTTGGGCGCATCGCCGGTGCGGGGCTCGTGTCGGCGGCCGACATCGGGGCCATCGCGAGAGCGTTTCCTGGCGCTACGGCCATCCCGGTGAAGTACACCTATCAGGCCGCGAACACCTACTGGGTAGCTCCGCCGACGGGATTGGTGATCAACGTCTCGAACAACGAGGTGGAGATGGGCACCATAGGACTGCCAAACGGCAAGCTCATCCCGCTCTTCCCCATCCTTTCCGATACCTATCACGCGACCCCGGCGAGCGTCTCGCAAGCGGTGAGCGATAACAACAACGGCAGCAACGTCATTACGGCGCTGGGCGTGACGGTGCCGATCATCGCGCTCTGTCTAGGCATCCTGCTGCTGGCGCTCGCCGTGGTCCTCTGGCTGCGCGGGCGAAGCCGCGGACGTCCGGTTGAGACGAGGGAAGGTCAGCGGCACCCGAGCCCGGCCGGAACGATCGTCTGACGTGCTGACGTGCGGTCGATCAGCTGACGAGCAGGCGGCGCGGCAGTAGCCTCACGCGGCCGGGGTCGCCGCCAGGCCGAGTCTGCTGGCCAGCCTGCCGAGGTAGGCGACCACCTCGTCGGCCGTCCTGTCCGGCATGCCGAACGCCACGTCGGTCACGCCGATCTGGGCCCAGCGCGCGAGCTGATCGGGGTCAGGCTTTCCGGCCAGGACGCGCACCTGGGGGAGTCCGGTCCGGCCAGCCGCGTGCCAGGCCTGATGGAGCTGCGTCACCTTGCCGTCGAGGTCTGTCTCGCCGGGCGTTGTCAGCCAGCCATCGGCTGACCGGGCGATCCAGTTGAACGTCCGGTCGGTCCCGCCCGCCCCGATGATGATTGGTATCCGCGGCTGCTGGACGGGCTTCGGCCATGCCCACGACGCGCCGAAGCTAACGTACTCGCCGTCATAGGTTGCCTCGTCGGCCGACCAGAGGGCTTGGATCGCCTCGAGGTACTCGCGCAGAACGGTTCGCCGCCGGCCGGCTGGGACGCCGTGATCGGTAAGTTCGTCGGTGTTCCAGCCGAAACCCGCGCCGAGTACGACCCGGCCGCCGGACAGATGGTCCAGAGTCGCGATTGTCTTGGCCAAGGCGATCGGGTCGTGCTCGGCCGGCAGCGCTACCGCCGTACCGAGCCTGATGTTTGACGTCACCGCGGCCGCCATTGCTAGCGATACCCACGGATCGAGCGTGCGCAGGTACCGATCGTCGGGCAGCTCGGCCGTCCCGGTCTGCGGGTGCGCGGCGTCGCGCCGAGCTGGGATGTGGGTGTGTTCAGGCACGTAGAAACAGTCGAAGCCGGCTTCCTCCGCAACCTGCGCCGCCCTCGCCGGCGTAATGCCGCGGTCGCTAGTGAACAGCACGACGCCATAGCGCATTGCGCACTCCTCAGCCCGGGACTGGCAACTGACTCTATTCCGAGTCGGCAAGGAGCGAGATGAGGTCGGCGGCGTTGCGGACGCCGTAGTCGGCGTAGCAGTTGTTCATGAGGGCATGGACGGCGCCAGCGTTCTCGGCGAGGTACTCGATCTTGGGCGCCCAGGCCCGCAGTTCTTGCCTGGAGTAGAGGTACTCGAACCGCTCGGCGGCCGTGGTTCCCGGCTTCTTCCAGGTTTCGTCGTTGCGGCCATGGAATCGGATCACCGCCAGGTCGGGGTCGGTCACTGCCACCACGCTCGGAAGCTTGGCAACGTGCGGCGCGTCCACGACGACCAAAGCCATCCGCAAGTCGGTGAGCGTCCGCTCTGTACGGTCGGTGTCGGTTGGCGTGCTGAGCCAGGTGGGTGACCGGAACTCGACGCAGACCGGGACGTCGGGCCAGCGCCGGCGGACGTCGGTTAGCTCGTCCCGGTTCGCTTTCTTGGCGGTGAACCACTCGGGATACTGCAGAAGCACGGCGCCGAGCTTGCCGGCAGCGCGTAGCGGCCGCAACGCTTGCTCGAAACGTCGCCACGCTTCATCGAGGGCGTCGGGATCGAGGTGCGACGAATAGACGTTGCGTTTCCCGGCGAATTCGGGCCTGATGGCATCGCGCATGTCCGGCCACAGCGAGTCGGGACGCGCTGGATGACCGGTTAGCAGCGAATACGCCTTGACGTTCATGGTGAAGTCGTCGGGAGTCCGCTCAGCCCAGGCGCGCGTCAGGTCGGGTGAGGGTGGGAAGTAGTACGTGCTGTCGGCTTCGGCGATCGGAAAACGCGAGGCATAGAACTTGAGGCGCTCGGCCGCCGACATCGACCTTCTGGGATACCAATTGGTCCCGTTGATCAGCGTCTTGTCTGTCCACGAGCAGGTCCCCACCAAGATCCGCGGCGGCGTCATACACCTACCGATACCCCGCAGGCGTCGGTTACACGGCCCGCTGGCTCAGCTGCCGCCTCGGACTCGCGTCAGCCTCCACGGCAGCCATGTGCAGCTCGAAGACGGATCCATGGCCCAGCGTGCTGCGGACGCGAACCGAGCCATGATGCGCCTCGGCGATGGCTTTCACGATCGGCAGGCCAAGTCCGAACCCGTCGGCCCGTCGGCCGCGGCCCGCGTCCAGCCGGGCGAACCGGCCGAATATCCGGTCCACCTCGGCTGCCGGGATGCCGGGGCCAGAGTCCCTGACGGCGAGGATGACGGTGTCGCCGGCACGCCGCGCGCTCAGGTCGATCTCGTCACCCTCGTCAGTGTGATGGACCGCGTTTTCGATCAGCGCGTCCAGCGCCAGGCTCAGGCGGTCGACGTCGGCCGGTATCTGAGCTTCGACCAGGTCGCTCACGCTCCACCGGCGCGCCACGTGATGCCACCGGTCGAGAGTCTCGACGATGATCTCCTCGACGTTGACTGGCGTCAGATGCACCAGGTCAGGGCCCTCCATGGCAGCGAGCAGCAGCATCCGGCTGGTCAGCCGGCGCATCCGGAGCAGTTGCTCCACCGCCACCCGCGCGTCATTCTCGATCGCATGATCCTCGGTGGCCTTCTTGATCAGCTCGGCGTGCCCGAGCGCGATCGTCAGGGGGGTCCCGAGCTCGTGCGAGGCGTCCTGCAGGAACTGGCGCTGCTGGGCTAGCAGCCGGAGATTGTGCTCAGAGACGCGCTTCATCTCTTCCATAGCAGTCATGCGTCGCCGTGAGTGCCACACCATGACCACGAACAAGAGGGCGAGCAGCGGAACCTCGGCCAGGTAGTCTGCGTCCTGCTTGCCGCGGAGTACCTGGTAGCCGATGAGGCCGCCGGTGGTGAGCGTCACCACGGAGACCGTCAGGATGGTTGACCCTAGCCGCCACAGACGGAAGCCGTAGGCCGCCGTCAGAGTCACCCAGATGATCAGGAACGGCACCGTCTGCCACTCGGGTATGAGGCGCATGGCCAGCAGGTTCAGGCCGATGAAGACCACCCAGAGGATGTCCACCCAGGCCAACCGGGCCTTGTGCAGTAGCTGCTTGCCGCGCATGGAGGCAACCTTAAGGCTTCGGCCGGGTAGTTCGGCGTTGTTTGTCCAGGCCGGAGCACCCACCGGACCACCCACTGGGTCAGCCGCGTCTGGTCAGCCGCAGTCCAGGAGCGTGTACATGTACCAGCCCGGGTTCTCCGCCGGGGCAACCAAAATCCGCGACGATCCATGGCCGGACTGGTGCAGGCTGACCGGGTAGTCGTGCTGGAACGTGCAGACGTAGTCGCCGCGGCCGGAACCAGACGGCACGCAGGACTGCAACTGAAGGTTGACCGCTTCCGACCGCATGGTCGTCAACTGCCCGAATGCCTGCGGCGTGGTCACCGCGTGCAGGGCTACCTGATTGTCGCCGTTGTAGGCACTGGTCAGATAGCCCATCGCGGCTTGCGGCGTACCGAAGTGCGGCCCGGTGTAGCCCGACGTTGCGGCGGCCAACACGGGTGTGCCCGGCGGCGTGACTGACGCGGACGGGGCGGCGGTGGCCCGTTGGCGGTCTGGCTTGGCTGCAACCGGGTGTCCTGCAACCGCCTGGCTGGTGGCAGTGTGGTCAGACCCGAGGCCAGAGCACGCCGACAACGCGACGACGGTGAGGCCTGTCCCTGCGAGAACCTGAGCTAGGTGGCGCGCAACTGAACTGTTCATTATCGGATCCATTCCTGAGCGGCGGCGCGGCCGATTTGACGCGCTGCCTTGAGAATGGATGTCCGCCATTTCCCCGGGCAAGGGGAGGTATCCCCAGGTGGGGAGGGGTTCCCGGGTCTGGCCGGCCGGATTGTCCGGCCGGCCAGACCAACACAGTTACAGCCCGCTCATTCGCCAGGCGAAGGCCAGCGGGGAGGCTGCGGTCAAGTCGATCGCGGGCTCGGTGTTGGAGTAGGACTGCATGTTGTCCCGGAACTCGGCCGTCGAGGAGTTGAACTGCGCGTAGGTGTCGACGCCGTTCGCCGGGCAGGCGATCATTCCGGTGACCAAGCCCCTGGTGGCTTGTGAGTTCGGGCCCTCGACCGCGGCCCCGGCCAGCACGGGGCTCGTGCCGTTGAGGGACCCGACCAGGTTGGCGACCTGGTGCTGCAGGCAATCGGGGAACGCTGCGCCGTCGCCGACGATGAAGGACAAGCCCCAGCCGTTCGCGCCGAGGATGTTCCCTAGCCAGCGGTCTGCATACGCCGCGTAAGCGTTCGTGCCGGTCAAGTGATCGTATTCGCTCGCCATGACCGACAGGCCCGCGCCGTGTGACGTGGTGTCGTAGGTATTCCATGGGAACCCGAAGCCGAACGGGTCGGTGGCCGACTGCGCCACGGCCTTGTCCAGCTGCTTTTTCAGGTCTGCGGTGAGGGCTGCGGGCGTTGTCGCGAGGCCGGCTGGGTTGCCCGCCTTGTTGATCGCGTTGGCCAGCTCGTAGTGCGCGAGGCCGGACACGTCGTAGAGGTTCAAGGTATCGGCCGCGTCGTTGGGACCGGTGATGTAGGCGTTTGCCCACTGAGCTGCGAGCGGCAGGTAGTACATCGGGTCACTGTGCGGCAGGCCGGCAGGCGGGGTCGCGACGGCGAGCGCGGTGTAGAGCTCGGTCGCTCCGAGTTCCAGATCGTCGCGCCACTCGCTCTCAGGGTAGAAGCTGAACGGGATGGCGGTAATCAGGTTGCCCGTCCAGGCGGTGTTGGCGAGGGCAAAGACGTCCTCGGCGTCCTTCAGGCAGGTGTCCGCATAGGTGGGGTCCGTTGTCCGGAAGACCTGGTAGCACTCGGCGAATGCGGCGGTGACGCGACCGGCCAGGTTCGGGCTGATCAGCGCGCCGGGCGCGCCGGCCCGGAAGACGGGCCGGTTGCGGATGTAGCGGTCCAGCGAGCTGGTCCCGCCGAATGTGTCGTCTGCTTGCGGCAGCCGCCAGATGTCGTGGTCGCTGATGGTTTTGGCGTTACCGGCGCCGATGCCGACCTGGTAATAGAAGGTCTTGGTGTTGTCGTTCCACATCTTCAGCAGCCAGTCCGTGCCGAACCTGGCTTCCGCGGTGAAGCCGGAGCCCGCTTGAGTCGGGAAGTCGCGGGCGAGCAGCAACATGAGGTCGACGGTATAGCTCGTGGTTTGGACGAACTTGAGGTAGTCACCCGCGTCCCACCAGCCACCGGAGGCGTCCATCGAGATTCCGAGCGACGTCAGGTCACCGGAGAACCGGCCGCTACCGGCGTTGTAGCTGGGCGTCAGGTACGTCATCGCATTCTGGTCGTTGAGATGCCCAGGCGCCGTCCGCAGCGCAGATGGGATGTAGTTGGGGCCGTCGCGTTCGTTCTGATAGAACGACAAGGAGTTGGCCATGGCCGCCGCGTAGACGTTCTGGGCGGTGTTGATGGCGAAGCTCGCCGACGTTGCTGCGACGGGTCCGGTGACGGTGATCGAGTAGGTGCCGGCTGTCGTCACTGAATCGAAGTCCAGCGCGTAGACATCCGGATAAGACGAACTCCAGGAACCGAGATTGGCGCCGATCGGCGCCGTATAGACGGTGGTTCCTGCTGAGTTCTTGACTGCGAACGTCGCCCCGGTCTCGGCAGTCGATGCCATCAGATAGGCACGCTTGGCCGCGTCCGGATAGCCGAGCTGGTTGACGCGTACGTAGGCCGTTGCCGTGGCCGCCTGCGCGGAGGTGCCGATGGCGACGGCCATGAGGGGAACGAGAGTTGCGGTGCTGATGATGATGGGTAGGAACCGTCGGCGCATCTTCACTCCTGCCATTGAGTTCGTGCTGTGCTGCCCGCGGTCCAGGCGGGACCGCGGGCAGCGAGGAAACCTGACGGGCTAGCCCGTGAACGGTTCGAGGATGTGGCTGAAGTCCCAGTCGTTCTGCGCGATACCCGAGCACAAGTTGTTGCCCGCCTTGCCAGGGCAGCCGCCGTTGTCGCGCTGGATCGCCCAGATGGACAGGAAGTTCATGTTGTTCGTCTTCTCGAAGTTCAGCATCGTCGTTGCGTCGGTCAAGTACGTGACCTCGGTACCCTTCCGGAGATCGTCGATGCCGGGCATGGCCGTCATCGCTTCCATGTTCCAGATCTGGGCGGAGGTCAGGCTCGGGTAGATGGCCTGCAGTTGGGCATGGGTGTTCGTGGCCGCGTTGATGGCGGCCTGGCCCATATTTACGACGCCTTCCTTGGCGATGTAGTAGTCGAACACCATGATGTTGACCGACGTCACCGTGGCTCCGTTGGCTGCGGCGCTCTGGAGCACCGATTCGCCGTTGGGGTCGAGCCCGTACTGCTCTACCGGGATCGTGTACTGGATCTGGAGCGGGATGGCGTTCGCCTTAGCCCACTGCTCGGTCAGGGCGATGGCCCGGTTGCGGCGGTCAATGCCGGCAGTGTTATTGAGCGATGCGGACTCGACATCCATGTCGAGCCTGGTGACGCCGAGCGTGGTGATAACCGACTCATAGTCGGCCGCGATGGCGTTCACGTCCGTGCAGGAGTCGGCTATCTCGGTGCCGTTGTGGTCGGCGCTGTATCCGCCGAATGACGGGATGACGTCACCGCCCGTAGCGCGTAGCGCCGATATGTCAGACGCGTAGTAGTTCAGCGGCTGACTCGAGAGGCCGTTCCAGGAAATTGAGCACGAGCCCTTAGAGGTGGCCTGAAGGAAGGCCAGCGTCATGTACTTGGCGCCTGAGGCCTGGGCTTCCGAGGCGATGCTCGGCGTGTTGGGAGCAAGGTAGGTCTCGTAGTACGGGGCGTAGACATGGAGGGGCAGCGGGGTGTAAGTCGCCGCGGAGGCTGCGCTACCGGCGACGACTAACGGTGATAGCAAGCACGTGATCGATGTGAAGCCGAGCGCGATTCGATACCGAACTCGCACGACCATCTCCAATCTGATCTGGCCGGACACCCGTTGGTCATTTAGTTCGTATACTTTCCAAACGAACGTGTCAAGAGATGCGACAAGCTAGCTGTGGGAAGGATGGAACGGGGCCGCAGACGCACCGCCGCGCAGCGCGGTCAGGCGCCCCCAGAAAGGGGGTAGCGGGATGTCCGGGGAACGTCCGGAAACGATGCGCGCCTGGGTGGTGCGCGAGCCAGGACCTATCGAGAGCAGTCCGCTCAGCTACGAGGACAAGCCCGTGCCGTCGCCAGCTTCGGGGGAGCTACTTGTCCAGGTACTCACCTGCGGCGTCTGCCGCACTGACCTGCATGTCAGCGAGGGTGACCTGCCGGTGCACCGGGAACACGTCACCCCCGGTCATATGGTCGTCGGTGCGGTCGCAGCCCTCGGCGACGGCGTCACCGGTTATGGGATAGGCGAGCGGGTCGGCGTCGCGTGGCTGCGGTATGTCGATGGCACGTGCCGTTACTGCCGCCGCGGTACCGAGAACCTGTGCCCGAACTCGCTTTACACCGGCTGGGACGTTGACGGCGGATACGCCGAATACACCACCGTCCCAGCGGATTTCGCCTATCGCCTCGACTTTGATGTGTCCGACACCGAGCTAGCGCCCCTGCTGTGCGCGGGGATCATCGGCTACCGGGCCTTGCTACGGGCGGCGGTGCCCGATCATGGCCGGCTGGGCCTGTACGGGTTCGGGGACAGCGCCCATCTGTGTGCCCAAGTGGCTGTCGCCCAGGGCGTCACCGTCCATGCGCTGACCCGCGGCGAAGGCGCGCAGCGGCTCGCGCTCGAGCTAGGCGCGACGTCGGCTGCTGGCCCCTATGACAATCCGCCGGAACCCCTGGACAGCGCGATCCTGTTTGCGCCGGTCGGCGATCTCGTACCCGTCGCGATGCGGGCGCTAGATCGCGGCGGCGTGCTGTCGGTCGCCGGCATCCACCTGAGCGACATACCGACGCTGAACTACGAGCGCGAGCTGTTCTACGAGAAGGAACTGCGCAGCGTCACCTCCAACACCCGAAAGGACGGCCGGGAGTTCCTGGCACTCGCGGACCGCTACCACGTGCACGCGCGGACTCACGTGTACCCGATGTCGGAAGCGCTCACGGCGCTGCAAGACCTTAAGGCGGGCCGCTTTGAGGGAGCCGCAGTACTCGTGAACGACTAGGTCGCGCGGCTAGCCTGAGTCCTAGCGCTGCGTACACGGGAGGTGCCATGGCGAATCTCTTCGCTCAGCTGGAGCGAGCAACTGTCGACCACCCGGAGCACACTGCGATCCGGATGGATGATCTGGTACTCAGCTACGCTCAGCTGCGCGATGCCGCCGGACGCACGGGCACACTGCTCGCCGCGCACGGGGTGGAGCCCGGCGACCGGGTGGGGATCATGCTGCCGAATGTGCCTGCGTTCCCGATCGCCTTCTACGGCGCGCTGGCCGCTGGTGCCGTCGTGGTGCCGATGAACCCGCTGCTCAAGAGCCGTGAAGTCGGCTACTACCTGAGCGATTCCGAGGCGAAGGTGGTGCTGGCCTGGCACACAGCGCTGGCCGAAGCGGCCAAGGGCGCCGCCGACGCGGGCACTGAGGCCATCGGCGTCGATACTCCAGACATGACTGGCCTGCTCGACGCGCACGATGCGACACGGGCACCGTCGGGCCGGGCAGATCTCGATGATGCGGTCATCCTCTATACGTCGGGGACGACCGGGCGGCCGAAGGGTGCGGAGCTGACCCACGCCGGCCTTCTTCGCAACGCGGAGCTGACCGCGCGAACGTTACTGAAGAACGAGCCGGACGACGTGATGATGGGTTGCCTGCCGCTGTTTCATGTCTTCGGCCTGACCTGCGGGCTCAACGCGACGATCGCGGCGGCCGGGACGCTGACGCTGCTGCCGCGGTTTGACCCGGCTAAGGCGCTGCAGATCATCCAGCGCGATGCGGTCACCATCTTTGAGGGCGTGCCGACCATGTACGCCGCCGTGCTGCACCTCCCCGATGCGGACCCGGTCCAGACTGCGACTCTCCGGGTGTGCGTCTCGGGCGGCGCCTCGCTGCCTGTCGAGATCTTGCGCGGCTTCGAGCAGAAGTTCGGCTGCGTCATCCTCGAGGGTTACGGGCTGTCGGAGACCTCACCGGTTGCGTCGTTCAACCACCCGGACAAGGTCCGCAAGCCTGGCTCGATCGGCACGCCGATCGAGGGAGTGCACATGCGGCTCATCGACGACGAAGGTCACACCGTGGCCGACGGCGAGATGGGCGAGATCGCCATCCGCGGCCACAACGTGATGAAGGGCTACTGGGGGAAGCCCGAAGCCACCGCAGAGGCGATCAAAGACGGCTGGTTCCGCACCGGAGACATGGCGAGGGTGGACGAGGACGGCTACTACTACATCGTCGACCGCAAGAAGGACCTGATCATCCGCGGCGGCTACAACGTGTACCCGCGCGAGATCGAGGAGGTCCTGCACGAGCACCCCGCCGTCGCCGAAGTCGCCGTGATCGGGCTTTCTCATCCCGACCTCGGGGAGGAGATCGGCGCGGCCGTCACGCTCAAGCCGGGAGTTACCGCGACCCCAGCAGAGCTGATCGCGTTCGCCAAGGACAGAGTCGCCGCGTACAAGTACCCGCGGCGCCTCTGGCTCGTGGACGAACTGCCCAAGGGGCCGACCGGCAAGATCCTGCGGCGGGAGGTACACCCGCCCGACGAGACCGCGTAAGCGCAAACAGCAGCCACGCCATCGGCCCCGTTCCCAGCGGTTTGTACCGGTCTGGCTGCCTCGCCATAGGCCGCGTTGGGACACCGGCGGGTAGCAGTTTGCCGTCGGCCCGGCCGGGAACGCCAACGGCTGACAGCCGATACAAACGGGGGGAATGCCATGCCGCATGTGAAGGTCGGGCAGGAGAATTCGGGCCCGATCGAGCTGTACTACGAGGATCACGGCTCCGGGCGGCCAGTGGTGATGATCCACGGCTATCCGCTCAGCAGTCGCGCCTGGGACAAGCAGATCCCGGTCATGCTGGACGACGGCCGCCGGGTCATCACCTACGACCGGCGCGGGTTCGGCAAGTCCAGCCAGCCGACCACCGGCTATGACTGGGACACGTTCGCGAACGACCTGCACACGCTTATGGAGACCCTGGACCTGCGCGACGTGACGCTGGTCGGGCACTCGATGGGGACTGGCGAAGTGACTCGCTTCCTGGGCAAGTTCGGCTCGGCGCGGGTAGCCATGGGAGTCCTGATCTCCCCCATTCCGCCGTTCATGCTCCAGACCAGCGACAACCCGGAGGGCCTGCCCGCCAGCACGTTCGACCAGTTCATGCACACGGCCCGCGAGGACGGCCCGGCATGGATGAAGTCGTTCCTCGACAACTTCTTCAACATCGACAAGTTCCGCGGCACCCTGGTCAGCGACCAGTACTACCAGGCCTGCTGGAACATCGCGGCTTCGGCGTCGCAGACCGCGACAGTCGCCTGCATCCCGACCTGGGAGGCAGACTTCCGCGCCGACCTGCCGAAGATCAACGTGCCGATGCTCGTCATTCAGGGCGATGACGATCGGGTCCTGCCGTACCCCAAGACGGGGCAGCGACTACCCGGGATGATCAAGGACATGCAGATGGTCACCATCGACGGCGGCCCGCACGCCATCGCCTGGACACACGCAGACCAGGTCAACGCCGCCCTGCTGAAGTTCATGGCCTGAGCCGCTAGTCGGCTTATCCAAGGCGGCCTGCCACGTGGCTGACCGTGACAACAAGCAGATCGCGAGATTCACCGACGGTCTGCGGGTGAAGCCTGGGTCGCGGGTCACCCTTGCCAGGGACTTCGACCCCGGATTCATCGGGCCGTTCGCCACGAAGGCGGACGGTGCGGCGCTGCTGAGCCGGGGCATCGAGATCGTTTCGGAGTACCAGTCCCGGCTCGCCGCGCAGGACACCCATGGCGTGCTCGTTGTGTTGCAAGGCATCGATGCGGCAGGCAAGGACGGGACGATCCGGCACGTGATGAGCGGCGTCAACCCGCAAGGCGTCAACGTCCACAGCTTCAAGGTGCCGTCGGAATCGGAGCTAGCGCACGACTTCCTGTGGCGATACGCCAAGAACCTGCCAGCGCGCGGGGAGATCGGCATCTTCAACCGGTCCTACTACGAAGAGGTGCTGGTTGTTCGCGTTCATCAAGTTAACCTCAGCCGGGAACATATGCCGTCGCATGCCATCGGGCCGGACGTGTGGAATCGCCGATACCGGGAGATCAACGACTGGGAGCGCTACCTCGTTGACAACGGATTCGCGATCGTGAAGGTGTTCCTGAACCTGTCGAAGGAACAGCAGCGCATCCGCTTTCTCAAGCGGATCGATGTGCCCGAGAAGAACTGGAAGTTCTCGGCTAGCGACGTCAGGGAGCGCGCGAGCTGGGACGCCTACCAGAGCGCCTTCTCGGACATGCTCTCCAACACCAGCACGAGCTACGCGCCCTGGTACGTGATTCCGGCTGACCACAAGTGGTACGCGCGGACCTGCGTGTCAGCGATCCTGGCGCACACCCTCATGAGCATCAATCCGCAGTATCCGACGCTGAGCAAGCAGGCCAGGCAGGAGCTCAAGGAGGCCAGAGTTCAGCTCGAAGCCGAGGCGGCGCACGGTCGGCATGGAGGTAGACGAGTCCGATGACAGCCCCGAAGGTCCTGGATGTGCCCATCGGGCTGGACGCCTCCGGGATGCGGCGGGAGTTCGACAGTCTCGGTGACGTCGACGTGCCCGCCGACCACGCGATCGATCACGACCTGACCCTTAATCAGGCTGCCCTCGACAACGGCGTCAGCGAGGAGCTGTTCGACGGGGTCGTCAATCCGCTGGCGCTCACCCGCGCCGGCTCGGCCGACATTTAACGGGGGGATCAAGAACATGAGCATGGGCATGCGGACCGAGGTGAGTCCGGCCGTTCCGGAGATACTCGCTGACCCCATTCGCGACCGGGGCACAGCGTTCACCGCGGAAGACCGAGAGGCCCTAGGCCTGACGGGGCGATTGCCATCGGCGGTCCTGACGCTGGATCAGCAAGCTCAGCGTGCCTATCAGCAGCTGCAGCGGCAGGGCGACGACCTCGCCAAGAACGTGTACATGGAGCAGCTGCATGACCGGAACGAGGTGCTGTACTTCCGGGTACTCGCTGATCATCTCAGCGAACTACTCCCGGTCGTGTACGACCCGACGGTCGGCGACGCCATCGAGCGGTTCTCGCATGAGTATCGCCGTCCGCGCGGGATTTACCTGTCGATCGACCGGCCTGACGAGATCCAGAAGGCATTCGCCACCTTGGGGCTTGGCGCAGACGATGTGGACCTGGTCGCCTGCAGCGATGCAGAGGAGATCCTGGGCATCGGCGACTGGGGTGTTGGCGGCATCGAGATCGCGGTCGGGAAGCTGGCCGTGTACACGGCCGCGGCAGGCATCGACCCGAGGCGGGTCATCCCGGTGTCCCTGGACGTGGGCACCAACAACGAGGGATTGCTGAACGACCCGTTCTACCTGGGGAACCGGCACGCACGCATCAGCGGCGCAGAGTACGACGCATTCATCGAGAACTACCTGCAGGTCGTATCGTCGCTCTTCCCGAAGGCCTTGCTGCACTTTGAGGACTTTGGCGCCGATAATGCGCGGCGGATCCTGGTCAAGTACCGGGACAAATACCGGATCTTCAACGACGACATGCAAGGGACCGGCGCCATCGTCCTTGCCGGGCTGTTCGGGGCCCTGAAGGTGACCGGCACGCGGTGGCGGGATCAGCGGGTAGTCATCCTTGGCGGCGGCACCGCTGGGATCGGCATCGCAGACCAGATCCACGACCAGATGGTCCGCGACGGGCTCGAACTGAAGCAGGCAAGCAGCCAGATCTGGGTCGTTGACCTGCCTGGCCTGCTCACCGACGACATGCGCGACGGCATCCTGTCTTACCAGCGTCCATACCTCAGGCCCGCAGGCGAGGTCTCGGGTTGGCCGAAGTCGCCGGTCGAGATAGACCCGTCGGCAGCAGTGCGGTGGCCCGAGATGGCCGCCCTTCAGCAGGCGCTTGCTGACACCGGCATCATCGCCCTGCAGACCGTGATCGAGAAGGTTAAGCCGACGATTCTGATCGGCGCCTCGACCGCGCACGGTGCGTTCACGAAGGGCGTCGTCGAGGCCATGAGCGCCGCAGTCGATCGGCCGGTCATCTTCCCGATCTCCAATCCCACCGCCAAGATCGAGGCGATGCCCGCGGACATCATCACCTGGTCCAAGGGCAAGGCGCTGGTCACCACAGGGCTGCCCATCGAGCCGTTCGAGTACGGGGGAGTGCGGTACTACTTCGGCCAGTCCAACAACGCCCTCGTCTACCCCGGACTGGGCCTCGGCACGATTGTCGCGGGCGCATCCAAGGTCACCGACAGCATGCTGCGCGCCGCCTCTGAAGCGGTCGCTGGCCAGGTCGACGCGAGCGCGCCGGGAGCCGCGCTGCTGCCTGCGGTAGAGAATCTGCGCGCCTCATCCGCCACGACCGCTGTTGCGGTGATCAAGGCCGCGATGGCCGACGGCGTCGCCACCAAGAAGATCGACAACCCCGTCCAGGCCGTCCAGGACGCAATGTGGCGACCGGTCTACCCGAATGGAAGCAGGCCGATGAGCCGGTTACCGGATATCTAAACCTGCGTGGTCGCTGGGGTCGTACTGCGGCTCACCTGCAGTGGCCGCGGCCCGGTCAATCGCTTCGAGCAGCATGCGAACCGCGCCCGGCATGTCGACGAGGGCCTGACGCAGATCTTCAAGCTCTTGCACGCCGCGCGGGTTGGCGTCGGCAGCGGTCTCGGCCGCGTCAAAGTCCTCGAGGCGGTCGCGCGCGGTCTGCACCTCGGAGGACACGAGCAGTTCTTCGAGTTCTTTACCGGGCATCTGCGTCCAATCGACTCATTTGCGACCTCGGATCAGCTAGTCGGTCGTTTAGCCACTACCCGAAACGTGCCACGTTATTGCCGTGTCAGATGCGAGCGCCTGGCCGCAAAGAGTGCCGGGCGCTCTACCCCGTTCCCGTGTAGAGGGCGATCCGGCACACCTCGCGACCAAGGTGGCCGTGGCTGAACACGAGGGCATCACCCGCGGCGATGATTTACTGAGGCTGCCGCTGACGCCCGGCGGATAGCCCCGAAGGAGTGCCGAGTGACGACATCGATGGAAATGATTGAGCGGAGCGTCGAGGTCGGCGGCCTTCGGTTGTCGATAGCCGAGGCAGGCGCAGGGCAGCGCCCTCTCCTGCTAGTCCACGGTTTCACCGGGGCCAAAGAGGACTTCACGCCTTGGCTTAGCATGCTGGCGAACTCTGGCTGGCATGCGGTGGCGCCCGACCTGCGCGGCCACGGGCTGAGCCCGAAGCCTGCTGCGGAGAGTGCCTACACGTTCAGGCTCTTTGCCGACGACATGCTTGGCCTTGCTGACGCGCTGGAATGGGATCGATTCGTCTTGCTGGGTCACTCGATGGGCGGGATGGTTGCTCAGTTCATGGCGTGCGCGGCGCCCGCCCGGCTGGATGGCCTGATCCTGATGGACACTTCGCACCGCGCACTGGACAACCTGGATCCCGGCCTCGTCGACGCCGCTGTGTCCATCGTCCGCAACGACGGAATGGCCGCGCTCGCTGCGATCCTGGCCGAACAGCGCGGGCCGCTGGATACTCCGGCGAACCAGCGATTGCTCGCCGAGGATCCTGGATATGCGGACTTCTGCGACCGCAAATTCCTGGCGAGTTCGCCGGCGATGTATGCGGCCATGGCACCCGCTTTCATCAGCGCAGCAGACCGGCTGGACTCCCTGCGGGAGTTGCCCCCGGAGCTGCCCGTGCTGGTGATCGTTGGCGAGCAGGATGTGCCGTTCCGGGGACCGTCGGCGCTCATGGCAGCGTGCGTTGGCCGTGCTTCACTGGCAGTCATTCCCGATGCCGGGCACTGCCCGCAATTCGAGAACTCCGCCGAGTGGTGGCAAGCGCTTTCGGGATTCCTGGCGAGCATTGCAGATTTCGGGCCAAGCGAGACAGTGAGCTTGCCAGCGCGGATCTGACGGAAACGAATCTTCCGGCTGGGAGCAGCCCCCCGGCTGACCTAGTCGCGAAGGGACGGCGCGCCTACGGGGCCTGCGGAACGTTTTGCGCTGTGCGCGATGAATCAGCACATCGATCCACGTCCTGAATTGTGTGCGAGAACGTTGCACTGCACTGCACGGCACTGCACGGCACGCCGACGCGAATGAAGGTGAGTGAGCGACCTCCAAAGTTCTTCATGGATAGCGGCACGCGATAACCGCACCTCGTGACCTGCGAAAGGCAGAACCTGCCAGGCCGACGTTGTTGCGTGCAGATTTTCGGCGTCCGCCGATGATTTCATCCGCCGCGGTCAGTCTTAGTTGATGGACCTGTCTGTCTGAGAGCCGACTGGCGAGCACAGCGGGCCGTCCTGGCGTGCCGTCGAATGAGGCAGTGACTGACCTTTGGGAAGGACTGGCGTGGCCGCTAACGTGGATGATGTGATCGCGCCCGAGTCCGCACGCGCCGATGAGATGAGGCTGCTGCGGCTGGCCCGCGACGGTGACGAAGTTGCGTTCGGTGAGCTTGCTGCGGCGTACCGGCCCGAGTTGCGAGCGCACTGCTACCGGATCATCGGCTCAGTGCCCGACGCTGAGGACGCCCTTCAAGAAGGGTTGCTGCGGGCCTGGAAGGGCTTGCGTGGATTCGAAGGCCGTGGGTCAGCGCGGTCTTGGCTGTATGCCATCGTGACCAACGCGTCACTCGACCTCACCCGGCGCCGCTCCCGTCGTGAACTGCCGGTGGCCTTCGGCCCGAGCGCCAGCCCGGGAACTGAGGCAGGCGCCCCGCTGACCGAGCAACCGTGGCTGGACCCGTACCCCGATCGCTGGCTGGCCGATGACATCCGCCTCTCGCCGGAGGCTCACTACGAACAGCGCGAAAGTATTGAGCTCGCCTTCATGGTGGCGCTGCACCGCCTGCCGCCACTTCAGCGCGCAGTCTTGCTGCTGCGCGAGGTCGTCGGCTTTTCAACGGCGGAAATAGCCAGTCAGCTCAGTACGACCGCGCAGGCGGTGAACAGCGCGCTTCAGCGAGCCAGGGCAGCCGTCCGCAGCGGTCGATCTGCGAGCAGTCAGCAATCTGTCCTGCGCTCCCTTGGCGACAAGCGCACGAGGGCTATCGTCCAGCGGTATTCCGACGCCATCGAAAGCGGCGACGCGGACACGCTCATCAGCATGCTCACGGAAGACGCGACCTGGTCGATGCCGCCGGTGCCCACCTATTACCGTGGCCACCAGGCCATCCGGCAATTCCTGGTCAGCTCGCCGCTCACGTATCGCTGGCAGCACCGGCCCACTCTGGCCAATGGGCAGCTCGCCGTCGGCTGCTTCTTGCTGGACTCGGCCAGAAACAGATATGTGCCTGCGGTAGTCGACGTGCTCACGCTAGACGGCGCCAAAATTGCTGCCGTTACCGGCTTCCTGGCTGCCACAGTGTCCACCGAGCTGCCGCCAGCGGAATCTCGCCCGGCTGCAAGTCGTCACGGCACCCCGGATCAATCCACCCATTCGACGTGGATCAGCGGTGCAGAGCTTTTCGCACGCTTCGGCCTACCAGGCGAGCTGCCGTCGGATGAACTCCCCCGAGAAGACGACGACACCCAAGGGCCAGCCCGCGATCGGACGTACGTACGCAGGTAACTGCTGCGGGCAAGTCTGCGGCTCGGTGCGGTCGCGACATGGGCTAACGCGCTGCCTTCGAGCTTTCCGCGCGCTCAATTGCAGCTGTCGTCGTCACGGTGGCGACCAGCACGGCTGCCAAGCGGGCGACAAGCCGACGCCAAGCGAACGCTGGGATGCTCGCGCGTCAGGACAAGTTTTGCGGCCTGCCTAGCTGCACCAGCTGGAGGCCGATTGGCGCTTCGGCTGGTTTCGCAGATGGGGTGGAGATGACCGCACCGCTGGATGTCCCGCCCGCTGAGGCCATGATCGCCGAGGGTGCCGGCCCGCAAAGTCCGGCCGGAGATGCGGTTGAAGGCCGCTC
>Ga0126378_10000646_pt1 | contig 25438 bp, 26 predicted proteins | sample PanSoiMetPlot_23_FD_92587 | JGI IMG/M metagenome (GOLD analysis project Ga0126378, IMG submission 92587) | Tropical forest soil microbial communities from Panama - MetaG Plot_23 | ecosystem: Environmental > Terrestrial > Soil > Tropical forest > Bulk soil | place: Panama | collected 2016-02-17
GTGATTTCGCTTGCGGGCATCGTCTACGCCAAGAGCGTGCGAATCGGCGGGGACAAGTTGGACGAAGCGATCATCCAGTACGTGAAGCGAAAGTACAATCTCCTCATCGGAGAGCGCACCGCCGAGCTGATCAAGATGGGGATCGGGACGGCTTATCCGACGGACGAAGTGATGAGCATGGAGATCAAGGGGCGCGATCTCGTTGCCGGAGTGCCGCGCACGCTCACGATCACCTCCGACGAGATCCGCGAGGCGCTCGGCGAAGCGGTGAACGGCATCGTCGATGCGGTGAAGATGACTCTGGAGCGAACGCCGCCAGAGCTCGCCGGAGACATCGCAGATCGCGGCATTGTGATGGCGGGCGGCGGGGCGCTGCTCAAGAACTTCGACACGCTGTTGCGCGAAGAAACCGGTCTTCCGGTCTTCCTCGCCGAGGATCCACTCAGCGCCGTGGTGATCGGCGCCGGGAAGGCGCTCGAGTCTCTCGACATCCTGCGGCAGGTTTGCCGATCGGTGTGACTACCACAGGATGTCCTGATCCTCGACCACGCCCGGCAACCGCTCGATCGCGACGACCTTGTCGTCGATCGCAATTTCGCCTTCGAACCAACCCAACGGCTGCACGAAATGGCTCTTCACGATTTTGTAGTCGCGCTCTTCGCGGTGCGCGTGCACCGGCAGAAAGCGCAAGCTCAGCTGCCCGTCCTCGGTCTTCAGCTCCCACGGCTCGAGCACGTTGGCGGGGTTGAAGTCGAATCGCACGCGAGGCAGGGAAATCAGGCGGTCGCCGAGCCAAAGCGCGTTTTCGTTTGCCTCCTCGGTCGCGTCGTTGAATCCAGCGACCGCATTCAGGCCCAGCGGCGTTCCGTCGGGAAGGCGCCCGGCCGCGAATGCCCAGCGCCACTTCGTTCGGCGCGCCAAGTACCCGTTCGTGTAGTCCAGCCCGGCAAACGCACCGTCCAGGACATACCGGCGGCCGGCGGCTTCGATCGTTCCCGCAGCTGGAAGCGCCGCCCATTTCTGTGTGACGTTGACTACCCCGCCGTCAGGAACGGGCGCAATGACGGTCAAGGGCGGAGCTGGCGAAGCAGTAAGCTCCGCGCTGCAGGAGAATCGTGCCCGGCCCAGCCGCTTTAAATCAACGGCGATTCGATATCGATCTTGCCCGCGCGGACGTTCGAAGAAAAACCGCGCCCCAGGCGCGGCAAACCTCGCGCGCGCTCCTTCGGCAGGATGATTCGAGACGAGCGTAAAGGGCGAAGGTAATCCCATGTAGCCGCCGTCAAAGAGTACTTTCTTCTCTCGAAGGTCGACCGCGCAGGCAAACGCGTTGGCGGTGTAGCTCAGGTCGGCAATCGAGAGCACCGCGAGAATCTCCGGGCTCGCCACCATCACGTACTGCCAGCGCTTGTGCTTGACGAGGCGCATCGGCCTCGACAACGCAAACACTCCTCGCAGTCGCGCCAAATTCACCTCGGCGACGGAACCTGCGTACGTGCCAAACCGAGGTAGGCCGTTGTCGTCCTCCACACCGGCCGGAGCAGGCGGTAAATTTGCAGTTGCGCGCGGGCTCATCGCCGCGGAGATGCTCTCAAGACCCATCCACTCCACCTCTTCCCTTCCTTCGCGCGGTCCTCAGGGCCGGCCGCGCGGGCTTGTGATGCGGGCGTTCGTCGCCCAACCCTATCCCATGCACCGATTGCAGATCGCATTGCTGTCGATCACCTCGTTCACTGCCTGTGCTTCCCTCAAGCAGCTCACCGAAAAGGCCTTTGCCGAACCCACCCTGACCTTCAAGGAAGCCCGCCTCCAGAGCGTTTCGCTTGGGTCGGCCACCGTCGACCTCGTCTATTCGGTCCGGAATCCGAACCCGATTGGTCTTTCTCTTACCGAAGTGAAGTATGCCTTTTCGATCGAAGGCAAGCAGGTGATCGCCGGTGCACCGCCCCAGGGACTGCACATACCCACCGAGGGAGTAGCGGATCTCGAGTTTCCCGCTTCGGTCAAATTCGCTGAGTTGGCGCCCGCGATCGAGGCGTTCTTGACCAAGGACTCCGTGAGCTACCAAGCCCAGGGCGAGGTCGGCATCGCCAGTCCGATGGGGGTGCTACGGCTTCCCCTGTCCATCGAGGGTCAGCTCGAGGTGCCCAAGATCCCGAAGTTGGAATTCGGATCGCCGCGAGTCAGTCGGCTCTCTACGGAGGGCGCAACTTTGGATTTGCCGATCACCCTCACCAACCGAAATTCGTATCCGCTGCCCATTCAGAGCGTCTCGGGCGCCCTGCAGATCGCAGGGGCAAGCGTTGGAAGCTTCTCCTCGGGCGAGATCGGCGAACTCGAAGGCAAGGGCTCGCGACAAGTGACATTGCCGGTGACCCTCCACCTGCCACAAGCGGCGCAGGTAGCGACGCGCCTGAAGGGAGCGGTCGAGATTGGCTTCACGGGAGAGGTCGCGTCCGGAGGCGTGTCCATCCCGGTTCGCCACACGCAGGCGGTGCACTTCCAACAGTGAGCCGAGTTCGCAATTCGCCATCCGAGCAACGCGCTCCTTTACGGCGGCGAGCCACCCTGCGATTGTGCGCGGGATGGCGTTCGATCCTCTTCGCGAACAAATGCGCAAGCTCACGCCCGCGGAGCTGAAGAAGCTGGCCAACCAGCGGCTCGCGGACGTCGTGCTCTCCTCGGTGGCGCGCTCTCGGCGCCGAGTATCGGCGTTGATTCGCCGCTATCCGTCCGCGGAGCAGCGCGAGCTGGCGCAGCGCTTGATCGACACCAAGAAGGAAATCGCAAGCATGGTGGGCGGGGTGAGCGGGGTCTTCGGGCTGGTATCGCTTCCAGCGGATCTGCTGGTGATGAGCTGGCTGCAAATCGGACTTCTGGTCGACATCGCTACGCTTCATGGGGTGAACCTCAAGAGCCCGCGAGCGCGGAGGGAGCTGTTGGATCTGTTTGCCTATGCCAATGGATTGGGTCCCCTTCAGCGCGCCGGCCCGAAGGTGCTGGGCAAGGTCGCCGGGAAATTGCTCGAACGAAGCGGCCTGACGACTTTCGGCCGCGCGCTTCCACTCGTCGCTGCGCCTGTCACCGCATATCTGAACAATCGCCACATTCAGTCGGTAGGCGATCAGGCGCTGCGGTACTACCACGGATTTCGGAGGGCCCACGAAAAGCGGCGCACCGGGTAGAATTGAACGCGGAGCGACAACTTGTCCGACGTAGCCGCCTATACCGACCTTCACACCGGCGCCTGGAAGAAGGAGTACTTCGAGCTGCAGCTCGCGCGCGCCGTTGCCCGGGCGCAGCGACAGCGAGATCCGCTCTCGCTCTTGCTGGTGGACGTCGATCAGCTGCAGGAGCACAACGACGTTCACGGAGCGACGCACCTTGACGATGCCATCGGTTGGTTGGCCAGCAAAATCTCCGAAGTGGTCGACGGACGAGGACCGATTGGCCGGCTGGGCGGCGGCTCCTTCGGGATCTACTTGCCGGCATTCTCCGAAGAACGAGCTCTGCGACTTGCCCAGCGGATGCGGCGCGCGGTGGCGGCTACTCGGCATTCGTCGGATTCGGGCGTTTATCACCTGACCGTTTCTCTCGGGTTGGCCACGCTGAGGCGCGGCGAGCCGTGGGGGAATCTGGTCGAAGCCGCCGAACGGGCATGTCTAAAGGCCAAGCAAGGCGGGCGCGACAGCGTCGTCTCCCGGTAGCGCACGCGGCTACTCGACAACCCAATCCGTTCGGGTGACCACCGGCAGCTGCAGCGCTCGCTCCCGCTCCAAATCCAGATTGCCGATGTGCAGCGACAGCGGCGACTGGACCCATTTGAAGATGGATTGCAAAAAGAGCTTGGTGAACTTCTCGACAAAGGCCTTCAAGCGCTCCGGCGGGACCTCGGGGAACATTCCGGTGAGCACCGAAAGCACCTCCGCGGGCAAGAGCTTCTCGCCAGCGAAGAGATAGAAGCAGGCATCGAGAATTGGGAAGGGCATCAGCTCATCTTCACCGACCTGATTCGGCGCCAGCTCTGGGCCAGCGGGTCGCGCCATCGCCAGGCGAATGCCCTCGAGGTTGGTTTTCTCCGCCAAGTAATCGAGCAAGTAGACGACTACCGTCTTGGGAACGTTGGCGATCACCGCCAAACCGCCCATCAGGTCGCCCCCCACGGTGGTGTAGCCGACTGCTTTCTCGCTCATGTTCCCGGTCTGCAAGAAGAGCGCGCCTGATGTGTTCGACCAATTCCACATCCGCTGCGCGCGCAGCCGAGCTTGGGTGTTCTGCTCCGTCAGGGCGGTCAGCTTGGAGTCGCCGAGCATCTGTCGAGCGGCCGCCAACTCCCGCTCGAACGCCTCCTCGATCGGCACCACCTTCAGCGGAATCGACAGCTCGGCGCAAATCGTCTCCGCCGCCTTGCGAGTCTGAGGCGATGAGTACCGAGTCGGCATGTAGAACGCTTGCAACAGCGAACCCGGATTCTCCGGCCGCGCTCGCTTGGCGTACCGGTAAGCGATCAGTAGGGTGAGCAACGAGTCTCGGCCGCCGGACAAAGCGACGCCCATCGACCGAAAGGCGCCGGTCTTCTCGAAGTAGTCGCCGACGCCGAGCGCCAGCGCGTCGAGAATTTCCTCGCACCATTCCTCCCGCGGGGATGGGCGGGCTTCCTGCGACGGCAGGAAGAAGCTGCGCTGCTGAGGAACTGGGTACTTGAGTTGCTCGCGACGGGTGGCGAAATCCGACGCCGGAACCTCCAGGAAAGGCACCAGCGGGTGCGCGGCGGCGTAGCTTTCGCGATCGACGCGCCAGGTGGTGTTCTCGGACCTCAGGCGCGCGGTGCGGTCGAGATCAATCGTTCCCGCGGCGTACCCCTCGCGAAACCGCGGTGCCACCATCATCCATTTGCCGTTCTGATTGAGGTAACCGCCCCCGTCGAATATCAGGCCGTCGTTGCAGCCGAGCGCGTTGGCGTAGGCGATGGTGCACTGGTGATCGGCCGCGCGGGTGGCAATCAGCTCGCGGCGGCTCTGCTCCGTTCCAACCCTGAAAGGCGAGGCGGAGATATTCGCGACCAGCTCGGCTCCTGAATAGGTCCGCCGCCGCATCGGACCGTCGGCGCTCCAAAGATCTTCGCAGACTTCTACCGCCAGCGTTCCGAAATCGAACTTGAACACCCGATCGCCGATAAAAACGCCCCGGAAGTTCCCTTCGGCAAGGGGAACGCCTCGCGAAAAATTCCGCCCCTCGTAAAAAATGTTGTAGGTGGGCAGCTTCTCCTTCGGCACCAGGCCAATGACTCGACCGGCGGCCACCACGGCGGCGCAGTTGAAGCGCAACCCCTGATGCGCCAGTGCAACCCCGAGGACGAAGACGGTCGGCAAGCGGGCGGTGGATTCCGCAAAGCGAAGCAGCTGGTTCCACTGCCGATCCACGAATCCCTGCCACTGAATCAAATCCTCGGGCGGATATCCGCCGACCAGCTGCTCCTGGAACACGCCGAGAGTGACCTGATCGGCCGCCATTTGCTGAGCGATGCGAATCGCGCGGTCGACGTTCGCACCGAATGCGCCAACCGTGGTGTTCACGCTCGCGAGGCCTATCTTCAACAGCCGCATCGGCACTCCCGCCGCTCACCGCCGCGCGTGAGCGACCAGACTCAGTTCACCGGACCCGGGGCCTTCCCCGGCGCCAATCGTCCGATCAATTCCCCTATTTCGTCCACTACGCCAAGCAGCCGTTGGCGCACATCCAGCTCGGAGAGCAATTGCTGGCGTCGCTCGATGTCCACCACCAGGGCTGCCGCCATGGCATCGGCCAGGTTTCCGCCGGTCATGCGCGCGGCGTTTTTCAGCAGATTCTGTCCGAAGGCCGGCGGCAATCGCCCCGCCAGCTCGAAGACCGTCTGCCTCAATTGCTCTTCTTCCGGACCGCTGAAGGCGGGATCGCAGAGGATCTGCGCGCGGACTTCCCGGTAGCGCTTCCGAGCCGGCAGCTCTTCGCAGATCTGTGCACGCGCCACGCCCTGCAAGATGATGTTGTAGCGCCCCTCCTCGAGCTCTTGATGCCAGGCAATCAGGGCAGCGCAGCACATCGGGCGAAGAGAGGGCCGGTCAGCGTACTCCGCCTCTTGGCCAAGCTCGACCTGGGACATCGCCATCACTTTGTCCGCGGCGAGGCTGTCCCGGACCAAGTCCCGGTAACGCCGCTCGAAGATGTGCAGCGGCAGCGCCATCCCCGGAAAGAGGACCACCGATGGGAGCGGGAATACCCTGAGCGCCGAGGACGCCTTTTCCACTCGTTCGAGAGCGGTCATTGTCGTGAACGTAACGCAGCGGCGGCAGTTTTGCCGCCCAGCCCTTGGCTGCGTTGCACCCCGACCCGGTGCAGTTGGAGGTCGGGCGAGCTGTGGGTATGGTTGACCCCACATGCCAGACACCGATTTGACCGCGACCGGGGCGCTTCCGACGCGCGCCTCTTGGTACCGCCGCCTCTACCAGAACATCGAAGCGCTTTCATCGAGCCGGTATGCCCTCGCGCTGATGCTGCTGATTTCAATAGTCGACGGCTCGGTTTTCCCCATCCCGCCCTTCGCCCTGTTGATTCCAATGGTACTCGCACAGCCAAAGCGATGGTGGTGGCTGGCTGCGCTGGGGACCGTAGCGAGCATGTTTGGCGGCATCATCGGCTACGAGTTGGGCAAGCTGGTGCATGCCGGGGCGATGAGCTTCCTTTCGATCGATTTGAATGCCCACGTCCACCGATTCGGGATCGACGCCAGCGTTGGCGAGCTGCTCGGCGACAACTTCTGGGTGTTGTCGCTTCTCTGTTCAGTTCTGCCCACGCCGTTCAAGGTTGTCGCGATTGGAAGCGGTATGGTCCTCGTACCTCTCGAGCGCTTCCTGCTCGCTGCGCTGATCGGCCGAACTGTCCGCTTCTTCGCCGTCGCTGGCGCGATGGCCTTCCTCGGGCCCAAGGCCCGGCGCTGGCTACGGGTCTAAGCTACTCGGCTGCAATCGGACCAGGGCGCCGTCGTACTTGTTCAGGAGGTTCTGCCATGTATCGACCACACGCCGCTGCCTTGTTGTCGTTTCTGATCCCGGGGCTCGGGCAAATCTACAATCGCGATATTCTTCGCGGGTTGTTCTGGCTGATCATCACGCCAGGCATCTGGATCGGGTCCGCGGGCTTGCTCGGATGGCTGTGCCATCTGGTGTCGGCCGGCACGGCCTACTCCCGCGCGGAGCTGAAAGAGCACCAACCGCTGCGCCTGCGGTCACTGACTGACTGAGTTGGCTTTCTCTTCGAGAGCTTTGCCCGAACCGGCGGACATCACTGCGAAGTTGATGTTGTTGTAGCCCGCCGTGGCGCAGCTGAACATCACGCGCTTCATGATCTTGTACGTGACATCCTTGTCGCCCTGGATGTTCACGTCGCCCTTAAATCCGCCGGCTTCGTCCTTGGCCAGGCTGTGGAGATCCTCGTACTGCTTCTTCATCTCCCGGAGCTTTTCCTCGAGCGATGGAATGTTGAGGTAGTCCTCGCGCGAGAGGTCCTCCACCCGGCCGATCACCGTCCCGCTCACCAAGACTTGATCTTTGGAGACCATCACTACCGGAACCATCTCTACCTCTCGGACGTTGACCGCTTCGGGAAGCTGGACGTCCTTGGTCATCATCAGCACTTCGCCGGTGGCAGAGAAATTCGCGATCAGAAAAAGGACGATGATCACAAACATGTCGACCATCGGAGTGATCAGCAGGTCGGCAAACATCGCCCTCCTGGCCACGCCTCCGTGACCAAAGACTTTGGACTTCTCAAGACGCTTGCCGTATCGCTTTCCGGGAGCCTGGATGGCCATGGGTCGTTCCTCGCGCAGCTATCCCATCGCGGCGGCGACGGAAACGTTGGGCAAACCCGAGCCAATGCAGTCGTCGATGATCCGGACGAGATCTTCGTACTTCACGTTGTCTTCGGGCTGCAGCGTAATTGCACTTTGATCTGGAAGCTGAGCTCGGACTTCCTTGATTCTCGCCTCCAGTTTGGTGAGCTCGATCCGCCCCTTCGCATCCCGCACGATGGGGATTGGCGCGTCGGTGGTAGGCCCGATGCTCAGGCGCAACTCTTTGTCGGTGATCAACAGCGACAGCGGAAGCGTTTTCTCCTTCTCTTCCTGCTGATTGGGATCGGTGGGCCCGCCGCTGTTCGACACCTGGAGCCGACCGATCTGCGTCCACACTGCGGTCATGATCAGAAAGCTGATCGTCACCGCCATCAAATCGATGAAGGGAACGAGGTTGATCGTAGCATCGAGCGGCTTCTTCTTGCTCTTCCCGCCGGTGCCGAGATCCATTCCGCCGGCCATGCAACGCTCCTTTCGGACAGACGGTTTGGTTGACTACCGATTAATCCTCGTCATTCCGCGCCGAAACATGCATGTTCTTGAACTTGTCTCGGTTGGAAATAATCAAATTCAACACCGCCACCGATGTTTCATTGATGTCATTAATCAAGCTCTGAGTCCGTCCCATCAGCACCGAGAAAGCAATCAGCGCCGGAATTGCGGTCAACAATCCGAAGGCGGTGCAGTTCATCGCTTCGGAAATGCCGGCGGCGAGAATGGTGGCTTTGTCCGCCGGATTCACCGTGGCCACCGCTTCAAAGCAGCGGATCAAACCGGAGACCGTTCCGAGCAGCCCGGCGAGCATCGCTGCATTTCCGAGCATTGCCAAATATCCAGTCCGCGCCTCCAGCTGTGGCGTCTCGCGAAGGGACGCCTCATCCAGCGCGGCCTGAACTTCCTCTTCGCCCTTTGGCACGTTCATCAAACCGGCCTTGATCACGTTTGTCAGCGGCGTGCTCCTTTGACCGGCGATGTAATTGATCGCCTTGTCCAGGTCGCCGGAGTAGATGTGCTTCTTCAATCCGCGAAGCAGCGCTTCCTTGTTGATCGAAGCTCTGAAGAACAGATAGAGGACGCGTTCGAGGATGATCGCCACCGCCACCACGGCGCAAATTGCAATCGGGTACATTCCCCAGTCGCCCGCTGTCCAACGCCGAGCAATGTTGTCGAAGAACGACTCGCTCTGTTTGCCGGCCGTCTCCGCTGCAAGCAAGCTAACGTAGCTCAAAGAAGCCAGATTCATTGTCTTTCACTCCTCCGGAGGCATTGCGGCCAATTGAAACAAAACCAGACTTTTTGTCTCACCGGCCGCTGTCCAAGGCTTGACATTTACGACATCGAACATTGCTCGATGGGAGCGTAAACTTTAGGTTCGGGTGTCACGGTATGTCAAGGCGGGCGAACAAGCGCTTCGACGCTTTCAAGTCAGTGAATTATTAAATAGTACGCCCACTTTGTGACGCATCTCCGCTCTGAAGAGCGAGGCACTTCGTAAACAAATGTGTTCTCTGGAACCCAGGTGTGCGCGGCGCGAATACCGGGTGAAACACGACTCCAACAGAAATCAAACCGTAGCGGGCTGAGGGTGCTGATTCTCGAATGTAAAACTACTCAAGATCGCGTGATCGCCAGGCAGGCCCGGCAATCGAATCACGAATGTCGTACCGAGACCGACTGAGCTTTGGACCACGATTTTCCCACCGTGGCTTTCCACGATGTTTTGCGCGATCGACAGGCCAAGTCCGCTGCCGCTTCCATCGGGTTTGGTGGTGAAGAAGGGCTCGAACACCTTGGCCAACGTCTGTGAATCCATTCCCGCCCCGTTGTCGGTGACGTGGATGACCACCTCTTGGCCCTCCTGGCGCGTCGACAGGCGCAGCGCTCCGCCCGGCTGCATCGCCTGGCACGCATTGGTAATCAAGTTGACAAACACCTGGGCCAGGTTGCCCTTGATCGCCAACACGTGCAGCAGCGGCTTCTGGTAGGTCTTGTCGACGGAGATGCCATAATGACTTAAGACGTGGTCGCAGTAACTGAGCGCGGTGTCGAGCAGGTCATTGACCTCGACGGGCTCCAGGCGGTCCGGCGAGGGTCGCGCATAGGAGACGAGCTGCCGAGTGAAGCGGAGAATTCGCTCGCAGCCGTCGAGGATTTTTCGCAGCTTTTCCTGATCCGGACTGTCGCTGCCGATCGAGCGAGCAAGCAGCGCATCGGCGTAGCTGACGACCGCAGTCAATGGGTTGTTGATCTCGTGAGCGAGGCAGGCGGCGAATCGCCCCATCGAAGCGAGCTTTTCTGCGTGGATGACGCGGTGCTCCAGCTCCTGAAGGGTGCTCAAGTCCTGGCCGATGGCGAGCATTCCGTCCACTTGACCATCGGCCCCAAACACCGGCGAGGTAGCCAGCGATACCTTGGCTTCCCTTCCTTCGCCGACGCTGATTCGCGTCTCGAAATTGGAGCCTCGCTCTCCGCTCAGCGCGGTGGAAAGAATCTGAGCGACTCGCATTCGCTCGATCTCGGGAATGAGCGCGAGCAGGTCTTTTCCCAGCACCTCTTCCTTTTTCCGGCCGGTCAGGCTCAAGAAGAGCTTGCTGAAAACTCGGACCTTTCCCTCTCGGTCGGTGGCGACGATCAGCGCATTGGCATGGTCCAGCAGCTCCTCGAGGTACTTCAGCAGCGAGCGTTCGGCTTGCAGGCTTTCGCTGAGTTCGCCTGCATCCGAAGCTGCTTTAAGCACCACCGCGAAAAGCTCGCCCCGCCGCGCGATCATCACTCGCAGGCGCTTGCCCTGCCCGTCGATGGTCAAGGACTCTGTGGCTGCGCCGTTCTCAGGCACGAGCAAGGAGCGAACGGTGAAAAAGCGGTCGAGTCGGCACCCCGCCGGGGCGCGCGCGCCGCAGAGCTGCTCGAACCGTTCGTTCGCCGCGATCACCTGGAGCTTCGAATCACAAACGGCGGCCGGCGCATCCGACAGCTCGAAGAACAAGCGGAAAGCAGCGTTCAATTCGCCGTCATCCGCCCTCTGCTCATTCTTCATGCGACGAAGCCTTGTCCAGATCCAGTATCTTCGCGGTCCCTATGTAGGATTTTGTTTCGTAGCGGGTGATCTTTCCAATTTTGCGGACGATTTCTGCCATCCGCTCCGCCTCGCGGTAAATGATTTCCACCGGCCGAAAGGCGAAATCGTCCTCTTTGAGCTTGCGTTTGAGCAAATCCGCATAGCCCATCACCGAGGTGAGCGGTTGGTTCAGCTCGTGCGCCGCGGTGCCTGCCAACTCGACAATTACCGAGGTCTTCTCCGATTCTTCGAGCCGATTCTCGAAGTCCGAAAGCTTCCGCTCGAGCTGCATGCGGTCGCGCAGGTCGGTGAAGATCCCCACCGTGGCCGTCTCCTGCTCTCCCTCGTAGATGATCGAGGCCGTCATGCTCACCGGAACGCGCTCGCCGGTTTTGGCGACAATCTCCTGTCGAGATGCCCCCAATCTGCCGCGCGCGCGGATCTGAGGATCGCGCAGCTGTGCCATCACCTGCCGAGCGACACCGGGCGGGTAGAGATCCTTGACGTTGAGCCTGGCGAGCGCCTCTTCCGCCCGGTAGCCGCAGATGCTCTCTGCCCCTTTGTTGAAAAGGACGATTCGCCCGCGCATGTCCGCGACGATGATCGCGTCGACCGACGAATTGATCAGGCGCTCAAGAAAGTCCTTGGTGTGCTTGAGCTCCGCGGCGACTCTTCCCGCGTGCTCCGCTGCACTTTTCGTGGTCGCCTCGCGCGAAAGCGCTCGCCGGACTCGGAGGATTAGCTCGGTCGAGACGGCGGCGGGATCGACAAAATCCGCGGCGCCGGCGCGCTCTGCTCTCTCGACCGCGGAGCGGTCGTTCGGCGCGGCCACTGCGATGGCGGGGATGCCGGCGGCAATTGCTCTGTCGAGCGCTTCAAACCCACCCGGGGCGGCCAAATGGACGATTGCAACTTGCGCTTGGTTTTCTCGGCCTGCTCCCGCGTCGGTCATCCCCGCGGCTGCGAGGATCTCGGCGACCTGCGCCCGCTGGGCTGCTCCGACGGGTAGAATGGACACGCAGACTGACTGGCTGGTTGTCGACACCGATCGCCTCAAAATGCAGTTTCAGTCTATCTCGGTGGGTTCCTTTTGCGCGTCCTTTCCAGCGCTACTCGGTCGCGCCGGTGCCGGACGAGACCGCGCCGTTGGCGTGCTCGCCGTGAGCGGCGTGACCGTCGCTCTGTGGCTCGTGAGCTGCAGTCACCGCGGGCGCGCTTGGGCGGGAGATCGCCGAGTCGCTGGTGACGAGAGCGGGCTTCGCGGGCGCGGGCGAACCTTGGGCACGCGCGGGCGTTGCGGCCGTTCCGGTTTGCTTCTTCGTGCGCTCCACCGCGGTCTGTACGGCCACTGCCGGAGCGGGTGCCTGAGCGCACTGTGGTGAAGCGACCCACGAGTCGACGTTTGGATCGCCGTAGCCTTTGATTCGCGCCGGTACGGACGGATTGTTCCACGCCGATCCATCCGCGCGAGCGGCTTTGAAGTGCAGATGCGAGCCGCAGGCCCATCCGGTTTTTCCGGAGTAGCCCAGCAGATCGCCCGCTTTCACATTTTCGCCAGCTGCTACGACGACGGTCTCGAGGTGCAGGTACTGCGTCTCGAGGCCATTCGGATGCGAGATCACCACGTAGTTTGCATCGGGCGCGAACGAGGGATCGCAGCCGCCCTTGGTGCTATCCCCGCGAGCCAAGCGCACCGTTCCTTCCCCGGCTGCGACGATAGGAACGCCGGACGGCATCCTGAAATCCCAGGCCCAGGTGTCGTTCAAAAGGTGGCTCCCGGTTGCGTGGGCTTGCGAAACCACAAAGCTGTGCCCGCACGCGAAGGGGACGGCGAACTCCGGCGGAGCCTCCTCAGCTGCGGTAGGCGACAGATTTGCCTCGCCGGGGACCGGGCCTGCAGACGCTAGGGCGAGAATCAGGAGGGTGTGCAAGGCAGCACTTTGCTTTGTACACGACAGTTGGGTTTTAAACAACCGCACGCTCAGACCGCGTGAGCTTGCGCGGTGGTCGCGAGCAACGCGAAAAGCGCGAAAAGTGGGACGGTTTCGGGGGCTATGGATGCACGCCCGACCGCAAGAGGCGTTTGACCCCTCGCTGGGCGAGCTCGTTTGCGAGCGTCACCGCGGCGAGGGCCGCGACCTTGCGGAGGGTGGCGGCGGACAAAATGGGCGCCGAGGCCGGACGGGCAATATTTTTCGGATTTTCCCAGGCTCGCAACAATCCGCGGACGCGCTCGGCGAAGAGGGACGTACGACGCAGCCGCGCGCGCACCAGGCCGACGGCCACCGCGACCCCAGCGACCAGCAGCGCGCCGCCCGCGATGGCTGTGAGAAGCGCGAAGTGCTTCCCCAATTGGTACCTGATGTCGAACGCCCGATGCCGCCGGCGATTCAGCTCCAGGAGGGTGGCGAGGAGCTCGGCCCGGATTCGATCCGCGCTCCTCTCGGCCTGCTCGCGCGCGTCATTCATGCGAGCTGTTTCCTGGAAATGGCGAGGTCTTCTTTGATTCGATTCTGCGTTCTCTGCATCAGCTTTCTCGGCCAACACTTATAGGCGACCGCGCTGCAGACTAAAGCCACGACGAGAACGAAGCCCGCGACGCCGAACGCTGCAGCTGTTTTGGAAATTGGGAGGGCGAGCGCGACGCCGACCAATGCGACGCTCACCGCGCAACTGAAAAACGCGAGGCCGATTCCGAGCAAAACACCGGCCGTTCTTGCGCGGCGACGCTCCTCTTCGAGTTCCAGCTGCGCATGCAAGACCTCTGCTCTTGCCAGCAGCTTGATTTCCGACATCGCCTGGTAGAGCAGCGCAGCAGTCGACATCCGGCGCAGCTGCTCCTGCTCCGCGCGTTCTACGGCGAGATTCGTCCCCGCTTGCTCAGACGCGCTCCGCATCGGATTCCTAGCTCGGCACGGAGGGAATGTGCGTCGCGATGCGACAAATGTGAAGCGCGGTCCTGTTCTAAAGCGTTTAGAACGGAAAACCCGCCGGGCAGTGACGACCTCTTGAGCGCAACTCGGCCGAGCACCCTCTCCGCCGGTCGCCATGCGCTGCCGAGTCAGGGATTGCGCGAGCCGGTCGCCAGAATTTGAAGCCGGGCGATCGCTGCTTCGGCACCCTCGATGAGCACCGCGCCGTCCCACAGGGCGGGCGCGCTTCTGCCGCCGCGCGATTCGAAATCGCGCTGCACTTCAGGGTAGGTCAAGTTTCGGAAGCGAACCTCTCCTTCCAATCCGGACTCGCTGACAAAGCGGCGGACCCGCGCCGAGGCTGGGTCGGCGAGGCGGTGAAAAAGTTCGAAGGTTGGCAACGCTGCCCCTCTCAGAGGCGGCCCGCTGCGGCCATCCGGGCCGTCTCGCGCTTGACGGTGGCAGTCTCGATCTCGAAACGAACATCCTCGGGGCTCATCCCCTTTAACCGGTCTTGGGCGGCGAGCAGTCGCTGCTTTGAAGCATCGAGGTCAATCGCCGAAACCGGCTCCGCCTGAGCCGCCAACACCAATATCCGGTCGTCGCTCACCTCGACGAATCCTCCGGCAATAAAGAACAGCTGCGTCGTCGCCCCATCGCGCAACGAGAGCACCCCTGGCTCCATCAGGGAAAGGAACGATGTATGGCCCGGCCGCACGCCGAAAAGGCCGCGGGCTCCGGGCACGATTGCCTCGTCCGCTTGGACGGCGACGACTCGGCGCTCGGGTGTCACCAGGTCAACGCTCAGCTTTGCCATCGGTCACCTCAGCCGGCCATTTTCTTCGCGTTGTCGATCGCTTCGTCAATGCCTCCGACCATGTAAAAGGCGGACTCGGGCAGCTCGTCGTGTTTTCCCTCCGCGATTTCCTTGAAGCCCTGAATGGTGTCGGCGAGCTTGACGTATCGCCCCTGCTTCCCAGTGAACACCTCGGCCACGAAAAACGGCTGTGAAAGAAAGCGCTGGATCTTTCGGGCGCGCGCCACTACCAGCTTGTCGTCATCGGAAAGCTCATCCATCCCGAGGATGGCGATGATGTCCTGAAGCTCCTTGTATCGCTGCAGAATTGACTGGACTTTGCGCGCCACCGCGTAGTGCTCCGGCCCGACGACTTGCGGATCGAGAATGCGGGAGGTGGAGTCGAGCGGATCCACGGCCGGATAGATGCCCAGCTCGGTCAGCGCGCGCGAGAGGACCGTGGTCGCATCCAAGTGCGCGAACGCCGTCGCCGGAGCCGGGTCGGTCAAGTCGTCCGCCGGCACGTAGATCGCCTGCACCGAGGTAATCGAGCCGTTGCTGGTGGACGTAATCCGCTCCTGCAACTCGCCCATCTCGGTGGACAACGTCGGCTGATAGCCGACGGCCGACGGCATTCGGCCGAGAAGGGCGGAGACCTCAGAACCGGCCTGGGTGAATCGGAAGATGTTGTCGATGAACAGCAGTACGTCCTTGCGCTCCTCATCTCGGAAATACTCGGCGATCGAAAGCGCGGACAGAGCCACTCGGGCTCTTGCGCCGGGAGGCTCATTCATCTGTCCGTAAACCAGAACGCACTGGCTCTCGTCGAGCTTGTCGACGCGAATCACGCCGCTCTCCTGCATTTCCCGGTAAAGGTCGTTTCCCTCGCGCGTGCGCTCGCCCACGCCGGCGAAGACGGAAAAGCCCCCGCGCTCCTTGGCCACGTTTCGGATCAGCTCCTGGAGCAACACCGTCTTGCCCACGCCGGCTCCGCCAAAGAGGCCGATTTTTCCCCCTCGGGTGTAGGGCGCGAGCAGGTCGATCACTTTGATCCCCGTCTCGAACGCTTGCACCCGAACGTCCTGGTCGACGAACGGCGGCGGCGGCCGGTGTATCGGAAAATACTTGGTTGCCCGAACCGGGCCGCGCTCGTCCACCGGATCGCCGACGACGTTGAGGATCCGGCCGAGCGTTGCTTTGCCCACGGGCACCTGGATTGGCGCGCCGGTGCTCTTCACCGCCAGACCCCGCGACAGTCCGTCGGTGGTGTCCATCGCAATGCAGCGCACGGTGTTCTCGCCGAGGTGCTGCGCCACCTCGATGGTCAGGTTGTCCGGTTGATTCGAGATCCCCGGATTGGTCAATTTGAGCGCGGTGTAGACCTCGGGAAGCGATCCCGAAGGGAACTCCACGTCGACTACCGGCCCCAGGACCTGGGTGACCCGGCCCATGCTGTGCGCCGTCGCCGCCATTCGGCTTGCCTCCTACTTCAGGGCTTCCGCTCCAGAGACGATCTCCATTAGCTCCTTGGTAATCACCGCCTGGCGCGTTCGGTTGTAGAACAGCGTGAGCCGGTCGATCATGTCCGAGGCGTTGGAAGTCGCCTTTTCCATGGCGCTCATCCGCGCGCCTTGCTCGCTGGCCACGCTCTCCAAAAGCGCTCGATAGAATTTGATCGTCAAAGCCTGAGGAACGAGCTTTTCGAGCACCGCCTCCCGGTCGGGCTCGTACTTGAAGTCTACCCCTTTGGCGGTGGAAGCCTCGGGCGACTGCATCGGCAGAAGCTGAACGGTGGTGATGCGCTGGCTGATGGCGGAGACGAATTCGTTGTAGAGGAGAAAGACCGCATCCACTTCGCCGGCGGTGAAGCGCGCCGCAAAGTCCGCAGCGATGTCAGCGGCGGCCGGGTAGTTCGAGTAGAGGCCGGCAAAGTCCCTTCGGACTGGAATTCGCCGACGCCTAAAAAACTCGAGCCCTTTGCGGCCGATGGTCGATATCTCGAACTGCTCCTGCGACTGCTGCTTGTCGTAGATGAACCTCGCCGCGCGGCGGAGAACATTCGAATTGAAGCCCCCGGCGAGCCCGCGGTCGGAGGTGAGGACCACCAACTCCACCTTCTTGGGCGGCCGCACGGTGAGGAGTGGGTGAGGGACCGAGTCTGTGCGAGCGACTACCTCCGAGATGATTTGATCGAGCATTTGCGCGTAGGGACGCGCCGACAGGATCGCATCCTGGGCTTTGCGGAGCTTCGCCGCCGCAACCATCTTCATCGCCTTGGTGATTTGCTGGGTATTGCGCACCGAACGGATGCGCTTGCGAATGTCGCGTAGGGATGGCATCTGCTTTGAGCGCTCGTCTGCTGTTGTTGGCGGCGGGGACCCTATACTGACGGGGCGCCTGCAGGTCAACAGCTAGCTCGCGCAAGCGCCGGATGCAGCCCTCGCTCAATGCGTCGCCTCGCCCAGCGTCCGGGCGAAATGAATCGGGCGCCGCCCGGGAGGGCAGCGCCCGACTTGGACTGAACAGAACTGCGTAGGCTACTTCGCCGTCTCCGGCTTCTTTTCGCCTTCCTTCTCGGCCTTCTTCGCCTTCTTTGCCTTCTTATCGCCCTTCTCGCTCTTCTCGCCCTTCTCGGTCTTCTCGGTAGCCGCGGGCTTGTCGCCTGCCGGTGCCGGAGCCGAGCCCTGCGCGAACGCCGCGAAGGAGAACGCGAGGACCAACACTGAAATGAGCCGCTTCATGAATACACTCCATTCAAATACGGCGCGGAATGCAGCCGTCGAGGTGTGGTAAAGCATTGCCCGTGCCAATCCTTCACAGAGGGAGAGCCCCCTGGCGTTGGGGAGCCACTCCCCAACGGCGCTCCATGCTTGGGGACAATCTCCTCACATTGCCATATCCAAAGCGTGGCAGACCGGCCTCGCCCTTGGGCCTGGGGCCGCAGTCGGGGAGGGAAATCGGACCGCCGTCCCGGGCCTGGACAACAGAGGCGGTATGCTAGGGACGGCTCCTTTGGACTCGCGCATCTCCATTCGAGGCTTCCGGGCCAGCTTCTTGTTCGTGGTCTCGCTGCTCGCGGCGGTCGCCGTCTTCACGCTTTGGGGCGACGTTCGGACCAATGAGCGGGAGGATGTGCTCGTCAGCCAAGCCCTGAATCGCGACGTATTAATCAGCCGAATCCGGGTCGACGCGCTGGCTTTGGAATCGGCCGTCGATTCACACATCCGCGGGACCACGGAGCAAGAGCGGACCTCCGCAGACGACAGGATGGCGAGCATTCTGGAGGACATCAGCCTCGCCAGCCAGGACTACACCCGCGACCTGCCGCCGACCGAGACGGAGAGCTGGAGCAAGTTCAACAACACCAGCCAGTCGCTCGCCGCTCAGGTTCGCAAGGCGGTGACTTTCTCCAATCGCAGGGAGGCGGAGCGAGCGCGACGACATCTGGTGAGCGAGATTCGCCCCATCATCGCTGCGCTCAATCGACTCGCGGAGCAGCTGTCGCAAAAGAATGCAGAGGTGACGACGAACATGCTGCGCCACCTCCAGGAAATCCGACTGCGCACAACCTATCTCGGCGCAATGGTGGCGGCACTGGCGATCTTGATCTCCTTGCTCGTCGGTTGGCAGGTCACGGCGCTGCTGCGCAGGCAGCAAGCCACGATTCAGACTCAGCTGGTGGAGCTCGATCGCCGTAACCAAGAGCTGGACTCCTTCGCCAGCCGGGTAGCGCATGATTTGGTCAGCCCGATGTCGCCTCTGAAGGGCTACCTGACGCTGATCCGCCGCTCCAACGCGATCGCGGATCCGCACGTTCGCGAGATGCTGAGCCTGGCGGAGGCAAGCGCCGCGCGCATGACCGAGATGATAGAAGCGCTGCTGCGCTTTTGCCGCGCCGGGACCCCGAGCGAGCCCACCGTCTCCGAGCTCGACACGGCGGTCTCCGCGATTCTGCTCGAAGTGGGACAAACGGCAGCCAAAGAGGCGGTCGCGCTCGAGCGCTCCCTGGAGGTTCACGTGCCGGTTGCCTGCCCAAGTCAGCTTCTCCAGTCCATCGCCCAGAACTTGCTCTCCAACGCCGTGAAATACACGGCGGGCTGCCCGCAAGCCCGGGTGACAGTGCGCGTCTGGAAAGAGGGCGGAGAGGCCGTCCTCGAGGTGACGGACAATGGAAGAGGGATGAGCCCGGCAAGTCAAAGCTCCCTCTTTCAACCCTTCTTCCGCGCCGCGGAGGCACGCGGGCTCCCAGGGCACGGGCTTGGGCTGGCCACCACCAAGCGGCTCGTCGAAGCTCACGGCGGAAGGATTTTTGTGCGCTCGGAGCTTGGCGCGGGGACGCAGGTCACCGTTCGCTTTCCGCTGGTCTCCTCTGCAGCGAGCCGGGAAACGACCGCCGCTCGGCCTGCCGCTACCGCTGCGCCCGAGAGCGCATCCATGGCTGCCCACACTCCATGAACCACGCTCACATCCTCGTCGTCGACGACGATCCTCACGCCCGGGATCTGCTCGGGAGGGTGTTGATGCCGCTGGGGCGAGTCTCCGCTGCCTCCGACGCTGCCCAGGCCGAGCGCGCGCTGGCTGCCGGAGATCCGGTCGACCTCGTCGTCACCGACATGGCGATGCCCGACGTATCCGACGGGCTCAGAGTGTTGCGCGCCGCCCGGGAGCAGTGGCCCGACAGCGCGGTGATCATCCTCACCGCCTACGGCAACATCGAGGGCGCGTTGGACACCATTCAGCAGGGGGCATTCGATTATCTGGCCAAGCCCTTCGATGTGGATGCGCTCACCCGGGTGGCGCGGCGGGCGCTCGAGCAGAAGCGGCTGGTGGAAGAGAACCGCAGCTTGCGACAGCAGGTCAAGGTGCGCTCGCTGGTGGGTCGCAGCCCCGCGCTGCTCGAAGTCTATAAACAGGTCGCGCGCGCTGCGAGCACCCAGGTTCCAGTGTTGATCACCGGCGAAACCGGCACTGGTAAGGAGCAGGTCGCCCGCGCCCTTCACCAGCGTTCCACGCGAGCGGCCGGCCCGTTTGTTCCGGTCGACTGCGGGGCTATCGCCGAGTCTCTAATGGAGAGCGAGCTTTTCGGACACGCCAAGGGCGCTTTCACTGGCGCATCGGGCTTTCGGCGAGGTTTGTTCGAAGAGGCAAGCGGCGGCACGCTGTTCCTCGATGAAATCGGCGACGTCGGGCCGAGAATCCAATCCCAGCTGCTTCGCGCGATCCAGGAGGGAGAGATTCGCAGAGTAGGCGAGAGCACGCCGGTGAAGGTCGACGTTCGCATCGTCACCGCCACCAACAAGGATCTCCCGTCGCTGGTGAAAGAGGGAAAGTTTCGCGAAGACCTGCTTTATCGCCTGGACGTTGTTCACCTGCACCTGCCCCCGCTGCGCGATCGGCGCGAAGACATTCCCGCGCTGGTCGAGCACTTTGGCTCGATCCATGCCCGGGGCGGCGTTCGGCCGGTCTTTGCCGACGAGGCGATCGCACGGCTGCAGCGCTACGACTGGCCGGGAAACGTCCGCCAGCTGGAAAACGTCGTTGCTCGGGCTCTGGCTCTGAACGTCACCGGCGTGGTCGGCCCCCAGGACTTCCCCGAGCCAATCGGAGACGCGCCCGAAAAGCTGACCGGTCTAACCGGCGACATGCCGAGCCTCGCCGAGCTCTCCCGCCGATACGCGGCGCACGTGCTGCAATACACCGGCGGCAACAAGTCCGAGGCGGCGCGGCTGCTCGAGGTGGACCGCAAGACGCTCTATAAGCTGCTCGAAGCGTCCTCGGAGAACCACTAGAGGTCTGGCGCGCCGGGCAATCACTCGGCAGCCAGGGCGAGGGTTCCCAAATCTGAATCCGCGCCTAGCTTCTCGATGAGTCCGCACAGTTTCAGTTGGAAGGCGACACGCCAACCCCCGAAAACTGATCGTCAGCTGCGCGCCTTAATCGATGGTCCGCCTCGCCCGAGGCGGGCTTTTTTTTTGCCTCCTTGCGAGCTGCTGCGGTTTGCGACAAACAGCGCGTACGGAGGACGCAGATGAAGGTGCTCTTGATAGCGGTGCTTGGCTTGGGAGCGCTGATCGGCGCGGTGGCGGTGATCGGCGCGTTGCTGCCGAAAAGGCACGTCGCCGTTCGACGCGCGCGCTACCGGCAACATCCCGAGGCGATCTGGGAAGCGATCACCGATTTCGTCGCTTTTCCAAGCTGGCGACCGGATGTGAAGAGCGTGGAAGCATTGCCTGCGCGCGATGGCCACGTGCTCTTTCTCGAGAAAGGGCGAAACGGCGATATCACGATGGAGATCATGGAGGCAGTTAAGCCCAGCCGCCTCGTCGGGCGAATCGCGGATCCGGAGCTCGCGTTCGGCGGCAGCTGGACCTACGTCATCTCGCGCGGCGACGACGCGACGACGTTGACCATCACCGAGAATGGCGAAGTCCATAATCCCATTTTTCGCTTTGTCTCCCGCTTCGTCTTCGGCCATCAGCGGAGTCTGGATCAGTATCTTGTTGCGCTGGGAAATAAGTTCGGCGAGAAGGTGACCTGTGAATCGGTCGGTCTGGTGAAGCGCAATGGGACTTGAAGCGCGCTGTGCGGCTCGGTTTGGGAAGAGGGAGTCGACTGGAAAAGTTTTACTCGAAACCAACGAGGTCATCTTCCGAGGAGACTTTCGCGTGGTCATTCCGCTTCGCGCGATTCAATCAGCGACCGCCAGCGGCGGCGATCTCATCCTCCGCTACACCGGGGGTACCGCCGTCCTCGAACTGGGCCGTGCCGCGCCCAAATGGGCGAGCAAAATCGTCAATCCGAAATCCCTGCTCGACAAGCTCGGCATCAAGCCAGGAATGAAAATCGCCGCGCTTGGCCTAGACGAGCCGGACTTCCTGGCGCAGCTGCGCAAACTGGCGAATGTTGCAACCGAGGAGCTGGCGGAGCCGCTGGACGTCATTTTTCTCGGAGTGCGAAACGCGGGCAACCTGAGTCAACTGCGCACGCTCGAGCGGAGGATCAAGCCGGACGGAGCAATCTGGGTCATCCGGCCTAAAGGTAGTGCCGCGATGCACCAGCTGGACGTTCTACAAGCGGGCAGGGACGCAGGGCTGGTGGATGTCAAGGTCGCAAGCTTCTCCGCCACCCACACGGCGGAGAAGTTTGTCATCCCGTTGAGCCGAAGGCAGTACAAACCCGCGCGGCGTTGACTGTCGGCATCTTTCGGTGAATGGCGAGGCCGAACGGACCCCGGCCCCGTGTCGGACCGACCGCTCCCTCTCTCAATTGCCTGGCCGTTCGAAAAGCACGGTGCGGATCGGCTGCGACAGCGAATCGACGTCCGCCACTCGAATTCCCGCATCCGATATCGCGTAGGCGAAGTTGTCGGCCAGCACGCTTCTTCGTACGTACGGCGCCCAATAATACGTCCAGCCGTTCTCATTTATTGATTCATACACGTCTCGCATCCCGAGCGCGCCTTTGGGCTGGATTCCGTTTGCAACATCGATCTCGAAGACTCGTAAATCGCTTACAAACGCGCACCAGTACGTCGCGCAACCGGCATAGGAGTTCCAATCGGAGAAGGGGATCGCGAGCAGTTTCTTCTCTGGAAAATAATTGAATGCTTTGTGCTGGTGGGCCGCTTCGGACCAACCCCATGCGGTCCCGACCAGCTGGGTGAATTTCTCGTTTGGCTGCGAGAGGTCGCTCACATCAAAGATAGACAATTTGATTGCTCGCGATCGCCAATCCCCGCTCTCCGGCACGTACTGGCCCAATGTCAGGATGTGATTGTCGTCCAGAGGATGGATGTAGGTGGAAAATCCGGGGACCTTGAGCTCGCCTACTTTCTTCGGGTGCTCCGGATCAGACAAATCGAGTGTAATCAAGGGATCCACTTGCCGGAAGGTGACCACGAATCCGCGGTTGCCCAAAAAACGGCTGCTGTAGATCGACTCGCCCGGCGACAGCTCCTCTGTTTGGCCAATCACCTGAAGCGCACCCCTTCGCTCCGCCAGCACGCTGACGCGATTGGTGGTCGACAGACGTCCCCAAGGGAACTGCGGGTCGGCGACCCTGGTGCTGATGTTGGTCGCCACGCGGAAGAATCCCGACAGGTCTTCATCCATGGAGAATTGATTCAGGATTGTTCCGCGCACTCCGCCCGAAGCGACGTAGACCGTTTTGTCAGGGCGCGTGATGTCGAATTTGTGAAAGTAGGTGTAGTCAACTTGGCCGGGCTGCGGCCACCACCACCAATGATTCGAGCCCACGTAGAGCGAGGAGGGTGAAGCGTAGATTTGGCCCGGCTCCCCCATGATCGACGTCCGCGACAGCTGGTCTGGCTGTGACAAATCCAACGTGGCAACGGTGACGATTCCCAGCCGCGTGGGTGCATTCGCCTTGCTAAAATCCGAGCAGTTGTAACCGATGTCGACGGTGCTTCCGTCCGGCAATTTTCTCGTGCCATGCGGGAGCCAGGCGTCGAGTGGTTGACGTCTGATGATCGCCTCGTTGCTTGCGATCAAATCATCCAACGCTCGGGCCAAACGATTCGGGTCCTGGTAGATGAAAGGATCGTAAGCCGGCCACCATTTCACATCAGGCGGCCAATGAAAGCTGTCGCTGAGAACGGCTCGGATCGAAGATCCGATGCGGCGTGAACTGTCGTAACCGCCGGGCAAGTAAAACTGCTCGAGCACGCTCGGATGAGTAAAATCAGCTACGTCCAGCACCGTTATCTTGGTGCTGGTGCCGTAGTAATAACCGCAGTCCATGGGGCGGCAGGCGATGGCGCTCATCGGCAGGGGCGTCAGAGGATAAGGAGTGTACACGGCCGAGAAAACGACGACGTGGTTGGCGTCATCGAGGAACATCTCGCGAGGCCATCCTTCGATCTCAACCTTGCTCACTGTTTGAAGCTGCGCTGGCGGCCAGCTCTGATTCAGGTAGAGCCACTTTCCGGAAAGAACAAAAATCCGCGTGCCGTCGTTTTTCACGAAGTCTGCTTCATCCACCCCAGCGACTTGAACGTTGGTCTGCGTGTAACTCGATGGCCCAGCCGGGTTTGCCGCATCAGACGTTCGCGGACTTCCACCGGCCATTGCCACCGGGTCACCGCCGGCGTAGCGCTTGGCTTGCTCGAGCTGAGAGCGCATGTCCAGCACTGCAGTATCGGCGATGTATTTTTGAAGCTCCGAACAACTAGAGAAGCTTTCCAGCGTCACGCGCTCTTGAATGGCTTGAGGGCTTGGCAATTCGCTCTTGCTGCAGCCACTCAGGGCGAGCGCCGGCACTGCCCACACAAATATTCGGCATTTTGAATTCACGAATTTCTCCTGAACGACAGCGCGACCGGACTGCGCCCCCGCAAGTCTGAGCGTGGGCGCTGCGACTGCTGTGCCAACGCGCTTACGCAGCGGGAAGCCGTCATTACGCCCCTTTGGCGAAGACCCTCGTCATCAAAATCCTGAGGGGCTCGCGTTTTATCTCCTGGATTTTGAGGGTATTAACCCGGACGTTAGCCGCGGGTTCATCGCGCGCGGCGCGCTAGGGAGCCACCACATGAAAACTGCGTTCGCTATCATCTTTCCTGTCTTAGCAGTGGGCTGCGCGAGCAATGTGTCACCCCTACCTTGGGGGATTACACCGCATCGCTCGCTGGCTGAGCTCGATGTCGGAGACTGCGTCAGTCAGTGCGTTCCCTCGAATCCCATCGAGTATGGCTCCTGCCAGCTGGCGTGCGTACAAGCGGCGGTCGGAAACGATTCACCCGTTCAAATTTTCACCGCCGACGATCCATCGGGCCAAGCAGCCCTGGATACGGCAGGGGTAACGCTCGACTCGCGCGCCGAGTCTTATCAGGTTTTGCCTGGAGACGGCTCGACTACCATCGTGGTTGGACGCGATCCAACCGGAGCGATGTACGGTGCAATGGAGCTCTCGGAGCAGCTGCAACTAAATGGGCCCGACTTTCTGCCCATCAGCGCTGCGTTGGGAGGCGCTCCGGTGGTGCCGATCCGGGCGGCCAATCTGTTTCTTGTCATCAAGGAACAAGCCGAATCGGTCTGGTGGTTCCTCGACCCACAGTTCTGGACCGAGTACCTCGACCTGATGGCGCAGGCGCGAATGAATTTCCTCGACCTCCATGCGATGTACAATCTCGAAAACACCATCTTTCCCAACGCGCTTCTGTATTTCGCCAACAGCGAGACGTTTCCCCAGGTGGGCGTGCCGGCCGCCGATCGCGAGCAGAACCTGGCCATGCTGAACACGGTGATCCAGATGGCCTCCGTGCGCGGCATCCAGGTCGGTTTGATGACCTATCGTTCCGATGCGCGCCCTACTGGCGATGGCACGCCCCAGTTGCCCGATGGGAGCGATGAGCTCAAGCAATACACGCGCGAAGCCGCGCGGGACCTGGCGACGCGAGCAAGCGGATTGTGGCGCCTCGGTTTCCGCATTGGCGAAAGCGGCCAGCCGGCAAGCTGGTACATCGACACCTTGATCGCCGGCGTCCAGGATGCCGGCACGGGAGTGAAGATCTACACGCGCACCTGGGGCACCAATAAGACAGACATCTTGTCGATCGTGAGCCAAGCCGGCCCGGACACCATCGTCGAGGCAAAATACAATGGCGAGCACCTCGCCGCTCCCTACGCGATCGCCGGCGGCAAGTTTTCCAATTCCTGGCGAAATTACTCGTATGAGGACTACCTAAACCCGCCGGTGCCGTATCCGTTCGTATTCCAAATTCGCGCTGGCGGCACCCACCGCGCCTTCCGCTATGCGTCCTACGA
>Ga0126378_10000649_pt1 | contig 25389 bp, 22 predicted proteins | sample PanSoiMetPlot_23_FD_92587 | JGI IMG/M metagenome (GOLD analysis project Ga0126378, IMG submission 92587) | Tropical forest soil microbial communities from Panama - MetaG Plot_23 | ecosystem: Environmental > Terrestrial > Soil > Tropical forest > Bulk soil | place: Panama | collected 2016-02-17
CCGCCACGAGCGACATCACGCCGATGAGCTCGCCAAAGTCGGCGATGCCGTCGTCGCCGAGGTGGTCGGCGCTGATGTTCGTCACGACGGCGACGTCCGCGCTCTCGTAGCCGAGGCCACGGCGGACGATCCCGCCACGCGCCGTCTCCAGCACGGCCGCCTCGACGGCCGGGTTGTCGAGCACCATTTCCGCGGACCGCGGCCCGGACGCGTCCGCCGCGAACGCGAGCGTCCCGCCGACGTACACGCCGTCGGTACACGACATGCCCACCCGCAGGCCGGCCTGGCCGAGCACCTGGCTGATCATCCGCACCGTGCTGGTCTTGCCGTTCGTGCCGGTGACCGAGACAACGGGGATCCGGGTCGAGGCGCCTGGCGGGCACAGACTGTCGACGATCGCCGCCGCGACGTCGCGCGGCCTGCCCTCGGTGGGCGACAGGTGCATACGCAGGCCGGGGCAGGCATTCAGCTCGAGCACGGCGCACGGCTGCACGGGCCCGTGCCCGGCCGAATCCTGCAGCGGCGCGCTGATGTCAGTCAGGCGCAGGTCGATACCGCAGACATCCAGGCCGGCCGCCGCGGCCGCCCGCCGGCAGAGCTCGGCCACCTCGGGATGCAGCAGGTCGGTCACGTCTCTGCTGGTGCCGCCTGTTGACAGGTTGGCGTTCCGGCGCAGGCTCACGACCTGCCCGTTCGCTGGCACCGAGTGTTCGTCGAGGCCGAGCGAGTCGAGATGGCTGAGGGCCTCGGTGTCGAGCGAAATCAAAGTGAGCTCGCGCGAGTGGCCGGGACCGCGCCGCGGATCGGTGTTCGCCTCGGCCACGAGCTGGCTGATCGTGCTGACGCCGTCGCCCGTCACCGACGCGGGCCGGAGCGCGGCCGCGGCGGCGACCCGGCCGTCCACCACCAGCACCCGGTAGTCCGTCCCCGGCACGAGCGCCTCGACGAGCACGGCGTCGCTGACCGTGGCGGCCTTGCGGAAGGCGGCCTCCGCCTCCGCCGCGGTGCGGACTCCGATCGTCATGCTGGTGCCCTGCCGGCCGGACAGCGGCTTGACCACGGCCGGCCCGCCGACCTCGGCCAGCGCGGCCTGCGCCTCCTGCTCGGACCAGACCACTCTCCCGGGCGCGACCGGCACGCCGGCAGCAGCGAGCACCTGCTTGGCGAGCTGCTTGTCGGCGGCGATGTCCACGCCGACGGCAGAGGTCTGGCTGGTGAGCGCGGCGCACACGAGCTGGCGGTGGCGGCCGTAGCCGAGCTGCAGCAGACTGCGCGCAGCCACCCGGCGAACGGGTATGCCGCGCCGCCGCGCTGCCGCCGCGATGGCCGCGGTGCTCACGCCCAGCCGCTCGCGCTCGCACATCGCGGTGATCCGGTCGAGCTCGGCTCTGAACTCCGGCGTGCGGCCGCCGAGCACTTCGTGCACGATGTGCATGGCCAGCAGCAGCAGCCCCTCCGGCACGGCCGAGTCGGTCGGCTCGTCCTGCGGGCACTCGGTCATCACGTCGTATCGGCCGTCCGCGCCGGCCCACATCGTCCGGCCCAGGTGGACCGACCGGCCAGCCAGCCCGGACAGCTCGAGCGCGACGTGCTCGGTGACGTGGCCGAAGTAGGTGCCGCGCCCCATCGCCTCGCAGAATCCCCCCGGCCGCCCGGCGGCGCAGTGATGGCCGGCCAGGCCTGGCAACACGTCCAGCAGGCGCTCGGCGAACCCGCCGAACTCCGTGGTCTCGGCGTTGGTGAGCTCGTCGAGCTCGAGCCGCGCGATCGTCACCGGGTTCGACGTGTAGATGTTCGGGCCTCTCAGGTGACGCAGTTCAATGAACCGCACGTCAGCTCCTCGTGGCTGTGTGGCTGGGCACATCGGGACGGGCCCCGCGCGACCCCGTTCCCCTCCCTGGGGATGCGAACGCAAGCCGCCGGCGCCGCGGTCAGTACCTGTCGTGCGCCGGCCCGATCGCCGGCGCGCGGGTGCGGAAGTCGAACCGGCAGCCGTGCGGCAGCAGGTGCAGCCGCACGCCGAACAGGGTGATCGGGTCGTACTCGCCCGCCGGGTGCACCACGGTCGCGTCCTCAGCGTCGACCACGGTGGCCACGCCGGTGCCGAGGACTTCGAAGCCGCCGTCCTCGACCAGCACGCCGGTGTTCTCGTCCAGGCCTATGCCCAGGTGCTCGGGTGCCATGGCCACGCCGGACAGCAGCCGTGGCAGCCGGCCGCGCTCACCGAAGTGCATGTCGATGAGCGTCTCCGGCACAAAGCCGAGACCTGGCCCAGTGCGAACCGCCGCGGCGGCCACCTCGGGCCCGGTCCCGCCGAGGATCATGGTGCGGCCCATCGCGGTGGCACCGGCGCTCGTGCCGGCGACCACCAGACCGTCGGACAGCCGGTCGGCGATGATGTCGTTGATCCGCGAGCCGACCAGGGTCCGCAGCTTGGACTGGTCGCCGCCGCTGATGAACACTCCGGTTGCGGTCGAGAGCAGGTCGGCGAAGTCGTCACTGTCGGCGTCACTGCGGCCGTGCAGCCGAAGCTCGCTCAGGTGGTCGACGCCGAGCTTGCGGAACACTCGCTCGTACTCGGCGAGTACCTCGTCCGGCGCGTCCGACGCGGTCGTGATCAGCACGATCCGGGCGGCCTCGCCCCCGCACAGCTCGACGAACCGCTGGAGCAAGCCGGCACCGCAACAGCGGTCCTCGGCTCCGCCGATGATGAGCAGCCGACCAGGAGGTTTCTTGTCCTCGGGCATGTCCTCGCCCTCGCCCCGGACCGCTCGGTCCACGACGCTGTGTTACCCGGCGCTACTCAGGGCCAACCCCAAGGTCAAATTCAGGAGGGGAACGGGGACGCCGGTGGCTGGCAGCCGCCAGGAAGCGTCATCTGGGCTTATGGCGAAGGCCTTGTAACAGCCGGCTAGCCGGGAAGTCTTCGCGATCATGAAGAGTGCGCGGCAGGTGGGGCTGCTACGCGCCGGACGGCTCCGGAGCTAGGCGCCGGATGGCTTCGGCATGCCGCGCCGCGCGGCCGACCTCGGCCGGGATAGCTCGTCGGGGAGCTGCAAGAGCGGGTTCGAGGCGCTCGCCACGACGTCGCCAGCGATGTCGATCACCTTGCGGCCCCGACTGCGGGCCGCATCCCTGAGCTGCTCGAACGCCTCCCTGGGCTTGATCCGGTGCCGCTCCGCGAGCACGCCGATGGCCTGCTCGACCCTGATCCGGGTGGCCAGGGCGTGCTCCAGCTGGGAAATCGTGGCGCGCAGCTTGCCGGCCTCGCTCGCCGCGGCCGGCTGATCGCCTGGCTTGGGCGATGGCGCGGCGGCCGTCCCGCTCTCCGCCGCCAGCAGGTCGGCCAGGACCATGGCGCAGGTCAGGTCGGGCAGGTCATCGCTACCGACGCGCCAGCCATCCTTTGTCCGCCGAACGACCGCGCTGTCCGTCGCGAGGACGCTCAGCTCCGTCGCATCCACCGTCAGCGCGTCCAGGCTGCCGGAATCCTCGGCGGCCGGATGTGCGGCACTGGCCGGCGTCGTCGCGTCCGTGGCAGTCGCGCCAGCGAGCCCGGCTGCCTCAGCCGCCGCGGCCCGCGCGCGCCTGCCTCGCTTGCTGGTCATGCCGACGCTGCCAGCTCGCCCAGGCGCTGCTTTACATCAGCGAGGGAGGGATTGGTCATGGTACTACCGTCCGGGAAGAGCACGGTGGGAACTGTCTGGAAGCCGCCGTTGATGGACATGACGTAGTCGGCGGCATCGGGCTCCTCTTCGATGTTGACCTCGGCGATCTCGATGCCCTCGGCCGCCAGCTGGCTCTTCAGCCTGCGGCAGAAAGCGCACCAGTTCGTGGTGAACATCGTCAGCGGCTGCGCCACCGTAGCTCTCCAATCCGCCCGGCGTCCAGGCTCAAACTGTACTAACGCTTCCGGCACGTGCGCACTTCCCTGCGGGGGTGCATTCCGTCACTGGCATACGGAAGTATGGCTGCGTCAAGGGGGTCAGCGTTTAACCAGGAGCAGGCATCCAGTGCACGCGGGCGAGACGCAACAGCTGCGGACAGTCGACGAAGGCCAGCCGTCCGGCGGGCCTGCCGCCCTGCTGGCAAGCCTGGACCCTGAGCAGCGGGAAGTAGCGCTCGCCGCGCCGGGCCCTGTGTGCGTGCTGGCTGGGGCCGGCACCGGCAAGACGCGAGCAGTCGCGCACCGGATTGCCTATCTTGCGGCGACGGCCCAGGCCGATCCGGCCCGGATCCTCGCTGTGACCTTCACCACCCGCGCGGCCGGCGAGCTGCGAGGTCGGCTGCGCCAGCTCGGCGACCTTGTGCCTGACGCTGGCCTCGGCCAGGTTCAGGCCAGGACGTTTCACTCTGCTGCGCTGCGCCAGCTCACGCACTTCTGGCCGTCCACCATCGGTGGTCCGGCTCCCCGTGTGCTGGAGTCAAAGGTCAGCCTCGTCGCTGAGGCGGCGCGCCGGCTGCGTGTGTCACCTGGGCTGGCCGAGCTGCGGGATGCGGCCGCGGAGATCGAGTGGGCCAAGGTGACCCAGGTTCGGCCAGCGGACTACGCCAGCGCCAGCGTGCGGGCCGGCCGGACGCCGCCGCTGGACGCCCCGCAGCTGGGCCGGATCTACGCCGGCTACGAGGAGCTACGGACCGAGCGGAACCTGGTGGATTTCGAGTCGGTGCTCGAGCTGACCGCGGCCATGCTCGCGGAGTACCCGGCCGTGGCACGCTCCGTGCACGATCGCTACGCCTGCTTCGTCGTGGATGAATACCAGGACGTGAACCCGCTGCAGAAGCTGCTGCTCACCATGTGGCTCGGCGATCGCGACAACGTCTGCGTGGTCGGTGACCCCCGGCAGACGATCTACTCCTTCACCGGCGCCACGCCCGCATACCTCACGGGGTTTCCGGGCGAGTACCCGGCTGCACCGGTAATCCGGCTGGTGCGCAACTACCGATCCACGCCCCAGGTGGTCGCCCTGGCCAACAAGATCGGCGCGGACCCCGCCGGCCTGGTCGCGCAGGAGACGGCCAGGGTGGTCGACCTGCGCGCGGGCGCGGCGGGGCTGGTGGCCCAGCGCCCAGCCGGACCGGAGCCGCGATTCAACGAATATCCCGACGAGCCGGCCGAGGCAGCGGCGGTGGCCAGGCAGATCCGCTCGCTGCTCAGCTCTGGCACGCCGGCGGCCGAGATCGCTGTGCTTGTCCGCACGAACGCCCAGACGCAACCCTTCGAGCAGGCGCTGGCCCAGGCGGGCGTGCCGTTCCAGCTGCGGGGCGCGGAGCGCTTCTTCGACCGTGATGAGGTCCGCCAGGCCGTGGCGCTGCTGCGGGCCGCCTCGAGGTCGGCCGTGCCGCCCGAGGATCCGGCGGCTGAGGTCCGGCCGGTGCTGGCGAGCGTCGGCCTGACGCCGCAGCCGCCAGCGGGTCGTGGCACCGCGCGCGACCGCTGGGAATCGCTGGAGGCGCTGGCGCAGCTCGCCAGCGGCTTTTTCGCGGCGAACCCGGATGCAGGGCTCGGCGAGCTGGCTGCCGAGCTGGCCGTGCGGAGCGCGATCGGGCACGCGCCGGCGATGGCCGGGGTCACCCTGGCGTCGCTGCACTCGGCGAAGGGCCTGGAGTGGCAGGCGGTCTTCCTGCCCGGTCTGACTGACGGCACCGTGCCGATCGTGTACGCCGCGACCGACGAGGCGATCGAGGAGGAACGGCGGCTCCTCTACGTCGGGATCACCAGGGCCAGGGACCGGCTCTCGCTGTCCTGGGCGCTGGCAAGGGCCTCGGGCGGGCGCAAGTCGCGCGTGCCGTCCAGGTTCCTGTCCGGGGTGCTCACCGGCCGGCTCGATTCAGGCAGGCACGGCGTAGGCAGAAACGGGGCCGGCGGCCGCGGCGGGGGAGGGACGGCCCGCCGCCAGGCCGCTCGCCCGGCTGGCGCGGCGGACGCTGCCGGTGTGGCAGCCGGCCCGACAGCGCGCGCTGACGATCCGATGTTCCGACGGCTGCGGGAGTGGCGGCTCGACACGGCGCGCGAGCAGAGCGTGCCCGCATACGTCGTGTTCTCTGACGCCACGCTCCAGGCGATCGCCGACGCGCGACCAGGGAGCCGCGCCGAGCTCGCCGCCATCCCTGGCATTGGCGCGGTCAAACTGGACCGGTACGGTGCCGCCGTGCTCGAACTGTGCGCCGACGTCGTGCGGAGCACGCCAGGGAGCACCGTGCGGAGCACGCCAGGGAGCACCGTGCGGAGCACGCCAGGGAGCACCGTGCAGAGCACGCCAGGCAGCACCGTGCGCGGCACGCCGGACGGCCCTGGTCCGGACGGACCGGACGAGCTGACAAGCCTCGCGGGCGACCAGCCCGGCGAGGACCCAGCCTCATCATGAAGACTGCGCTCGACCGGCTGGTCACGCTGCTCGATCTGGAGCAGATCGAGCAGGACATGTTCCGCGGCCGCAGCCCGCAGGATGAGGGCAGGCAGCGTGTCTTCGGCGGCCAGGTGGCGGGCCAGGCGCTCGTCGCGGCGGGCCGGACCGTCCCGGCCGACCGGCCGGTGCACTCGCTGCACGCGTACTTCATCCGGCCAGGGGACACGTCGGTGCCGCTCATCTACACCGTGGAGCGGCTGCGGGACGGGCGGTCGTTCACGACCCGCCGGGTCACCGCCATTCAGCACGGCAAGGCGATCTTCACCCTGTCTGCCTCGTTTCACGCCAGCGAACCTGGCTTCGAGCATGCCGACGCGATGCCGGGCGTGCCGGTCCCGGAGGAGCTGGAGTCCGAGCCCGAGCGGTTGCGGCGGCTGAGCCTGTGGCCCGACGAGTTTGCCCGCGACAATCCGATCGACCTTCGGCCCGTAGGTCCGCTCCCGGCCGAGGCCGAGCGCGATCGATCCCTCATCACGTCACGCAATATCGTCTGGCTCAAGGCCGACGGCGAACTGCCGGATGACCCGCTGCTGCACGTCTGCCTGATGACCTACGCCTCGGACATGACGCTGCTCGACACCGTGCTCCTCGCACACGGCGTGTCCTGGGGTCATGTCAGCGGTGCCAGCCTCGACCATGCCATGTGGTTCCACCGCCCATTCCGGGTCGACCGCTGGCTGCTGTTCGTCCAGGATTCGCCGATCGCCAGCAACGCCCGCGGCCTGGCCAGGGGCGAGGTCTACACGCGCGACGGCGAACTCGTCGTGTCCGTGGTGCAGGAGGGACTGCTGCGCCCAGGTGTGCGCCGGTCTCAGCCCCTGCAGGAAAAAGAGTTGCCGGGGCCCGCGTAGGCTCCGTAGGCTCTCCCTTGTCATCCCGCAGGTAGAGCGCGCCCGAGAGGAGGTGCCCACGATGCTGATTAGCTCGCGCTGCGTCGCTGAGGCGCCTTCGCGCCGGCCGGCTGAGGCACCATCTTGCTCCGTTGAAGCGGGGCGCTGGCGCGGACTGGCCGTTTCCGGCCCGAGCGCCGTCGTGCGTGAGCGCGGAGTGGCGGAGATGGCCGCCGATGCTGGCTACACGGTCGGCATCCGGAGCGGCGGCGGCAACGCCGCGGCTGGCTATCTGCCCGGTCTCAATGGCTCCTTCCGGCCTGGTCAGGTCGGCAAGGTCCAGGCCGGCAAGGGCAGCGTCGTCACGAAGAGCACCGTCCAGAACAGCAACGACCCGCACAACACCATTCAGATGGCCCGTCTCGTCCCGGCTAGCACGGGTGAAATGGGTCCGCATCCGGAGAGGGAACCCGGGCCAGCCTAGATAGGCCGGCCAATCCCCTCCCAGGCCGCGGACCCGAGACAGGGTCCGCGGCCTTCTGTATGCGAGGCCACAGATTGTCAGAGGCACGCGAGAAGCTCTACGAGTAGCGGAGAGGGGTTGGCACCGATGCAGTGGCCCGGCACCAGCGGAGTGCTGGCGGGGAGAGCCGGCGAGACCAGCGGCGAGGAACTGAGCAACCTAGGGCTGAGCGCCATCGAGCTCAGCAACCAGACCTTCGGGACGGCTGAGCTGCCGTGCAGGGATGATCCAGAGCTGTTCTTCGCCGAGTCGCCCGACGACGTGGAGTTCGCCAAGTCCCTGTGCCGAAGCTGTGCGGTCAGGACGGCGTGCCTTGCCGGCGCGATCGGCCGCGCTGAGCCGTGGGGCGTGTGGGGCGGCGAGCTGTTCCTGCGCGGCGAGATCGTGCCGCGGAAGCGGCCGCGCGGACGCCCTCGCAAGGACGCGGTAGCAGCCTGATCAGGCTCGCCGCCGCTCGATACGGACTTACCAACGAGGAGGAGTGCAATGGAGCACGCACTGGTAGAGGCGCCCCCCGGCCGGCAACGAGGCATGCCGACCGCGGTGGTCGCGCGGCCCGACAGCGGTCGGGCAAGGCGGCGCAGCCGCAGCTCGGATGGACCAGCGGGTGTGAGCCAGCGACCGGTCAGGCACCGGCAGCAGGCTGCACGACAGCGGGCCGAGATGCGGGAGTTTCAGTCAGCGCTCGCGCGCTGGGCGCGATAGGCGGCCGGCTGGGCTGATCCAGAGCCCGCAGGTAACCGGTCAGCGGCCCGGGAAGGCGACGGCCTTCCCGGGCCGCTGACTATGACGATCAGGCTCGTCTACGCCGCGTCGGCCGTCTCATCCTCCGGGCCGTAGCCCGGCACCCAGCGCACCACCTCCGCGCGGAACTCGCCCTGACACTCGAGCTGGCACAGGACGCCGACGCCGGCGGTGGACACGCGGTGGATGAGGACGTACGAGGGCGGCAGGTTGAGTCGCCGCACCAGGCTTGCCGTACGGAGTTCGGAGTAGCGCGCTGCCTCGGCGCGCATCCACTCGCGGCTGAAGGAGAACCGGTCGTACCGCGACGGCTCGGCGAGTGGTGCCAGGAACGCGCGCAGGTCGTCAAGGTCGACCGTCACGCCGGAGCGGAGGAACCCGTGTTCGCGCAGCTCATGCTCCACAGTGCCGATGTCGCCGTCGTTGTGCATGAGCCACAGCAGCCGGCCGAAGATCAGCGGCAGTCCGTCCGGCAGCCGGTCGACGGCGCCGAAGTCCAGCACACCCAGCCGGCCGTCGGGCAGCAGCCGGAAGTTCCCCGGATGCGGGTCGGCGTGCAGCAGCCCCACCCGGGCCGGGCTCGAGAACAGGAACCTGACGAGCAGCATGCCCGCCGAGTTCCGCTGCTCAGGAGTGCCAGCCGCGATCACCTCGGCCAGCGGAGTGCCGTCCATCCACTCCGTCACCAGCACGTGATCGGTGCTGGTGATGACGTTGGGGACCGCGATGTCCGGATCTCCGGCGAAGCCATCCGCGAATGCCTGCTGAGCCCTGGCCTCGAGCCGGTAGTCCAGCTCCTCGGCCACCCTGGCTCGTAGCTCGTCGAGCATCGGCTTGACGTCCAGGCCGGGCATCAGCACGCTGAAGAGCCGGCCGACGCGGCTGAGCTGGGTGAAGTCGTTGGTCAGTGCCCTGCCCGCGCCGGGGTACTGAATTTTGACCGCGACCGTCCTGCCGTCGTGCCAGATCGCCCGGTGAACCTGGCCGATGGACGCTGCGGCCGCCGGCTGATCGTCGAACTCGGCAAATTGTGCGCGCCAGTCGGCACCCATGTCCGCCGTCAGTACGCGGTGAACGGTCGCGGCAGGCAGGGCAGGCGCCGACTCCTGCAGCCTTGTCAGGGTGGCCCGGTAAGGGCCGGCGATCTCAGGCGGAAGCGCTGCCTCAAACACGGACAGCGCCTGGCCGAGCTTGAGCGCGCCGCCCTTCAGTTCTCCGAGGACGCGGAAGATCTGCTCAGCGGTGCGCTGCTGCAGTTCTTGCGCGACGATCTCAGCCGGACGTCCGCCGAGCCGCTTCCCGAGGCCGAGCGCGGCGCGGCCGGCCATGCCGACTGGCAGCGTAGCGAGCTTGGCTGTACGAGTTACGGTGCGGTACGGCAGGTCATTCACGACGTCCATTGTCGGGCATCCGGCGACCGGACTGCGACAGAATGCACGCGCGGCGGGTGCCGCGGTTCGAGGCAGGGCTCATGCGGCGCGGCGGCCGCACGTGCAGTCTGGGTGCGGACGCCAGCTTCGGCGGCGCCACTGCCAGCCGGGCAGGACGAGCTCGAGAGTCCCGTTGACAGCGGCAACCGCCAGCGGTGCACGATCGGCGACTGCGACAACCATTGCTGCAGCCTGCGCCGCGACGGCGGTTTCAAGGACGGGATCGCAGCCGGCTGGATCTTCCTCACGGCCGGCAACCTGCGCGAGCAGGAGCGGCCAGGCCGGATCGTTCTCGGACCTGGCCAGGTCCAGGCAGCGCAGGCAGGCCGAGCTGCCAGGCCAGACGAGCGGACCGACGACTCCGATGGCCTCCGTGGCGACAACAGCAAGATGCGGGCGGCCCAGGCGGACCAGTTCGGCGACGAGCTCGGGCTGCTGCTGGCCGACGAGGACGCTGAGGTCGGCCCGGCCGCGAGCGCCGGGCTGCTCGCGCCGCACCGTGAGGCCAGAGCGGGTCAGCAGGTCGGCGATGGCCGCGGCGACGGGTCCGCGGCCGGTGACCGCGACGGTCGTCGCGGTACGGAGCTCCAACAGCCGTGCGCCACCGTCGCTGTCCTGGCTGGTCAGCGAGGCGACCGCGAGAACCGGGAGGAGGAGCCGCCGCAGCTCGACCGGAAGCGATCGGAGCAGCTGCGCGGGATAGTCGATCAGCGCGCCAGCAGCTGCCAGTACCGTCAGCACCCGCTCTGCGGCCGCCACGGGCACTCCGCTGCGGCCTGCGTCGGCGATGACCTGGTCCCGGTCGCGACTCCCGTCGAGCAGCCTGAGGACGTCCGCTGTCTTCTCGCTCATGCCCGTGACGGCCACGGCACGGCGCGCATCGACGCCTAACTGAACCGTGTCGCGGTCACGCCAGGTGGCCAGCAGGCCAGGGCGAAGTGCCGGTCTCATGCGCAGAGGCTGTCACGCGGTGCCGACAATTTCGCTGGCCTGCGAGGCAGATTCGTCGGGCCGCACAGCACAGTCGCCGGAAAGGACAGCAGCAGGTCGCCGGCCGGGACAGCACAGTCTCCGGCCAGGACAGCAAGTCCCCGGGCGCCGAGCCGCTCGCCCCCTTCCCCAGAAGCAACGCCCGGCCGGGCCCGGGGACCCCTGGCTCGCGAAGCTAGGCTCGCCTGGGTGCGAGGTCAAGCCGGCCCTGTGCACAAAGCTGTGCACAGGGTGGGGATGGCGCGGCGCGCCACTGTGGATTTCCCGGCACGCCGGTGTGAATTTACCGGGAAGACATCCTGTGTCCGCACCTGCATCCTGCCGTGATGGTTTCCACCTGCTGTGGATACAAGATTCTGGGCAAACCGGTGGCCAGAACTTCCGTGCGAGGGGCCTGAGCGGCGCTATAACTGCTGCGGACGCGCTCGCGTGTGGGATCGGGCTGGTGCGGTAGGCAGCTATTCGCCGCTGCCGGGCGCGGCTGAGTCGTCGCCGTCGTCATTGCCGGACGGGGGCTCTTCGAAGTCGGAGATGTCGATCTCCGGCCGACCCCGTACGAAGCCATCTGGGTCGTCGAAGTCGTCAGCAGTGGGGAGCAGGTCCGGGTGCGCCCAGATGGCGTCGCGGCCGGTGATGCCCCGCTCGGAAGTGAGACCGGCCCAGATGGCGGCAGCCTCGCGGAGCCGTCGAGGTCGCAGTTCCAGGCCGACCAGGGTGGCAAAGGTCCGCTCTGCCGGGCCGCCGGTGGCCCGGCGCCGCCTGATTGCTTCGGCAAGGGCCGCGGCCTGCGGCAGCCGGTCGCCAGCCGCAGCAGCGACGACGGTCGCAACCCAGCCTTCGACGAGCGCCAGCATGGTTTCGAGGCGGCCGAGGGCTGCCTTCTGCTCGGGCGTGTCCTCAGGCTGGAACAACGCGGCTCCCGAGAGCGCCTCGTTGAGGGCCTCAGGATTGGACGGGTCGATCTGCGGCATCGCGTCCCGCAGGGCAGACGCGTCGACCTGGATGCCGCGGGCGTAGTCCTCGACAGCACCGAGCAGGCGGGCTCGCAGCCATGGCACATGACCGAACAGGCGGTGATGCGCAGCTTCCCGGAGTGCGAGGAACAGGCGCACCTCGTCAGCGTCAACCGACAGGCCCGCGCCGAAAGCCGCGACGCCTGCTGGCAGCAGGGCTCCTGTTCCTACCGGACCGAGCGGGACGCCGACGTCCGTGGAGCTGACGACCTCTTCTGCCAGCGCGCCGACGGCGGCGCCGGCCTGGCCGCCAACCATCATCCCGCCGATACGGCGCATCATCTCGCCGAGGCCGCCGAGTCCGCCTAGTCCGCTGACCATGGACTGCATCTCGGGAGGCAGCTCGCCTGTCAGGCTGGCCGGGTCGTCGCCGAGCAGGCCGCTCATCGCCTCGACGGCGCGGGCCGCAATCGGATCGCAGAGCTTTGACCAGACGGGCAGTGTGGCCTCGACCCATTCCGACCTGCTCCACGCCGCCGCGGTCTGGATCCCGCTCGGCAATTCGGTGGCTTCCTCGAGCCACAGGTCGGCCAGCCGCAGCGCGTCGACAACCTTACGGCGGTCCGTGTCCAGCACGCTGGCGTCACCCTTCTGGGCGACTGTCTGCCGAGCGATGTTCTTGGCGAGGTCCCAGTTGACCGGCCCGCCCTGCCACGCCATCAGGTCGGCGAACTGGCGTAGTGCCTCGGCGAACTGCTGCGGATCGCCCATGGGGCCGAGCGGACCCATTCCGCCGAACGGCCCAGGCGGCCCGCCGCCTTCGCCTCCGCCACCGGGCCGACCAGGGTCATCGCCCGAGCCTGAGCCGCCGGGCGGGCCAAAGCCGAAGGGAGGCTCAGTCATCTGCCTGGCCTATCCGGCAGGATGGAAGGGTCCACATTGGCCAAGCTATACCGGGAGCGGTCTCTCGTGAGCCACCGAGTAGCCCAGGTTCGCCGTCAGCGCAGTCCTGACGGCTCTGGGACTCGGGCTGCGCGCCCCAAGGGCCGGACGGGCGGGGCTACCGCGACGCCCGCCCGGCGGGCTGCGCCGGATGGGCCAGGCGCCGCCGAGTCGGCGCAGGTGACACCCCTCAGCGCGGTCAAGCGCCCGGTCGTCGCCATCACCGGTGCGGCTCACGGACTCGGCCTTGCCCTGACCGCGCGGCTTGCCGAGTCCGATCTTGTCGGCAGAGTTGTGGCCATCGACGGCAAACGCGGTGATGTCAGCGGCGTGACCTGGCGAATCGTCGACGTCCGCGATCCGGTGCTGGCCGGTCGGCTTGCCGATGTCGATGTCATTGTGCACACCGACATCGATACCTCGCCCGACACCGACGCCCGCGTGAGGCGGGCCTACAACGTCCGTGGTGCACAGACGGTGCTGACCGCCGCGGCGGCCGGCGGGGTAAGCCGCGTCGTTCTCGTGACGAGCGCCATGGTGTATGGAGCCCGCCCGACCAATCCAGTGCCGCTGCCGGAGGACGCGCCCCTTAGCGCTGAGTCTGATGACAGCGTGGTCGGCGACCTGCTGGAGATCGAGCACCTGGCAGAGCGCGCGCCGCGCTCGCACCTGGGTCTCGACGTCAGCGTCGCCCGGCCGGCCGCCTTGGTCGGTGACGGCATCGACACGCTCGTCACCCGGCATTTCGAGGCGCCACGCCTGCTCGCCGTGAAGGGCTGTACGGCCCGGTGGCAGTTCTGCCAGGTCGACGACCTGGTCGAGGCCCTGGAACTGGCCGCGGCCGGGCGGGTGACCGGAGCCTTCGCGGTCGGCTGCGACGGCTGGCTGGAGCAGGATGAGCTAGAGGAGCTGGCCGGGCTGCGCCGGATCGAGCTGCCGCCGGGCCTGACCTTCGCCACGGCGCAGCGGCTGCACCGGGCCGGGATCACCCCTGCGCCGGTGACCGACCTGCGCTACGTCGTGTACCCGTGGGTCGTTGAGTGCAAGGCCCTGCGCGAGGCCGGCTGGGAGCCGCGTTACGACAACGCGCAAGCCCTGCAGGTGCTGCTCGACCAGCGGGCCGGGCACCACGCGGTGGCAGGCCGCCGGCTGGATCGCAAGGACGCGACAATCACCGCTGCGGGCGCCACCGTGGCGGTCATCGGCACGGCGGCGATCGTCCGCCAGGTCCGCCGGCGGCGCCGCGGCTCGTGATCGCCCAGCCCGGCGCCTGCGGGGACCGTCCCTCCGGCTGGTGCCCGCGGGGGGCTTCGGGGGGTCGTCCCCCCGGCTGGTAGCCGTTCCCAGTGCATGAGCCGCATGCCGTACCTTGGCAAGGTGACCGTCATCAGGATGACCGAGCTGCAAGATGAGCCTCTCTCGGTCGACGAGATCCGGGCCGTCGCGGCCGATCCGGCCGCGGGCGCTGTCGTCGTTTTCGCCGGGACTGTTCGTGATCACGACCACGGCCGCGGGGTGACCGGGCTGGCCTACACGGCCCATCCGTCGGCCGCAGCCGAGCTCAGCCGGGTCGCGGAGAAGATTGCTGCGAGCCACCCGATTGTGTCCCTGGCCGTTGCCCACAGGACCGGCGACCTGCAGATCGGCGACCTCGCGGTCGTCGCGGCCGTCGGTGCCGCGCATCGCCAGGTCGCCTTTGTGGCGTGCCATGCGCTCATCGACGAGCTGAAGGCCACTGTTCCCATCTGGAAGCATCAGCTGTTCGCGGATGGCACCAGCGAGTGGGTCAACGGTGCCTAACCTGCCGTTCGTGTCCGGCCGGCCGCGTATGTCGCACCGGTTCGTGACGCTGCTGATCGCTGGGGTCTGCGTTCTCGCCGGCCTGGTCGTGGCCGCGGTTGTCTCGGTGCCCTACGTCGCGCTCACGCCGGGCCCGACGCTGAACACCCTGGGCAAGCCGAACGGCAAGGATCTCATCCAGATCAGGGGCCGGGCCACCTATCCGACGACCGGCAACCTGAACCTGGTCACGATCTCCTACAGCGGCGGGCCCGGTACTGATTTCAATATCTTCAGCGCCCTGCGGGCGTGGCTTACGCCCAATGATGCGGTCGTGCCCGCCAGCGAGATCTTCGGATCCGGGCAGACCCAGCAGCAGGTCATCAAGCAAGACACCCAGCAAATGCTGGGGTCGCAGCAAGATGCCACCGCGGCTGCGCTCTGTTACCTGAACATCGCCTACACCACGACCGACCCGATCACCACAGTGGTCAAGGGCACTCCCGCCTACGGGGTGCTGCACCCCGGTGATCAGATCACCGCCGTTGACGGGACGCCGGTGGGCTGCCACCACGACGTGGTCACGATGATCAAGGACCGCGCGCCCGGGGCTCCTGTCGACCTCACGGTCAGCCACAACGGCGCCGTGCGGACGGTGCGGCTGACCACCGAGAACGTGAAAAACAAGCCCGTCGTGGGAATCCAGCTCGGGCCGCCCACCTACAAGTTTCCGTTCAGCGTCAAGATCAATCTCGCCGACGTCGGGGGCCCGAGCGCCGGGCTGATGTTCGCGCTCGGCATCGTCGACAAGCTGACACCCGGCAACCTGACCGGCGGTCGATTCATCGCCGGCACTGGAGAGATCCAGCCGGGCGGCGCGATCGCTCCGATTGGCGGCATCCAGCAGAAGATGGCCGGGGCCAGGGCCGCGGGCGCGACGATCTTCCTCAGTCCTGCCGATAATTGCGCGAACACGGCAGGCGCAGTGCCGAGCGGGTTGCGGGTAGTAAGGGTCAGTTCGCTGGCCGGCGCCATTAGCGACCTGCAGGCGATCAAGGCTGGCAGGCCAGTTCCCAGCTGCTAGGCGGCCGGGTCTGGCGCGGCCGGCCGACCTGAACATCGGGCATGATCAGGCTGAACACTCCCGGGCGGGGGCCGGACACGCGCATCCACCGCGGCACGCTGGGGTCCGCGAGGGCGTACTCTCGAATCGGACGGGACATCCAGGGCAGGGGCACGCGGTGGACGTGTTCCCCGATCTCGGCGCACAACGTTCTGCGATGGCTTGTCCGGACGCGGCCGTCTGGCCGACCGTGTGTCTGGCGACGCCCGTCTTGGGGATGCGCCGTCGGCCTGGCGGCCTGCGCGGTCCTGGCAGGGGCCGCGGGTCTGGGCTCCCCCGAATGCAGGGCCGCAGGCCATGGCGAGCACCCCGGCCAGCCGGGGACAGAATGAGATGGGAAGGGAGCTGGACCGGCAGTGGCGCCTCGTGTGCTGATTGACGCGACCGCCGTGCCTGCTGACCGCGGCGCGCTGGGCCGTTACGTGGATGGCCTGGTCAGCGCACTCGGTGCGGCCGGGGCGGACCTCGCCGTTGCCTGCCAGCGGGCAGACGAGGAGCGCTACGGCCGTCTTGTGCCGAACGGCAGGATCGTTGCCGGGCCACAGGCCATCGCTCACCGGCCTGCCAGGCTTGCCTGGGAGCAGAGCGGCCTGCCGCTCGTGGCCCAGCAGGTGGAAGCGGCCGTGATCCACTCACCCCATTACTCGATGCCGCTCCGGCCAAGCACCCCCGTCGTCGTCACTGTGCACGACCTCACCTTCTTTACCGAGCCCGACGCGCATAGCCCAGTGATCGCGACCTTCTACAAAGCAGCCATCCGCACGTCGGCCCGGCGTGCGACCAGGCTCATCGTTCCGTCCAAGGCCACGAGGGATGAGCTGGTCAGGGTGCTGGCCGCTGATCCCACGCGGATCGACGTTGCCTACCACGGCGTGGACCACGCGCTGTTCCACCGGCCCACCCCCGAGCAGCTGCGGCAGGTCTCCAATCGGCTTGGCCTGCACGGCAAGTCTTACGTCGCTTACCTCGGCACGCTGGAGCCGCGCAAAAACGTGCCGGCGCTGATCAGCGGCTGGGCCGCGGTAGCCGCGGACATGGCCGACCCGCCAGCTCTCGTGCTTGCCGGCGCGAGCGGCTGGAGCGAGGAAGTTGACGAGGTGGTCGCTGCCGTGCCGGCCCATCTGCACCTCGTGCGGCCCGGCTACCTGCACTTCACCGACCTGCCAGGGTTCTTCGGTGGTGCCCTTGTTGTGGCCTTCCCGAGCACCGGTGAGGGCTTCGGGTTGCCTGCCCTCGAGGCCATGGCGTGCGGGGCTCCGGTGCTGACCACGCACCGGACCGCGCTGCCCGAGGTTGGCGGGGACGCGGTGGCCTACACCGAGCCGGACCCGGACAGCATCAGGGCCGCGCTGCAAGCGCTGCTGAGCGACCCCGACCGCCGGACAGCCCTCGGCGAGGCTGGTTATCTGCGCGCGATGGAGTTCAGCTGGGCCGCCTCGGCGGAGGCGCACATGATCAGCTATGAGCGCGCCGCTTCCCAGGGAATGGGGTAGTTGCGGGCGCAGCGGCTTCTTAGAGCCGGTCGTGCTGACCGCGGCCGTGTAGCTCTTCGACCACCTGCTTGACTTCCTGGGCGCGTGACCGAGCGCACACCAGCATCGCGTCCGACGTATCAACGACAACCACATTGTCGAGACCAATCACGGCGACAACCCGGTCCGTCGTTGACACGATGACAGCGTCCTTAACGTCACGGGCGACGACCTCGGCGAGGCTCGTGATCAGCAGGTTGCCGGACTCGTCAGTCGGCAGCGACTCGCCCAGCGCGTCAAAGTCCCCGACATCACTCCACGGCATGTCCGCCGGCACGGTCGCGACTTTGCCCGCGACGGCGGCGCCTTCGAGGACGCCGTAGTCGACCGAGATCTTCTCCAGGCCCGGCCACACCTCGGCGAGCGCCGCGTCCCGTCCGGGGCCGTCCCATGCGTCAGCGATCCGCGCGATCCCGGCCGACAGGTGCGGCAGCTGCCGGGCCAGCTGGTCGAGGAACGCGCCGACGGCGAAGGCGAATATCCCTGCGTTCCACAGGTACTGCCCGGACTCCACGTAGCCTTCGGCGACCTCGCGTGTCGGCTTCTCCTTGAAGTTCGCGACGGTGCGGGCGCCCCCCGCTAGCGGCTCGCCGACCTTCAGGTATCCGAACCTGACCTCGGCATGCGCGGGCCGGATGCCGACGGTGGTGAGGTAGCCGTCTTGAGCGGTGGCGGCTGCCTGCTGGATGACCTGCCTGAACCGCTCTTCGTCCCCGATCAGGTGGTCTGCGGAGAACACCGCCATGATCGCGTCAGGGTCGCGTCTGGCGAGGACCGCGCAGGCGAGACTGACTGCGGCGCACGAGTCGCGAGGCGACGGCTCGACCAGGATGTTGCCAGCGGGCAGCTCAGGCAACTGGCTGCGGATCGCGGCCTCGTGGGCGGTGCCGGTCACGACGTAGATGTGGTCGGCGTCCGACAGCGGGCCGATGCGGTCGGCGGTCGCCTGCAGCAATGACCGTTTCGTGCCGGTCAGCGGGTGCAGGAACTTAGGCTCGCCAGCGCGTGACAGCGGCCACAGCCTCGTGCCGCTGCCGCCTGCCAGAATCGTCGAGTAGAGCATCTAGTCACTATGCACGACGCTGGACCCTGCAGGGTCTTGCCGGGGTCGTCCCGCGGTCAGCGGGCGAGCCGGAGCGCGGGCCCGAAAGGTGCGAAGTGCAGCAGATCACATCAGTCGGCGACTCAGACGGAGCGAGCCGCGAGTGGGTCGCCCCGTTCCCCGTCGACATCCGGCTGACCCTCATCGTGCATCGTCGCGGACCGCTCGACCCGACGTTCCGGATCGATGCCTCCGGCGCCATCTGGCGCACGTGCCTGACCCCGGCCGGGCCTGCCACGCTCCGGCTCACGGTGAGCCGATCTGACCCGGGCCCCGATGGCAACGGCCCGGTCACCGGTCCAGCGGGCACCATGATTCGCTCGCAGGCCTGGGGCCCGGGCGCTGGATGGCTACTCGATCAGGTGCCCGACCTGCTGGGCGCTAGGGACACGCCGGAAGCATTCGAGCCAGAGCACCCCCAGCTGCGGGAGCTGGCGCGGCGTTTCGCGGCGCTGCGCATCGGCCGGACCGACCGCGCCCTGGAGGCGCTGATCCCGGCCGTTCTCGAGCAAAAGGTGGTGGGCCGGGAGGCCCGCCGGGCGTGGCGGTACCTGATCACTCGCTACGGCTCCGCCGCGCCGGGCCCGGCGCCGGCCGGCCTGCGCGTCGTCCCGTCCGCGGCCGACTGGCAGGCAATTCCGTCCTGGGACTGGCACCGAGCCGGCGTCGAAGCAGTCCGGGCCCGCACCATCGCCGGCGCCGCGAGGCTTGCGGGCCGTCTCGAAGCTGTCGTCGACCTGCCCGGCGAGCAGGCCGACCACCTGCTCCAGTCGCTGCCGGGCATCGGCCCGTGGACCGCGGCAGAGGTCCGGCAGCGGGCCTGCGGTGACGCGGACGCCGTCAGCGTGGGCGACTATCACATACCCGGCCAGGTCGGCTGGGTGCTGGCCGGTGAGCCGGCGGATGACGACCGCATGCTGGAGCTGCTGGCGCCCTACCGCGGCCAGCGGTACCGGGTCACCCGGCTGATCGAGATCAGCGGGCAGGGACCGCCCCGTCGCGGCCCGCGAATGAGCGTGCGTGACTACACGGCCATCTGAGCGCGGCGCTAGCGCACGAGTGAATTTGATACCGCGCCAGCGCCACGAGACTCACGCCTATGACGATCTGCGCGGCCTGCAGCCCGACGTATCTGCCCGCCGGTGCGGCGGGCCGGGAAGCACCGTGGCCCCCGCCGGGTTATCGCACAATGCGCGCCCTTAGCGGGCCGGTGACGGTCCCGCTGCCTATGGTGGGGATGCGGGTGAATGCCCGGTTGCGACGGAGGTAACGCCATCAGCGAGCACGGTCTTCAGACGCCAGCCGAGCCGGTCCCCAGCCCGAGCTCACTGCGCCGGGCCCTGGCGAGGGCCAGGGACGGCAAGTCGCTTGACCAGGCAGAGGCGGCCCTCCTGCTGCATGCGCGCGGAGACGATCTGACGGCGTTGCTTGGCCACGCGGGCCGGGTGCGGGATTCGGGGCTGGCGGCATCCGGCCGCCCCGGGGTGATCACCTACTCGCGCAAGGTCTTCATACCGCTGACCAGGCTTTGTCGTGACCGGTGCGCGTACTGCACCTTCGTCACCGTGCCGCGGAGGCTGACGGCCCCGTTCCTATCCCCGGACGAGGTGCTCGCGATCGCGCGCGATGGCGCATCGCTCGGATGCAAGGAAGCACTCTTCACCCTCGGCGATCGCCCGGAAGCGCGCTGGCCGCAGGCGCGCCAGTGGCTGGACGCCCATGGCTACGACGACACGCTGTCCTACGTGCGCGCGATGGCGATCGGCGTGCTGGAGGAGACCGGGCTGCTGCCCCACCTGAACCCTGGCGTGCTGAGCTGGCAGGACTTCCAGCGGCTCAAGCCAGTCGCGCCGTCGATGGGCATGATGCTGGAAACGACTGCGGCGCGGCTGTTCACCGAGCGGGGCGGCCCGCATTTCGGCAGCCCCGACAAGGACCCGGCGGTGCGGCTGCGGGTGCTCCAGGATGCGGGGCGGAGCAGCGTGCCGTTCACCACGGGCATCCTCATCGGCATCGGGGAGACCCTCGCCGAGAGGGCCGAGTCGATCTTCGCCATCCGGCAGGTCGCCCGGGAGTACGGCGGTATCCAGGAAGTTATCGTGCAGAACTTCCGGGCCAAGCCGGACACGAAGATGCGCGGCGTGCCGGATGCCGACCTCGCCGACCTCGCCGCGACCATCGCGGTGGCCAGGCTAGTGCTCGGTCCGTCCGCCCGGATCCAGGCTCCGCCGAACCTGATCGGGGACGAGTACCAGCTGATCTTGTCGGCCGGGATCGACGACTGGGGCGGGGTTTCGCCGCTGACGCCCGACCACGTGAACCCGGAACGGCCGTGGCCGCAGATCGACGACCTCGCGGCCAGGACCGCGGCCGGCGGCTTCGAACTGGCTGAGCGCCTGACCATCTACCCGCCTTATATCCGGGAGCCGTGGCTGGACCCGCGGCTTGCCCGGCACGTCTCGGCGCTGGCGGACCCGGCCACGGGGCTGGCGCGCGCCGGCGCGACACCCGAGGGGCTGCCATGGCAGGAGCCTGACGGCGGCTGGGGTGCCTCCAGCGGCCGGACCGATCTCTTCACGACGATCGACACGACCGGGAGGACGGCAGACCGGCGCGACGACTTCGCCGAGGTATACGGCGACTGGGCCGAGATCGAGACCCGGATCGAGCCCGGAGCGGGCCGCAGCGGGACCGGGCGAGCGTCGCAGCGGGCGCCGCGCGAGGTCCTGGCGGCGCTGCGCAGCGCGGAGCGTGACCCGGCCGGAATTACGGATGACGAGGCGCTGGCGCTGCTGGATGCCGAGGGCAGCGAGCTGGAAGCGTTGGCTGTGCTGGCCGATGGGCTCCGCGCGGACGCCGCGGGCGACGACGTCAGCTACGTGGTTACCCGCAATATCAACTTCACGAATGTCTGCTACACGGGCTGCCGGTTCTGTGCGTTCGCGCAGCGGCGCACCGACGCGGACGCGTTTACGTTGTCGCTGGAGCAGATCGGCGACCGTGCCGCAGAAGCGTGGGAGGCCGGCGCGACCGAGGTGTGCATGCAGGGCGGCATTCACCCCGACCTGCCCGGCTCGGCGTACTTCGACATCGCGGCCGAGGTGAAGCGGCGCTGCCCGGACATGCACGTGCACGCGTTCTCGCCCATGGAGGTGATGAACGGGGCGTCTCGGACCGGCTTGCCGGTGCGCGAATGGCTCGTCCGGGCCCGCGAGGCGGGCGTCGACTCGCTGCCGGGCACCGCCGCGGAAATCCTCGACGACGACGTCCGATGGGTGCTGACGAAAGGCAAGCTGCCGGCCGCGGCCTGGATCGACGTCATCACGACGGCGCACGACCTGGGCATCCGCACAACCGCGACGATGATGTACGGACACGTGGACACCCCGCGGCACTGGGTCGGCCACCTGCGCGTGATCCGATCGATCCAGGAGCGCACCGGCGGCTTCACTGAGTTCGTGTTGCTGCCCTTCGTGCACGCGAGCGCGCCGATCTACCTCGCAGGGATGGCAAGGCCCGGCCCCACGGTCCGGGAGAACCGCGCCGCTCACGCGCTGTCGCGGCTGCTGCTGCACGGAGCCGTCGACAACATCCAGTGCTCGTGGGTCAAGCTCGGCGCCGACGTGTGCCGCGACGTGCTCCGCGGCGGCGTCAACGATCTCGGCGGCACGCTGATGGAGGAGACCATCAGCCGGATGGCCGGATCTCAGAACGGCTCCTACAAGACCATCAGCGAGCTGGAAGACCTCGTCGCGCCGACCGGCCGTCCGCTGCGGCAGCGGACCACGCTGTATGGCACGCCGTCAGCGGAGCGGATGGCCGCCGCAGCGGCCAGCGACGGCGTGTGCGCCTCAGTCCGCGGCCCGAGGACCGCCCTGCCGCTGCTGCAGGCCTAGCACCCGCGCGGCCGACAGGGCCCGCGCGGCGCGTCAGACTGGGTACCCCCGGTCTGGCGCCCACAACTCCAACTGCGCGTCAGCGAAGGTGTGCACGAAGCTGCAGTTGTCGCAGATCAGGGCCGTACCCGAGCGGTTAGCCCACTCCATGCCGAGAAATTCCATGCCGCTGGTGTTGAGCTTGATCTCCCTGTCTGCGAACAGGGAGCCCTGGCACACCAGGCAGCGCAGCGGCACCCGGTCCGGGCCGATCGTGACGAGGCTTGATCGTGCCACGGTCCCTCACTCCATCCATTGCTATCGGTTCGATGACCCATTCTGGCGCCCGGCCACTCGCTCAGGGGGGGAGTCGGTTCTGCGGCCCACTCTCATGAGCCTGCGCTGCGCGTCGCGGCCGGAAGCAAACTCCACGGCCCGGTAGCGGGCCGTCGTCTGGTCGGGCTTCGTCAGGCGAAGTCGTCGGCGAAATCCCAGGCACGAAGATCACCCGGTTCCAGCCGGATCAAAAGGTCGTCGCCGGCCGTCTCGGCGTAGGCAGCGCCAGCCTCAGCACCGAGATAGCGGGAAGCGATGCGCTTGACCGTGTCGCTGGCTGCTGCAGAGACGAGCCGCGCCCGGCAGCGCACCTCAACGCCGCGGTACGGCGGGGTGTGCTCGCAGACCACGATGCTCGCTCGGGGATCGCCGCGCAGGTGTACCGCCTTCACGTCCTGGCCGCCGGTGACCACATCGAACCCGCCATCGCGCCACTCGTGCCACACCGGGGACAACAGCACCGTGTGATCGCGCCGGTACGTGGCCAGTACCGCCAGCAATGGGAGTTCTACAAGGTCGCCGAGATCGGCGATGGTCAGTTCCCTTCGCATGACCGCACGCTACCTTTGGCCACGGCCGCGTACCGCCTGCGTGGCCCGTCCCGACCCGGAAGAAATGACGCATGGATGTCCCGCCCGAAGTCTCCGGCCATCTGGATCGGTTCAGGGACGGCTTGCTGGCGCTCGTAGATCTGCGCGGCCTATACCTGTATGGGTCACTGACGACGGGCGACTTCAGCCCTGCCAGCAGCGACATCGATGTGCTGGCCGTCACGGGGGGCAAGCATGACGGAGCGGCTCTCGCCCGACTGGCGGACCTGCACCGGGATCTGGCCCGCGGCGGCGGAGCGTACGCCCGCCTCAACTGCCTCTACGTTCCTGACGGAACGCTCACCGACGCCGAGCTGCTGCACACCTACTGGTACGTGGACGGGTTCACGCAATGGCGGCTCAAGGTGCTCACGGTGGCCGAGCTGCGCCACTCAGGCTGCGCGGTGCACGGGCCGTGGCCGCCGCCCGGGCTTCCAGAAGTCAGCATCGGCGAGGTGCAGGCGCACGCGCGCCGCGAGCTCACCGGATACTGGCGCCCGCTGACCTACCGGCCGCGCATCTGGCTGCAGGACAGGTGGGTCGATTTCGCGCTCATCACACTGGCCCGCAGCGAGGCGCTGACGCACGATGGCGTGCTCATCACCAAGTCGCAGGCGATCGCGAGGCTTGGAGACTTTGGTGTCCCCCCGTCGCTGGCCGACCAGATCAGGCGCCGCCGGGCGGGCGAGCGGGTGCCTGTCACCACCAGGCAGCGCCTGCTCAGGGCCGCGCGGGCCCGGCAGATCATGGCAGCGGGGATACGCGACATCACCCGGTCCTAGCGGCTCACCGACGCCCGTGACAGGGCGCGGTCAGAGCGATCGCGACGTCGCGGCAAAAGCGGCCCAGACGACCTTGCCCTGGCCTTCCGGCGCCGTGCAGCAACCCCATCGGTCGCTGAGCGAGTCGACCATCAGCAGTCCGCGGCCGGTCTCGTCCTGCCAGTCAGGCCGCCGCGGCGCCGGGAGCTCGGTGCTGGGGTCGGCCACCGCGCAGATCACGTACGGGCCCGGATCGGCGAGGCCGAGCCGGATGGGCCAGGGCTTGGGCTCGCTGTCAGCAGGAGGCTCGGCCACTGCGTGCCGCAGCGCGTTCGTCATCAGCTCGGTGATCACTGCGGCTGCGTCGTCGCCGCGGCCCTCGGCACCCCATTTCTGCAGAGTGCGGACCGTGAATACCCGTGCGGTCGCAATGGATCGAGTGACCGGAACTGGCGTCCGCGTCGCCACCCGCGGTGCAGCGGACCATTCCCCAGCGTCGGCGCTCGGCGCCGTCGGCACCCAACAGCACTCCTGCCATGCCATCTGGACCGCCGTCTGTAGCCACGGCCAGTCCGCGCCGCGAGCCGTTCGCGCCGCTGCCGGGGGAGCGTCCTGGGGGTCCATCTGCGGTGTCATGGCGATGGCGTCCAGGTGGCGGGTTGTCACGTCGAGTCCAGTCGGGGTCGTCGTAGGCTGGCCGGCCGGCCATGCTCGGCGGTGCGCGCCATGCCTCTGCTCTGACCAGGCGAAGCATGAAAACGGGCAATACTAATGGTCATATCCTGCCCCATGCACATTCCACTCGCAAGAGCAGGTGCACGTGCAAATGAGTTGTTACGTGAAGATGTGCAGGCTACACTACAATGGCTTCGTGCAGATGCACGTGCATTTGCAACACACATTCTGGGCTGACCAGGAGGAAACATGCAGGTCAGGAATGGCGTACCCGCCGCCATGCTGGGCGGTGTGCACTGGCGCAAGAGCAGCGAGAGCAACCCCAGCGGCAACTGCGTGGAGGTTGCTGAGTTGCCCGACGGCGCCGTGGCGATGCGCAACTCGCGGGACCCGCAGGGCCCTGCGCTCGTCTACACCAGGGCAGAAGTGGCCGCATTCCTGATCGGCGTCAGGAATGGCGAGTTCGACGACCTGGGCTAATGATTCTGCTGGGAAGAATGTGACCATCCGGTGACACTCGGAAGCGGATAAATCTTCCACCGGGTGATAAGGTCCTGTCAGCGCAGTCTGGCAGCGTGCCGTTCGGACAGCGGGCGTTGCCGCCATTGGCTGTGCCACCAGCGCAGAGCATAAGTGAACGGCCCTGGCGGGCACGCCCCGCCGGGGCCGTGCAGGAGCGGCGGGTGAGTGCAGTCCAGCATCCTGGCGACGAGCCGCGAGACGAGTTGGCCTCGATAGAGTCCTTCAGCGGCCCGACGGTCCTGCGCATGCTCCTGGGGAGTCAGCTCCGCCGG
>Ga0126378_10000650_pt1 | contig 25385 bp, 21 predicted proteins | sample PanSoiMetPlot_23_FD_92587 | JGI IMG/M metagenome (GOLD analysis project Ga0126378, IMG submission 92587) | Tropical forest soil microbial communities from Panama - MetaG Plot_23 | ecosystem: Environmental > Terrestrial > Soil > Tropical forest > Bulk soil | place: Panama | collected 2016-02-17
CCCGGGCTCCCACCCCACGAAATCGAGGGATTTCGTGGGGACCCCGGGCTGGGCTGAGCCTCAAGGTGCACCGGCACTTCGGGCTGCCCGACGCACGGCTCGGACCGACCGCGCTTGCCATAGGCAGCTTCGACGGCGTGCACCTGGGCCACAGATGTGTTCTGGAGCGCCTGGTCGGCGCGGCGCGTCGGGAGCGCTTGACGTCCGCCTGTATCACCTTCGATCCTCACCCACGTTGCGTGCTCGACCCTGTCAATTGCCCACAGCAAATCACGACGTTGGACGAACGCCTGTCGCTGATGGCCGGTGCAGGGACCGAACACGTCGTGGTCCTGGCGTTTACCAGGGAGCTGGCCGGACTGAGCCCGGGAGACTTCATGGCGAGGCTGCTGGCGTCCATGGAGCTGCGCCGGCTCGTCGTGGGGTATGACTTCGCGCTCGGCCGCGGGCGTGCGGGAGATCTGGGATGGCTGCGGGAGTACGGCCGCGGTCATGGCTACGCCGTCGAGGTGGTCGAGCCGTTCCTGCTGCGTGGCGAGGAAGTGCACAGCTCCGAGGTTCGGCGCCTGCTGACTCTGGGCGAGATGGAAGCCGCCAACCGGCTGCTGGGCCGGGAGTTTGCGATGAGCGGGCTGGTGGAGCCAGGAGACCGTATCGGCACGGAGATCGGATGGCCGACGGTGAACATGGCGGTGCCGCCGGGCAAGCTGGTGCCAGGCCATGGCATCTACGCCGGGTGGGCGACCACTCCATGGGGGACGTTTCAGGCGGCGATCAGCGTCGGCTACCGTCCAACCTTCGAGAAAACGGACCTGAGGGTGGAGGCTTACCTGCTGGACTTCGTGGGCGACCTGTACCAGAGGCGGCTCGAGCTGCGCTTCGTGGCCCGGCTGAGAGACCAGGTGAAGTTCAAAGACGCCGCCACGCTGGGCGATCAGATCGCTCGCGACGTCGAGGCCACTCGCGCGCTCCTGCGTGAGTCAGCTCCGCCGGATGGGGATTGAGTGCCGGCACCTGAACCTGTCAGACGCCAGTGAGACGTCGCTCTGTCGGTAGATGGACGTCCGCTGCAATAGTAACCAGCTCGATGGCTGGACGCTGGGCGGCGTCATGAGCGCCACCACAGCCAGCAGGATGGTTCACGATCTTTGGCCGCTGGGCCTGATGCGGGCCAGGAGCGGTGCCCGGGTGCCCCCCTCTGTAGATGTGGCCAGACCGAGCAGCTTCGAGGAAGTCTGCGACCTCCTCCGTTCAGGCCGGCGCGTGGTACCTATGGGGGGCGGCAGCGGCGTCTGCGGCGCTCTGGCGCCTGCAGAAGGCGACCTTGTTGTGGACCTGAGCGCGCTCGACCACGTCGAGATCGACGCCGAGAACCTGATCGTCCGCGCCGGCGCTGGTGTCAATGGCTTGACACTAGAACGGCGCCTGAACGAGGCCGGCCTGACGCTGGGTCACTACCCGAGCTCACTGCCAGTCGCCACTGTGGGCGGCCTGGTCTCGACGCGCTCATCAGGCCAGGAGTCAAGCCGCTACGGGAGCATCGAAGACATGGCGCTTGGGCTCAAGGTGGCGCTGACCGACGGCAGGATTGTGGAGGCTCACACCCAGCCGCGCTCGGCTGTGGGCCCCGCACTGCATCAGCTCTTCATCGGCGCGGAGGGCGCGCTGGGCGTTGTCCTGGAGGCGGTCTTACGCGTCCACCGGCTGCCGGAAGCGGTGATCGGGCAAGGCTGGCGCGTGCCGGCCGTCGGCCCTGGCTTGAAGGCCATGCGCGAGATCTTGCAGCGCGAGCTCCGTCCGCTGGTGCTTCGACTGTATGACCCCGAGGACTCGGCATTGCAGGGATTCAGCAACGGCTGTCTGCTGGTGTCGGCGGCGGCCGGCTCGAGCAGCGTGGCGACTGCCGAGGCGGGCCTGCTGGCGGATCTGGTGGGGTCGACGGGCGGCGAAGCCCTCGGCGAAGAGCCCTGGACCCACTGGCTGGCGCACCGCTTCGACCTGTCGGCCGACCGTCTGAAGGACTTCCTGGAGCCACCCGGCTCTTATCTGGATACGATCGAGCTGGCCGCCACCTGGACAGTTCTGCCGGTGCTGTACGAGGCGGTCAAAGCCCACCTCGCCGCCGTTGCCGGCCTGGCCCTTTGCCACTTCAGCCACGGCTATGCACAGGGCTGCTGCGCCTACTTCACGTTCGCCGGCTCGGCGCCGGACGAGGCGGCCGCAGAGGCAGCCTACCTCGAGTCGTGGCGCGGCGCTATGGAGATCGCGCTGCGCCACGGCGCTACGATCAGCCATCACCACGGCATCGGGCAGGCCCGGGCGCCCTGGGTTAAGGCCGAGCTGGGCGATTGGTGGGAAATCTGGCGCCAGGTTCGGCGGAGCCTCGATCCGCGCGACAAGCTGAACCCGAACGCCATGGGAGGGAGGGACCCAGGGTGAAGGACACACTGATCATCGTCAACCCGGCCTCTGGGGGAGGGCGGACAGGCCGCGTGTGGTCGGCCGTAGCCGCCCGCCTTCGGGACGCGGGCCTGGATTTCGACTTCGCGATGACCTCGTGCCCTGGAGAAGCCACGGAGCTGTCGCGGCTCGCCGTGAGCGAGAGCCGGCCTCTGATCGTAGCCGCGGGCGGGGACGGCACGATCAACGAGGTCGCAAACGGCTTCTTCGAGGCCGGCGAGCGCGTGCCCAGCGATTCCCGGCTCGGCGTCCTGCCCACCGGCACCGGCGGCGACTTCCGCCGGACGATGGGCTTCCCCCAAGATCCCGCTGAGGCGGCGGCCGTCCTCCGGTCCGGCCGCACCCGGCGTATCGACGCCGGGAGGGTGACGTGCACATCGGCCGAGGGTGGGCCCGTGGTCCGGCACTTCGTGAACATCGCCGACGCCGGCATCGGCGGCGACGTCGTCAACCGGGTCAACAGCGGCCGCCGCCTGATCAACGGCGAGGTGACCTTCACGGTGGCATCCCTGATCACGCTGCTGCGCTGGCACAACAAGCCGATGACGATTGTGATCGACGGCATGAAGCGCGAGCTGGTCGCTCAGCAGGTGGTTGTGGCGAACTGCCAGTACTTCGGCGGGGGCATGCGGGTCGCGCCGCGGGCCGTTCCGGACGACGGCCTGCTGGACGTCGTGATCGCGGGCGACCTCGGGATGCGCGAGAACCTGCGCGGACTCTCCGAGATCCGCAGGGGTACCCACCTCGACTCGGGACATCCCAAGATCTGCCATGCGCTGGCGAAGCGGGTAGAGGTCAGCTCGCCAGAGCTCGTGCGCGTGGACGCGGATGGTGAGCAGCCCGGCCTGCTTCCAGCGGTATTCGAGGTCATGCCCGCCGCACTGGAGGTGGTGTGCCCCTGACCCACGGAATCATCGCCTCCCCCCACCACCTGGCTTCCGAGGCCGGTGCTGATGTCCTGCGTCAGGGGGGCAACGCCGTGGACGCAGCGGTCGCCGCCGACGCAGTGCTGTGCGTGGTCTATCCACACATGACATCGATCGGTGGCGACCTGTTCGCATTGATCTGGCCGGCTGACTCCGATGCACCCGTGGGCCTGGCGGGCGGGGGCCGTTCGGGCTCGTTGGCGACGATCGCCGCCGTGCGCGCCGCGGGCCACGAGACCATGCCACAGCGTGGGGCCATGGCGGTCACGGTGCCGGGCACCGTCGAGGCCTGGGGACGCCTGGTGGAACGCTATGGCAGCTTCGGCATGCAGCCGCTGATGGCGCCGGCAGCGCGACACGCGCGCGATGGATACCTGGTCACGGAGCGCCTGGCCTCATTCCTTGCTGAAAACGCAGACTGGCTCCTGCACGAACCGGAGGCACAGCGTCTTTTTCCGCCCGTCAAGGCCGGCATGCTGCTGCGCAACCCGGACCTGGCCGACGTGCTGGCGGAGATCGGCAGCAACGGCTTCCACGGCTTCTACCGTGGAGACATCGGCGCCGCGATCATCACAGCGCTCGAGCGCCGGGGGGGCCACATCACGATGGACGACCTCGGCGGGCACCGCTCAACCTGGGTCGAGCCCGTGGCGTTTCCATACCGCAACGACCTCACGCTCTACGAGATGCCTCCCCCGACACAGGGACTCTGCGCCGCTGCCATGCTGAGGCGCTTCGAACGACTCGATGACTTCTATCCGGGCCCGCGCTTTGCCCGTGAGCTGGTCCGGCTGCGCGACGAGGTGTACCCGCTTCGCGATCGCTTCATCAGTGACCCGGACTTCACCAGGGTGCCCTGGGAGCCCTTCCTCGATCCCGATCATGTGGCGACCGGCGCCACGGCCGGATTGCCTGAAGGCGACACCGTCTACCTTTGCGCCGCCGACGAGCTCGGCAATGTCATCTCGCTGATTCAGAGCGTCTCCGGCTCCTTTGGGTCTGGCCTGATCGCCGAGGGCACCGGCGTTGTGCTTCAGAACCGCGGCGCATACTTCAGCCTCGATCCAGGGCACGTCAACCGGTTGGAGCCGCGCAAGCGGACTATGCACACCCTGATCCCTGCCATGGTCGGCCGTGCCAACCGCTGCTGGGCCGCGTTCGGTGCCATGGGCTCGGACGGCCAGCCGCAGATCCAGTCGCAGGTGTTCTTGAACATGGTTGAGCGCGGGCAGAGCCCGGCCGAGGCTGTGGCCGAGCCACGGCTGCGGGTGGCGCCGGGGGGCGGTGGTCTCTGGGTGGAGGCGGACTACTCGGATGCCGGCGAAGTGGCTCGGGCGGTCGCCGGCGGCCAGCTGATGCCCGCACGCAGCTGGCAGATGGGGCATGCAGCAGCGCTCGTTGTCGACGCTCCCGGACGCTGGCGAGCTGGCGCGGACCCCCGTTCGGACGGCGTTGTGATCGAGGTCTGAATCAACGGCTTCGCTGACCGACGAGCTGGCGGCTCTCCGGGCCGAGTGGGGCATTCAGTTCCGGCCGGTCTCTCTCTTACTCGGAGCCGTGGCGTCTGGGCCACACCCGGTCGAACGTCTGGTGAGCCTGACCGGTCTTTCTCACCGCTCGGTGATGGCTGTTCTCAAACGGCTGCGGCCGTGGCTGACGGTCGACGAGAGTGGGTACCGGCTGGGCGCGGCGATGCCTTCCACACCGGCGCTCCCACTCCGGGGCCCCCACGAAGCCTCGCTGGGGCGGGCCACTGAGGGAGGCGAATCCGACGAAGAGAGGCGGGAATCTGAGGAGGCCGTCCTTCGCGTCGTTTCAGGCCTGGTAGATGGCGCACCGGCGCGGCGCCGGCGGCTGGACCACGTTGCCGCGACCCCCGATACCTGCCTGCGCCGGGCGACCTTCCTGGCGAGCAGCTACTGGCTGAAGGGCGCACATGTGGTCTTCCTCGGCGACCATGACCTCACCTCGCTTGCACTCGGGCTCCTTCGGGCGGACGCACGCCTTTCGGTCGTCGACGTCGATGACGGTCTCCTGGAGTACGTCGTGCGCGCCGGCTCGAGGCTTGGTGTCGAGGTCGACTGCTGGTTCGCGGACCTGCGGCTGGGCCTGCCGCCGGCCCTGCGCGAGTCGGCCGATCTGGTCTTCAGCGACCCGCCCTACACGCCGGAGGGTATGCGGCTCTTTGCCGGGCGAGGCTGCCAGGCGCTCAGGCGAGATGAGCGCTCTCGACTGCTGCTGTGCTACGGCTACGGTGAGCGCCAGCCCGCGCTGGGCCTGAAAGTCCAGGCGGTCCTCCACCAGCTGCGGCTCCTCCTCGTTGAGGTGCATCCGCAGTTCAACCGATACGCGGGGGCTCAGGCGATTGGTGGTGCCAGCTCCCTTTATGTGACTCGCCCCGTCCCAGTCACGTGGAAGCTGGTCGATCGGGAGACGGCGGCCACCTCCCGGATCTATTCCCACGGCCCGGAGTCGATCGAGTCGGGTGACAGCCGCCTGCCGGACGTGCTAGGGAGCTGCATCGTCCAGCCGGTGCCCGTCGCAGAGCTGTGGCGGCTCTGCGAGCGACACGTCGCGGCGAGGCCCAACCGGCGGCCGACCCTGCCGGAGGTAGCGGCTGTCGACCTGAGGGAGGCGCCCGAGCTGGCCCCACGCCTTCTGTTGACCAATCGGATTCGGCGGCTGCAGCTGGTGCTGCCAAACCCAGACGCGAACAGGCTGCTCGACGCTGCAGCATGGCAGGCTGGCTTCTTTGGCAGCGCGTATGACCTGAGGGGCCTTGGCAGCTGTGGCGGACTGACTGTTGTCGAGGCGGAGGGTCATCAGCGCGCCGTCGCCGGCGCGGCAGCTCTGGCACGGCACCTGATCCACCACCCGGCCGCCGCGCTCGGCGGCGCGCTGAGGGAGGCTCTGACCCGGGCCGGCCATGGGCTAACTCAGAACCAGGCGCGGGAGCTGATGAGCCGTTACCCTGCCATCGAGACACGCCTCGGGGCACGAGCCGCCGATCTACCTCTTCATGCGCTGCGCCAGGTCGCAGAGCTCCTGCCCGACCTGGCAGACGGTGTCGCTTGAACGGCGGGGCTGATCTGTGGTGGGTATAATCCCTGCCAGTTTGGCAGTCGAAAGCGAAGTCAAGGCACAGCTGGCGGGGCAGTACGGCCTCCACGAAACCGACACGGGTTCACCTGAAGTCCAGGTCGCGATATTCAGTGAGCGAATCACGCAGCTCACGGAGCACCTGAAGACTCATAAGAAGGACCATCACTCGCGTCGCGGTCTGCTGCTGCTCGTCGGCAAGCGTCGCAGACTGCTGAACTACCTGAGCCGCAGCGACGTTGGGCGCTATCGCGCACTGATCTCGAAGCTCGGCATCAGGAGGTAGGGGCGAGGCGTGCCTCGCCTGGCGGGACATTCCGCCTGAATTAGTTTCGGGGGGCCCGGCCCCTAAAACCTGGCCTTGAGGCTTGGCAGCTTCAAGCTCAGCTTTTAGGTCCCAGGCCTCCCGGGTGGAGGTGTATTGGTACGTGGCCGAAGTCACGAAGACTTTTGAGGTTGCCGGTCGAGAGATACGGATCACGACTGGGACCATCGCCGAGCAGGCGAGTGGCGCGGTCCTGATCGGGACTGGCGACACAGTGGTGCTGTGCACCGCGATGATGTCGAAGGAGCCCCGCGAAGGCATTGACTTCCTTCCCCTGACGTGCGACTACGAAGAGAAGCTATATGCCGCCGGCAAGATCCCCGGCGCCTTCCTGCGTCGTGAGGGGCGGCCCAGCGAGCAGGCGATCCTGACGTCGCGGCTGACCGACCGCCCGATCCGCCCGCTGTTCCCGGACGGCTTCCACAACGACGTACAGGTCGTCTCGACGGTCCTGTCTGTCGACCAGGAGGCCGACCCCGCAATCCTGTCGATCAACGGCGCGTCAGCCGCTCTGACGATCTCGGACATACCGTTCCAGGGCCCGATCGGCGCGGTCCGCATGGGCTACATCGACGGGCAGCTTGTCGTCAATCCGAAGCTGTCCGACATCGAGCGCTCCGATCTGGACCTGGTGGTGGCGGGGACGAGCGACGCCATCCTGATGGTTGAGGCCGGCGCCAGGGGCGTCAGCGAGCAGGTCGTGATCGAAGCCCTGGAAATGGCTCACACTCACATCGGCGCCATCTGTGATGCGCTGCTCGAGCTGCGGCAGTCGGCCGGCGAGCCGAAAGTGGAGTTCGCTCCCCCTGAGTACGACCCCGAGATGGTAGCCGCCGTCGCCCAGTTCCTGGGCTCCCGGCTTGACGAGGCGGCCTACGACCCCGACAAGTCCGAGCGGGAGAACAAGCTCTCCGCGCTCAAAAAGGAGATGAAGGAGGCGCTGCTCTCGCGCTGGCCCGAGTCGGGAGACGTCCTCGGCACGCTGTTCGAGAAGAAGCTTAAGGACCGCGTTCGGCAGCGCGTTATAGAAGAAGGGGTGCGGGTCGACGGCCGGGGCGTCACTGACATCCGCGAGATCGACGTCCAGGTGGGCGTTCTGCCCAGGACCCACGGCTCGGGCATGTTCAGGCGTGGCCAGACGCAAGCGTTGACCATCCTCACCCTGGGTACCGTCGGAGACGCGCAGCGTCTGGACGGCCTCGGGCTGGAGGAGTTCAAGCGGTACATGCACCACTACAACATGCCGCCTTTCTCGACCGGCGAGGCGAAGCCACTGCGCAGCCCGGGCCGGCGTGAGATCGGTCATGGTGCGCTCGCCGAGCGTGCACTGGTGCCGGTCATTCCGGGCATGGAGGAATGGCCCTACACGATGCGGCTGGTCTCCGAGATCCTGTCCTCCAACGGGTCGACCTCGATGGCGTCGGTGTGCGGGTCGACGCTTGCGCTGATGGACGCGGGCGTGCCGATCAAGTCGGCCGTGGCGGGCATCGCCATGGGCCTTGTTACACGCGAGGGCCGTTACGCGATCCTGACGGACATTCAGGGCGTCGAGGACGCGCTGGGCGACATGGACTTCAAAGTTGCGGGCACCGCTGACGGGATCACGGCGCTCCAGATGGACATCAAGATCAAGGGCCTTTCTCGGGAGATGATGGCCCAGGCGTTGGGGCAGGCGCGAGAGGCGCGGCTGTTCGTGCTCCGCAAGATGCTCGAGGTGATCCCCGAACCGCGCAAAGAGATGAGCCCGTTCTCGCCGCGGATCACCACGATTCAGATCAACCCCGACAAGATCCGGGACGTGATCGGCCCAGGCGGCAAGGTCATCCGCAAGATCGTGGAGGAGACCGGCGCCCAGATCGACGTGGAAGACGACGGCAAGATCTTCATCGCCTCGTCTGACCAGGACAGCGCCCGAAAGGCCATCGACTGGATCAAGAGCCTGACCGATGAGGTAGAGGTCGGGCGTATCTACCGCGGCAAGGTGGTCCGGATAATGCCGTTCGGCGCCTTCGTCGAGGTGCTTCCCAACCAGGACGGCCTGGTCCACATCTCGAGGCTGACAGACCATCGCGTCGAGCGCGTCGAGGAGGTTGTGAACCTGGGCGACGAGATCATGGTAAAGGCGATCGAGATCGACGGCCAGGGGCGGCTCAACCTCAGCAGGCAGGAGGCCATCGAGGAGCTGTCTTCTCGCGGCGAGCCGATCGAAGAGGTGATCGACATGGACGCGGTGGCCGCGGCTCTGGCGATGCCGCCGCCGGTGCGCGAGCCGCGTGACCGCAATGGGGGAGGGTTCCGCGGCGGCCGGGGTGGGGGTCGCGGCGGTGGTGGCTACCGCGGCGACAGGGAGCGGTCCAGGCGCGACGGCTGACCCAGGTGCGTCACAACTGACCACTGATAGGGCGAACGCCCAGCGGGAACGGCGCACTTGTACAAATGCGTGGCAGCTATAGGTCGACGCCCGTCACTGACGGTACAGGCCGGTCGGATCCAGCTCCTCCCTGAGGAGCCGAAGTTCGTGCTCACTCGGAGCCCGGGTTTCCCCAACCTGCTTCGAAGCACGCAGTGCCCAACCAACTCCGGCCTGCACCTGGTTTGCTGTCACGCCCGGATGGAGGGACGCCAGCTGCATCTCCCGATCAGGGTTGTCGAAGTCGAACAGCGCCATGTCCGTAACGACGAGTTCCGGTCCGCCGCGTTCCAGGCTCGGTTGGCGCCCTGACCCCGGCGTGTGACCGGGACTGGTAACGAAGTCCAGGCGCCGCACGAAGGAGCGCTGATTCAAGCGCACGAGGTGGAACACGCGTCGGGCGTTGATCGCGATCTCAGCTGCGCCGCCGCTGCCTGGCAGCCGGACCTTCGGGCGCTCGTACTCCCCGATCACTGTGGTGTTGAGATTGCCGAAGCGATCGACCTGGGCCCCACCCAGAAACGCGACGTCGATGTGGCCACCTTGCAGGTACAGGCCGAAGAGGTCGGCCATCGACACCACCGACGTCGCTCCTGTCACGAGCGTCGGGTCACCGATGGATAGCGGCAAGCGGGCTGGCCGAGCCCCATAAACCCCGGACTCGTACACGAGCTCGAGCTCAGGAGCAACAGTGAGGCGAGCCAGGTTGCAAGCCACGTTTGGCATGCCGACCCCGACAAAGACCGTGCGAACACCAGCGAGCGCCCGCGCGGCCGCGATGATCATCATCTCGGTGGGCGTGTAGCCGGGGTCTGTCACCTGTATGCACCGTAGTCGATGGGGGCCGCCGGCGCCGGGTCAGGCCGCAAGCGCTCCCAGGTATGGTCACCGAGCTTTGTGACGTAGGCGGCCCGGCCAGGCAGGCCGAGCACCCACTCCTCAAGCCAGGCCGTGGTCGTGGCCTCTTCACGCGAAACCCGATCCCATTCGAGATAGAAGGCGTTGTCGCGGTCGTAGTAACCCTGAACGTAGGAGGGATGAGCGCCGAATGGCTCGACCACGACTGCGTCCACCACCAGGCCAGGTATCAGCGTGCGATTGGGATCGGACCGAATGACGTCCGCGGTGACCAGCTCTTCGACCACGACCACCACCTTCTCAGCCGCGAACGCCACCTCCTTCTGGGCACCCAACAATCCCCAGATGTGTGTGTTGCCCTCGAGGTCAGCCCGCTGGCCGTGGACGATCGCCACGTCCGGCCGAAGCGGTGGGACCACGGCCACCCGTCCGTCGCCGTAAGGGTCGTCGACAAACCTGATCCCAGGGGTTGCTCTAGGCAGGTCGGTGCCCTCGTAGCTGCGTAAGGGATAGAACGGCAGCCCCGTCGCGGCAGCCAGGTAGCGCCCGACCATACCGTAGTGGGAGTACTCCTCTAGCTCGAGCGGTCGAGGGACGCCGTGCTCGACCGCCCGCCGGATGCAGTGGAGCGGGCCGACGCCGGGGTTGCCCAGGTAGCTGAAGATCAGTTTCCTGGCTGCTCCGGCCGCAATCATCTGATCGTAGAGGGCGTCAGGAGTCATACGAATCAAGGTCAGTTCCCGCCGACCCTGGCGGATGATCTCGTGGCCCGCCGCAAAGCAGATGAACGCAGTAAAGCCCTCGATGGCCACAGACGCGCCATCTTTCACGTAGTCCGCAACTGCCTCTCGCATCGAGGCACGCTTATCCATCGTCTCGCTCGCCTCCTCCAGCTCGTCGACGGCGCCCGACACCGGCGTGGCTCAAACGGCCTCTCCGCCGCCTCTGTTCCCGGCGAGCGGTGAGTGCGGATGCTCCCAGCGGACATAATGCTTCGCCATGGACGGACCTCGCTTCGGTGCTATCGCGGTGTCCTGCCCCGCCGCGCCTTCGGGTTGGGACCGGTAACCCGCTGCAGTCATGCCGATCAAAGTCGCTCTCACAGGGCATCGCGGCAAGACTGGCAGTGCACTCGTGCTGAGCCTTACGGCAGCGGCCGACATCGAGTACGTCGGTGGCGTCGGCCGCAACGACGACCTCCAGGCCTTCCTCGAGCAGCAGCGGCCCCAAGCGCTGGTCGACTTCACCCACCCGACCAGTGCGCTGCAGAATGCGCTGGCCGCCGTGGCCGCCAGAGCGGCCCCCATCGTCGGGACCAGCGGCCTTTCCAGTGACGATGTCGACCGCATCGAGGCCGCGTGCCGGCTGGCGGGTGTGGGCGGCATCGTGGCACCAAACTTTGCGATCGGCGCCGTGCTGATGATGCATCTGGCAGACCAGGCCGCCCCCTTCTGCGACGCGGTCGAAGTGATCGAGATGCACCACGCAGCCAAAGCCGACGCGCCTTCCGGTACTGCGCTCGCCACAGCCCGCCGCCTCGCTGCGAAGAAGGGCACGGACTACGCGTACAACCGCCCCGAGAAGATCACCTTGCCCAACACCCGAGGTGGGGAGGAGCGGAGCGTCGGGGTCCACTCCGTGCGGCTCCCCGGCCTGGTTGCGGACCAGGAGGTCATCTTTGGGCTGCCCGGCCAGACACTTACGATCGCGCACCGCACCACGAGCCGCGAGTGCTACGCGCCGGGCGTGCTGCTCGCGATCCGGCGCATCGCGGCGGAACCCCGCTTCTACCGCGGCCTGGATGCACTGCTCGGCCTTACGTAGCAGAGAGTGTCTCGACAAGATCGTTTCGGGGGGCGCGGGCCCCGGATAAGCTGGGGACCGCCGAGTAAACTCCTGCACATGTCCCGCCCAACTGAAGGATTGAACGTTGCCGTAGTCGGCGCCACCGGCCTGGTCGGACAGGAGATGCTCCGTGTGCTCAAGCAGCGGAAGTTCCCGGTCGCCAGGCTGAAGGCGCTGGCGTCGGAGCGTTCGGCGGGCAGCGAGCTGCGCTGGAACGGCTCGACCATATCGGTCGAGGCGCTCGCCGAGGACTCGTTCGAGGGCGTCGACGTCGCACTCTTCAGCGCCGGCTCGGGCGTGTCGCGAGCCTACGCGCCGATCGCAGCTGAGGCGGGCGCGCTCGTGGTCGACAACAGCTCGGCCTGGCGGATGCAGCAAAACGTGCCGCTCGTGGTGCCGGAGGTCAATCCTCAAGACATTCCCGACAACGAAGGCATCATCGCCAATCCCAACTGCTGCGCCATCCCGCTCACCGTGGCCCTGGAGCCGCTGCGCCGGGTCGCCGGTCTGAAGCGGGTCGTGGTGGCCACTTACCAGTCCGCCTCTGGCGCGGGAAAGGCGCTGGTCGACGAGCTGGAAGGGCAAACCAGGGCGATCGCGGCCGGCCACGCGCCTGAAGTCCGCGTCTACCCGCACCAGCTGGCCCACAACGTGGTGCCTGGCGGGTGGCCGGCCGAAGGGGACGGCCACAACGAAGAAGAGGTCAAGATCGTGAGCGAGACGCGCAAGATCATGCACCACCCTGATCTGCCCGTCGCGGCGACGTGCGTGCGGGTTCCGGTCCCGGTCGGCCACGGCGAAGCCGTGTTCGTAGAGACCGAACACGAGCTCGACGCAGATGGAGCTCGGACAGTCCTGCGTGAGTCGGAAGGCATCGTGGTCGTGGACGGCCCCGGCGACCAGGACTACCCGACGCCCGCGTCGATCGCCGGCAGCGACGAGGTGTACGTCGGCCGGATTCGCAAAGACCCGTCGACGAGGCGGGGCCTCGCGCTCTGGATCGTGTCCGACAACCTCCGCAAAGGCGCTGCGCTGAACGCCGTGCAGATCGCGGAGCGGGCGCTCGATCTGGGGATTCTCTCGGAAGTACGGATGGGAGTGGTAGGCGATGGCTGAGATCGGCAGGCTCCTTACGGCGATGGTCACGCCCTTCAATGAAGACGGTTCGGTGAGCTACGAGGCCGCCCAGCGGCTGGCTCGCCAGCTGTGCGACGACGGCTCCGACGGTGTCGTCGTCGCCGGCACGACGGGTGAGTCGCCGACGCTGTCGGACGACGAGAAGGTCGAGTTGGTCAGGCAGGTGCGCCAGGCCATCCCGGACAAGAACGTCGTAGCCGGCACCGGCACTTATGACACCCACCACTCGGTGCGGCTGTCCGCACGGGCGATTGCGGCCGGAGCTGACGCCCTGCTGTGCGTGGTGCCCTACTACAACAAACCGCCTCAGGAGGGCATGTATCAGCACTTTCGGGAGATCGCGAAGGCCGGGCCGGTGATCATGTACAACATCCAGGGCCGCACGGGAGTCAACATGACCGCCGCGACCACGCTTCGGTGCGCCGAGCTGCCCAGTGTGATCGGCGTCAAGGAGGCCAGCGGCGACATCGATCAGATGGGGTTCGTCTGTGCTGGGGCCCCGCCTGGATTCAGAGTCTGGTCAGGCGATGACAGCTTCACGCTGCCGCTGCTGGCGGTCGGCGGCTACGGCGTCATCTGCGTCGTATCACACATCGCCGGCTCCTCGCTGAAGGCGATGATCGAAGCTCATGTCGCCGGCCACAACGACGAGGCACGGCGCATCCATCTAGGGCTCCTGCCAGTGATCAAGGCGCTGATGACCACTGCCTCCAACCCCGTCCCGATCAAGAGCGCGCTCAACGCGCTTGGCTTTCCGGCGGGCCCCTTCCGGCTGCCGCTTGTTCCACTCGCTCAGGCCGACATGGATAAGGTGCTCGGTGTGGTGCGCGGCGCCGGCGATCTGATCACGTTCAGGATGGGCGCCCACGTCTAACGCGGTGTTGATGGATTCGTCGCCGGCTGGTCGCAACGCGGGTCCCGGGCTGTGAATCCCTCCTCGCCTCCGGCCGGCGGCTCGGCAGAGCTCGACCGCCTGCATGCGCAGATCCGCGCGTGCACGCGGTGCGGCCTGCACGCCACACGCACCCAGGCCGTCCCCGGCACTGGACCCGTGGACGCCGAGATCATGATCGTCGGCGAGGCTCCGGGCTTCACAGAGGACGTCCAGGGCCAGCCGTTCGTGGGGCCCGCGGGCAAGCTGCTGGACACCCTTTTGCAGCAGATCGGCCTCAGCCGGGCACAGGTGTTCATCACCAACGTTCTAAAGTGCCGCCCTCCGCAAAACCGCGACCCGATGCCGACCGAGGCTGAGACCTGTCTGCCTTACCTTCGCCAGCAGTTTGCCCTTGTACGGCCCAAGGCGGTGCTGATCCTCGGCCGTCACGCGCTCGAGCGCATGCTGCCGGGGGTCGGCACGATCTCGCGTGTGCATGGCCAGATCTTCATGCGCTCAGGCGTTGCGTTCATACCTTGCTACCATCCCGCAGCTGCGCTGCACAACGGGAGCCTCGTGGCAGACCTGCAGAAAGACTTCGACCGCGTCCGCGAATATCTTGACCAGCTGCTGAACAAGCCGGACGGGCCGGCCGGGGAGTCAGAGGCACCGACGCGCGAGCCTGAGCCCGAGCAGCTGCCGCTCATTTAGAGGTGCAGCCGAAAAGCCCGACCGGACCTCTGGCGCCTATCCACCCCACGAAGCAGGCTTCGTGGGGACCCCGGATGCGGCCCGTTGCATCCCCACTGCGTGGGGGCCCCTTTCCCCGGGCCATCTCCCACCCCACGAAATCTTCGATTTCGCGGGGACCCCGGGTCCGTGCTCCTCGCGTGCGCATTGCTAATGCGCGTGCTCCGATGTTCCCCACCCCACGAAACCCACGGGTTTCGCGGGGACCCCGAGTCGGCGGCCCGGGCGCATTCGAACCACCTGGGCACCAGATGCCTCGGCCGGGTTTCCGGCCGCACCCCTAGCCGATGCCTGCGCTCCGCTACATCCCCCTGGGCGGCCTGGGCGAGGTCGGGATGAACATGTGGGCGCTGGAGTGGGAGGGCCAGGTGCTCGTCATCGACGCCGGGCTCATGTTCCCTCACGAGGAGATGCTCGGCGTAGACCTTGTGCTGCCGGATCCGGCTTACCTTCTGGACCCCGGGCGCAAGGTGCTGGGGGTCTTCTTGACGCACGGCCACGAGGACCACATCGGTGGCCTCCCGTTCTTGCTCAAGCGAGTCAACGTGCCCGTCTACGGCACAGCGATCACCCTCGGGCTGGTCAAACCACGCCTCCGCGAGCACCGCGTGCTTCGCGAGGCCGACCTCCGAACGATCCGGCTGGGTGACCGCGTTCAGCTAGGCCCCTTCCGGGTAGAGACCATCCCGGTCTGTCACAGCATCCCGGACGCCGCCGGGCTGACCATCGAGACGCCGGTCGGACGCATTGTTTACACAAGCGACTTCAAGCTGGAACAGGACCCGCCCTGGGGCCACGGCACCGACGTCGAACGATTCCGCCGGCTTGGCGACGAAGGGGTGCTGCTGCTGCTGAGCGACTCCACCAACGCCGAGCGAGAGGGTGTCAGCGGCTCGGAGCGCGAGCTCCTTCCTCGGTTCGAGAGCATCTTCGAAGCAGCACGAGGTCGCATCGTCGTCGCTACCTTCGCCTCCAACATCCACCGAATTCAGCTCGTCGTGCGGCTGGCCGCTCAACACGCCCGGCATGTCGCGCTGGCCGGGCGCAGCCTTCGCAACGCCTTTGGCACCGCCCGCGAGCTCGGCTACCTGGACGTGCCGGAGGGCCTCATCATTCGCCTGGAGGATGCCACGGACGATGACCGCCTCGTACTGCTGACTGCCGGCAGCCAGGGCGAGCCGGTCTCCGCTCTCGCCCGCTTCGCGGCCCGCCAGCACCCCGTCGTCAACGTACGCGGCGGCGACTGGGTCGTGATATCGGCCCGGCCAATTCCAGGCAACGAGCGCCTCGTCCACCGCACGATCGACAACCTGTATCGGAACGGCGCCGACCGGGTCTTCTACTCCGAGTCCGAACACGTGCACGTGTCCGGGCACGCCCACCGTTCGGAGCTGCGCGAGATCATCCGTACGGTTCGGCCTCGCTTCTTCGTACCCGTCCACGGCGAGTACCGGCAGCTGTACCATCACGCCCAGCTGGCGCGCGAGGAGGGGATCGCAGTCGACAACGTGCTCGTGGTCGAGGACGGCCACGTCGTCGAACTAACCATGGATTCCGCGCGCGTCCTTGACGAGGATCTGGCCGGGTATGTGTTTGTGGACGGCCTCGGCATCGGTGACGTAGAGCAGGTGGTGCTGCGAGATCGGAAACACCTCGCCAGCGACGGCATGTTGGTCGCCACGGTGGGCCTCGATCGAGACAGCGGGGCGGTTCGAAGTGGCCCCGAGCTGATCACACGCGGCTTCATCGACCCAGAGTTCTCAGAGGAATTGATGGAAGAGGCGCGGGCGGCGGTCATGGCGGCGGTCCGCAGCGCGGGTCGACGGCCCGACCTGACCCTGCTGCAAGAGGCCATGCACGATGCCCTGTCGCGCCTGTTGTGGAGGCGGACGCGCCGCCGGCCAATGGTCATCCCACTCTTGACGGAACTGTGAGCTGCACGAACTGAGCCTCGAGCAAAACTGTCAAGATTGGGACTCGGTCCCAAACATGAAGACGAAAGACCGGGGTGCGAGCAGGCCGGGTTCCCCGGACCCCCCGCCTCAAGGGGGGATTCCCGCGTCAGGACAGGGGGGTGCGAGCGGGCCGGGTTCCCAGGACCGCTTGCCTCAAGGGGGGATTCCCCCCTCAGGGCAGGGGGGTGCGAGCGGGCCGGGTTCCCAGGACCGCTTGCCTCAAGGGGGGATTCCCCCCTCAGGACAGGGGGGTGCGAGTGGGCCGGGTTCCCCGGACCGCTCGCCTCGAGGGGGGATTCCCCCCTCAGGAAGGCGGCTTGTAGCCCCGACACTCTGCCCGCGATGCGATGCCTCAGCCCCCGCGGTCAACGGCGAGCGACCCACAGACCGGTGTCCCGCATGCTCCTTGCAGCTGAGCTGGTGCGGCAACTGCCGTGGCGTAGCCGGCCCCTTCGACCGCTTCTGCGGCTTCTGCGGCTTCGAGCTGATCCGCGGTGAGCCCCGCAGCCGGCTCTGGCGCCTGTGGCAGGGGGCTCTTGTGGCCCTGCTCGCTGCGGGTCTGGGGTCAGGTCTCTGGGCAGCGGGGGTGCCGTCGGCACTCGGCAGCGCCGTGCGGGGTCTGTTGAGCCCGGTGCCGACGAGCAATGAGCCGAGTGCGGGCTACGAGAGCCGGACGCTGGGGGTACAGTACTCGGTCCCCGGCGACTGGGCGGCCAGCGACCTGTCGACCACTGCGAGCCCACAGCAGGTCGTCGTGCTCTCCCACAGTCCACTGGACCGGCCCCCTGCGGCTGACTCAGGAGCTGACCTGACCAAGCTCGACCATGTCCAGTCCACGGTGATGACGCTCAGCCGGCCACCCGTTGGAACCACGGTCGTTGCCGACGCGCGGGACCCGGTGGCGGCGCTCACGTCCGAAGTGGCGCCCCTTGTCGCGGCCCCGCCTCCGGGCCTGAAGGTGGACGTGGCCGAACCGGTACACGCAGCGGCCGTCGGCAACCGCATCGGCGCCGTCGTCGTGCTGAAACTGACGCGCGGAGACGCCGTCACCTACCTCCGCCGCGCACTCGTCTACGCCCCAAGGGCTGGGGTTGCAGCCATGTTCCAGGCGGACGCACTGGCCCCGGCGGCGGAGTGGCCCGCGGTCGACACCTCGGCGATAGCCACGGTGATCCGCTCACTGAGCTTCGAATGAGGGGGAACGACTGCCGGCAGCGTGCGATCACCCGCTAATCGTTGGGCGTACTGGTCAGAGGATCTTGCGGCCGGTCGCCTGGTCGAAAACATGCAGGCGGGCCGGATCGATCCCAAGGCGCACCACGTCGCCGCGGAAAACGACTAGCGAGCGCGCGACTCGGGCTATCAGCCGGTCGCTGCCGGCGCTCCCATGCACCAGCTGGTGCGGGCCGACATTCTCGATCAGGTCCGCTCGCACCTCGATGACGTGCGCCCCGCTCGGTGGCTGGCTCAGGTCTTCCGGGCGGATCCCCATCACTGCCAGCTGGACGCCCACGGCCCGCGGCAGCTCGACCGAGAAGGCCGATGCCCGGGCGACAAGCCCATCGACGACCACCGGGATGAGGTTCATGTGCGGGCTCCCGACGAAACCGGCAACGAACAGGTTGGCCGGGTACTCGTACACACCTCGTGGGGTGCCCACCTGCACCAGCGCTCCCTCGTCCATTACCGCAATCCGATCGCCGAGCGCCATGGCCTCAGCCTGGTCGTGCGTGGTGCAGATTACGGTCGCACCGAGCTCCCGGTGAAGCCTGCGAAGGCTCACTCGCATCTCAGCTCGTGCGGCCGCGTCCAGGTTGCTCAGCGGCTGGTCGAGCAGGAAAACGCGCGGTAGGCGCACCATCGCCCGGCTCAGCGCCACCTGCTGCTGGTGCCCGGAGGACAACTCGCGGGGCCTCCGTCGGAGCAGCCTCGACAAACCCCATCGCCGCCCGCTGCTGCCGACCCGGCTCTCGATGTCCGCCTGCGGCACTCGATGCATTTCCAGTGGGAATGCGATGTTGTGAAAGACGTCGAGATGCGGGAACAGGCCGGCCGCTGATTGGAAGACCATCGCGACATCACGCTTGGCGGCGGGCACTCCTGTCACGATGGTGTCGCCAATCCGGATCTGGCCCTGCGTCACAGCCTCGAGGCCCGCAACCAGGCGCAGGGTAGTCGTCTTGCCACAGCCGGAGGGGCCGACGACCACCATGAACTCGCCGTCACGAATCCGGAGAGACAGGTCCCTGACCGCCGTCACACTGCCGTAGCACTTGCTGACGTGCTCGATGCTGACCGACGCCATCCCGCTTCCCTCGTGCGCTGCCTGGCGGCAAGCGTACTCCGGCTGGGCGCGGTTTTCGACAAACAGCTGGAGAATGTGCTGCTCAGATAGGCGGCAAGCCCCATGCTCCCGGTTGAACTGGGGCTTTGTGCCTCCAGCGGCTCGTCAGCGGGGCAGACGCCCGCCGCACTGGGTGCAGAAGCTGTGGCGCGGCAGGTTGTGGTGGCTACAGGATGGGCATATCAGTCGCCGAGGCGGCTTGTCCTCAAGCCAGCGATCCCGATCGCGCCTGTACCACTGACCGTCCGTCGGACCGAGCACCCACTCGCGGCCCTCCATATCCCGCACACGTATGTCCCGGATCGCGTCACGAAATGCCCGAGCATCCATGGCTCCGCCGCGCCGCTCCTCGACCAGCTCCTCATAGCGAAGCTCCGCCTGACCAAAGGGATCGATCGCCATCGCCGCCAGATATAATCGCTCCTGAGGCAGCCCCAGGTTTTAGCTTTGCGTCGCACGACTGCTCGATCTGCCCGCTCCGGCTCGCCAGCCCGACGACTCTCGGGACGGTCACGGCGAACCCGCGTTCGGCGCCGAACCGCGCCTCTGCTCACTCCCACCCAGGCGCGCGAGGTGGCTGGAGTGGTCGTGTTCGGCGCCGGTGCGCTGTGCCTGGTCGCCCTTGCAGTCGGCGGCGCCCCCCTGCTGGACCAGCTGCACGCCTTCGTTCTGGGAGCCTTCGGCTACGGCTGGCCGCTGCCCGTTGGCGCGGCCATGGCGATCGGCGTCCTCTGGATCTGGCCCAAGCCACCACCTCTACGGGGCGCCCACCTCGTTGCGGGCCTGGTCGGCGGCCTGGCCCTGGTCGGACTCCTCAGCCTGGCCTCCGCGTCGGCGGGCGGGGACGTCGGTCGCACGGTTCTTGCTCTGGTGGCCGGGCCGGCTGGCACCCTAGGTGCGCTGGTGATCCTCAGCCTGGTCCTGGTGCTTGGCGCGATCGTGGCTTTTCGGTTCAGCCTGGGCACCTTGCTGCTGGGCGCGGTGGCCACCGCACGCGCCGCGTACGCTGAGCGCCAGCGCCTCGAGAGCCTGGTGAAGCGACCCCGGACCGACCAAGCGGGGCAGCCCGGTCGCCGTGGCGCCGAGGTGTCCGGCGCGCTCCTGACGGCGACTGCCGCCGCAGGTGGGCCGCGAGCAGATCTCGCGGTGGCTGAACCCCTCCCAGCGTGGCTGCCCGAAGCGCACGAGGCTCAAGAGGAGCGGGCGCTGGTGGCAGCGCGGCTGCGTGCCGCGCAGGACCCGTCCGCGGCCTCTCGTCCGGAAGCAGTCGCAGCCGGCGACACGAACGAGTCCCGAGCCGGCGTCGCGGTCATCGGCGGGGAGTGGGACGACGAGCCTGACATCGACTGGCGGCTTCCCCCGATCGGCCTGCTGGACAGCGTCAGCGCCAAGAAAGAGCGTATGCAGGAGGAGATCAAGCGCAACGTCCGCATCATCGAAGGCACCCTGGCCACGTTCGGGGTGCAGGCCCGTGTGATCGACGTCAACTCCGGTCCTGCCGTGACCCAGTACGCCCTGCAGCCGGCGGCCGGCGTGCAGGTGCGCCGGGTAGTCTCGCTTCAGAACGACCTCTCGCTTGCGTTGGCGGCTGCGCCGCTCCGGATCGAGGCCCCGATCCCAGGCAAGTCAGCCATCGGCATCGAAGTCCCCAACAAGGCAGCCACCCTGGTGACCATCCGTGAGGTGGTCGAATCGAACGGCTTCAAGAATGGCGGGAATCTGCTCGCAGTCGCGCTTGGCAACGACGTGGCAGGACAGCCGGTCTCAGCCGACCTGACCCGCATGCCGCACTTGCTGATCGCCGGGGCCACAGGGCAGGGAAAGAGCGTCTGTGTCAACACGCTGATCTGCAGCTTGCTGGTTCAGGCCACCCCGGCCCAGCTGCGCATGGTGATGATCGACCCCAAACGGGTCGAGCTCCAGGGCTACAACGGCCTGCCACACCTGGCTGCACCCGTCCTCGTGGAGTCTCACCAGGCGGCTGCGGCACTGCGCTGGGCAGTCGCTGAAATGGAGCGCCGCTACAGGCTGCTCGCGCAGGAGGGGGTCCGCAACGTCGCGCTCTTCAACGAGCGAGCCACGGTGAAGCGGGCGCGGAACCTGCCGTACATCGTAGTGGTGATCGATGAGCTCGCCGACCTGATGATGGTCGCGGCCGGCGAGATCGAGGAGGTCATCTGTCGCATCGCACAGCTCGCGCGAGCGGTTGGCATCCACCTGGTGATCGCCACCCAGCGGCCCTCGACCGACATCATCACCGGCTTGATCAAGGCCAACATCCCAACGCGCATAGCCTTCGCAGTCGGCTCGCAGGTGGACAGCCGCGTGATCCTCGATTCGGTCGGAGCGGAGAAGCTGCTGGGCCGTGGCGACATGCTCTATCAACCCGTCGACGCCGGCAAGCCGATGCGGCTGCAGGGAGCCTTCATCTCCGAGGGAGAGATGGAGAGCCTGGTTCGCTTCTGGCAGAGCCAGGGCGAGCCGCGGTACCTGGAGGGCGTGCTCGACGCCGGCATCAGCACGCCTGCCGACGAGGGCCGGACTGAACGGCGGCTGGATCCGCTGTTCGCCCGCGCCGCCCGTGCGGTGGCAGCCGAGGGCGCAGCCTCGGTGTCACTGGTCCAGCGCAAGTTCAACGTCGGCTATTCCCGGGCTGGCCGGATCGTGGACCAACTCGCTGAGCACCGAGTGATCGGCGCATACCAGGGCAGCAAGTCGCGTGAGGTCCTGATGAACCTGCCCGACGTCGACGAGCTGCTCGAGCAGGTCGGGCTCGAGGGCTGACCGGCACCCAGCAGCTCGGTACCATCCCGCGCATGCGCCGGGTGTCGGCGTGGGTAACTTCGGATCTGGCAAGACCATGCACATCTGCTATTCGTCCAGGTTCGGTCCCGCCGCGACGCGAATCGACTCCTGCGGTAGCCCGGTTGCCCACAATGAGGAATGAAGTGAACCTGCCCAACGCGCTGACGGTGAGCCGCCTGGTGGCAATTCCTGTGCTCATGGTCCTGCTGATGGCGCGCTTTCCGAATCATGACCTCCTGGCGGCGCTCGTGTTCGTCGTTGCCTCGCTGACCGACACCCTGGACGGCAACCTCGCCCGCAGGCGCTCACAGGTGACCGAGCTGGGCAAGTTCCTGGACCCACTCGCCGACAAGCTGTTCATCCTTTCGGTGCTGATCGTCCTGGTTCAGGAACGTGAGCTGGCCGCATGGGTGGTGGTCGTGATCTTCGGGCGCGAACTGCTGATCACCGTCCTGCGTTCGTTGAGTGCAAATCGGGGTGGCGTGATCGCAGCCACGCCATTCGGCAAGACCAAGACGGTGCTCCAGGTGGCGGCGGTCCTGTTGCTCATCCTGCAGCGCCCCTACCCGATCCTGGCGCTCCCGGCGCAGCTGGTGCTCGGACTGGCGGTGGCTTTCACGGTCCTCAGCGGTCTGGACTACGTGTGGCGGTTCCGCCATCTGCTCGCTCACATGGATTCGACCGCGCCCCTGCCCGCAGGCGGGGGGGCGCCGGGCGCGGAGTCACCCGTGGACCCGCTGGTGCGCCGCCTCCACGAGCGCCTGGTCGGGCGCGGGCTCACGCTGGCAGTTGCCGAGTCCTGCACCGGCGGCCTCTTGGCGGCCACGATCACGGATCAGCCCGGCAGCTCCGCCTACTTCAAGGGCGGTGTGGTCGCATACTCCAACGAGATCAAAGAACGTCTGCTGGGGGTCGCACCTGAGCTCCTCCGGCGCTACGGGGCGGTCAGCGCCGAGGTCGCACAGGCCCTGGCGGAGGGAGCTCGAAAGCGTTTCGGTGCTGACCTGGCCGTGGCCATCACCGGGATCGCGGGGCCCGAGGCTGACGGGACGGAGAAGCCGATCGGCCTCACCCACATCTGGCTGGCGGCGGCTGAGAACGGGCAGGGGAGCCGATTCGTGTTCCGGGGCGATCGTTGGGCGAATCGGCGGCAAGCAGTGGGTGAGGCCCTCGGCCTGCTGCTAGCCCGGTTGGGTGGCGCCTGAGGTCATACTGGACGGCCTTGGTACGCGGCCTGGAGCGCCTGCTGAGCACGAACTGAAGTTGAACAACGTAATCGAGGTTCCCTGGCAACGCGTCGGCCGCTGGCTGGCCGGCTTCGACGAACACCATCGCGTGGTGCGGTCCCTGTACGACACCGCTTCGGTGCGGTTTGAGGCCTCCGACGGGACGGTGGCCGAGTGCGAACCCCCCTTCCCGCCGCTTGCCGAGGTGGGTGAGTTCGAGGGCCTAGCGGCCGAGGCCCTGGTTGCGCACGTCGACCGCGAGCGCGTGGTCGGGGTGCTGCTGGCCCGCCTCGGCGGACATGCCGCCGGCGTCTTCGACGGCGACCAGATGGTGGCCTGGAAGGTGGGCTCGCGGCCGGTTCAGGGGCGTAACGCGGCAGGTGGCTGGTCGCAGCAGCGCTTTCAAAGGCGCCGTGAGAACCAGGCGCGCGAGGCCGCCCACGCCGCGGCGGGGGACGCCGCCAGGGTGTTCCTCCCGCGGCTGTCCACGCTGCAGGCCGTGGTCCTGGGTGGCGATCGTCAGGCGGTCGACGCGCTGCGCGACGACCGGCGGCTGGCTGCCGTATTCGCGCGGGCGGTCGACCGCTTCTTGACCACGCCCGATCCGAAGCTCGCCGTGCTCGCGGATTCACCGCGGCTGTTTCGTTCTGTGCGGGCCCGGGTCATCGAAGCGGCGTCCGCGACCACGCCTGGGACTTGACCCGGCGAACGCGCGTTCGTATAATTTGTAAGATCCGTCCCACGGTAGCCCTCTGTTAAGGGCTTTGACCGCGAGGTTTCGACCGTCCAAACTCAGACACGACTCACCAACGCCGCCGCCAGCGGGCAGGAGGAACCGTGGAAAAAGAAAAAGCACTCAGCAGCGCGATGCAGCAGATCGTGCGGAGTTACGGCCCAGGCTCGATCATGAAGCTTGGAGAGCAGGCGGCCTCGCGCGAGGTGACAGTGATCCCCACAGGGGCGCTGCCGCTCGACCTGGCACTCGGGGTGGGCGGGATGCCCCGCGGCCGCGTGGTTGAAATCTACGGTCCCGAGTCGGCAGGGAAGACGACCGTCGCTCTTCACGTGATCGCCGAGGCGCAGAAGCAGGGTGGAGTCGCCGCCTTCGTTGATGCCGAACACGCGCTCGATCCGATCTACGCAACCAGAATCGGCGTCAACATCGACGAACTGCTGATCAGCCAGCCGGACACGGGCGAGCAGGCGCTCGACATCGTCGAGGTCCTGGTCCGTAGCGGCGCCGTCGACGTTATCGTCATTGACTCGGTGGCAGCGCTGGTGCCCAAGGCCGAGATCGAGGGCGAGATGGGGGATAGCCACGTCGGACTCCAGGCCCGGCTGATGTCGCAGGCGCTGCGCAAGCTCACCGCCGCGATCTCCAAGTCGAACGCGACGGTCATCTTTCTGAACCAGCTCAGAGAGCGGGTGGGCATCATGTTCGGCAATCCCGAGACGCAGCCGGGCGGCCGTGCGCTCAAGTTCTACTCGTCGGTCCGCCTGGACATCCGCAAGGTCGAGGTGATCAAGTCAGGCCTGGAGAGCATCGGCGCGCGGGTCAAGATCAAGGTGGTCAAGAACAAGGTGGCGCCGCCCTTCAGGCAGGCCGAATTCGACATCCTGTTCAACGAGGGCATCTCTCGCGAAGGCGCCCTGATTGATGCCGCCGTGGAGCACGGGATCATCGAGAAGAGCGGCACCTGGATGTCCTACGGTGACATGCGTCTGGGCCAGGGCCGTGAGAACGTGCGCAACTTCCTGCGCGAGAACCCCACCCTGGCAGGGGAGATCGAAGCGGCTGTCCGCGGCAAGGTCGCCAGCCGAGGTGGCATCTCGGAGACAGCCCCCAGCACCGTGCGCACGAGTTCCCCGATCAGCGCCTCGGCCAGTGCCCCCGTCGAGGAATAGGCCGCCGCCGGACCCCTTCGACCTCGCCGTCCGGCTGCTCGGTCTCCGGCCGCACAGCGAGCTTGAGCTTCGCCGGAAGCTGCGCCGCAAAGGGTGTGCGGCGGAGGCAATCGAGGACGCGGTGGCCCGTGCGCGACGGCTGGGCTACCTGGACGATGCCGCGTTCGCGCGTGCGCTGGTGGCGCACCGGTCGCGCACCCGCGGCCTCTCCGTCGTGGCCGCCGAGCTGGCCGCCAAGGGCATCAACCGCGGACTCGCCCGCGATGCGCTTGGGGTCGTCGATCACAGCTCGCAGGTCGAGGCTGCCCGCTGGCTGGCTGCCCGAAGCAGCCGTACCGACCGCCAGGTCGTGGCCGCTCGCCTGCTCCGGCGAGGCTTCGCCACGGACGTCATCCGCGAGGCCCTGGACCCGGAGCTCGATCCGAGCTGGTGAGAGCTGGCCGGCCAGGCCGACACGGTGCCCGGC
>Ga0126378_10000651_pt1 | contig 25374 bp, 26 predicted proteins | sample PanSoiMetPlot_23_FD_92587 | JGI IMG/M metagenome (GOLD analysis project Ga0126378, IMG submission 92587) | Tropical forest soil microbial communities from Panama - MetaG Plot_23 | ecosystem: Environmental > Terrestrial > Soil > Tropical forest > Bulk soil | place: Panama | collected 2016-02-17
AGACCGAGTGTCCGCGCCACCTCCACCAGGCTCTCGCGCCGCACGAGGCCGGTCTGGCGCCGCGTGAGCTCGCCCTCGGCCTCGTCGGGGAACCGGCGCCAAAGCAGCTCCGCCACCACCAGCCCCAGCACGCGATCGCCCAGGAACTCGAGCCGCTCGTAGCTCTGGCGCGGGCCGCGGCGCGCATGGGCGCTCGGGTGGGTGAGTGCTTCCGCGAGAAGCTGCGGGTCGGCGAAGCGGTGACCCAGGATCTCGTAGAGGGGATCGAGGTCGGGACCCCTCGCCGTCATCCTAATGGATCGCCGAGAACAGACGGCCGTAGCGGATCGCGAGCGGCCACTTCCAGATCTCCCACCACGCCGCCGTGCCGTCGGTGGAGAAGAAGATGAACTCTGCGCGCCCGACCAGGTTCTCCGCCGGCACGAAGCCGACGCCGCTGCCGGCGACGCGGCTGTCGGCGGAGTTGTCGCGGTTGTCGCCCATCATGAAGTAGGTGGCCGGCGGCACCACGAAGGGACAAGTGTTCTCCGCCTCGACCCGCGTCTCCGTGAACTTATTCACGGGACAGTCGCGGGGCGGCGGCTTGGTCTCGAGCCCCTCCAGGAGGATCGTGTGCCTGACCCCGTTGGGCATCACCTCCTCGTATTGCTGCCGCTCGATGCGATTCTCCGGATCGAGATAGCGCCCGGTGTAGGAGCGCCGCGCCGCGACCTCGTTGACGTAGAGCGTGCCGCCGATCACCTGGATGCGGTCGCCCGGAAGGCCCACGAGCCGCTTGATGAAATCCACCGAGGGATTGGCGGGCTGCTTGAACACCACGACGTCGCCACGCTGCGGCTGGCGCGCCAGGATGCGGCCGGAGAAGATCGGCGGTCCGAACGGGAAGGAGTACCGGCTGTAGCCGTAGGAGTATTTCGACACGAAGAGGTAATCCCCCACCAGCAGAGTCGGCTCCATCGAGCCCGACGGAATATTGAAGGGCTCGTAGGCGAAAGTCCGCACGGCGAACGCGATCACCACCGCGTAGATGATAGTTCGCATCGTCTCACGGGCGCCGCCCTCCGCTTTGGCTTGCTTGTAGCTGGGCGCCTTGTTTTTCATGAAGGGAATCCATCACGCCACGGGCGTGGCTCTACGATGTGGGGAGGGCGGCGGCTGATGAAGCCCATCCGGCCCCGGGAAGTCAAGGCCGGGCGGGAGCCGGCATTTCACGCGCTCTTCGCGCCCGGCGCGGCGGCGCGCGCCTTGTCCATGGCGGCGCGCATGCCCTTGATCGCGCTGTCGAGGCCGCTGAAGATTGCCTCGCCGATCAGGAAATGTCCGATGTTGAGCTCGACGATGGTGGGAATCGCCGCGACCGCGCCCACCGTCTCGTAGCTGAGCCCGTGGCCCGCGTGGCACTCGAGCCCGAGCGCCTCGGCGTGCGCCGCCGCCTTCACGATCCGCTGGAGCTCGCGCTCGCGCGCTTCGCCTTCGGCCTCGCAGTAGGCGCCGGTGTGCAGCTCCACCACGGGAGCGCCGAGAGTGCACGCGGCATCGAGCTGCCGGGCGTCGGGATCGATGAAGAGCGACACCCGGATCTTCGCACCCACGAGCTCGCGCACGAAGCGGGCCAAGTGGTTGTGGCCGCCGACCGCGTCGAGCCCGCCCTCGGTGGTGAGTTCGGCGCGCTTTTCCGGCACGATGCAGGCCGCATGCGGCTTGTGTCGGAGCGCGATCGCGAGCATCTCGTCGGTCGCCGCCATCTCCAGGTTGAGCGGCAGGTCGATCTCGACGCTGAGGCGGCGGATGTCGTCGTCCGAGATGTGGCGCCGATCCTCGCGCAGATGCGCGGTTATGCCATCGGCGCCAGCCTGTGCCGCGAGCCGCGCCGCGCGCACGGGATCGGGATGCTTGATGCCGCGGGCGTTCCGGATGGTCGCGACGTGGTCGATGTTGACGCCGAGGCGCAGGTGACGCCGGGGTGCGTTCATGTGCTCTTCCCTTGCTGCGACGCGCTCAGCGGCGCGCCCGATCGACCGAGTTGATCGAGGGCGCAGCCCGGAGCGCCGCGATGATATTGGTGAGGTGCTTCACGTCCTGCACCTCGATGTCCACGAGGATCTCGAAGAAATCCAGCGACCGATTAGTGATCTTGAGGTTCGTGATGTTGCCGTTGTGCTTGCCGATAATGGTTGTGAGCGCCCCCAGGCTGCCGGGCTCATTGCCGATGGTGACGGCGATGCGGCCGACATGGGCTTGGTCGGGATCGCCCTGCATGCTCCAGGCGACATCGAGCCAGCGTTCCGGCGTGTCCGCGTAGTTCTCCAGCGTCTCGCAATCGATGGTGTGGATGGTGACGCCCTTGCCGGTGGTCACGATGCCCACGATGCGGTCGCCCGGCAGCGGGTGGCAGCAGCCCGCGAAATGCAGCGCCATGCCCGGAATGAGCCCGCGGATCGGCACCGCCGTGTCGGCGGCCTTGCCCTTGCCTTTGCCGCGCGCCTCCGAGAGCGGCACCACCTTGCGCGGCTTCTCGTCCGGCTTCGGCGGATGCAGCGCGTGCACGACCGCGCGCCCGGTGTGAATCCCCTCGCCCACCGCGACATAGAGATCCTCGAGCGTCTCAGCCTCGAAGTTCTTGAGCACGGGCTGGAGCGCCTTCTCCGCGAACTCCTGGCCCTCCTGGCGGAAGGCCTTCTGGACGATCGCCTTGCCGAGGTCGAGGTATTGCTGGCGTTGCTGGGTGCGGATGAAGCGGCGGATGCGCGCCCGCGCCTTGCCGGTGACGACGAAGCGCTCCCAGGTCGGCGACGGCGTCTGCGCCTTCGAGGTCACGATCTCCACCTGATCGCCGTTCTGCAGCGGTGTGCGGAGCGGCACGAGACGGCCGTTGATCTTCGCGCCGACGCAGGTGTCGCCGATCTCGGAGTGGACCGCGTAGGCGAAATCGACGGGCGTGGCGCCCCGCGGCAGCGCGAACAAATCGCCCTTGGGCGTGAAGCAGAACACCTGGTCCTGGAACATCTCGAGCCGCGTATGCTCGAGGAACTCCTCCGGTCCCGAGGCGTGGTCGAGGATGTCGAGGAGCTCGCGGAGCCATCGGTATTGCGGACCCTCGGTCTTGGGCGCGCCCTCCTTGTAGCTCCAGTGCGCGGCGACGCCGAGCTCGGCCACCTCGTGCATCTCGCTGGTGCGGATCTGGATCTCGATGCGCTGCCGCTCGGGACCGATCACGCCGGTGTGGAGCGAGCGATATTGGTTCGGCTTCGGTGTCGAGATGTAGTCCTTGAACCGGCCGGGCACCACGGGATAGCGGCTGTGGAGCACGCCGAGTGCGTGATAGCAGTCTTGGACCCTCTCCACCACGACGCGGAATGCCATGATGTCCGAGAGCTGCTCGAAGCCCACGTCCTTGCGCTGCATCTTGCGCCAGACCGAATAGGGCGACTTCTCGCGGCCGGACACCTGGGCCTCGACGCCGCCATCGCGCAGGGTCTTCTGCAGCTCCGCGATGACACGCGGCACGAGGTCGCCGCCCTTTTCGCGCAGGAATGCGAGCCGCGCGATGATCCCCTCGCGGGCATCGGGATGCAGCTCGGCAAACGCGAGGTCCTCGAGCTGGTCCTTCATCTCGTGCATGCCGATGCGTTCGGCGAGTTGCGCGTAGATCTCCATGGTCTCCCGCGCGATGCGCTTGCGCTTCTCGGTGTCCTTAATGAAGCGGAGCGTGCGCATGTTGTGGAGTCGATCGGCGAGCTTCACCAGGAGGACCCGGATGTCCTCGGACATCGCGAGCACGAGCTTGCGGAAATTCTCGGCCTGCTTGGTCTGGCCCGACTGCAGCTCGACGCGCGAGAGCTTGGTGACGCCGTCCACGAGCCGCGCGATCTCGGGACCGAATACTCGCTCGACCTCCTCGAGCGAGGTCAGCGTGTCCTCGACGGTGTCGTGCAGGAGGCCGGTGATGATCGAGGCCGCGTCGAGGCGCATCCCCGCGAGGATGCCGGCGACCTCGACGGGATGGGAGAAGTACGGATCGCCCGAGGCGCGCTTCTGGCTGCCGTGCGCCTTCACGGTGAAGACGTAGGCGCGGTTGAGGGCATCCTCATTCGCCGACGGGTCGTAGGACTTGACCCGCTCCACCAGCTCGAACTGCCGCATCATGGCAGAGTGCCCATCCGCCCGGTCCCCGCCGGGCGCGATAAACGATCCCGCCGCGCCTGAAATAGATTGGCCGAAAGTCGGGACAAGCCCGCCCGCGATCCCTCTACCCCAAGACGCAACGCGCTCCGGGCGGCTGCGGCTGCGGTCGTGCCGCCGCCGCCCACGGCGCTATTGCTCGTCCTGCGGCGGTTCGACCTCCCCCTCCGCCGCTTCGGTCGGCACGTCCTCAGCCGGCGTGGTGCCGTCCTCCGCAACATAGAGCTCGTCCTCGGGGAGCTCCTCGTCCTCGACGGCCTCTTCCGCGAGCTCCTCGCTCTCGCCCTCGGCGGGCGGCTGGTCGACGGGCCAGGTCTGGGTCTCGACATCGAGATCCTTGTCATCCTCCGGCTCGTCGATCTCGACGTGCTTCTGCATGCCCTTGATGAGGGAGTTCTTGACCTGCTCGAGCCCGATGGTCTCGTCCGCGATCTCGCGGAGCGCCACCACTGGGTTCTTGTCGTTGTCCCGCTCCAGCGTGATGGGCGCGCCCGACGCGACATCGCGCGCCCGCTGCGCCGCCAACAGCACCAGCTCGAATCGGTTCGGAATCTTCAGGATGCAATCTTCAACCGTAACGCGCGCCATGCCCGATCATCTCCAGGGTCAATCATTGGAATTCCTTGCATAATATGGGAGCGATTGCCGCACCGCAACCCGAGCCTACGCATGGCGACCCCGCGGCACGACCGACCCGCCGGCGCCAAATCGGCCCCAAGCCTCGGGCGTGCCTGTGATTTTCGCGCCCGCCCCGGCCTAGAGCCGCGCGTAATCCACCGGCTTATGCCGATCGACCCGCAGCGGCGTGTCTGGCATCGGGTACTTGAGACCGTTGCCGCAGTTGAACAGCACCACGCGGTCGGTCTTGCTGACCCGGCCCTCTTTGAGAGCCTGGCGGTAGGCGGCATAGGTCGCGGCGCCCTCGGGCGAGAGCAGGAGCCCCTCGTCCTTGCCGACCTCGGCGCGGGCCTCGAGGATCACCTCGTCGGGGATCGCCATGGCGAAGCCCCCGCTCTCGCGGATCGCCCGCAGGATCAGGAAATCGCCGAGCGCCGCCGGTACCCGCAGGCCCGAGGCAATGGTCTCAGCGTTCTGCCATGGCTCGGCCTTCTCCCGGCCCTGCTCGAAGGCGCGCACGATCGGCGCGCAACCGGTCGACTGCACCGCCACCATGCGCGGGCGCTTGGTGTCGAGCCAGCCGATGCGGCCCAGCTCGTCGAACACCTTCCACATGCCGATGAGACCGGTGCCGCCGCCCGTTGGATAGAAAATCACATCCGGGAGCGTCCAGCCCAGCTGCTCCGCGAGCTCGAGGCCCATGGTCTTCTTGCCCTCGATCCGGTAGGGCTCCTTTAGGGTCGAGGCGTCGAACCAGGCCATCGCCTCTTTGCCCTCGGCGACGATCTTGGCGCAGTCGTTGATGAGCCCATTCACCTTGTAGAGTTTGGCGCCCTGAAGCACGGTCTCTCCGACATTAGGCCCCTGCGCGTCGTCCGGACAGAAGACGTAGCTCTCGATGCCCGCGCGCGTGCAATAGGCGGCCAGCGCAGCACCGGCGTTCCCGGCCGTCGCCATCGCCATGCGCGTGACGCCGAGCTCCTTCGCCATGGAGACCGCGAGCGCGAGGCCACGCGCCTTGAAGGAGCCGGTGGGCAGGCGTCCCTCATCCTTGATCAGGATCTCGCCACCGCCCAGCCGCTTCTCCGATCGGGGCGCGCGCAGCAGCGGCGTCATGGTCTCGCCGAGGCTCACGACGCTCTCACGGCGACGAACCGGCAGAAACTCGCGGTAGCGCCAGAGATCCCAGGCGCGGTTCGCCAGGCTCTCGCGGGTTACCGAGCGGCCGAGAGCGTCGAGGTCATAGCGAACCAGCAGGGGTTTGCCGGCGCGCGAGAGGCCGTGGAGCCTGTCGGCGGGATAGGTGTCGCCGGTCGAGCTGCATTCCAAGTGCCTGGTGAAAGTCGGCCGCTCGGCCGTCTCGATATCGACTCTCGTCATGAACGAATTCCTCTTGGACGCCGAAGGTGGTGTTCAGTGCGCGGTACCGGAGCCGCAGAGCGCGGCCCAACGGCCCGGGGAAAGCCCATAGGCTTTCTTGAAGTGGCGCGTCATGTGGCTCTGGTCGGCAAATCCGGCGCCGGCTGCAGCATCGGCGAGATGGTCGCCGCGCCGGATCAGCGAGCGCACCCGGTCGAGGCGGCGCATGACCAGGTAGCGATAGGGGCTGGTGCCCAGGCAGGCACGGAAATGCCGGGCTATCGAATAGCGTGAGAGGCCCGCGATCATCTCCAACTCTGCGGAGGTGACGGCGTCGCCGACATTCGCGTCGAGAAAATCTCGCACCCGAAAGACGGCACGCCAGTGCCGCGCGGACATTTTTCGCCGCGTGATTGATGGGTCCGCCGCCGCCAAAGCTTCCGCGAGATCGAGGACGATCTGGTCGTGGCGCAGCTCCTCGAGCGGGCGATCGAGATCGGTGAGCGCCGGCACGATCGCCGCGCCGAGGCGGCGATCCCTCGACACGGCATCGCGCACGAAGGGCAGCGGGCCATAGCCCTCGCCCAACGCGTCGCCAATGACGCGCGGCTCGATGTAGAGGATCTTGTAATGAAAACCGGCGCGCGTGCCGGCGTGGCCGTCATGGACCTCGTCCGGGTGCAGCACAAAGACCTGGCCCGGCAGGCTTCGCCTGGCGGCGCCCCGGTAGCGGAAAGCTTGCACACCCTCGAGCGTGAAGCCGATCGCGTAGGTGTCATGCCGATGCGGATCGAATCCGTGACCGGCAAAGAACGCCTCGACCCGCTCGATGCCCGGAGACGAGGGCGCGATCCGCAACCAGTCTACGGCCCCCGCGCCGCACGATCGTTCAAGACGCGCCGTGGCACCTTCGTTCATAAGGGACGCCATGCGCTTCTATACCAGAAACGCCGTGCCCGCTCGATATTGAGGGGCGCGCCACGTGGATGGCGTTTTTGCATTCGCCCTCGCGGGCTTCGCGCTCGCCGGCAGCCCCGGCCCTGCGACGCTGAGCCTCGCCGCCACCGGCGCCGCCTTCGGCGCCCGGCGCGGCCTCGGCTATATGACCGGCATAATCACCGGCATGGTCGCGGTCATGGCGATCGTCGCGAGCGGCATCATGAGCCTCGCGCTAGCAGTTCCCGGCGCCACGCCCGTCATCGTCGGGCTCGCTGCAGCCTATTTCGTCTATCTCGCAATCCGCATCGCCACCGCGCCACCGCTTACGGAGGCGAGCGGACAGCGGCGTGAGCCGTCCCTCGGCGCCGGCTTGTTCCTGTCGCTCGTCAACCCAAAAGGCTATGCCGCCATGGCGGCCCTTTTTTCGGGCTTCGTCCTGATCCGGGACCGGCTCGTGCTCGATGCCGGCGCCAAGATCATCGTGCTCGTCATGATCATCACCGCCGTCAACCTCGCCTGGCTCTTCGCGGGCGCGGCGCTGACGCGGTTCTTCCACAATCCGCGGACCAATCGCGCTATCAATGTGAGCTTCGCAATCCTCCTGATCGCGTCCGTCGTCGCCGCGCTCTGGCTCTGAGGCGGCCTACCCGAGGCGCAGCAGCGGGACCGCCGCGGCGGCCGAGATCACCGCCAGCAGGCCGGAGCGGGTAAACGGCTCCTTGAGCCAGATGACCGAGATGAGGATCGCGAACACGGCGCTGGTGTCGCGGAGCGCGGAGGCGGGTGCGATCGGGGCCTGAGTCCATACCCAGAGGATCACTAGGTAGGAGACGACCGCGGCGATCGCGGCCGGAACGGCGACAGCGGCAATCCCGCGGACGAGGCGCCACGGCGTACCGACACGGCGCTGTCGCCAGCCCATCGCGATGGCGTTGGTGATGGTGACCGCGAAACCGTACGACCATGCCGAGCCCGCGAGCCGGACGCCGCGAGCATCGCAGGCGATATAGGCTGCCGTCGACAGGCCCGTGACCAGCGCCCAGGCCAGCGCCCGCAGGCTGAACTCGTGGCCGCTCCGCGCGCCGTGAGCCAGCAGCGCGAGCGACACCGCGATCAGCGCGATCCCGGCGATGGCGGCCGACCCGAGCCGGTCGCCCACCAGCAGCGCCGCCAGCGGCACCACCAGCAGGACCGACACCGCACGGACCACGGGGTAGACCACGCCGAGCCCGCCGAGCGCGTAGGCGCGCAGAAGCGCCGACACCGTCACGACGTTCATCAGCGTCGAGGCGCCGATCCAGATCCACGACGCCGTCGCCGGCAATCCAGTCCAGAGCAAGCCGGGCAGGACCAGCACTGCGCCGAGCAGCATTTGCGCCGCCATCGCTTCCGCCGGTCGGACGCTGGCCTTGACGGCGGCATTCCAGCCCGCATGCAGCACGGCGCTCAGCAGAGCGGCGGCGACATGCGTCGTCTCCATTGGCTCAGTCGAGCTTCCGATAAAACACGGTGGTGTCGGAGAATCCGCCGCCGGGCCAGAGCGCGTAGTCGGGGATGACTCCGACCAAGCTCCATCCGAGCCGGGCGTAGAGCCGCTCGGCATCGCCGCTGGCGGTATCGAGAACCAGGAGGGACTTCCCGCTCCGACGCGCGGCGTCCTCCGCGGCGCGCATCAGCGCCGCGCCGATGCCGCGGCGCCGCGCGCGACGATGCACTAGCATCTTGGAGATGTCGGCGCGGTGCGGCTGGTTCTCGGGCTGCTCCAGCACGACTTGGACCGTGCCGACGATGCCGATCGCGTCCTCGGCGACCAGCAAGGCGCGGGCACCGCGCTCGACGTCGCGAGCGACGCGGCGCCAGAACGCCCGCGCCTTCTCCTCCGTCATCGGTCGCATGAACCCCACCGAGGCACCCCCCTCGACACAGTCGATCAGCACTCTCCCGAGCCCATCCGCCTCGGCACCGGTCAGGGCGGTCACCGCGCGCACGCTATATCTGTCGCCGCTCATCGGCCGATCCCCGGCTCGCTTACGATCACGACCGCGTACCGCGCGGCCTTGCGCGTGCGATTGTGGAACGTGACGGGCCGGTCGAGCACGAAGGCGAGGCAGTCGCCTTCCTTGAGGTCATGACGCTGGTCGCCAACGCTGACCTCGATCGAGCCATCGAGCACCCAGACCTGCTGGTGCACCCGGACGTCGCGAGCGCCGGTGTCGAAGGCGACCCTTGCGCCGCGCGGGAACTCGACCTCGACGATCTGGATCGGCGTCGGAAAGCCGCCGGGTGACACGTTCCGCCGGACATAGCCGGAGGCGGGATCGCGCCAGCGCGCCTGATCGGCGCGGCGAGAGACGGGCTCGGCGCCCGCCCCCGGCGCATCGAACAAAGACGCGAGCGGCACGTCGAGCCCGGTCGCCAGCCGCTCGAGCAGGACCGCCGTCGGGCTGCTCTCGCCCCGCTCGATCAGTGAGATCATGGAGCGGCTGACGCCGCTGCGCTCCGCCAACGCCTCGAGCGTGAGGCCCCGCGACGCCCGCAGATCCCGGACCCGCCCGGCGATCCGCTGGTCGAGGCCGGACTCGATTTCATCCGTCATACTAGAGGTAATTCCATTATATTGGATCGCCTGTCAACATGAATCCGCTCGCGGTCCCTGTTCGCGATTGCCTCCGGGCGGCTCCGCATTTAGCATTTGATCAAGCGTGCGGGGCCCGACCAAGCGCCCGAGGCAAGGGAGGAACCGAGCGGTGAAGACCACCTACAACACCCTGATGATGGGCGCGTCCTACGGTTCGCTCCTGGCGGCGAAGCTGCTGCTCGCCGGCCACAACGCGACGCTGGTCTGCCTCCCCGCCGAGGTGGAGGCGATCAACAAGGATGGCATCCGCGTCCGTCTTCCGGTTAAGGGCCGGAAGGAGCCGATCGAGATCAACTCGCGCACGCTCTCGGGCAAGGTCACCGCGGCAGCGCCCGGCGCCGTGCGCCCCGGGGATTACGACCTGGTGGCGCTTGCCATGCAGGAGCCGCAGTACCGCTCCGCCGGCGTGCGCGAGCTGCTCGACGCCGTCGCGAAGTCGCGGGTACCCTGCATGTCGATCATGAACATGCCGCCGCTTCCCTACCTCAAGCGGATTCCCGGCCTCGCGACGGACGCGCTCCAGTCCTGCTACACCGACGCGACGGTCTGGCGGAATTTCGATCCCGCCACGATGACGCTCTGCAGCCCTGACCCGCAGGCGTTCCGCCCGCCGGACGAGCCCGTCAACGTGCTGCAGGTCACGCTGCCGACCAACTTCAAGGCCGCGCGGTTCCAGTCGGACGCGGACACCGCCATTCTTCGCCGCATGCAAGCGGACATTGAGGCGGTGCGCCACGATGTCGGCGGCGAGAAGGTCGAGCTGCCGGTCAAGCTCAAGGTGCACGACTCCATCTTCGTGCCGCTCGCGAAGTGGGCGATGCTGCTCACGGGCAACTACCGCTGCGTCCAGAAGGACGCCGCGCGCTCGATCAAGGAGGCCGTGCACAGCGACATCGAGGCCTCGCGCAAGGTCTACAACTGGGTCGCCGAGCTGTGCGTGAAGCTGGGCGCTGATCCCGCCGACCTCGTGCCGTTCGAGAAATATGCGGCTGCCGCCCTCGGCCTCGTGCGTCCCTCTTCCGCGGCGCGCGCCCTCTTCGCGGGCGCGCCGAACATCGAGCGCGTGGACCGGCTGGTGCAGAGCATCGCGGCGCAGAAGGGCATGCGCCTCGCCGTCGTCGACGAGACCGTGGCCCTCGTCGACGCCCGTCTCGCGCTCAACCGCAAGCAGGTTGCATAACCTCGACCTACCCGCTCTCGGGGAGGCGCGATGAAGTGTGTTGTCGTCGGTGGCGGTGTTGTCGGCGCCAGCATCGCCTGGCACTTGGCGCGGCGCGGCGTCGGCGAGGTGACCCTGTTCGAACGCGACCGGCTCGGTTCCGGCACGACTTGGCATTCCGCAGGGAATATCACCTGGAAGCCCTCGCGCGAGCACGACGCACCGGTTCTCTACGCGCTCGAGATCTTGTCTCGCCTCGAGGCCGAGACCGGTCAGGCGACCGGCTGGCTCAAGACCGGGCGCCTGTTCGTCGCCGAAAGCGCGGAGACGCGCCGAGATTTCGAGGCCCTCGAACGGGCAGCACGAGACCGGGGCATCGAAGCCCGCTGGATCGAGCCGCGGGAGGCCGCACGCCTGAACCCGCTGCTCGACCTCTCCTCGGTCGACGCCGTCTGGCTCAATTCCCTATCGGGCCGCACCAATCCGGCGGATTTCGCCGCGGCCTATGCGGCCGGAGCGCGGTGGGCGGGCGCGACCGTCCGGGAGGGTGCGGAAGTCTTGCGCCTCTCGGTGGCAGACGGACGCGTCGTCGGCGTCGAGACGGCCGATGGGCTGGTCAACGCGGACATCGTCGTGGTCGCCGCGGGCCTGTGGTCGCGGCCGCTGCTCGAGCCTTTGGGGATCGCACTCGCTCAATGGGCCTGCGAGCATTTCTACTTGATCGCGGACGTCTCCCCGCGCCTCGCGAGGGAAACGCCCTCCTTCGTGGCGCCCGACAGCCTTCTTTATGGGCGCGAGGAGGTCGGTCGCTTCCTGTTCGGTTGCTTCGACGAGAACGCCAAGACGCTGGATCCCGCGAGCCTACCCACGCCGTTCTCGTTCACGCTGCTGCCGCCGGATTGGGACAAGGTCGCGCCCTACGTCGAGCGCGCCACGCGGCTCTTTCCGGTGCTCGCGGATGCGCCGATCCGGCACTTCGTCAACGGTCCCGAGAGCTTCACGCCCGACGGACTGCCGCTGATCGGCCGCATCGGCGGGATCGACGGCCTCTTCCTCGCGACGGCCATGAACTCCGCCGGCGTCACCTGGTCAGCCATGACGGGCGCGCTGATCGCCGACTTGGTCGCGGACGCGCCGTCGCGTTTCGACCCGCGCCCCTACGATCCCGCGCGCTTCGGCGATCGGGGCCGCGACCTCGATTGGCTGAAAGCCCAGGTCTCCGCCATCGTCAGCCAGAGCTACCGCAATCAGAACCGCTAGCGCGATCTAAGAGCTCGAGGACCCCGGCTCGTCCTTCTTCTCGGGCACCGGGCGCACACCGACCACCTCGTAGTCCGTGACTACGGCGACCCCAGGCGCCACCTGCTCGATCGTCTCGACGTCGACGACGTTGACTTCGAGCTTCTGCGGCTTCGGCGGAGCCGCTCTCTTGACCGGCGGCTTCTTCGCGATCACGCGCTTGGCTGGCGCCTTCGCGCGCGCCTTGCCGGGCTTCGCCTTCGCGCCCCGCTTTGCGGGCTTGCGCGCTGCGGCTTTCGCCCGCTTCGTCGCTTTGCGAGCCTTCGCGGGTTTCCTTGCCTTCGTCCCCCTGCGCCTTCCTCGAGCCATCATGCTCCTCCTTCTTTCGGCCGACGGATGACAGCACAAAATCGGCCGCTCGGCGACAGGTTTGCGCGCATCATCAGCACATTGGCTCAGCTTTGACGTCAGGTGGCAAATCCGCGATTAGCGCCCAAGCCGTGCGTCCGAGGCGCGGGTGGCGCCAGTCACGCGCGATGTCGGCGAGCGGGCGGAGGACGAACGCACGCTCGTGGAGCCGCGGATGCGGTAGGATCGGCACCTCGCCCTCGGCGCTCACGCGCTCATCATAGGCCAGGAGATCGAGATCGAGGACGCGCGCGGCATTTCTCTCCCGCCGGACGCGGCCGAAGCGCGCCTCCACGGCGTGCAGGACCTCGAGCAGCGCGGCAGGCGCGAGCACGGTCTCGACCGCGACAACGCCGTTCACGAACCACGGCTGATCGGAGGGCGGGACCGGCGCCGAACGATACCACCGCGAGCGCGCGACGATCCGCGGGCCGCGCTCGGCGATCAACCGGAGCGCCGTTTCCAGGCTATCGGGAGGAGCACCGAACTCCGGACTCACGAGATTAGCGCCGAGACCGATCAGGATCATCGCGCGCACTCGGTCTCGGTTCGGCGTCTTGACGCTCCCCGGGTTTCATCGGCTAATGAGGGACTCATTGAGGCATTTCAGCCAAACCCATTTGATCGGGAGCTTATTGAGCATGTTCTATCCGCAGGAAAAGATCGCGATCTTCATTGACGGCGCCAATCTTTATGCCGCGGCGCGCGGCCTCGGCTTCGACATCGACTACAAGCGGCTGCTCGACCTCTTCGCGTCCAAGGGCCGCTTGATCCGCGCCTTCTACTATACGGCGCTGATTGAGGATCAGGAGTATTCGCCGCTCAGGCCGTTGGTCGATTGGCTCGATTACAACGGTTACACCATGGTGACCAAGCCGACCAAGGAGTACACGGACGCCATGGGCCGGCGCAAGATCAAGGGCAACATGGATATCGAACTCGCGATCGACATGCTCGACATGGCGCAATTCCTCGACCACGCCGTGCTGTTCTCGGGCGACGGCGATTTCCGGCGCCTGGTGGAGGCGGTGCAGCGCCGCGGCGTGCGGGTGAGCGTGGTCTCGACGCTGCGCTCGCAGCCGCCGATGGTGGCGGACGACCTCCGGCGCCAGGCGGACACCTTCATTGAGCTGCAGGACCTGGCGTCGCAGATCATGCGCGTGCGCGACGAGAACCGCACGATGCCCGTGCACGCCGCCGCCGACCAAGTCGCCTGAGCATTCCTTGAGCGAGGCGCCCGGTCGCGACTGTCCGCGCTGCCCGCGCCTCGTCGAGTTCCGCCTCCGCCATCGCGAGGCGGAACCCGATTGGCACAACGCGCCGGTGCCGTCCTTCGGCGAGCCCACAGCGCGTCTGCTGATCGTGGGGCTGGCGCCAGGTCTCAAGGGCGCCAACCGCACGGGCCGCCCCTTCACGGGCGACTACGCGGGCGAGCTGCTCTACGCGACCCTCAAGAGATTCGGATTCGCAACCGGCGAGTACGCCGCGCGCGTCGATGATGGGCTCCGGCTTATCGACTGCCGCATCGGCAACGCCGTGCGCTGCGTCCCGCCGGAGAACAAGCCGGATCCCAAGGAGATCGCCGCCTGTAACGCCTTTCTCGCCGAGGAGATCCGCTCCATGCCGAGACTGAAGGCGATCATTGCGCTCGGCGCCATCGCCCACGGCGCGGTGCTGACCGCTCTGGGCGAGCGCAAGTCCGCCTTTCCCTTCAGGCACGGCGCGGTCCACCCGCTCAAGATCGGCGTGCTGCTCGCCGACAGCTATCATTGCTCGCGCTACAACACGAATACCGGTGTGCTCACGACGGAGATGTTCGAGGCCGTGTTTCAGGAGATCCGACGGCGCCTAGGGGCGGGGTGGTGAAACTCCCCAACGCCAGTCACGTCGGGCCGTCGTGATCGGAAGCAATCCGTACGACTCCTCGAACCACGTCCCGGAACGCCTCATCAAAATTCACGCCGCTGATGCTCCAAGAGTAATCCTTGTCGTGCCAGCGCAGGCGCCACGAGCCCAGCCAGCCCGGCAGATCGTCCTTGAACTCGAGGGTGCCGGCGACGATCGCGCGATCGTCGGTCGACGCGGCTTTGGGCGACGGGAACGGGCCTATGATGACACCCCACTCCGCGAGCTCGGCCTCGCTCGGCACCCGCACGGTCATGTTGAATTCTCTGGCAACCGTGGCGAAGGACCCGGCCTGGTCGGCGCCGGCGGGGTTCTCGGTGCTCAGCAGATAGGACTTGGTGACTCGCTGCACGGCGATCGCCGGCACGATCACCGGGCGCTGCCCGAGCCAGGGATGCTCGCCGAGGTCCGCCAGCGCCGCGTCGATTTTCGCGGGATCGAACACGACGGTGAGGTTGTAGGACCGGTCGTAGGTGCCCTGATCGTCGTGCACCTTGATGCCGGCCATCGGGTCGACGTAATCGAACTTGGTGACGAGCTGATCGGCATGCGCCGCGAGTTCCGCCACGCGCGGATCTTTGTTGAGCCGCGGCTCGCCCGACACTTTCACCAGCACCTCGCGGAGCGACTGCGCGAAGCCTTTCGGGCGTTGCCGCATGTCGTAGCCCGTGACGATCACGGTCGCCTTGTAGAGGTCGCTGGTGGCGTCGGCTCGGACCGGCACTGGGGACAGCATCGGCCCCGCCGAGAGCGCGACCAGCAGCGCCACCGCTAGCGGCCGGTATCGGTTCTGCCAAGCCATTTCTACCTCACCGTCTAATATATTATTGGCGGTAAGATACTCGGGTCGATGGCGGGCTGCAACGGTGGAGAAAAACGCGCGTACAGCCGTCAAAGCTAGCCTCGGGCGCGCATGATCCTGGCCTTGTCGCGCTTCCAGTCGCGCTCCTTCTCGGCGGCGCGCTTGTCGGATTTGCGCTTGCCCTTGGCAAGCCCGATCGCGACCTTGGCGATGCCTCGGTCGTTGAAATAAAGACCGAGCGGCACCAGGGTCATGCCCTCGCGGGTGACCGCGCCGGCAAGCCGATTCAGCTCCTTCTTGTGGAGGAGCAGCTTGCGCGCGCGGCGCGGCTCGTGATTGATCCGGGCCGCCGCATAGATCGGAATATTGGCGTTCATCAGGAAGAGCTCGCCGCCGCGCTCGGCGGCGTAAGCTTCGTTGATGCTGGCACCGCCCTTGCGGAGCGATTTCACCTCGCTGCCCGCGAGCATGAGCCCGGCCTCGAGCGTGTCCTCGATGAGGTAATCGTGCCGGGCCTTGCGGTTCTGCGCGATGTAGTGGTCGGTCGGGCGTGCCATGCCCTCAGTTCAGCACGCCCGCATGGCGCATGGCGCTGCGCACTTTTTCCTGGGTCTCCGGCATCGGGACCACCAGCGGCAGGCGGACCTCCGCGGTCGACTTGCCGAGCAGCGAAGCCGCGAATTTGACCGGCGCCGGGCTGGTCTCGGCGAAGAGCGCGTCATTGAGCGGCAGGAGCCGCTGGTTTATCTGCATGGCGCGTCCAACCTCGCCCTTCTGGAAGGCCGTGTGCATCTCGGCGCAGGCGCGCGGCGCCACGTTCGCCGTGACGGAGATGCAGCCGTCGCCGCCTTGCACCAGGAACGCGAGCGCGGTGTGGTCCTCGCCCGAGAGCATGCAGAACTTGGGGCCGATCGCCTCGCGCGTGCGCAGCGGCCGCGCCAGGTCGTTGGTGGCGTCCTTCACGCCCACGACGTTCGGCAGCTTCGCGAGCCGCCCCATGGTGGCGACACTCATGTCGACCGCGGTCCGTCCGGGGATGTTGTATATGATGATCGGCAGGTCGACTGCGTCGTGGATCGCCTTGAAGTGCTGGTAGAGCCCTTCCTGGGTCGGCTTGTTGTAATAGGGATTGACGATCAGCGCCGCGGTGGCGCCGGCCGACTTGGCGTGGCGGGTGAAATCGATCGCCTCCTCGGTGGAATTGGACCCGGTGCCGGCGATCACGGGTACGCGGCCCTTCGCCACCTCGATGCAGGCCTCGACCACCCGCTTGTGCTCGGCATGGCTCAAGGTCGGCGACTCCCCCGTCGTGCCGCAGGGCACCACTGCATGGGTCCCCTCCTTGATCTGCCAGTCGACAAATCCCTGGAAGCTCCGCTCGTCCACGGCGCCGTTCCGGAACGGCGTGATCAGCGCGACGATCGAGCCTTTGAACATGGGCGGCCTCCCCGTTGTCGGTGATTCTTGTGAGTTACTGACCATATCCCCCCGGGGCGATGGCGGCAATCTCCGTGCCCGCGACGCGGCTCGTGCCGCTTGTTTTTCCCCGGCCGGAGCCGCTAAGATGCATGCCTGCCTCAACATTCCGCCGCGGGCGTTCACAGGGATTTTAGGGATCGGGTCGTGAGGTCGCTCGCGCGGGTCGTCCTGTTGTTGCTGGCTCTGTGGCTCCTCCCGCTCCGGCCTGCGGAGGCGGCCGTCCTCTCCGATGCCGATCGCCAAGCCTATCGTCTCGCGTTCGCCGCCATCCGGACGGGCGACTGGGCCGGCGCCTCCGTACAGGCGGCGCAGGCCCAGGACCTGCTCCTCGGCAAGGCGATCCGGTTCTTGGACATGAGCCGCCAAGGCTCGAGCTGGGGCTTCGGCGACATCTCGGAATTCATCTCAAGCAATCCCGACTGGCCCAGCGAGCGGTTGCTCCGCGAGCGCGCGGAGGAAGCGATCACCACTGTCGGCGACCAGGAGGTTGGCCGCTGGTTCGCTCGCTATCCGCCGGTCACCGCCGTCGGCCGGCTGCGCGAGGCAGACTATCTGTTGGCTCACGGCCAGACCGACCGCGCGGTCGCGGAGATCCGCGAGGTCTGGGTCTCCGCTGATTTCAGTGCCTTCGACGAGAGGCCAATCCTGCAGCGCTACGGCCATTACCTTCGTCCGGTCGACGACGTGGCGCGCCTCGATCGTCTCGTGTGGGACGGCAAGGAGGAAGCGGCCCGCCGCATGCTGCCGCGGGTCGACGCCGGTCATCGTGCTGAGGCGCTGGCGCGGTTTGCGCTCGCGAGCGAGTCTAAGAGCGCAGAGAAGCTGGTCTCGAAGGTGCCGGCAAACCTGCAGAAGGATCAGGGCTTCCTGTTCGAGCGCATGCGTTGGCGCCGGCGCAAGGAGATGTACGACGCCGCCATCGACATCCTCGAGCACGCGCCCAAGGACTTGACGAGGCCGCAGCTCTGGTGGGCCGAGCGCGAGACGCTGGCCCGCCATGCGCTGCAGGACGGAAAGATCTCCGTTGCTTACCGTCTGGCGGCCCAGCATGGCATGACGACCGGGCCCAACTTCGCGGAGGCCGAGTTCCTGGCTGGCTGGATCAATCTGCGGTACCTGCGCGAAGCGAAGCCTGCCTACGATCATTTCGTACGGCTCTACAACGACGTGAGCCGGCCCATCAGCCGGGCCCGCGGCGCATACTGGGCCGGGCGCGCCGCGCAGGAGATGGGCAGCCGAGAGCTCGCGGCCGGCTGGTTCGCCAAGGCCGCACAGTACCTCACGACCTATTACGGCCAACTCGCCGCCGCGCAGATCGGCACCGACGGCAAAGCGGCTGTGCTGGAGGACCCGCGGGCCACGCCGCAGGAGACCACGGCTTTCGGCCAGAGGGAGCTCGTGCGGATCGTCCGCGCCCTCGCCGACGCGGAAGCCGCCGATTTCGCCAGGCCTTTCTTGCTGAAGCTCATCGACATCGCGAGGACGCCGGGCGAGCACGCTCTAGTGGCGGCGCTTGCTCTGGAGGTGGGCCGGCCCGATGTCGCGGTCACGGTGGCGCGGCTTGCGAGCTACGCCGGTGTCACCCTGCTGGCGCTTGGCTATCCGCTGGCAGAGCTCCCGGCGGGCGGCAGCGTCGAGGCACCGCTGGTGCTCGCGATGGCGCGCCAGGAAAGCGGCATGGACCAGAACGCCGTGAGCCCCGCCGGCGCCCGCGGGATGCTGCAGCTGATGCCGGCCACCGCGAAACGGATGGCGAGTGACCTGCAGATCCCGTTCTCGCAGCAGCGCCTCCTCACGGACCCGCAATACAATCTGACCCTCGGCCGCGCCTACCTCGAAGACATGCTCGGACGCTTCGGCGGCTCCTACGTCCTCGCGGTCGCCGCCTACAACGCCGGCCCCGCGCGCGTGAGCGAATGGGAACACGAAATGGGCGATCCGCGAGCCAAGGACGTCGACGTCATCGACTGGGTCGAGGGCATCCCATTCCGCGAGACGCGCAGCTACGTCCAGCGCGTGCTAGAGAACCTGCAGGTTTATCGACTCCGAATGGGGGACCGTAACCTCGCCTTCTCGCTCGCCCTCGATCTCAAGCGCTGAGTGGGCTCGGACCGACGATGATACGAGGGATGCGCCCGTCATTTCTTCTCCACCCCGAGGGGCGGAGAGGGATTACGTAAAGAGGGAGCTTCTGCCCATGCTTTCAGCCACGACGGCCTGCGTGTTCGACGCCTACGGCACCCTGTTCGACTTCCTCTCGGCGTCGAAGCGCTGCCGGGACGCGCTCGGCGAAAAGGCGGACGCGTTGGGCCAGCTCTGGCGCACCCGCCAGCTCGAGTACAGCTGGCTTCGGAGCCTGATGGGCGTGCACGCGGATTTCTGGCAGGTGACGGGCGAGGCGCTCGACTTCACCATGGCGAGCCTCGGCCTCAAGGATGCGGCGTTGCGCGACCGGCTGATGGACCTCTTCCTCCACATCGAGGCGTTCCCCGACGCGCGCCGCGTGCTCGAGGCGCTGAAGCGCGCGGGACGCTCCGCGCTCATCCTCTCCAACGGCTCGCCCGCCATGCTGACCGCGGCGATGAAGAGCGCGGGGGTCGATGTGTTGCTCCAGGGCGCGCTCTCCGTCGAATCCGCCCGCATCTACAAGCCGCACCGCAGCGTCTACGAGCTGGTGACGCGGCATCTCGGTCTACCGGCGGCGCGGATCTGCTTCGTATCGTCCAACGGATGGGACGCGGCCGGCGCCGCGCATTTCGGTTTCCAGGCGGTGTGGGCCAACCGCGCGGGGGCGCCGCGCGAGAACCTGCCGGGCACGCTCGCCGCCGAGATCCGCGACCTCGACGCGCTGCCGCCGCTGCTGGGTCTCTAGTCCCGGCCCATGCCGGCCTATCGCGAGGCCACCGTCAGCGCCCAAGACGGCCTTGCACTCCACTACCGAGACTACGGCGACCCGCTCGCCTCCAAGACGCCGGTGCTGTGCCTCGCCGGCCTCACGCGCAACAGCGCGGATTTCGCCGACGTGGCGCCGCGCCTAACCGGCGAGCGCCGGGTGCTCTGCCCGGATTACCGCGGCCGCGGCCGCTCCGCCTACGACCCCGATTGGCGCCATTACGACCCCTTCGTCTACATCAGTGACATCCTGCATCTGCTTGACGCGACCGGCGTCGACCGTGCCGTGATTGTGGGCACGTCGATGGGCGGGCTCCTTGCGATGGGACTGGCGGTGCTCCGGCCTACTGCGGTCGCGGGCGTCGTGCTCAACGACATCGGACCGAACGTCGCCAGCCCCGGTCTCACCCGCATCCTCAAATACGTTGGTGTCGACTATCCGCAGCGCGATTGGAACAACGCGGTCGGCTTCCTCAAGGAGTTGATGCCCAACCTCGCGCCCAAGGCCGACGACGTCTGGTGGCAGAAGCACGCCGAGGCGACCTATCGCAAGGGCTCGGACGGGCGGCTGCATTTCGACTGGGATCTCAATATCGCGAAGCTGCTCGACCATCAGCGCAAGGTAACGCCGGACCTCTGGACGATGTTTCGGGGGCTCGGCAGAATCCCGACGCTGGCGTTCCGCGGCGCGCTCTCGGACGTGCTCACGGAGGACGTGTTTCGCCGCATGGCGCTTGAAAAGCCGGATTTGGTCTGCGTAACTGTGCCGGACACCGGCCACACGCCCTCGCTCACCGAACCGCAAGCGACCAGCGCCCTCGATGCCTTCCTCCAGCGCCTCTAACGCGCTTCCCACCATCGACGAGATCCGCGCCGCCGCCGAGCGGCTCAAGGGCAAGGCCGTGCTGACGCCGCTCCTGGAATCACCGGCCCTCAACAAGCGTCTGGGCGGCCGGCTCCTGGTCAAGGCCGAGACGCTGCAGCGCACCGGCTCGTTCAAGTTCCGCGGTGCCTACAATGCGCTGGTGCAGTTCGACGCGGATCAGCGCCGCGGCGGCGTCGTGACCTATTCCTCCGGCAATCACGCGCAGGGCGTCGCCGCGGCGGCGGGGTTGCTCGGCATTCCCGCCACCATCGTGATGCCGGCCGATGCGCCCGCGATCAAGATCGCCAACACCAAATCCTATGGCGCCGAAGTCGTGCTCTACGACCGCTACAAGGAGATTCGCGAGGAGGTCGGCGGCAGGATCGCGCGCGAGCGCGGCGCCACCATCGTGGCGCCCTACGACGATGCGCGGGTGATCGCGGGCCAGGGCACCGCCGGCCTCGAGATCGCGGCGCAAGCGAAGGCGCTGGGCGCCCAGCTCGATGCGGTCATCGTCTGCTGCGGCGGCGGGGGCCTCACCGCCGGCTGCGCCACCGCGATCGCGTCCGAGAGTCCGGACACGGAGATCTTTATCGCCGAGCCCGAGGGCTTCGACGACACCAGGCGCTCGCTGATCGCGGGCGAGCGGGTCAGAAACGATCCGAGCGCGCGCTCGATCTGCGACGCGCTGCTGGCGCCGACACCGGGGGTGCTCACCTTCGCGATCAATCGTCGGCTGGTGACCGCCGGCTACGCCGTCAGCGATGCCGAGGTTCGGCGTGCGATGGTGATAGCGTTTTCCGACTTGAAGCTGGTGGTCGAGCCCGGCGGCGCGGCGGCGCTGACCGCCGTGCTCTCGGGCAAAGTCTCGATCAATGGTAGGACCATCGCAGTCACCGCATCAGGCGGCAACGTCGACCGCGAGACCTTCGCCGCCGCGCTCGCGCAGACCTGACCAGCCGCTCAGGAGACGGTCGTGACCGATCCCTCAGTCGCCTTCTCCGACGGCAACATGCTCGCCGCCTTGCCGTCACCGATGGCGGCGACGGCCGCCCGGCCGGTGGGCAAGGCGAGCGGAAGTGGCGCGCCGCGCTGGTCGATTGCATCGACCCGGCGGCTGTAGCCCTCGAATACCGCGCCCGATTCGATCATCAGGGACACATGGGTGATGTCGGCTACGACCTTCGACGTGCTGGCCAGCGTCACGGCCGAGGCCTTGAGCTGGCCCGTGAGCGTGCCCGCCACCATCGCCGTGTCCGCCTCGACCGCTCCGGTGACGGAGCCGCCTTCGGCGATCGTGATCTTCTTCGCGACGATGTCGCCGTGCACGGTGCCGGCAACCACGAGCTCCCCACCGCCGACGACGTCGCCGGTGATCTTGAGGTCGACGCTGAGGATGGACGGCGCAGCGTCGCGACCGCCGAATCCTGACGACGACCTCTCAGCCTTAGTTCCGCTTGACTTGAACAACGCTCTTCCCCACTTCCAAGAATTTCTCGGGATCGAGCGGCTCGCCGTCCACCACCACCTCGTAATGCAGGTGCGGCCCCGTGCTCCGGCCCGTACTGCCGAGCTCGCCGACTTCCTGATGCGCGCCGATCTTCTGCCCGCGCGCGACGGTGATGCGGTGCAGGTGAGCGTAATGCGTGACGATGCCGTTGCCGTGGTCGATCTCCACGAACTTGCCATAGGTATCGCGCGGGCCCGCGAAAGTCACGACGCCGGGCGCGGTGCTGTAGACCGGCGAACGGAATGCCGCGACCAGATCGACGCCGGGATGGAAGCCCTGGTGATGATTGATGGGATCGACGCGCGCGCCGAACGGGCTCTCGACTTGGTACTGGCCGAGCGGTGCAGCCAGCGGCAAGGTCTTCAGGAGCTTGCCCAGTGTCTCGTCGCGGGCGGCCCGGTCCTGGGACGAGATCTGGCCCGCGGCTCCCAAGGCGATATAGGGACCGCCTTCGCTCTTCGCGGGGCCGCCCAGGCGCCCGATGAAATTCTCCACATTGAGGCCGGTCGCCGCGACCATGCTCTCGAGATTGCCGACCACGCCGTCGATCTTGGCCCGGGCCTGCGCGGGCAGCGAGGCGACGGTCTCCGGCGTCTTGATATCGGACTTGGGCGTATCGGCCCTGGAGAGGCGCGCCTCGATGCTTTGCAGCTTCTGCTTGAGCGCGTCGCGCTCGGCGGCCAGGCGCTCGCGCTCGGCCATGATCCGCTCGCGCTCGGCGCTGATTTGCTGCAGCTTCGCCTGCGTGCTGGTGAAGGCCGCCTTGAATTCGGCCGCCCGCTCGTTGGACGTCTGCACGTCCTTCTCGAGCTGCTGGATGCGCGCGTTGAGCGCTCGGCGCTGCGCTTCCGTCTGGCTGAGCTCCGTCTTGTTTTGCGCCAGGCTTTGCGCGAGCTGCGCCGCGTAGTCGGCTTTGGAGTTGGCATCGTCCTGGGCCGCGAGAAGCTGCGACAACAAGTCGTCGCGCTCCGCGATCAGCTGGGCGCGCGCGTCCACGATGCCTTTCAGCGCTTGCTCGGTGTCGGTGAGCGAGCCCTGGAGTGTGCCGTACTCCGAGCCGATGACGTCGAGGCGGTACTGGGTGCCGTCGATCTCCGCCGTCGCGGTCGCAAGCTGCGACCGCAGATCGCCGAGTTGGCGGCGCAATTCCCGATTCGAGAGTTCAGCGCGCGCGACCTGCGCCTGTCTGGCCGAGATCACATGACCGAAGTGCACGTAGCGGGCCACGAGAAAGCCGACTGCCGTGATAATCAGGAGTACGCTCGTAGCCGCCGCGATCTGCGAACGGCGTGTCAGCGTGATGTAAGAAATCCGGCCCTCGGTTCGGACCAGGATCTGTCGCTCGGGGAATAGTCTCGCCCCCCATTTCACGAGCCTAGCGACCATGCCCTCCCACCCAAATACAACCCACCATGCTGTTCGGTATCAGCAATCCGTCGTCCACCGAAACCCCACGACAGCCCCTAGGGCAGTCCTACACAACCGGTGCGGCGCAATCCCTCGCGGGATTCGCTCCTCGCACGTCCGATCACTGATCGGAGCGCTCGGCCGAACACCAGCAGATCGTCTCGAATCTCCCCGCTACCGATGACCGGAGACGACGGTACCGTCTACCGCGGACGGAGGCAAGCTGGAATTCCCCGGTCATGTATCATCGACAATGCTCCCAAATGATCGCGTGAAATGTTCCAGTATTCGTCGCATCGCTGAGCAATCGGCGGATGCAGTGGCGAGAGGAATTCCTACGCTCCCTTTCGGCTGAATGCTCGGGCATAGTGGCGACTCTAGGACGAGGCGATCACCGCCCGACGGCGAGCATTGGGTTAAACAGCCCGACTCGGGCGACCGGCATTCAATTTCCAAAACTCTCGAGAACAAGTGTTTGGCGTCTGGGAACCGTTTCGTGGTACCGATACCCGCCCAAGAACGGAGCGGCAAAAGCCGCCTATAAAACGGGGGTATAGGGATGAAACGCGCGGCTCTGCCAATGGCGGCAGCAGAAGGTATTGAGGGTGCTCGGACGCTGGGCGAGGTCGCCTATCGCCGCCTGCGCTCCGACCTGGTGATGGCGCGGCTGCAGCCGGGTCAGCCGCTCCGCTTCGATGCGCTCAAGGAGCAATACGGGTTGGGCGTGAGCCCGCTGCGCGAGGCGCTGTCGCGTCTCGTCGAGGACAAGCTGGTTACCGCCGTGGGCCAGCGCGGCTTCCGCGCCGCCGTGATCTCGCTCGACGAGATGTGGGAGGTGACCGCGCTTCGCCAGAAGCTCGAGGCCGATGCGCTCGCCGCCTCGATCACGAACGGCGATGAGCGCTGGGAATCCTCCGTGATCGCGTCGTTCCACCGGCTTTCGAAAGCACCAGTCCCGCGCGCGACCGACGCCTCTTCGGAGGATTGGGAGCGGCGGCACCGCGCGTTCCACGACGCGCTCATCGGCGCCTGCAAGTCGCCCTGGCTGATCAAGTTCGTGGGCATGTTGACGGACCAGATGGAGCGGTATCGTCACTACCGCATGATCCGCACGCCGCCCAAGGTCTGGGTGCGGGATCTCGAGCGCGAGCACCGCGAGCTCATGGACGCGGCCCTCTCGCGCAATGTCCCGCGCGCCACGGAGCTGCTGGTCTCGCACCTCGCCCGCACGGCGGAGTTCATCTCGGCGCTCGCCTCGGTCGCGGCGGAATAGCCGCCGGCGCCGCCTCAGCTTTTTCGAGCTATGGGATGGCGGGGCGGCCGAAGAGGTAGCCTTGGCCGTAATCGATGCCGAGCTCCAGATAACGTTCGGCCTCGGACTCGGTTTCGATCATCTCGGCGATCGCGAGGATGTTGTTCTCCTTGCAGAAGCCGGAGACGTAGCGCAGGAACGACCGGTCGCGCTCGTTGTTGAGCGCATCGCGCCCGAAGGCGCCGTCGATCTTGACGAAATCGACGGGAATGCTGCGCAGATAGTGGAAGGAGTTGGCGCCGGAGCCGAGATCGTCCAGGCAAAAGCGGAAGCCGCGCTGCCGCATGTCCTGCACCACCTTGTTGACGGCTTCGACCTCGCCAAGGATGACGGTCTCCGTGAGCTCGAACATGAGCCGCGACGGATCGGCATGCCGCGCCTCGAGCAGCGCCGAGAGCCGGTCGGCGAAACCGCGGCTCTCGAGCGACCGGCCGGAGAGGTTCACCGCGACGGCCGGCACGTCCGGCACCCGCGCCGCCAAGTGGTCGATCGCCCGCGCGCAGATCGCGAGATCGAAGTCGCCGATCATGCCCGCAGCCTCGGAGGCGGCGACTGCCGCGAGCGGCGTCGTGCCATCGGCCAAACGCACCAGCACCTCGGCATGCCTGAGGGTCCGATCCCTGAGATCCACCACGGGCTGATAGGCGAGATTGAAGGCGC
>Ga0126378_10000652_pt1 | contig 25365 bp, 22 predicted proteins | sample PanSoiMetPlot_23_FD_92587 | JGI IMG/M metagenome (GOLD analysis project Ga0126378, IMG submission 92587) | Tropical forest soil microbial communities from Panama - MetaG Plot_23 | ecosystem: Environmental > Terrestrial > Soil > Tropical forest > Bulk soil | place: Panama | collected 2016-02-17
ACGCTAAGTTGTTGATTCCACGGTTGGGGACGTAGTTCAGTTGGTTAGAACGCTGCCCTGTCACGGCAGAGGCCGCGGGTTCGAGTCCCGTCGTCCCCGCCATATTTTCAAGCACTTACAGAGAACCCAGAGAAAAACTTGGGTCCGTTTGGGTCCAATAAGCCCGCGAAGCACTCGATCCGCCGCGCTTTCCCTCGAACAAATTCCGAAACGCGCTCTCCAACACCAACTACTGAATCAGAGTTGATTTGCTCACCGACAGCAAGCCACCCGGCAAGATCGCGTCCACCAATTTTCCTTGCGCGAGGCGTTTGCTCTCCGGTGTTGCTTGAAGATACTTGTTCGTCACATGCAGATTGCTGTGACGCAAGTAATCGCGGATCGTGAGTTGATGTTCTCCCATCTCTGCCAGCATTGTCCCGACCGTGTGCCGAAACGTGTGCCAGCCCACGCCGACGATGCCGACTTTCGCAAAAGCCGGTTGAATCTTCTTCTTGAGTACGGCGGCAAGGTCCAGCGGCCTTTTCCCTTTGTGGCGACGAGACGGGAAAACGAAATCCCCGAGTCCGTTGTATTCGCTCCGCGACCTCCATTCCAGCAACGCATCTTTCAGCGCCGGGTGCATCGGCAACACTTTGGCCGACGCTTCCGTTTTTGTCGCTTTCAGATGCCCGCCTCTGCGCCAATAGTAGGAATGTTGAACGCTGAAGCTCATGCTGTCGAAGTTGCAGTCCGACCAGCGCAGGGCACCGAGTTCGCCTCGACGTGTGCCCAACGCTCCATCCAGAAACACAAGCAACTGGTCCCGGAATTCCAGCTTCGTGAGACCAAGTTTCACTTGTTCCGGTGACAAGAACAGGGGCGCTTCTCGACGTTTTGCACTGACGCGAACGCCAGTGCTTGGACCTCTCTTTCCTCCGCTTCCAACTGGAATCCCCGAGGAGATGGGATTGTGACCACAAATCTCCCAGCGGACGGCGTGTGAAAACAAGGCTGACATCACGCACTTGACCTTGGCCTTGGTCCCATCCGCCACTCCCGCTGCTCGTAGCCAGCGTTCCACCTCGACGGTTTTTATCTCTTCCAACAGCACATTGCCCCACCGCGGGAGAATCCAGTTCTTGGCATAGACGCTGTATGCGTCTTGCGTGGACATCTCCTTTAGCGGCAACTCTTCGCGGCAATAGTGTTCCCACAAAATGTTTACCGTTGTCTGACGAAGATTTCTGCGGCTGGAAGGATTGTTGATGGTTAGGCGAAGAGCATCCGCTGCCGCTTGCGCCGCCGACTCGGTTGGGTACTGTTCCAAATTCCCGATCTGCAGCTTGCGGCGTACTGGCTTCCCATTGATGTCTTTTTCCCACCAGCGGTACACCCATACGGCGGAACCTCTCTTCCGCTCTTCCGGAACGAGACTTCCCTGCTGATAGCGTATCCGTCTAAACAAAGTTCCTCCCTTGTTTAAACGGCACTGACAGCCCGCCACAGAATAGATCTATTTTGTCGTGCGGTCCAGTCACTTTCGACAAAACCAAATTCACCTAGCTTTCGATTTTCTTGAGCCAGCGATTCAGGGTCGAAGCGCGAAAGCGCCACAGTCGGCCAAATCGAATTCCTGGAATGATTCCGCTTCGCGCCTTCGCGCGCAGAGTCTTCGGATGAATTCTCAGAAGTTTCGCCGCCTCGATTACGTCCAACAGCGGCTCGAAATCGCTTTCGGACTCCATCGGCCAACGCTCCGCTCTTTGTTCGGGTTTTGCGGGGGACTGCGGATCAACATGGACTGGCATTGCGGGGTACCTCAATGTTTGCCCCCGATTCTGCTCACGCGAAGAAGGCGCTTGCACTTCGAGGGACATTCAGCTATATTACAGTATACCTACGTGTAGAGCATTTGTAAACATCTATGTCGCTACTAGGCAAGAAGAAACGAAATGAAGTCATCTCCCTGCGGCTGACCGAAGAACGCCTTGAGGTCTTGGAACGGTATCGCAAGGTTCTCGCTCAGCAACTAGGCCGCGGGGTCTCCATCTCCGAGGCAGCGTTTCTCGTTTTCGAGGGACGAGCGCCAGAGGTTGACCGAGATGCGTCACGCTACGAGATGCTGAGGGATCCCACCGAGTCACTTTGGCAGATTCGGAAGAATTGGGACTCACGACACAGCCTCTCCGCAGCCGAATGGGACATTGTTGCCGAATACGTTCAGATTGGAGCCGAGGAAAAGGCGCAAGAGCCGCCGCTGATGCGACCCGCCGTTCCCTCGCGTGAATCACAACTGGCGCTCCTCGATGCGTTTGAAGCCGTCTACATGAACCGCAAAGACCATGCATCCCAGCATTCTTGGTATTACTTCAGCAACCTTGGCGGCGACTCTACGGAAGTGAGGTTGTCTCGGGAAGACCCGGATAAGCGGCACAAAGCCGTTGTCAAACAAATCGAGTTGTGTCGAAAACTGTTGCAACCGCAAAAGGGTTGGAAGAAGCCCGGTGCGATTAGCGCGTGCTTTCTGGCCGCGATTCGAGATGAGGATGTAGAAGCCACGCGGTTGGATGAGATTCTTGCCCCTTATTGGCCTACCCTCTGGGGCCTCGCGGCGCGCGGCCACTGGATTCGCCATGACGGAAAGCCCGTGCGCTCGCTACGTCGTGGTGCAAGCGAAGATGAGTTTCGGCGTGGGATCCCCCTTCCCGACCCGATTCAGCGTGGCGATTTGAAGATTTCGTTCCTCCCAGCGGACACGGAGTTTGCAATGCAAATCGACTTTCGGGGGCCACGGCCTTTGACCTACGTGATCAGTGACTACCCCGAGATGGTCGAGTTCAGCGCCATGCTGGAATCATTCCAGCCAGAAGTTGCTTGGCACGGTAGGTACTTCTTCACCTTTACGTCGAAAGCCGAGGCTCCATACACCCTTTGCCTAAACCGTTCGCGGCTGCATATCAGCTTCTCCGAATCCGAGTGGCGTTCGTTGTGCGAAATGGTGCATGAAGCATGGCATCGGCCTGAGCTTCAGCCTTGGTTGAAGGAGCTGCGGCTTGAGTATGGGGAGCATGGCTAAATTAGCTGGAGAGCCACCGGCGATGTCGCTTCCGACCAGCGGCGGCACGGCGACAGCGCGGTGCCTGCGGCACCGGGAGTGGAATGACACGTCACCCCGTAACGGGTGCCCTATAGCAACCACGGTTGCTATAGGGGAACTTGCTGAAAATCCAGTGGCTTGCGACTAGCTACTTCACACAGAGCGCCGCGCAGCAACATTTGGTTCCCGTAGGGGAACTTGTTGATTTTTATGGGGTGAATTCCATGCCCTCTCTTCGCAGCAAATCCATCAGCACGAAAGTCACGGACGAAGAATACGCACAGTTTGAAGCACTCGCCGGTGAGCAGACCATCAGCGAGTGGGTGCGTGATGTCCTGTTGAGAGCAACCAAGCCGAGTGCCAGTGAGCAAACTGTGCTGGCCGAAGTCTTAGCGCTGCGAACGATCCTGCTAAACCTTCACTTCGCGGTGTCCCGAGGGCAAACGCTGACCGCCGAAGAGATGCAACAACTCATCGAGCGGGCGGACGAGAACAAGTTGACCAAGGCGCGAGAGCGTCTTGGCGAAGCAGCAACAGGGGGTGTGCCATGAAACAGAAGTGGGGCCGACCGGACGATGCGGGGGGCTTTCCGAGCGACCGGGCAGTGTGGACTATCGGAGCATTCTGCGTTGCTCTCTTGAGTGTGTTTGCCATCGCTGGCTACCGCTACATGCGCGCGTGGACTCCGCTCCAACGGCACTATCTCACGGCTTATGTAGGCACGCCGGTAGCGGGAGCCATCCGGAAAGACGGTTGGTACACGCTGCTAATGGTCGTGACAAGGAAGGGTACGCGAATTGTGCTCGACAGCGAGGTGGAGCCTTTCGTTACGGACAAGGGCGAGAACACGTTCGCACTGACCGAAGATGCCATGAAGGTAGGTGACTTGAAGCTCGAATGGCAGCGCGGACGATATGACAATGCGAAGCTGCATGAGTTCCTGGGCCACTGGATATATCGAGATCAGACGCTCACTGATTTAGCGAAACCCGCGCTGTGGAGCGGCTTAGGCGTGTTGCTCGTAGGTCTCCTAGTGGCATTCCCGAAAGACGCGGCGCGTAGGAGAGTGCGCAAACACGGACGCCGGCTGAAAGGACCGGAGCTTGTGACGACCCGAGTGTTCAACCGTCGCCACCGCTCCGATGGCATCGGATTCTTGCAGCAGCAGAGCTTCACGCAAAAATTACTCGGCACAAAAACTTGGCTACGCTTACCACGCGAGATCGAATCGAGTCACATCCTAATTGTGGGTGACACCGGCAAAGGCAAGAGTGCAATGATCCGGCAAATCTTGTTGCAAGTGGAGGAGCGTGGGGAGACGGCCATCGTGTACGATCCCGCCAGCCCCGCCGACTATACGCCCTGTTTCTTTGCGCCCTCGCGCGGCGATTTGATTCTTAATCCGCTGGACGAACGGATGCCCTATTGGACTCCGGGCGACGAACTACGCAATGGTGCCGATGCTCTGACCCTTGCAGCGAGCTTGTTCCCCGACCGACATAATGAGAATCCGTTCTTTGTGGAAGCGCCCCGCAAAATCTTTGCACACCTACTCAGCTTCCATCCGGCACCGCAAGAATTGGTTTGGTGGATGTCGCACCCGGAAGAGATCGACCGGCGAGTGAAAGGGACGGAATATGCGGCGATGATCGACCGCGAATCGCCGCCACAGCGCAATGGCGTGCTTGGTTCGTTGAGCATGGTAGCTGACGCAATGAAGTTACTGCCGAGCGAAACGGAGACAAAGCAGCGTTGGAGCACGCTCGATTGGTCAAAGGAACGCCGTGGCTGGCTCTTTCTCACTAGCACGCCCGATGCACGCAAGCGTCTCGCGCCCCTCATCAGCTTGTGGCTGGACATACTGGTGTTGCGTCTCATGAATCAGGGCCAGACGAGTCCGCGCCCCGTGTGGTTCATTCTGGACGAGCTGGCGACGTTGCAGCGGTTGCCGCAGTTGCACACGGCGATAACGGAGAATCGCAAATCGAACAATCCTGTTGTGCTTGGCTTCCAGGGACGGAGCCAGTTGGAAGTGCGTTATGGGCATGAAGCCGAAGCGATGATGTCACAGCCCTCGACAAAAATCTTCTTGTGCACCAGCGAGCCTAACGCAGCGAAATGGATCAGCGACACGATAGGAGAACAGGAGATCGAGCGGGTACGAGAGAGCCGGACAAACGGACAGTTCACGCAATCGCGCAAATCGACCAGCTACAACCTGGAACGTGAAGTCAGGCCGTTGGTGATGGCGAGTGAGATCAGTGGCCTTGAAAAGCTGCACGGTTATCTCAAGTGCGGAAATCTCGTGGTGCGGCTAAGCCTCCCATATATAGGACTTGAAAGCCGGGAGCCGCAGTACATCGAGCGTCCTGCACGACCAACCAAGGAACTGCCGCAGGCCGCGGCGGCCACCGCAGGAGCGAGCGGGCCCTCGGGAAATGGATCATCTGGACAGAAACTTGTACCGAATGAACAGCAACAGCGTGCCGAACAGAGAATCCAGCGAGAACCAGTGCTCAGGCAAAGAGACTTTTTCGAGTAGGCCAAAACATGCTCACAATCTCGAAGCCATTAAGCTCAGGGCAGGCGCGAGCCTACCACGCGGAAGAGTTTGTTAACGCGCGGGAGAACTATTACACCGAAGGCGACCAAATCGCAGGGGAATGGCACGGCCGCCTCGCGGAGCAATGGGGATTGCGAGGCGAGGTCCGCGAAGAATACTTTCACCGACTCAGCGAAGGACAACATCCGCTCACAGGCCAACAACTCATACGCCGTCAAGCAGCGCGAGAATACGTGAACGAGCACGGCGAGAAGATAAAGACAATGGAGCACCGTGCGGGATGGGATGCAACGTTTTCGGCCCCCAAGAGCGCGTCACTGACTGCACTCGTTGGCGGCGATGAACGAGTGCGGAAAGCACATCAGCAGAGCGTGGCGGCTGCTCTTGATGAATTAGAGCCATATGTCCAGGCCCGCATTGGTGGAAATCTTCCCGCGGAGACGACAGGCAAGTGGGTAGCAGCGAAGTTCGAGCACGATAGCGCGAGGCCAGTGGACGGCTATGCGGCACCGCAGTTGCACACGCATGTCGTCTTTTTCAATCTCACTGAGACAGAAGACGGCGAAGCCTATCCACTACAGCCCCGAGAACTGTATAAGACGCAGCAGTATGCGACAGCGGTGTATCGCTCAGAACTAGCTCATCGGTTGAAGGAACTAGGCTACGACATCGAGCGCGGCGAGAGCGGCCAGCCGGAAATCAGAGGCTACAGCAATGACTATCTGGAAGCGTCGAGTCCACGACGGAAGCAGATCCAAGAGCATTTGGCGAAGAAAAACTTGAGAGGAGCAGGGGCGGCGCAAATCGCGGCGCATCAGACGCGCGAAGGCAAGCTCGAACTGTCGCATGAGGAGATGCAGCAGCGCCACAGGGAAATGGCTGCGTGGTTTGGCGACCAGCCCGAGCGCGTCACCCAAAAAGCCAAAGAAACAACGCACCGCATCGAGGAGGATGCACCAGTAGAGAGAGCGCAGTCAGCGGTGACTTTCTCGAAAGAAAGGAATCTAGAGCGCGAAGCAGTATCCGACGAGCGATCCTTATTGCGGGATGCGCTGAAACGTTCGATGGGAGACGCAACGCTTCCGCATATCAAGGCCGAGTTTGAGGAACGCATACGAGGTGGCGAATTCGTCGAAACAAGCAATCGCGCGCCGGGCCGCGCCTTCACCACAAGAGAGATGATCGACTGTGAGTCGGACACCATCCGAACCATGCGTGATGGTCAAGGCAAATACCCGGCTTTGGCGAGTTTCGAGACTCGCAGAGAGATCGACAAGACACACGCGCATCTCAGCAACGGCCAGCGGCGAGCGGTCGAGCAAATCCTTTCAAGCCGTGATCAGGTGACGGCGCTGGAAGGCGTCGCCGGCGCCGGGAAAACTTCTTCTTTAGCCGCGATCTGCGAAGCCGCCGAGCGCGAAGGCTATCAAGTGGAGGGCTTCGCTCCGACATCCCGCGCGGTGCAAAAACTCAGCGAAGCCGGAATCGAATCGAGCACGTTGCAGCGGCATCTCGTACGCCAAGATGACGAGCCAAATGGCGGTAAGCACCTTTACGTTCTCGACGAATCGACTCTCGCTAGCACGAAGCAGATGAATGAGTTTCTGCATCGCCTGAAAGAAAATGATCGCGTGCTTTTGGTAGGTGACACGCGCCAGCATGAAGCCGTCGAAGCAGGCCGACCCTATCAGCAGCTACAGGAATCAGGAATCGAGACAGCACGACTTGACGAAATCGTGCGGCAGAAAGATCCGGCCCTGAAAGAAGTCGTGCAAGAGTTAGCACACGGCAATATACGAGATGCAATGGACAAACTCGACGCCCAGGGTCGTGTGCATGAGATTGTGGACCGTAACGAGCGGCTGGGCGAGATTGCGCGGGAGTATGCAAAGCAGCCGGACGGCACGCTCGTAGTGTCGCCCGACAACGAATCGCGCAGAGAAATCAACCAGGTCGTCCACAGAGAAATGCAGGCGCGAGGGCAGGTAAATACGCACGAACACCAGCAGCGCGTGCTTGTGGCGCGCCAGGAGATCACTGGAGCAGACCGGCAGTGGGCCGTGCAATACAAACAGAGCGAAATGGTGCGTTACACGCGAGGGAGCAAGACACACGGCATTGAAGCGGGAGAATACGCACGTGTGGAGCGCGTCAACGAGAGAGAAAATCTAGTAACGGTCAGACGCGAGAATGGGGAGCAGGTGAGCTACGATCCGCGCCGCTTGCACGGTGTGACGCTCTATCGCGCGACGGAGCGTGCGTTCAGTGAAGGCGACCGCGTGCAGTTTACAGCGCCGAATCGAGAGCAAAACATCGCCAACCGCAAGCTAGGCACTATCGAGAAGATGGATTCCAGCGGCAATGTGGAGGTACATCTCGACTCAGGCCGCAGCGTCGCGTTCAACATCAAAGAGAATCCACATCTCGACTACGGCTATGCCGTGACGAGCTATAGCAGCCAAGGCCAAACCGCCAACCGGGTGCTCATTCAAATTGACACCGAGCAGGCCGGAGAAAAGCTCGTCAATCGCCGTTTGGCGTATGTGGCGGTGTCACGTGGCCGCTACGACGCGCAAATCTACACGAACGACAAAAGAAATCTCACGGAGCAACTTTCGCGCGACGTGTCGCACCGATCCGCGCTAGAGCCGGGTCAAGCGCATCAATCAACAGCGGAGAAAATCGAATCATCCGTGGCGAGCCAGTCGCAAGCCGTGGCCGCACAAGCGCAGAGCATTGGGCATTAGTTCCTCTTGGTAGCTAGCCATGTCACTTAGAGTGTGTTCGACCGACTCGCGGAAGAGCGATCCGTTGTCAAACGAACGTGGTCGCGACCCGCTTCAAGCTGCGTCCGGACGTCTAGGATCCAACGTTCCAGCTGCTCCCGCGAAGACCTTAAATGGCCATAATGCCCGATTTGAGCAGCGACGAATTCTTCGACCTCCACTCTTGCAGCGAGATCGTGAACAAAAGCAGCCAACTTAGGGCCAAGAAGGAAGTTAAGATTCGCCGCGATGATCAGCCCCCTGACCGCGCATAACACGGGAAACGGATTGTCGGTCTGATTAATCTCCACACACTCTCGCCTCAGCGCCTCGAAGAACCCGTGTTCGAACACAGCGAGATAGTCTTCGCCTGGCCCGATGGATATTGCTACGGAATCGATATTCAGGAACGGAGTCTCAACAAAGGCCTCGATGGTGTGGGGCAACCGTAGATGCTGAACTGCCCAGGTGTCTTCCAGCCGCCAGATGTCGAAATCCAACTCACAGGCTTTATGGTACTGCCCTGCCACCTCGCTCCACCGCCGAAGTGTCAGGCCACCAAATCTGTTTCGACCCGCGATGATGTCAGTGAAGGCACTGTTGAGATCGTCCCAAGAACAACCTGCCACAACGACATCGAAGTCTCTTGGCCAGTGCGAGTGCGGACGCGCGACAACGTCTCGAAGAAATCCGCCTACGAGATAGGTCCGCCATCCCTTCCGAACGGTGCGAGTCAGCACCTCGACGGCGGAGTGCCGCACGCCATCTCTTAAGCGTGGCTGTGGACCGGGCGCGAGGAACTTCCTCACTTTCTCCTGAAGTTCGGCAGTAGTGACTTCAGCCATTTGTCAGATCCTGATGCAATTTGCAGGCGAACCCATCTGTCATGCCCGCAATATAGTCCGTGACCAACTGCACCGCGCAATAGACTTTGTCTTCACCCGCCTTGAGTCGCTGCTCAAAGCGCTCTCGGTAATTCTCGGAAATCAGAAGGTAAAGTTTGCCACCATAAGTCTTTGTGTGCGTCCTACGATCCTCAAGATAGCTTTCGGCTCCTTCCCAAAACAGTGTCATCAGATGGTGAATGACGTGCCGACCTCGAACTTCAAGACGAAGAACCTCATCATTGCTAAAAACACGGTCTCGCAATAAATCCTTGCAGGCGGTCACAAAGCTCCCCGTTCTACTGCCTGAGTCATAGATTAGCTCGCCGTGATAGTTCCGACTCATGATTTCATCGTAGCGCTTGTCGAATACCTCGACTACAGCGCGGACCATCGCACTGATCGCGTTGACGCGAAAAGCCTGAGGATAGTCGGAGTGCTCGAGTGCCTTGGGAGCGTTCTCCATTTGCTTGTTGGTCCGTTCAATCGTCTCTTTTAGAACGGACGAGCCACCGCAGCGGCTTTCCAGTTCCTTGACCAAATCCGCGGACCGCAACAAGCCCTTCTTGACGGCATCTTCAAGGTCAACAACGCTGTATACGATGTCGTCAGCCGCTTCGACAAGAAAAGCCACGGGGTGCCTGCAACCTTCTGTGTCAGTCGATTTGGTGACTTTCTCAAGCAGTTTTTCCTCCGACCAGAAATAACCCGGCTTGGTCATTTCATGCAATTTCGAATTCTTGTCGGCTTTGTTCGAGGGAGCCAAATACTTACGCAGTCCTGAAATCGCTGCACACGTGAGATTGAGTCCTTGCGAGTGCGACAGAAGATGGGTGTTCGTGACAATACGCAGCGTCTGCGCATTGCCTTCAAACTTCAGAAAGTCTTGGGCCATCTGACCTTTCGGGCCGCCGAGATCTGCAATAATCTTCTTCCCAGCCTCGGTGCCTTGAAACCAAGAGGCGATAGCAAGCTCACCTGCATGGCCAAAAGGCGGATTGCCAAGGTCATGAAGGAGGCCGCACGTCTCGGCAATCTTCGGGATCGCGTCTAACTGTTCGGGAGCAAGCTTTTCCTTCTTCTTGATAACATCGCGAACGGCTTGGCTCGTGAGGCCCTCCGCTACGGTCGAAACTTCTACCGAGTGCATAAGGCGCGTCCGAATCAGATCGTTTGGGTCGAGAGGGAATACCTGTGTCTTCCGAATCAACCGGCGAATGGGGGATGAATACACCGTGCGGTCGCGATCGCGTTCATATTCACTCCGTGACTCGCCTGCTACCTTGATCGACGCCACTCCCTCAATCAATTGGCGCAGCCGCCGGTCGGCGAGAAGCGCGTCCCACTCTAGACGATTTCCCATGGCCTCTAGTCCGTATTAACAAATTTAACATGCCAAACCGGTGCTTGCGTATGCGCTCACGACGCCCACCAATCGAACCCTCGCGACGGCATTGACGTAGCGACGCGTGAGTACATAATGATTTCGACGACTGCGACTTTTGCTGATCTCTTCAGACGGCGAGCGCCGGCAAATTCACTGGAATTTCGACCCGCGCCATCACGTCTTTGTTTCGCACGCCTTCAAATAGATCGCCAATTAAAGCCGGCAGCCGTTGGTGCCACCCTTGTTAGATTCGATCCCAATCGCCCGCTCCAGCTACCCACCATTCGCGGGGGCTCGTTCGTCAGAACATCTTTAGCGATCTCTGGCGGCGGCAATAAAGAACAACGTCTCAGCTTTCTTTTTCATTCGGAGATTCCTCGTTCCGCGCCACTGGCAATGTGATTCGCGTGCCCGAGTCTAGCACTTCCACTGAAGTCGCAAAGGGGTTGCCCTTTGATTGAAATCAGACCCTTTTCCTTCTACCTTGCACAAAATAAGCCACTTGCGATAGATTTCCGAGTCAATCCGGCCGGTCATTATTTAATTGACATAAGTAAATTAACTAAGGATAATCTCGCCGTGGCGCGAAATACCCTAGGCCAGTATCGACTGCGCAAAACTGCGATGGAGCTTCGTTCTTTCACGGTGAACGACCTCATCTCCGCGACTGGATTGAATCGCGAGTCGATCCAGGTGTTCCTATACCGGTTGGAAAGAAAGGGTTCGCATCCGCTAACCAAAGAGAACGTTTCCCTCCGCGAGCCGGGCCGGCCAATCGTTCGCTATACGCTAACGGTCGAAGGGATGGAAATACTCCGCGCAGAGAATGACCCGATTGCTCGCGAGTTGAACGATCCGGTCGCCGGTGACGCTTCTACGGTTTCTGGTTTAGGCGGAAGGCCCAGCCAGCCCCAACGGTCATGGGTGCGCCGAACCGGAGACTCCGCGCGCGAGGGCGATCTGGGTAACAAAGTGGCGCTGGCTGAACTGGTCCCGTTGCTACGCTCAACTGACCAGCCCTGCCCCGTGATCTTGCTTGGTGCGGGTGCGTCATTTCGCTCTGGCGTGCCCACCGCGGCAGACGCGGTAAAGCAAATTGCTCGCCTTGTTTACTCGGAACGCGAACTGAAGAATTCCCGCCCTCCCGAGCGCGTCAAACCCTCTGAATGGGAGGGGTGGCTCCAAACATTCGACTGGTTTATTGCTGGTCCTGAGCGACTGGCGGAGAACTTTCCCGTCGTTGTGGAGAACCTGCTTGTCCCAGCTGAGTTTCGCAAACGCGTGCTCCTTGATTTGATGCGCCCCGTAAATGGCATCAGCATCGGATACAAGATCCTGGCCGATTTTGTCATGCGTGGTCTGATTCAAACCGTGCTCACTACGAATTTTGCTACGTGTCTCCCCGATGCCCTGAGAGAGCGTCAGCCGCATATTCGCCACATTAACGAGGTGAACCGAGGACCCGGGGACTACGACCAGTTCAACGTCTACAGCCGATGTCAGATCGTTTGGTTGCACGGCCGCGCCGAGCAATATTCCGATAAGAACGCCGTCGGGGAGACGGGAACTTTGGACAAGGGCCTCGTGTCCCGAGTTCGTCCGATGTTAGATGCTTCGCCAATCATTGTAATCGGCTACCGAGGTTCAGAGCCGTCGATAATGGAGGGATTGTTCGGGCAGAACAAGGAGGGGCGTCTCGACTTTCCGAACGGAGTGTATTGGTGTGCGCGGCACGGCGAGAGCGTCCACCCGAATGTAGAAGCCTTCGCCCGGCGCTTGGGGTCCAATTTCCGGCTGCTCAGAATCGATGGATTCGATGAACTCTTCGCGGAACTCGCAAAGGAACTCGCAGGTCACGACCGCTATACAGCCGCAGGAAACGGCCGCAGGTCCACCCGTGATGTCGAAGCTTTTGATGAACGCGTTACGGCGGAAGCGACTCTCGAAGATCTGGATCTGGACTTGGCCTTGTCGATCTTGCGCGAGTATTGCAAGAAGCTAGGCCGTGCGCCTCTGACGCGCGAAATGTTACTCCCGCTCATGCGCGAGCAAGGCCTGATTGTGGCCGACGGTGGCACCGACAAGATTACAGCTGGCGCTTTGCTGCTCTTTGGAAAGAAAACACAGAAGTTTTTCCCGCACGCTGTGATCTCGCTGACAGAGGCCGGCAAGAAACGGCAAATCTACGAAGGCAGTCTCATTGGCCAGCACCGTGCCCTTCTTCAGAAACTCGATACCACGGATGTCAACCCAGTGCTGAAACTGAAGAAACGGCGTCAGCACAGCGACCAAGCCGCATATCCGCCCCGCGTGTTAGTCGAGCTACTCGTCAACATGCTTGTTCACCGAGACTACGAACTTACGGAAACTTCGAACATCGATCTGCACCCTGGGTCCGAAATCGTTTTCAGCAATCCCGGCGCGTTGACGCAGAAAGTGGCGGGAAAAGTGACGCTGGAGAATGACGGGCGCATCATCCTGTCGGAGGGGGTGACCGACCAGAGGAACCCATCGCTTTGTGACATTTTCTTCGGAATCAGCGCAATGGAGCGGGCTGGGACGGGCTTGATTGACGTAGGCGAACTAATGCTGGCAGCGGGAGGTGGTTCTGCGTTTTACCACAACCCAGCCGAAGCGCGCTTCAAAGCGGTCGTCACTCAACCAATGGCATCCGCGGGATCCCGCGGCATAGCCCGGTCGGGAGTGCCGACCGGGCTTTACATCTTAAACGTACTACCGTTCAGTGTCCTCCCGGAAAGAGTCTCTATAGTCAAGTTGGCTGTTCCTTTCCACGAAAGACCAAGCACGGTTGACCTAAGAGAGTGTGGCACCTTTGTGAAACGCGGCATGGAACTGTGGAGCTTTGTGCCGCTACCGATACTCATCAACTTGCTTGAACCGATGGTGGACAAGCAGACGAGTGTTACGGCCCTCCGAACTGAGGTTGAGGCGTCACCCGATTCAAAGCGAGTGCTCTCGTGGTTGCTTCGCAATCATTTCGAATATCAGCTGCGTGGTTTCGAGAATCAGGGGCTCGTTATCGAAGACAGCAGGAAGCATCGCGCTTATTTCGGCGGAACGGATAGAGGTGAGCGCGTCATTGTGTGGAATAGCGTGCAGAGGCGAGGCAACAGGCGCGAAGTTGTAAAGAGGCGCGGCGAGCCACCACGGAGTTGGTTTGAGAACGAGGGCTTTGGATACGAAATCGTGGATATGGGCGGAACGTGGTGTGTACGGATCAAGCCGTTTTACATGTTCACAGGGCCGGATGCGTTTACACCGCTGCCAGCGTTCACTCGTGCCTCGAAAGCAACTCGCCGCATCAAGTTCGATCGCAACAAGAGCGTTGAAGCGGACCTTACGTTTTGGGCTAGCTTTCTCGGGCGTGGCGCGGAGACTATGAATGTCGGTCACCGTCACGTGGACGACTTATTGATTGATATGACGTTTCTGACGGTAGAAGTGCCAGAAATTGGGCTGAATAATGAGTCTGGACATACGAATCGAATGTCTGCCTGAACCGAAGCTGTTGTTCGGGTCCAATGAGACCGGTGTGGAACCACGCCGTGCAATGGCGAAGCACGGGGCGGCGGACAAATCAGCGCCGCGGGAACTCCGCATCGGGATCGTCGGTCCTCCTGTAGAAGTACGGATTGCTCGCGACTGGCTGCCCCGACTCAACGCGATGGCAATCGCCCGTGAGAAAAGTGCCCGTCGTTATCCCAATTGGCCGGGGGCCCAACAGGCACTCGGTGTGACATTCGTCATTGAAGAGCGGTTCGTGCGAGCCGTGGACGAGGAGAAAGTGAATCTGGCGCTGCACCGTCCTTCATCGTCCGAGAAGTTCGACGAACTGCTGGAATTGTTCGATGCGAAGATCCAGGGGCTTTTCGGCGACGCGCGACCCGATTGCATCGTTGTTTGCCTGCCTGATGAACTGGCGGACATGCGCATCAGCAATCCGAAGCTCTCGCCGAGCGAGCGCGCCGCTCTGGAGCGTTTACAACGCGAAGAAGAACAAGAACAGATGTCTCTCTTTCAACCAACGCCAGAGGAACTGAAGGCCGCAGCGGAACTGCGCACCCAAGCCGAGGACTTACTCTTCCGCACGTTCTATCGCGCGCTCAAAGCCAGGATCATGACGCACCAAAATCCGGTCCCCGTTCAAGTGATGCGGCGTGATACCTTCCTGCGGCCAGACGACGAAGGCCAGAGCTATGCGACGCGAGCGTGGAACCTCGCAACGTCGCTGTTCTACAAATCTGGACATGAGCCCTGGCGCCCTGCTGACTTGCCGAGCAATACCTGTTTTATCGGCATTTCCTTCCATCACCTAAAGCGTAGGGAAGGCGATGTCGTCTATGCCAGTGTCGCCCAAGCGTTCGCGAACGAGATTGAACCGTTTGCGCTCAAGGGCTCTGTCGTCCCTCACAACCAGCGGCGCGATCGCCAGCCCTATCTCACAGATGTGCAGGCCGCTACGCTTATGACCGATGTTCTCGACAAGTACGAGGCACTCGCCGGCGTGCTTCCGACGCGCGTCGTTGTGCACAAGACCAGCACGTATCAGCCCGAGGAGGAGAAGGGATTTCGCTCGGCGGCAGAAGCCCGTGTTCCTGCATGTGAGCTGGTGTGGATGCGGAGCACAGCATTTCGGCTCATCCGCACGGGAATGCAGGAGCCTTGGCGTGGAACCCTCTGCAGCATTGGGCGCGAATCCTATTTATTCACCATGGGCTACGTCTCATGGTGGGACGAGTATCCCGGCCCACACATTCCCGCGCCTCTTGAGATTGGCTCCTGCGGAAGCACGAACATTCGTGAGCGAGCGCGCGAGCTGCTTGCGCTCACAAAAATGAACTGGAACTCCAGTGAGGGTTTGGGCCGCTACCCGATCACAATCTCTTTTGCGCGCAAGGTCGGGACGCTAATGGCAGAGCTTTCGGACAACCAGACACCCAATCCTTCGTATCGTTTTTATATGTAGGCATGCGATGTCGAACCTCACTTATGTCGAAAAGCGAAAGTTCGAGCAATTCCTCGGAATGAGTACCGGCTACGTCCTCGACTTTAGCAACCGGACGCTTGCCGAGTTTGTCCGTGATAGCACCGGACGAGACATCTATGACCCCTCTTACAACCATGCAAGCGGGTCAAAAGCCAATCGATTGCGAGCCTTTTGGCAGAAGGAGCCCAATCCGGTCGTAGGAAAGCTCATGAGTGACATGCTCGACTATGCCGACGGAGCAGGAGAGCTAAAAGAGGTATGTCGTCTCATCGTTGCCCGCCTCCTGCAAGACGCTCCAGATTTTCACACCAGAGTCGCTTCTCCAGAACGACAGCAGCAGTCGGCAGCACAGCAACGCTCTCATGCGCTCGCCCAATTGAAAGAAGAGTTTTTCTGCCTCGCCATGGAGAGCGACAGGAACAAAGCCGGCCTGGCGCTGGAGCGCTTACTCAACCGACTCTTTGAGTTATTTCAGCTTCACCCTCGGCAAGCCTTTCGCGTTGTGGGAGAGCAAATAGATGGGTCGTTTGAGTTGGACAGCCACATCTACCTCGTGGAGGCGAAATGGGAAAAGTATCCCCTGCCAGAAGCGGATTTGCTCGTTTTCAGAGGCAAGATCGAGGGCAAGTCTACGTTTACGCGGGGCGTTTTCATCGCCCTTAACGACGTAAGCCTACCGGCGCGGGACGCGATCACACGAGGGAAAGCGCCTTCCTTTTATGTCATGAACGGACACGATCTTATGATGATTCTAAGCGAAGCCACAAGCCTTACCGACTTCCTTCGGAAGCGAGTTCGCCTTCTCGCTGAAGAGGGTCGCGTGTGCGTTCCTTTTTCAGATCTGAAGTAGACCCTCCGGACTCTTTCGCACACACACCGCGACCGTTAGAACGTACTCCTGGATTTCTCCGATGGGTTTCGGCTAAGCCGTATGCACCTGAGACGCCCTCGGTCCGTCCCAATTAAGGGCTCTGTGAATCCCTACGGTACGCCCTGTGCGGGAACAGCCGCTTGTTTGGTTTCGTGTGCCTCGACTGCTGCCGTAATCCGATCCAGCAGCTCCGCGAAACCGCTAAAGTCGATTTTCGCCGCGTTATCTTTGACATATTCCGAGAGGATGTGCTTGCCAAAATGTTTTGACGAGTCGGCCCTGTTGTCCGAGCTAAAAGTCTTTCCGCCGAGTTTAAGGTTCTGGATTTCTTGAGCAAAACAATCCTCTATCTTTGATTCCTTGGCTGGTGGGTTCAACGGGGTCAGCGCAACGTATAGGTTTCCCGCTATGTGGATAAACGGGTCCGTCCTTTCCACTTTCTTTTTCGTCAGCTTCCTTATGGTGGCTAGGATTGGCTCACACGCCGAATCGTTGTCCACGATAAGAACGGTCGCAGAAAGCATGCCTGGAGACTTAAATCTTTTGAGCTCATCGCAATAGCCCCTGATAAACGCGTCTAGAAACGAGGCCCCTCCGTCGAGGTGTAAAACACGCCCAGTGCTCGTGTTCACCGTTTTCAGAATCCGGACGTTCAGAGTAATCTGCCCGTTCGGCAACACCGTTGCAAGTTTTGGGGTAGATCGCGGCCAGGCTTTTGATTGCGCATAGAAGGTAGACATTATCGGTTTTCCCCTCGCAAACAATTACGGGCACGGCGGCCGCGTAGAAGTCCTTGAACATAAGGAACCGGCGGTACAGTTTCTCTTTGGAGCGAAGGACAGCCTTAGCTTGCTGCTTCCGTGACTCGTCCTTGGCCACGATTTCGGAATTATGAACGTCCACCGCGTTAATATGACCGAACATGCCCTGCAGTTGAGCCATGGTTCCATCAAGCATGGCGGGCGTTGGCACGCCTTGAGCGTTAGGTACCATCCGCAACCGCTGATACTTCCCAGTATTAAACAGTCTGTGAGCCATTGCGCGAACCATGCGGCGGTACTCCGTGCGGACGTTCACCTTACGATTTACAACGAGACCGGTGACAACTTGGCGAGAGTCTTGATATTGCATGCGCGTTTTTAGCGGATTGACCGTAAATCCCGCACTGACGACGGCCTCTTCCAGCTGGTCTCCCACTTCCCATTTGTGGGCGTCGCCAGCGGAACGTCTCGCGATGCTCGGCGGGAACTCGGGCTTGTTCGTGGAAAACGTGATGTCATCTGCGTAGCGAGAGTAGGTGCAGCCGTTTGCGGATGCCAGCTTACACAACCTAATGTCCAAGATATGGCCCACCAAGTTCGAGATGACCGGGGAGCAAGGAGCACCTTGGGGCAAGCCATCGTCGGTGCACGCGATCTGGGCCAGTACGGTTCCAACCTTTGGGTGTAAGAGGAAATTGGCGTCCTTGATAAAGAAGCCGCGAACCCGGCCCCGATTGATCGTTGGAAAGAAATCTTGAAGGTCGATATTGAATACGTAACGCCGCCTCTTATGCTTCACGGCGTTTGAGATGATGGACCGATTCCGCTTGAATCCGTGGGCTAGTTCATCCTTCAACTTGCGTTTCCGATTGATTTCCTCCAAGCAGTTCTGCAGCAAGTCGGACAGACGCCGTTGCAGAAGCCGGAGCTCAGGCGATGGGGCATTTATTGTTCGAAGTCCGCCACCACGCTTCGACACTGCGAATGTGGTGTATTTGGTTAGCGGAGGCTTCTTGTAGAGGATGAATGCAAGCGCGCTGGGCTTGAAATCAAGTAGGGTAGCTACTTCCCCTAGAGTGGACGCCGCTTTGAGGAGTGTAAGCTGCGACATGCTCAGGAGGTACGGTGCCTACAGCCACTCTTACGCGGAGCTAACAGTGCGCGGGTATCACATCACACAGCGCGAGTGCCAGCAAACCCATCAGACATTGTTGTCACGTGCCACGATACGCGGCAAAAGATCTGGCTGTAGGCGGTTAAGAGAGTAGCACATTTCGTAATCACGTGCTCCCCAAAACGGTCAGCGGTACCGCGTTGTCGTCCGTGGCGCGAGCCCAAAAGCTCTCGCATCTATTTTCCTTTGCGCTTAGGCACATGATTGCCGAACTTCTGCATCGTTTTCGAGTATACGGAATACGTCAACCGTTTCATCGTATGGATCGCGTCCTTGAAGTGCGCAGTATCCGTTTTGAGGCGCTCGCCCACACTCCCCCGCGCCTCTGTTGTTCGGGTCCGCGGCGGGGTACGGTATCTAAGATTTCATCGACTGTAGAAGATTTGATAATTCTTCTCCGACTATTTCCTATCGACGCTGAGCCGAGCCACTACATCGTCACGTTTGTCAGTCTTCGAATCACCCATTTACGGACCCCCGCCCGCCCCCAACCCTTGTCTGTGAACTGCAGACCACTTTGACAATATGCGGTATTCGCCTCGCCCTTCCTGGCTAGACCCTGCGCCTGATCCGTCCGCTTCTCCTGTCAAGGGTCTTCGCTGCGCTCCGATGAACGCGAAACCCGCGCGCCCTTGACAGCGCGAACGGACAGGCGCGTTGGCCCGCCCACGAAGGGCATTTGCTTTTCATGCAACGCTCCGCGTTGCCGGGAAAGCAAAAATCCAAACCCTTCAAAGGAGTTCCCCTGCAACAAGTCATGAAGCAACCTTTGTTTTCCCTAGGTCAAGTCGTCGCAACACCGGGCGCTTCGGCCGCGCTCAAGAAGGCAAGGCAACAGGGGGGCGAATTCCTCACACGCCATGTCAACCGCGAGTGGGGCGACTTGCACGACGAGGACCGCAAGGAAAACGAATACGGCCTAGAGCGCGGATTCCGGCTATTGAGCGCCTACCGAACCAATGCGGGCGATCGCCTTTGGATTATCACGGAGGCGGACCGCTCGCTTACTACACTTTTGCTCCCCGAAGAGTATTAAGCCTGGAGAGATTCTGCAAAAAGACGAGGACTACGAAACCACGGGAGGCTGCGCGAAGCGCAGGCTTTGCCAAGTTCGCCCTCTCGCCCATCTGCCTCACCTACATTTAGTCTGTTTCACCCCAGAGCTCAGGACCATTTTGTGTACCCCGCGTGTTCCTCGGTTCAGCGTTTTTGCGGTTTTCATCCTTTTGGCGTTTCCAAGAATCAATAACTTGCGCGTTTTCAACGCCACAAATAGTTCGATCCCCACCGCCCCTACCAAAGTTCTCTTTGAAAACAAAGAGCTTGCTGAAATGCCCAAAATGATCCATTGCTGCATTTTGGTGCAGAGTGTCCGTGTTCTCTCATACTTGCTGCTATCCTAGAATCCGCCCGGACCGAACCCGGTGTGCGTAACCGATTGGCCGTCACCCGTTCCTTAATGCCGGAAATAGCGGATGAGTTGAATGCAAATGCCAAAGAGTGAGATTACAAGAAACAGGCCCCCGAGGATGCGAAGCATGTATGTATGTCGCTGGGCATAGGGTTCAGTCGAAAGCTTACGCGGCGATACCCTATCCAACACGGCTAGCGGTTTACCGAGAAAAGCTAGCCCAAGAACAAAGAAAAAAAGCCAGAGAATCACCGCCCCCCAACTCGCCCCGTGATGGGGGGAGTGGAGACGTTGGTTAAACTCTTCAGGAGATTGCAAGTAGGCTGATACGACGGGACCGACAATCAAAAACAATCCAAACAGCACGACCCCTAGTCCCACAGCTCGCCATCGCCGTGCCTTCGGGTCCCAAGAAGGGCTAGGCTTCGCCCAGAGGTCTACGCGGGCCATACGATCGAGCAAAGCGAAATAGGTGCCGGGCGCTAGAAGCAGACAGAGGCCAACCGCCACGAACACTAACGCCACAAGAAGATAGCCTATATCAAACAGCAAGATGCCCTCTGAAAAGCAGATTGTTTATCGCCCAATTCAGCGCTTGCTTTAAGACTCCGCCTCTTCCATCCGGTAACCGAGAAGCCTGCCGCGCCCCCAAACGTTCCTACTTCGGCTTCGATGGCTGTACTTGATTCTACTTGAAAACGACGGTGCCTCGAATTGGGTTTGAAATACAGTGCGAAGCTCGACGACAAAACCAGCAGTTCCTTCAACACCTCTTGGACTTCGTCGTGCTCTTGTGCGTTGGTCGGCTTCTTAAGTCCTGGGAACTTATGCCTCTGTCCGGACCGTGCGGGAACAATCAGTTTAGTGTCGATAGGCGTCGGCTCTCTTATCTTCTCGGCATAGTGCCTTTACGGAACGGTTCGGCTACCAGTTGCCATTCGTCTTCGTAGATGACGTAGCCGGGTTTGTATGTCCTGATTTTCTTCACGTAGATGCCGTTGCGTTCGAGGATGCGGACCATGTCTCAGATGCGGGAGATGTGGTCCGTGGCCCCAGTCTTGAACCAGCAGATGCCAAGGCGAAGCTTGTCACGTCCGAAGGAAGTCGGCTTCTCCAAATTCTCGCTGAACCACCCTCGCAGCTCGTTCAGTTCGTCGGCGTCTGAACCGGTGATGCTTTGCCACTCCATCGCCTGCGCTGCAGCCTGAAAGATTCCCTGCTCAACATGGCTGTCCTCGTCCTTGCGGCCGATGACGAAGCGGATGTATTCGCGTTTTTCTAGCGGGTCGTGGCGCTCGAGGATGAAGCGCTCGTCCTCTGTCTCGACGAATGCGAGGCGTCCGGGAATGCAGGAGAGGACGGTACCCATGCCGCGTCCGACGGTCTGCTTGAGAGCTTCGACGAGCGGGAGTTCCTTCTGGTCGAGTGCGGGATCTTCGGAGATGGCGAAGACGAGGTCCGGAGAGTGCCGTTTTTTCAACTCGCAGGTGATGTTGTCGACGCAAAGCTTTGCTGGGAATAGGTAGGCGGAACTTCGGATCAAAGTCAGTGAAATGCGCGAGCCGTTCAGTGAACTTGTGTCGCAAGCGCGGGTTGGAGAGGATTTCCCGGTAACGGTCGCGCTTGTTGCGCTTCACGAACGCCGCGATGAATGAATGCTCGTTGTGCACGATGAGATGTAGCGTAGAACCCGGGATGCTCGGCTACGCGGCCACTACCTTTCTTTCATTGGGGGTCTCTGGTGGAGTAGGACAGGCGTCGAGTACTAACGAACGTATAAGTCGAAGATGGCGATAGAATCGATTAATCGTGAATTCTTCCGTCTCTGAATACGTTAGAACGCTGCGTCGGCTCCCACTCTTCAACGATCTGTCTGACTCGGAGCTTGCCTTGGTCGCCGCCGATGTGAGTCGTATGCATTTTGAGCAGGGAACGGTAATTTTTGGAGAAGGCGATGTGTGCCACGAACTTCTAATCGTCGAGGAAGGAGAGGTCAAGCTTGTCAAGTCGGCTCTCAACGGGAGACAGCAACTCCTGGGGATCGAGCGCAAAGGCAGTGCGCTTGCTGAGGTCTCGGTGTTTGACGGTGGTCGGTACCCAGCCACAGCCGAGGCGGCCAGCGCCACTACGTTGTTACGATTGTCGGCGGATCGTTTTCGGAAAATTTGTGTGAACAATCCGGAAATGGCCCTCAAGGTCTTCAAGGTTCTTGCGCACAGGCTCCGGCATTTGGTCGGTCTGGTAGAGGAACTATCCTTCTCCACCGTCCGCGCACGCCTTATTGCGTACTTGATCCGGCTGGCCGAACAAAGTGGCAACGCGACGCCTCACGGTATTCAGTTTCAATTGACAGAAAACAACGAAGAGCTGGCCGCACGGCTTGGCACAGTTCGGGAACTGATTTCTCGCAACTTGGGCCGCTTGCACGGGGACAGGCTGATTGAAATGAACAAACGCACCGTCAACATTCCCAATTTGTCAGCGTTGCGCGAGGAAATGGAGCGCGGCGGTTGAATTCCAACGTCGTTTCCGTTTCACGGATGATCGTGACTTAAGTCATCGCCCCGGCTGCTGCGACCAGCCATTCTGTTCTCCGTTAAGGAGGCCAGAATGCCATATGTAATCGCCGAGCCGTGCGTGGGTACCAAGGATACCGCGTGCGTGGATGTTTGCCCGTGTGACTGTATTCATCCAACAAAAGACGAAGCTGAGTTTTCGATTGCTCCTCAGCTTTACATCAACCCCGAAGAATGCATTGACTGCGGTGCTTGCGTGCCAGTTTGTCCCGTTTCTGCAATCTTTCCTGTCGAAGACCTCCCGACTAAATGGAAGAGTTTCGCGGAAACCAATGCAAGCTGGTACGCGGCAAGGAAAGTAAGTAGAGTCTAACGTGTCACAGTACAAGAAACGTTGGGGCTGCAGTGGTGTGAGCGAGGCATGTAGGTCCAACCATTTACGTTTAGTTCTTGTTCCCGGCGAAACCCTCTGGCCGTCGGCCTGCCATCCGTGCCGCAGGATTTGGGCCCGATGCCGACTTTCTTGCCAGGGTGGTGGGCGAAAACCCTATCACCGGAGAATCTTTGCGACCTCGAAAAAATGGGGGGGCCATTGAGGTGCCAATAAGGATTCCGTTGGATTCCCTATTGTTCCTTTTCAATGTCTTAGCGTTCCACTGCATTCCTTCTAGCAGCGCACCTTTGGGATCCCGACCACTACGCGCGCTATGACGCATTGGATGAGCTCAAGAACATCACCCATGAAGACGCTTGTACACTGTCTCGCGAATGGAAAGAACGAGATATCGAGCCGCAAATATCTCGCTGCAAGATCTGGTGGGAGGCAAGTTGGCAAGTTTTGCAATTGGTCCGGGAATTAGAGCCCTTAATGCAATCGGATCACTGTGAACCCGACCCAATTAGCGGCCGTGTACCAACCGTGTACCTGACTTCGGTGTTTTTGTGGTTTTTCTCCGTTTTGGTTTTTCGTAGGATCAGCAACTTACGCGACATCAGTCCTCATTGGGAGTTCGACTCCCACCCTGTTCGTTCTGGATTGCCCGCAAACACGGTCCCGCGACACGTGTCGAGGGGAATCCCTGCCGCCACGCAGTACAAATTAGCCGCAACCGCGGGGCCGCGCATCGCCTAATACGCAACGCCAACGGACAGATTGACAAACAGTGACTGCATGGAGCCTGAAACAGTTGAATCCCTCAACAGGCTGGGATCCGCGAGTCAGGAAGCCAAGGGGCTGCTCGGTTAGCGATATATCCGCGACTGCCTGTGTGTAGAATGACCCGCGCCGCAGGAATCTGGCCGGTCATAGTGCGGAATAAGAGTAAATAGAAAGAATGGCACTCCTAGAGATCAAGGAGGTCTTGCGACATTGGCTGCGCGGCCGTGCCAAAAGGCTAATTGCCCGCCGGCTCGGACTCGACGTGAAGACCGTCCGAAAGTACGTGCGCATGGCTGAAGAGCAGGGCCTCATTCCAGGACCGGAGACAGCGCTGACCGGCGAGGTGCTTTTCGCAGTGCTCACCAAGGTGTATAGGCGGGAACTTGGTCGGCCATGTGGTGAGGGCTGGAGGTGGTGCTCGAGCCATCGTGAGGACATCAAGAGGCTGTTGGAGGATAGGATTTGCGTTTCGGACATTCGAAGAATCTTGGAAGGCTGGGGTGTGCACGTCAGTGCCTCGACGCTCCACCGTTTCATCGTTTCTGAATTTCCCGATGGCTTAAGGACTGCAACTGACAGGCCCGTTAGGAGGGCGACCGGCCCACCGGAGGTGATTTCTCCTGCAAGTCAGGAATCTGCGATCCTACCAGTCCAGGGACGAAATGTTGAGGCTGAGGAGATTCGGATGTTGCGACTCATGAAGCGCCACGAAATTCAGGTGCTCCTCAGAGCTCACCACACGCAGAGAAAGGTTGCCGAGCTTGCTGGAGTGTCCATCTCATCAGTCCGGCGTGTGGGCAAAGAGGAGCCCGTCGATCACGGCGATGATGCTGCGGAGCGTGCGAAGCGGCGGATCGGTCGGCCAAGTGTCGTCCGGGGAGTCCGGAGGCTTGTCCAAGCCACCCTAACGGCTCGGCCCGACCTCGATGCTGCGCAGATCCTTCATCGCGCTCGGCTGGCAGGATACCGAGGAGGAGAGAGCACCTTCTACGAGCTTGTTGCATCTTTGCGGCCGAAAAGCCCAGAACGCTTGTCCCAGGTCGAAAGGCTGGCGGCCACGCACACCGAGCAGGCCCCCCGCAAGAAGCGATTGGTGTCTCAACCTCTAACTGACAGCCCTTGCCAGCGCGAACACGAAACCCATGTGCGTGGCGACGGCAAAAGGGTTAGGGCCATTCCAAGGGGCGGTCAAACCGCTACATGTTATTCCTTTCGGCTCGAGTATGGAGGACGGGCCCCTCTCCCCGCCCGTGCGGTTACGGAAGCAGATATTCTGCCCGGCTGGTATCGCGACTTCGCGATTTCAGGCCAGAACACTCTCGAGCAGCTGAGTTCCGTCATCCTGATGATCCTTGATTGGGATCCCGACCATCTTTACGAGTTTCGCATCGGCGGGCAGCTGTACGCCTACCTGGGAGAGGGCTCCCTCTTCGTTGATATGCAGGAGCCCGGGGTGTCCTGCGACATACCTGTGAAGCTTGTTGGCCTCGCGCAAGGTGGCACGTTTACGTATCACTTCGATTTCGGCGACTGCCACATGTTTCGCCTCACCGCGCTCGCTATTGAGCTGCGCGCCGCAGGGCAGCAGCTTCCAGTTCTGCTCGGTTACCGAGGGAACGATCTGATCCAATATCCGCACAGCCCGCAGGGCAGGATTCTGCGATCCACTCAAAGCAAAGCACCGTCCGTGAGTCCGCCGGTGTCGCCAGGAAAGAAAGGAACGGTCCGCTTTGTGCGCGGCGCCGACCGGGAGACGCTCGCAAAGTGGCGGAAGTCCAACGACAAGG
>Ga0126378_10000653_pt1 | contig 25363 bp, 19 predicted proteins | sample PanSoiMetPlot_23_FD_92587 | JGI IMG/M metagenome (GOLD analysis project Ga0126378, IMG submission 92587) | Tropical forest soil microbial communities from Panama - MetaG Plot_23 | ecosystem: Environmental > Terrestrial > Soil > Tropical forest > Bulk soil | place: Panama | collected 2016-02-17
GCATCGCAGCCGACTTTCGTGCCCGTGAAACGAAACTCCTCGCGAAGAACCTGCGAAAGCCGCGTGCGCGGATCGGACCGCACCGCGTGAAGTTCCCCGTTGAGCTTGAAAGAAAGCTGCGCGGTAGTGGTCGCGGGTGCGCCGGGCTTATTCATGAAAGGGCCTTCTCCGCGCAGGCTTCCAGCGCGCGCTCGACTAGCGTATGCGCGGCGTCTCGGCGATACGCGGCGGTTGCGCGCACATCGTCGATGGGAGAAAGGCGCCCCAGATACTCAGGTCTCACATATTGCTTGATTCCCGGACGTGCCGGCTTGCCGACAAGTGCGCGCTCCAGTTCGGTCAACCGTAGCGCAACCGGCGAGCAGGAGCCTACGCACAGCAGCGCCTCGCGAATTGCGCCGTCAGGATTGAGCAGCAGGTTTGCAGCCACCATGACGATGGAAATCACCAGATAACGCCGCGCACCAAGCTTCAAAAATGTAGAGACCACGTTTTCCAGCCGCCGCGGCACGCGGATGCACGTCAACAGTTCGTCCGGCCGCCGGGCAGTTTTCCGATTGCCCTGGACGAACTCCACTAATGGTAGCGTCCGCGAAACGGAACGCGAGGCCAACACAACCTCCGCATCCAGGGCCATTAAAGCAGCGACTCCATCGGCCGCGGGCGATGCATTGCAAAGATTGCCGGCAATGGTGGCGGAATTTTGAATCTGCACCGAGCCAATTTCCCGCGCGGCAGCCTTCAACCCGTCAAAGCCCCGTGAAAGCGGCGCGGCCAACAATTCGCTCCAGGTCGTTCGCGCGCCCAGCAAAACATGTTCCTGCGTGAAGCTTACGGACTTAATTTCTTCGAGCGCGGAAAGGTCCAGCACCGGTCCTGAGAGCGGCCGCTCACCGAGCGCCGGAAACACGTCGGTGCCGCCGGCCAGAATCGTGGCGCGGGTGTCTGCAAGCACGTGCAAGGCTTCCTGCAGCGAGCTGGGGCGAAAGTACAAAAGCAGTAGCTCCCGGAGATGCGGGATATGAAGACCTACTACTTATAAAACGCGGGCGCGATTTTGTGAAGTTGTCAGCGGTTGCACTCCCGAAGGGCCCGCGAGGTTATGGCAGACTAGAAGGGAATGGCCACCACAGACAACCGCTTGACTGCAGGGCGTGCAGCCTTTCAGTTCTCGGGATTCCGGCTGTATCAGATTGCTCGCTTCTGCATCGTGTTTTGCACGGAGATGCAGTCGGTGGCCGTAGGCTGGCAGGTCTACGAGATTACCCATCGTCCGCTGGACCTCGGCCTGACCGGCCTGGCGCAATTCCTTCCTGGAGTGGTGCTGTTTCTGCTCGCAGGGCACGTCACGGATCGCTTTGACCGCAGAAACCTTCTGACCCTATGTTACGCGGGATTCGCCGCGTCTTCCGCTCTGCTTCTGCTAACCGCCGTAAAGGTGGAATACCTGCACCGCGCGGGCTCGGTCGGGCCAATCTTCGCCATCCTTGTTTTGGTGGGAGCGGTGCGCAGCTTCAGCATGCCCGCAAGCCGCGCGCTGCTTCCGCAACTTGTGCCGGATGAGCAGTTCCAAAGCGCGGTCGCCTGGAACTCCAGCATCTTCCAATTTGCCACGATTCTAGGTCCGGCCATGGGCGGCTTGCTGTACGCCTTTTTTCGCGGCCCCGCGGCCGTCTACGCCACGGCCTGGTCCGCGGGAACCATCGCCATGCTCACCACCATGCGCATCGAAGTCAAATCCCCACCGCGCGCCCGCGAACCCTTTTCACTGAAGACCGTCTTTGCCGGCTTCCGGTATATCTGGCAGCACAAATTGGTCCTGGGCTCGATTTCGCTGGACCTGTTCGCGGTGATGCTGGGCGGGGCCGTGGCGCTCCTGCCGGTGTATGCGAAAGAAATTCTGGTGACCGGCCCCTGGGGCCTCGGCCTGTTGCGCAGCGCGCCGGGAATTGGCGCGGCGATGATGGCCCTGCTCATCGCCTACAAGCCCCTCCGGCGAAGGGCGGGCGCCACGATGCTGTGGTGCGTCGCGGGCTTCGGCTTTTTCACCGTGGTATTTGGGTTATCGCACAATCTCGTTCTTTCCATGATTTCGCTCTTTTTCGTTGGCGCAGCGGACATGGTCAGCGTGGTCGTGCGCGGCGTGCTCATCCAGATCGAAACGCCCGATCAAATGCGCGGCCGCGTAAATGCCGTCGATATGATTTTCATCGGTGCCTCGAATGAATTGGGCGAATTCGAATCCGGATTGGCCGCGCAGTGGTTCGGTGTCGTGCCCGCAGTGGTGCTTGGCGGCATCGGAGCGGTTGTTGTTACCGTCGTTTGGGCCTGGATGTTCCCGGAACTGCGCCACGCCGATTCGCTTGCACGCAGCAGGCCGCTCAGCGTGGCGGACCGCGCTTAGCCGTCGCTGGTTCGATTTTTGAACAATCACTAGATAATTCCCGTTGACCCGAAGTCTGGTTTCGAGTAACAACTAATACCAATCAAATCCCTTGCAGCAACGGAGCCCAAATGAAAACGAATGCCCAGTTCGTCTTCGCGGCCCTCTGTCTTGTTTGTCTCCTTATCCTGGTTCCCATGGACACTCTGGCCGGCAGGCAAGGCGCCCAGCAACGCGCCGGCGAGGTCTCCCGTCTGATTCCCGCGGTCACCATTACCCGTGGTACGAGCTCGATGACCGCTGCGGAAAAAACCGCCGTCGACTGGCAAGACGTCCTCAACACGCAACCCGGCGGCCGCGCCCGCGTGGCTCTCGATGACGGCTCACTCCTCAACGTCGGCTCGGAGTCCGTGGTGCAAATCGTCAAGCATGATACCGCCGCGCAGCAGACCACTCTGGAACTGGTCTCCGGGAAAATGCGTGTGCAGGCCAGAAAGCTCAATCTTCCCGGCGCAAAATTCGAGGTCAAGACACCCTCGGGCATCGCGGGTGTCGTCGGTACGGATTTTTATGTTGGCTACGGCAACAACGAAATGTCCGTGGTCGTTTTCGAAGGCAAAGTGAAGGTGTGCAATCTTGCCGGCGCTTGCGTGGAAGCCCTTGCCGGCCAGATGACCACGGTACACAGCGGCGACTCCTCCCCGTCGCAGCCGTCGCAAGCCACGGAAAGCGCGGTTTCCGCGGCCAACGCTGCGACCAATTTGGAACTGGCCAATCCGCCCCTCGGCATGGTCGCCAAGTCCGTCTCGGCGCGCGTCGGCAATAACGCCGCCAATGACGGGGAAACCGTGTACTCCGGCGACCTGCTCTCCACGCAGGACGGAGGAAGCCTGCTGGTCCGTATCGGACCATTGTCTTTTCAACTCGAAGGCAACTCTTCCGCCTACATTTTCCGCACGCCTTACGGAGGAATTGTGGAACTCCTGAAGGGCAGCGGCGTCTACGAAAAGCCGGAGGGGCCGCAAAACATCGTCATTGTGGCTTCCGATGTCCGGGTGACCCCGGTTTTAAGCCTTCCCGGCATAGGACGCTTCCACATGGATGATCCCTGTCGAATTTCTGTCGTTGTGCAGCGCGGCCAAGCCTCGGTTCGTGTTGGCACGGAAACCAAGCTCATTGAATCCGGCAAGTCGTATCGCGTCTCCCCTGAATATGCGGTCAGCATCCAGGAAGCGCGTTCACCCGAAGCCGACGACTATCACAATTCGCATTACCACCGGCCATGCGCAGGTTCCCAGTCGGCGCAGGGGCGTCCGCCGATAGCGCCCGGGCATAGCAAGTTCATCTATGTGGCAACGGGAGGCGCGATCGTCTTGACTCTCATCCCAACCCTGGAAGCGTTGGAAAGTCCCGACCGCCCCTAAGCACAAAAACGTTGCTGGGGTCGGAGCTTTTGTCTCCTACATTCAAATCGCAATGGACTTTAGCCCCCGAGAAATTGGTTTTGTTTGACAACATCCAGTCGCCAAAGCCGCGGCCGACCCTTGCAACTTCGTTCTAGTGCATGTGCTCGTGTTCGTGTTCAGCCCCTTCATGTTCGGGCGCTGGCGCCAATTCCGCTTTCGCCGAAGCCGGAAGCTTGTCCGCGTTCTTCACCAACTGGGCCAATTGCCAGATCTGCGTGTCGTTCAGGTGATCCTTGAAGCCGGGCATGCCGCTCATACGGATGCCGCCGGATATCTTCGTGTAAGACTCCCAGGCCTCGTCATCGGTCACGCCAACTCCCCGGAACAAGAGCGGAGGTTTCGGGAACATGCCGCTGCCGATGGCGTTATGCGGCTCGCCGGGAAGTCCGTGGCAAAAGGCGCAATGTTCCTTGTAAAGTTTCGCGCCGGCCAGCAGGTTCGGCTCATCGGCGGGCACCGGCGAATTGTTATGCGGCACTTTGTCAAGATAGGCGTTCAGCGCCATCTTGGCGAATTTACGTTCGAACGGCATCTCCGGCGAATTCGTGGCCACTGGCGCATGCCCAGTGGCGAAATAGAAGTAAGCGCCCGCGAACACCAGAACAAATCCGAGAAAGATCCCCATCACGATACCTTTGAACATGGTAAGGTTCACCCCCTGCCAAGCAAGATTTCTTTCACTTCTCCCTCGAAATTGTGGGCCTAGTGTACGCTGGCTGGCCCTTTTCTGCACGGGTCTTTCCGGGGAACCGCCCTCCGGTTGAACCATGGAAAGACTGGGGATATCCGGCTTAAACGTAACTATTTTCCGGGGCCTTGCGTCCTATGTAGCAGCGAGCAAGAGATTCCTATAGGCTTACGGCTGGAGTCCGCCCTATAGTCCGCGAGAGCTGATAGCCAGGCCCCTCGCAAGGCTTCATGCGCGTAGCGAATCGATGTGGACAGGAGTTTTTTGGAATGTCTCAAGGTGATTCCATGGATGTGCGTGACCCACGCGCACCGTCTTCAACGCCAACACACAACTCCGGTGGCCGCCGCTGGTGGGTCTGGGTCCTTCTTCTATTGCTTGTTGTCGGAGGCGTTTGGTACTTCCGCGGCCGCAGCTCGACCGAGGCGGGTGGCAAGGGTGGACCGGGCGGTGGGCCAACGGTTCCGGGCAATTTTGCGGTGCCCGTGGTAGTGGCCACCACCACTAAGGGAGATTTGCCGGTCTTTTTCAATGGCCTCGGAAATGTGACCGCCTTCAACACCGTTACCGTGCGTTCTCGAGTAGACGGCCAGATCGTTAAAGTGAATTTCGTGGAAGGGCAATATGTGAAGGAAGGGGATTCGCTGATTGAGATCGACCCCCGCCCCTACCAGGTGCAGAAGGAACAAGCCGAAGGGCAGTTAGCCAAGGATCAGGCGCAACTCCGCGACGCCCAGGTGGATTACGAACGCTACAAATTGCTCTATCAGGAAGGTGTCATCCCCAAACAGCAACTCGACACCCAGCAGGCTCTTGTCGGCACCAATGAAGGCGCCATCAAGGCGGACCAGGCGTCCATTGACAATGCCAAGCTCCAGATCGTTTATTCGCACATCACCGCGCCGATCAGCGGCCGTGTCGGCCTGCGCCTGGTGGACATCGGCAACATCGTCCACGCCACGGACACGAACGGTCTGGTGGTGATCACGCAACTCCAACCTATTTCCGTCATCTTCACCCTGCCGCAGGATCAACTGCCGCAGGTCATGAAACGCATGAAGCAGGGTCCTCCCCTGGTAGTAGACGCCTACGACCGAGACAATACCGATAAGATTGCCACCGGAAAGCTGCTCACTATCGACAATCAAATCGACGCCACCACCGGAACCTACAAACTGAAAGCTGTCTTCGACAATTCCAAGAACGAACTGTTCCCCAACCAATTTGTGAACATGCATTTGCTGGTGGACACGCGGAAAAATGTCGTGCTGGCCCCGACCACCGCCATCGTTCGCGGCGCCCAGGGTACCTACGTGTTTGTGGTGGGTTCTGACGGCAAAGTGAAGATCCACAACGTCACGCTAGCCGAAACCACCGGCAACACCACTGGCATTGCCTCCGGGTTGAATCCCGGCGACATGGTCGTCACCGATGGCCAGGACAAATTGCAGGACGGCAGCAAGGTCGAAACGCGGCAGGGCAACGGCGCTTCCCCCAACCCGAATAAGAGCGCCGCCGGCTCCGCGAATTCTCCCTTCGCTTCGCCCGGTGGGGGACCCGCGCGATGAACCCTTCGCGGCCGTTTATTCTGCGGCCGGTAGCAACCACGTTGTTGATGGTAGGCGTGATTCTGGTGGGACTGGTGGCCTACCGCCAGTTGCCCGTCTCCGCCCTCCCGCAGGTCGACTACCCCACGATTCAGGTCACCACGTTTTATCCCGGCGCCAGTCCGGAAGTGATGGCCTCCTCGGTCACCGCTCCCCTCGAACGCGACTTCGGCCAAATCCCCGGCTTGCTGCAGATGACTTCCACGAGCTCTTTTGGAAGCTCCGTGGTCACGCTGCAATTCAATCTTGATTTGAATATTGACGTGGCCGAGCAGGAAGTTCAGGCGGAGATCAACGCCGCTTCGAACCTGTTGCCGCAGGGGCTTCCAAATCCCCCCATTTACAGCAAGGTTAACCCGGCCGACGCCCCGATTCTCACGCTGGCCATCACGTCGCCGACGCTTCCGCTCGTCAAGGTAGAAGATCTTGCGGACACCACGCTGGCGCAGAAAATCTCCCAGCTTTCTGGTGTTGGCCTGGTAAGCATCAGCGGCGGGCAGCGTCCCGCCGTGCGTGTGCAAGCGAATCCCACGGCGCTGGCTTCCTATGGGCTGAGCCTTGAGGACCTGCGTACGGCTCTCGCCAACGCCAACATCGATCAGGCCAAAGGCACTTTTGACGGACAGCACCAGGCCTACACCATCGGCGCCAACGACCAGTTGCTTTCCAGCGAAGGCTACAACTCCATCATCGTCGCCTATCGCAATGGCGCCCCGGTCCGCCTCACCGATGTGGCCACGGCGGTAGACAGCGCGGAAAACGTCAAGCAGGCCGCCTGGGCCAATAAGCAACCCGCCGTGATTCTGAACATTCAGCGGCAGCCCGGCGCGAACATCATCAGCGTGGTCGACCGCGTGAAAAAAATCCTGCCGCAGTTGCAGGCCGCACTGCCCGCTTCCGTGCACGTGGACATTCTCACCGACCGCACCTCCACCATCCGGGCGTCAGTCGAGGACGTGCAATTCACCTTGCTCCTGACCATCGCTCTGGTCGTGATGGTCATCTTCCTGTTCCTGCGCAGCCTCCGCGCCACCGTCATTCCCAGCATTGCTGTGCCGCTCTCTATCATCGGCACCTTTGGCGTGATGTACCTGTTGGGATATTCGCTGAACAATTTGTCCCTGATGGCGCTGACGATTTCCACGGGTTTCGTTGTGGACGACGCCATCGTCATGATCGAAAACATCAGCCGCTTCCTGGAGCATGGCGATTCACCGTTGCAGGCGGCGCTGAAAGGTTCCGAGCAGATCGGTTTCACCATCGTTTCGCTGACCGTGTCCCTCATCGCGGTGCTCATCCCGCTGTTGTTCATGGGCGACATCGTGGGCCGGCTCTTTCGGGAGTTCGCGGTCACGCTCGCCGTCACCATCCTTGTCTCGGCAGCCGTTTCCCTTACCCTGACGCCGATGATGTGCGCGAAGCTTCTGCGCCACCAGCCGGAAAACGAACAGACCTGGTTTTACCGCAGGTCCGAAAAGGCCTTTGACGACGTCATTGCCTACTACGGGCGTACACTCCAGGTCGTCCTCCGCTACCGCACCACCACGCTGCTCGTCACCATCGGCACTCTGGTTGGCACCATCCTCCTCTACATCTACGTTCCTAAGGGATTTTTTCCCGTGCAGGACACTGGCGTGATCCTCGGCATCTCCGAAGCACCGCAAAATGTTTCTTTCGCCGCCATGGCCCGCCACCAGCAAGCCTTGGCGGACGTCATCCTGAAAGACTCCGCGGTTGCAAGCCTCTCGTCATTCATCGGCATTGACGGCACAAACACTACGCTGAACAGCGGGCGCGTGCAGATCAACCTGAAGCCGCTGGATCAGCGGAAAATCAGCGCCTCTGACGTCATTCGCCGCTTGCAGCCGGAAATTGCCAAGCTTGACGGCATCACTCTGTTTATGCAGCCGGTGCAGGACCTGACCGTGGAAGACCGCGTGTCCCGCACACAGTTTCAGTATTCGCTCGAGGACGTAGACCCGCAGGAACTCGCTTACTGGACGCCGAAATTCGTGGACCAGCTGAAATCCCTGCCCGATCTGCGCGACGTTGCAACCGACCAACTCAACGACGGCTTGCTGGCCACCCTCACCATTGACCGCGACACCGCTTCGCGCCTGGGCATTTTTCCCGCGGACATTGACAACACCCTCTACGACGCTTTCGGCCAGCGCCAGGTCTCCACTATCTTCACGCAGTTGAATCAATACCACGTCGTGCTGGAAGTGGATAACAACTTTCAACAAAATCCAGACGCCTTGAAAAGCATTTATGTCCGCTCTTCCAATGGCCAGCAGGTCCCGCTGAGCGCCTTTACGCGTTTTGAGCCGGGCAGTTCTTCGCTGGTTATCAGCCACCAAGGACAGTTTCCCGTCGTCACCGTCTCTTTCAACCTTGCGCCGGGCGCCTCGCTGGGTTCCGCGACGCGGGAAATTGACCGCGTCCGCCAGCAAATCGGTATGCCGCCGAGCGTCCAGGCAACCTTTCAGGGCACCGCGGCTGCCTTCCTGCGTTCCGTTTCGAACGAGCCGCTCCTGATCCTTGCTGCCCTGGTCACCGTTTATATCGTCTTGGGAGTCCTCTATGAGAGCTATATTCACCCCATCACGATTTTGTCCACGCTTCCTTCGGCGGGCGTTGGCGCGATTTTGGCGCTGCTGATTTGCCGCTCCGAGTTCAGCATCATCGCCCTCATCGGCATCATTCTCCTGATCGGTATCGTCAAGAAAAACGCCATCATGATGATCGACTTCGCGCTCGAAGCAGAGCGCGAGCATGGAAAATCACCGGTGGACGCGATTTACGAAGCCTGCCTGCTGCGTTTCCGTCCCATCATGATGACCACCATGGCCGCCCTGCTTGGCGGATTGCCGCTGGCTCTTGGCCAGGGCGTTGGCTCGGAATTGCGCCGGCCCCTGGGCATCACCATCGTCGGCGGCTTGATTCTCAGCCAATTGCTGACGCTCTACACCACGCCCGTTGTTTATCTGGCTTTCGACTGGCTGGCCAGCCGGCTCAATCTAGGGATTACCAATCCCGTCGACGAAGCCGCCCCCGGCGACTAGGAGGTGGAGATGAATTTTCAGTCCAACTTCTCCGCTCCGTTTATCCGCCGGCCCGTGGCCACGTCTCTGGTCACCATTGCGATTTTTCTTTCCGGCGCGCTGGCGTTTCGCTATTTACCCGTAGCCCCGTTGCCACAGGTGGACCTGCCGACCATCAGCATCGGCGCCAGCCTCCCGGGCGCCAGCCCGGAAACCATGGCATCCGCGGTCGCCACTCCTCTCGAGCGCCAGTTCGGCCGCATCGCCGGCGTTACGCAGATGACTTCCACCTCAACGCTCGGCAGCACGGGCATTTCGTTGCAGTTTGATTTAAGTCGCGACGTTAATGCAGCGGCTCGCGATGTTGAGGCGGCCATCAACGCCGCCCGCAGCCAGCTACCCGCCGATTTGCCCAGTCAACCCGCTTATCGCAAGGTGAACTCCGCGGATTCTCCGGTGATTTTTCTTTCCTTGACGTCGGATACCGTACCCATCGGGCAAATCTACGACGCCGCGGACTCGGTTCTGGCGCAAAAGCTGGCCCAAGTCGAGGGGGTAGGGCAAGTCTTCGTGTGGGGTTCCTCGCGCCCGGCCGTCCGCGCCGAAGTGAATCCGCAGCTGCTAAACAGTTATGGCATCAGCCTCGAGCAAGTGCGCAAAGCCCTGCAGTCGGCGAACTCGAACCTGGCCAAGGGCTCCCTATCCGGCAATGGCCGCACCTCGGCGATCGCCGACACCGACCAGATCTTCAAGGCATATGAATATCAGCCGCTGATCGTCGGTGGGCGTCAGGGCGCTGGCTCCGTGCGCCTGGTTGACGTGGCGAAAGTCGTCGACTCGGTCGAAGACGTTCGCAATCTCGGTCTCACCCAGGGAAAACCGGGGGTCATTATCGCCATCTTTCGCCAGCCTGGCGCCAACATGATTGAGATGGCGGATCGCGTCAAGGAAACCCTTCCCTGGTTGCGCGCGTCGATCTCCCCCGCGTTATCCCTGAACGTCATCATCGATCGCACACTCGTGATTCGCGCTTCGGTCCACGAAGTCGAACGCACCTTGATGATCTCCATCATCCTGGTGATCTTGGTAGTATTCGCTTTTCTGCGCAATTACTGGGCCACGGTAATTCCGAGTGTCGCCGTGCCGCTTTCCCTGGTCGGCACCTTCGGCGTGATGTATCTGCTCGGGTACAGCATCGACAATCTCTCGCTGATGGCCTTGACTATTTCCACGGGCTTTGTGGTGGACGACGCCATCGTCGTTCTTGAAAACATCGCGCGACACATGGAAGCGGGCATGGGCGCGTTTCAGGCCACGATGAAGGGTGCCAGCGAGATTGGCTTCACCGTGCTTTCCATGAGCACTTCGCTGGTGGCCGTGTTCATTCCGATTTTGATGCTCGGCGGAATCGTGGGCCGCCTGTTCCGGGAGTTCGCTGTGACCCTCACGGTGGCCATTGCGGTGTCCCTGTTCGTTTCCCTGACCACCACGCCCATGCTTTGTGCGCGCTTTCTTCACCATGACGAAAAGAAGAAGCACGGCCGGGCCTATAGGATTTCCGAAGGCGCTTTCAATCGCATGGTCAAGGGCTATGATCATGCGTTGCGCTTTGTCCTGCGCCATCAGCCCGCGACTTTGCTCATGACCATCGGCACCATGGTGCTCAGCGTGTACATGATCGGTACCATCAATAAGGGCTTTTTTCCTCAGCAAGACACCGGGCGCATCTACGGCAGCATCCAGGCCGACCAGGACACTTCCTTCGAAGAAATGGCGCGCAAGATGCGGGCCTTTCAGAAAATTGTGATGGAAGATCCCGCGATACAAAACGTAACCACATTTACCGGAGGGGGTAACGGCACCAGCACTGCGCGCATTTTTGCCCAGCTCCAGCCCATCGAGCAACGCAAGATCAGCGCCGACCGGGTGATTGCCAGGTTACGGAAAAAGACCTCGGGCATTCCCGGCGCCTTCCTCTTCATGCAATCCGCGCAGGATGTGAGCGTCGGCGGGCGATTCAGCTCCGCGCAGTATCAATACACTTTGCAAGCCGACAATCTCGACGACCTCTATCATTGGGCGCCCATCATCATGGAGCGCATGCGCCAGATTCCCGAACTCCGCGACCTCAACTCCGATCAGCAGAACCACGGGCTGCAATCCTATCTGGCCATCGACCGCGACACCGCCAGCCGCCTCGGCGTTTCTTTGCAGGACATCGACAACGCCCTTGGGGACGCTTTCGGTCAGCGGCAAGTCTCAAATATTTATAAGGGCCTGAATCAGTATCACGTCGTCATGGAGGTGGCCCCCGAGTTCCAGGAAAATCCCGAGGGCTTGAAACTCATTTATGTACCTTCGAATACCGGAAAGCTCGTGCCGCTCAGCTCTTTCGCGCACTACGAGCATTCCAACGCTTCACTCTCCGTGAACCACCAGGGAATTTTCCCCGCGATTACGATCTCTTTTAATCTCGCGGTTGGCTCTTCGCTTGGGCCGGCCGTCCAGCACATTCAGCTCGCCATGCAGCAGCTCGGCGTGCCCAACACCGTTCATGCGACCTTTCAGGGCACCGCGCAGGCTTTCCAGGATTCCACGAAGGATCAATGGATCTGGCTGCTCGCTGCCCTCGCCGCCGTCTATATCGTTCTCGGCATTCTCTATGAAAGCTTCATTCACCCGATCACCATTCTGTCGACGATTCCCTCGGCAGGTATCGGCGCTTTGCTCGCTCTGGAACTCATGAAGATGGACCTCAGCATCATCGCCATGATCGGCATCATCTTGCTGATCGGCATCGTGAAGAAGAATGCGATTCTGATGATCGATTTTGCCGTCCAGGTCGAAAGGGAAGAGGAAAGCCCGCCCGACAAAGCCATCTACCGCGCCGCTCTGATGCGTTTCCGCCCCATTATGATGACCACCATGGCGGCGATGTTCGGCGCGCTGCCCCTGGCGCTGGGCACCGGCGCGGGCGCGGAGATTCGCAAGCCCTTGGGCATCACCATCGTCGGCGGATTAATTCTCAGTCAGATGCTCACGCTCTTCACCACGCCCGTCGTGTATATCTACATGGACCGTTTGCAAAGCTGGTTGCGCCGCGTCTTCCGCAAACCCGGCTTCACGCCCGCACCCGTGCATTCCGACGACTAAGAACAATTTCATAAATTGGCTTGCGGGGGGCACGGCTTAGCCGTGCCGTAAAAAGTTGCCCAGGTCCGGACATTGGCCCCTGAAGAATTTGGTTCTTTCCCATCCCACGCCAAAGAAAAGCGGCCCCGACCGATGCCGGGACCGCTTTTGGAATTTACTCTGGTGACCTTTCGCTCGTGTGAACTAAAACAGCTCCACGTGCACAAAATCCATCACCACATTGGTCCGCCGGTTCAGCAGCACAATGTGTCCGCCAACCAGGACGTGTGCGCAATCCGGCGGTGGGGGCGGCAGGTAGCGCTCCAGGTCCGGCGGGCACGGCTCCAGACGCTTCTGTAATCCCGGCGGCAATGTTCCGCGCCGCACCAATTGCTTCTCGAGGCCCGGCGGCAACCGGTCTTTCTTGGCTAATCCGGGAGGAAGTCCTTCGCGGTGCGCGGCGTACCATTCATGAATGTCGTGGTCGCGTTCGCGATAATAGCCGTGATCGTCGTCGCGGTCGTCGTCATCCCCGTGCTTGTCGTGGCCTTTGCCGTGTCCGTGTCCCTGGCTATTCCCTTGGGCCATCGCCGAAGGGCCCGATACCAGCAGGAAGCCCAGCGTCAAACCTAGCATCCACTTTGCTAACTTCATTCTTCTCTCCTTGGGGAGCGAAGGCTGGCTAAGCCCACAGTAACGGCTTCGGGGCGGCGACGCAAAGCGAAGCCCCCGCGATGTGTCGCAGATGAAACTGCGCTTCTGTACAGCCAATCAGGCTACGTGCAACCCGTGAAGTCAATCTCCGCCACGTTCGTAGTCGCCGCTGGCATCACCTTCAGCGGCATGGCCGTGGCGTCATTAGACGTCATTTGGTCGGATGGCATGCAGTCGGGCACTCCCCCGCTCATGGGCTTGGCGGCCTGCGCATCCACGGTGAAAAGCACATCGCCCGCCGCCGGAGTGGAATAGCTAAATCCCGAGGCGGAGAACAATCCCACGCTGGGATTGCTGGCCGGCACCACCAGGGTATACGTGGCGCAGTTCGTGTTCTTCGGCGCGGTCATCGGGCAATTGGTGCTGGAATCGACGGAAATAAGGCCCGTGGAATCCACCTCCGGAGTCGCGTTGGTCGCCGGGATGGTCTGCAGCGGAATCGTGATCTGCCGTGTGTTGGCGCCTCCCGAGGACACGGTCTCGAGCGCGGAGAGACTCGCATCAATGGTCACGGCGGCCGTGCCGCTGGTCGCCGTCACCACCCCTTGCAGCTGTGCGGGTGCCGTCGCCCCGGTCTCCGCGATCAAGGGAATGGCGCCGAGATTCGTCCCATTCGGCACGTTCAGCACCGCTGTCGCGTTATACGGAAGATTCGCCGGACCAATGGCTACAATCACGATGTCAAACGTCCCCGTCGGCAACGGGCAGAAGCGGAAGTTGCCGTTGTTGTCCGCCACTGCCTGCATCATGATGCGGTCCACGCCCTTGGCATCCTGTTGCTCGATGGCCACTTGCACACTTCCATGGATGGGCGCCTTGGTGACTGAATCCACCACCTGGCCGCCGATTCCCGAATTATTCGCGCTGACCTGCGCCGCCGTCAGGGTCGGCTTCAACCGGAACTGTCCGTTGCCCTCCCTCACGATCGAAATGCAGGCATTGAAATCGATATTCAAATCCACGCTTTGCCCCGCCGTCACCTTCAGCGGTCCGCCTACGATTTGCCCCGGCGGAATTTTCAATCCGGTGTTGGCCTGGCTGCTCAGCCGCAATTCGTGAATCGTGCCATCTCCCAGCACCACGCAGTTAAACCCGTGGCCCGCGCAAGCATTGGTGCTGGGCGTGGCGTCGCTCGCCGCCGGGCTGTTGGAAAGCAGCAGAAGCCGGATTTGCTGATAACTCCCGGCCGGCAGGCTGTTCGAACCGAGTTGTGCCAGCACACACGTGGTTTGTGCGGCCGAAAAAAGATCAATTTGCATCGGGGCATTGGCCAGCTGCGGAGCTAATTCCTGCCAGCCGGAATCGCCGTCACCCGCCGTGGAGCTGATATTCGCCTGCACGGAACGCACCGTGATGTATACGTGTACAAACTGGCCGTTCGGCGGCATGCAGCTTGGAGGATCGCTCAGCGAAACGTTCACCGTTCCCATTCCCGAACTCGGGTTCGTCATGTTCGATGAGCCTCCCCCGCAACTGGCGATGATTCCCGCAACCGCCAGGAGGGACAAAACGCCCAGCACAAATACACCCGCATGCGGATGCCTTGCCATCCATAGAGATTTCATGACGCTTCTCCAGTAACTTCCAGATTTGCGGATCTGATTTTTCGCCGGGCGGGACAGGGGTTCCGGCGACCTCAAGGGCTAGCCGAGGGAACTCGGCTAATGAGAGCTGGGTGCTTTGATCGGTGAGGATTATATCACTAAACGTTTCGCATGGAGTGCCTCCTACTTCACTCCCCTATGCCGTCGATCCCAAGGCACTCAGCTTCAGACTCTTGCACGAGTCACCAACTTCCATTATGAGACGACGGGAGGAAAGGATGCATTCGGGAGGGGCCCGGCTTCCTAGAGATGCGGGAAAAAGTCTTGCTTCAGGAGGCCGGGGCTTCAGCCCGGCGTAATGCGGACGTTTTCACTGGGCTTTAGCCCCGAGGAATTGAGCTTGTTGCTAGGGGACGATTTCAACCGGCGTGCCTACCCTTAATCACCAGTGACTATCCGCCAGCTTGCTCCAGCGAGGGTCACGCGTCACCAGTCACCGCCTCAAGAACTGCCGATCAACCAGCCGGTGAGAAACACTAACACACCGCCGACAATCACCTGAAACGCCGCCTGCAGAAACGGGGTGTCCATATAACGGTGCCGGATATAGCTGATCACGCCCAGTTCGATAGCCACAATGATGACCGCCACAATCGTGGCCAGGTGAAAGTCGGGAATCAGGAACGGCATGGTGTGGCCCAACCCCCCGGCCGTAGTCATCAGTCCGGTCACCGACCCACGAATCCAAGGCGACCCCCGCCCGGTCAGCGATCCATCGTCCGAAAGCGACTCGGCGAAGCCCATCGAAATCCCTGCGCCCACACTCGCCGCCAAGCCCACCAAAAAAGCTTCCCAGCTTCTGTGCGTGGCAAACGCAGCAGCAAACAGGGGCGCCAATGTGGAGACCGACCCGTCCATCAATCCGGCCAGGCCCGGCTGCACGAATTGCAGCACGAACAGCCGCTGGTGCGATCGCTCTTCGTCTTCCTTGGCCTTGTCTGTCAGGTGCTTCTCTTCGTACTCGCTGGCCGCCCGCGTGTGTTTGCGCTCTTCGTCCGCCAGCATGTTCAGCAACTCGCGCATCGAAGCGTCGGTTGTTCGGCCTGCCGCGCGCATGTAAAACCGGCTCGCCTCCATCTCCATGATTTCCGCTTGCCGCCGGGCAACCTTTACCCCTAGCGGCCGCGTCATCCACACCGGCCTTCGGGTCAGGAAGCCACGTACGTCTTCGCGGCGGATCGGCGGAATGTGATCGCCAAAACGCTGCCGGAACAGCGCCAGCAACCGGTCGCGGTGCCCCGCCTCTTCAACGCGCATCTCCTCGAACATCTCCGCAGTCGCCGGATAGGACTCCCGCAGCGCATCGGCAAACTCGCCGTAGATGCGCCCGTCCTCTTCCTCGTTCGAGATGGCCACCGCCAGAATCTCTTTTTCCGTTAAATCCTTGAACCGCTTCAGCATCAGGGCTTGTTCCTCGAGCGCTTTCTCGCCAAACGTACCGTAGAGAATCGCACAACTCGCCCAGCGAAGCCAACGACAGCGGGGGGCGCGTCAGAGCCACTTCCTGGAACCGAATGGTGCCATGTCCGCGACTAACGTCAACGTTCTCGGTGAGTCTGGGGTTCGCCGCGCACCTTGGCGAGTTGCTGCACGAAGATATTTCGAGCGCGCCCAGTCCCTTCCCAAACCAACTCCTCCGTATTCCAACTCCGCTGGTACTTTCGTACTAGCGTCTCCTCTCGCGAAATGCTACTTTTCTCAGGGTACGGTTCGTCTATAGGTTTTGCCTGGGAAGCCTCTTATCTTGTATTTGCGAGAACCTAGCAGGCTCCTCGAGAAAAGGTAGACCTCCCATGGCGGCCCCGTTCGACCAGATGACACAAACCAACGCTCCCGGTGGCAGCAACGCCGCCCGGCCTAAATACTCGGAACGCCGCGCCAGCCGGCGCTGCAAAATCACCCAACTGATGCGCATCCGCCCCTCTGACCCGGAGCGCAAACCCTTTGAGGATATCCGCAGCTCCCTGAGCCTCTCGCGCAGTGGCGTCTATTTCCAGTCCAGTGAAACGGAATACCAGGTGGGCATGCGGCTCTTCGTGACCATGCCTTATACCAAGGAACCCACGGCCATGTGCCACGAATACCTGGCCGAAGTGGTACGGCGCGATCACCTGCCCAACGGCCTGTTCGGCATCGGGTTCAAGATGCTGATGCAGATGGGATTGCAGAGCACCTTTCGCGACACCTCCCGGATGTCGAGGAAGTAGGCCGGCAAGTGGCCGCGCAGCACAGGCTTCCGCTTGTGTTCCTCTTTGGTAGGCAGAAACCGAAAACGGAAAGGGCGAATGGCCGAAACCATTCGCCCTTTCCGCGTTTGGGGGGTGGGGAAACTTGGTTGCGCGTCAGCCCTTCCCGAGCATGGACAGCGTCTTGTGGCGCAGCAGCCCGAAGTGGCGGTTCAGCGGGTGCTTGCGCTCCAAGAACGTAAAGACGGGGGAGCGGCGCGGGGTCAGCTTAGCCATGGCGATGCTCAGCCGCACGTCGCGGCGGGCATATTTCATGCCCGCGATGAGCGCCTCACGTGCGTCTTCGCGACGTCCAGACGCCATGTAAACTTCGGCGAGATTCAGATACAGCTGCGCCTGGTTGCGTTTCATGCGCACCGCTGAGTCGCAAAGACGCTCGGCGTCGGCCCAGCGCTGCTGCGTGCGCGCCAGGGCCACGCCCAGATACGACATATAGTAAGGGTTGTTCTTTTCCAGTTCGGCGGCTTTCTGAATGTGAGAGAGCGCGCGGCCGGCATAATTATCGCGAAGAAGAGTCAGACCGGTCTTGAACTCACGGAAGGCTTCCGTATCCATCATTTCTGCACCTCAATCATTGGCAAGGATTCCCCGGGGAGCAGGCAACTTCTGTTGCTGGGGCAGGCGCATCAAGCCGAGGAACAAAGCGCTCGAGAAGAGGAGAGAGAACGCGCTTTTCTTTCCGTCGAGAGGTGAGCGAGATGGCCGCGGAAGTTGGCATGTACCCGTCCTTGTTTACGTTAGAAGGAATAGGACCGCGAATCTACTGAACTGTGGGACAGTCTTGGGCCAACGTCTTTCCGTTCTAAGGGAAGGGATGAGAGACAGGTAGAAGAAGCTTCATTTCCTGCGAGGTGCCGGGCTCTTGCGACGCCAGACCTTCCAGTCATCGAGGGTGACTTCGAGCATGGCCTTGGCGGCTTTGTGCAGCCAGCGTCCCTGATGGCGGGCGAGGTCACGGCGGACTGCGGGAATCGCCCGTGGCGTGCCAAAGTGAATGTTGGCGGTCTCCCAGCCCATGTAATAGAGGAGTTTCTCCTCGTCGCGTTCGCTGGGCAACGTCGCGATTTCGATATGGCAGCAGTCGGGAGCAAGTCGGCGCACGATCCAGTGCTCGGCGAAATGCACGTGGGGGTCAAGGGTTCGCACCGCGGAGGTAACGAGCTTACGGCCCAGAATTTCGGTGCGGTGAAGGCCCTTTGCCCAGATCCAGGCGGAAGGCGTAAGCTGCTTGGCCTCTCGGACAACATGGGTGCCGTCCCAGGTGGACAGGGCGAGAACTCGCGGATGGCCGAGGCTGCCGAGTCCGGCGATGCGCGATTTCAGCTCGTAGTTGAAGGTACGTACGGGCAGGGAATTGTGCACCAGCTTCCAGACGTCCTTGGGCAGCTTCCCTTTGTACCGGGGACAACCCAGGATTTTTTCCCAGAAAACAACCGGGTCGCGCAGTTTGTTGACCGCCAGCAGGCGGAGCCAGCGGTGATGCTCGGCAAGCACAAACGCGCTGCCCCCCTTGGCAAGGCAATCGCGATAACCGGCTTCAATTGCGTTGTGAACCTCTTTGCGGGTGATGGCCAGATGCTCTTCTTCAATCGCGAGATAACAACTCGTAACCAGCCGCACCAGATCCACAGCGTAGGAGGCCGGCCACGCCTCGTCAAAGTCATTGACGCCCCAGATGAGGCGGCCTTCCAGGTCGCGCCAGGTGCCGAAATTCTCCACGTGCAGATCGCCGACGGCCAACACCTGCGGCGCCCGGGCAAGTTCCGGGCAGACAATAGGCCACCATTGCGCCCAGCGGTAGAAGGTGGCGCGGAAAAACGGAAAAGCGGATTCTGCCATGAACTTGTGCTTGAGCTTCACGTCGGAGGGAATCAAATGGACATGGCGGGATGCCCATCTTTCGAAGTCCGCAGTGGCCTGAACGATGTCCGGCAAATTGCTTGTTGTTTTGCTCATGGAAGGTGGATTCTGCCGCTACACGCCTGCAACCTGATCTTTGCTATACCCGCGCGTGTGTTGCCGCGGGTTTCGTCCGTGATTCGTAAATAGGGAAGCGCGCAGCCAGTTCGGCGATCTGCTTGCGGACCTTTTGTTCTACGGCTGCGTCTCTGATGTGGGAAAGGACGTCGGCCACGCTGTTGGCGATGAGTTCCATCTCAGGCTCCTTCATGCCACGGGTCGTGACGGAAGGGCTTCCGAGGCGAATGCCTCCCGCCTTCATCGGCGGAAGCGGGTCGAAGGGAATCGAGTTCTTGTTAACGGTGATTCCGGCGCGATCAAGCGCTTTTTCAGCCTCGCTTCCGGTAACGCCACGCGAATGCACCTCAATCAGGAACAAGTGATTGTCCGTGCCGCCGGAAACGATGCGCAATTCGTGACGCGAAAGGGCATTGGCCATGGCTTTGGCGTTGGCTGCCACCTGCCGTTGGTATTCCGTGAACGATGGCTCCATGGCCTCCTTCAGACATACGGCCTTTGCCGCAATCGTGTGCACCAGCGGGCCACCCTGCATGCCTGGGAAAGTTAGCTTGTCGAGTTCCTTTGCGAACGCGGCTTTCGCAAGCACGATGCCGCCGCGCGGCCCCCGCAGCGTCTTGTGCGTCGTAGTTGAGACAATATCGGCATGCGGCACAGGGCTAGGGTGCACTCCCGCGGCCACCAGTCCGGCGATGTGCGCCATATCCACAAAAAAGATCGCGCCCACGGCTTTTGCCACTTTGGCGATGCGCTCAAATTCAATGATGCGCGAATAAGCGCTCGCGCCGGCAACAATCATCTTCGGCTTGTGCTCCTGCGCCAGCTTTTCGATTTCATCGTAGTCAATGCGCTCGGTGTCCTGGCGCACGTGATATTCCACGAATTTGTACATGCGGCCGGAAAAGTTCAGCGGGTGGCCGTGGGTCAAGTGCCCGCCATGCGCCAGGGCCATGCCCAGCACGGTGTCGCCCGGTTGAAGCGTGGCCATATACACCGCGACGTTAGCCGAAGTTCCGGAATGCGCCTGCACGTTGGCGTGCTCCGCGCCAAACAACTGTTTGGCGCGATCGATGGCCAGTTGCTCCACTTGATCCGCGAACTCGCAGCCGCCGTAATAGCGCTTACCGGGGTATCCCTCGGCGTACTTGTTCGTGAAAATCGAGCCCATCGCCTCCAGGACCGCTTCCGAAACGAGGTTTTCTGAGGGGATCAGCTCGAGTCCCGTGGATTCGCGCACCGCTTCTTCGCGGAGGAGTTCCGCGATTTGCGGGTCGACTTCGTTCAGGTGACGCTGCATGCGAGTGTTGGCTTCCGTGCTCATTTCGTTCTCCGGAGTACGATGCGCGGGGATGGGACAGAATTCCTGCGGCCGAAAAAATCAGACATTCCACGAGTCTAACGAAGAGTATAACGGGCCGCAATCCGGCGCATCTGCTTTAATAGGGAAATACGGCTGACGGAGAGACTTTCCAGAACCAGTGTCTTTCGTGTTTCCCGCCTGCCGGTTCTATACTGGAAGGGCTGTCCCGATACAGCAAATTCACTCTACTGAGGATGATCATGGCCAACATCTATGCCGATAACTCGCTGAGTATTGGGCGAACGCCCCTCATCAAGCTGAACCGCGTCATCGACGGCGCCAAAGCCACGGTGCTCGCGAAGATCGAGGGGAGAAACCCAGGCTACTCAGTGAAGTGTCGTATCGGGGCAGCAATGATCTGGGACGCCGAAAAGCGCGGAGCGTTGAAACCCGGACAGGAAATCGTGGAACCAACCAGCGGAAACACCGGAATCGCGCTGGCGTTCGTGGCCGCGGCGCGCGGCTATAAGATCACGTTAACGATGCCGGAAACGATGTCGCTGGAACGCCGGCGCGTGCTGGCGGCCTACGGCGCGACCTTGATCCTTACCCCGGGTCCCGAAGGAATGAAAGGCGCGATCAAGAAAGCCACGGAGATTTACGAATCCGATAAAAGCCATTATTTCCTGCCGCAACAGTTCGACAACCCAGCGAACCCGGCGATTCATGAATCCACCACCGGCCCGGAAATCTGGAACGATACCGACGGCGCCATTGATGTGCTGGTCAGCGGCGTGGGCACCGGCGGAACCCTGACCGGAGTCAGCCGCTACATCAAGAAAACCAAAGGGAAGAAGATTCTCGCGGTGGCGGTTGAGCCGGTCTCGAGTCCAGTGATTTCGCAGACTATGGCTGGCGAGCCGCTCACGCCCTCGCCGCACAAGATCCAGGGCCTCGGCGCGGGATTCGTTCCGAAAAACCTGGACCTTTCCATGGTCGACCGTGTAGAGAAGGTCACCAACGAGGAGTCCGTTGAGATGGCGCGGCGGTTGAGCAAAGACGAGGGCATCCTCTCCGGTATTTCTTGCGGCGCGGCCGCCGCCGTGGGCGTACGCTTGGCCAAACTGCCGGAATTTGCAGGAAAGACTATCGTCACAGTGTTGCCCGATTCCGGCGAACGTTACATCTCCACGATCCTGTTCGAAGGGGTTGGCAGCTAAGTTCGCCGCCTGCCACGCCGAGGGAATGGTCATGCCCACGACGAAACAAAATAATGATTTGCATACTCTGGCGCGCGAATTCCGTCTTGCTCTCGAAGCGCGGCTGACTGATGCCAGCATGTGGGAATACCGCCTGCCATCAAAGGACGAGGTCGCGGCGTTTTGCCGCAGCTATATGGACGCGCTCTTTCCGTTGTACTTCGAGAAGGAGAACTCCAGCAGTCCGGATGCGGCCGGATTCCTGGCACAGCTTGATTTACAACTCGCAGAGCAAATCGTCTATGCGATGCGTTTTGACCTCAACTGCCGCGGGGAAGCGGTGCCTGCCAATCTTTCAGCGAGCGCCAGCGGACTTGTGGAGACGTTGCGCTCAAAATTGCCAAGACTCGCGCATTTGCTGGGCACCGATCTGCAAGCCGCGTTGAAAAATGACCCTGCTGCCCTGGGCTACGAGGAGATTCTTCTCAGCTATCCCGGCATCGAGGCCATTACCATCCAGCGTTTCGCGCACGAACTCTACCTGCTGAAAATCCCCTATCTTCCCCGTATGATGACGGAAGTGGGCCACAGCCACACCGGGATCGATATCAACCCGGGTGCGACGATCGGGGAATCCTTCTTTATTGACCATGGCACTGGCGTGGTAATCGGCGAGACCGCGACCGTGGGAAATCACGTCACGCTCTATCACGGCGTGACCCTTGGGGCGTTCAACCCCACCAGCCGCCGTGACGGCGGAGAACTCGTTCGCGGCCAGAGCAACAAGCGCCATCCGGACATTGAGGACCACGTCACGGTTTATCCGGGAGCCACGATTCTCGGCGGCGACACCCGCATCGGCCACCACAGCGTCATTGGCGGCAACGTCTGGCTGACGCGCTCGGTCGAGCCCTACAGCCTGATTACGGTCAAGGATCCGGAATTGCTCATCCGCAGCAAGGCAGAAAGAACCGACCAGGAGTGGTTTCTCGGCAGCGCGATCTGAGGCTATAGACAAAGCTGATTCGGCGGCTTGTTTCTATTTTTGTGGCAGCAAATTCTTCAAGACGCTAGTTGCTCGGCCAGGCGGCCTGTTTTGGAGGCCGACTCTAGCTATCGATAGATGTCTTCGGCATCAACTTGGATGCGGATACCCACTGCGCTGATTACGACCGCTTTTGGATGAGGATAGATCCGATCAATTACGCGATGATTAGCGAATTCGTGTTTCCAGTAATTCGACCGCGCGCCGCGTAGAGGAAGCCCGTTCCCTCCAGATCCACGGCCAGTTTTTTCTCCAGTGTTTTTCTCGGTGGTCAACAGGTGCCCGGCGGCAAGGTCGTCATCGATGATATGCGAGAGCGTCAGCAACCTTGCCGGACCTCAGCGTTTCGCTCGCCGCTTCTCACTTTCCTTGACCATTCCACACAAGTCTGCCACCGGCCGGATCTCGAACGGTCCGAACTTCACCCCTGGGTGTTTCGACATCAACTCTACAGCGTGATCCAGGTCGCGCGCTTCGAGCAGCAGAAGGCCGCCAATTTGCTCCTTGGTCTCCGCATATGGTCCGTCGGTCACCAGCACTTTGCCTTTCTTCCATCGCAGCGTCTTTGCCGTGTTGGCGGCTTCAAGCGCTTCGCCGGCGGCGAAATGGCCGCCGCTACGCAGAACGTCGTCATAGCTGAAGCAGGCGTCCAGCATCGCGTTGAGCTCGTTTTCCGCCATAGTTTCAAATTTTGTCGGTGCAATGTATCCAAGGCAGACGAATTTCATCTTCCTGGCTCCTTTTCGTTTATTCCGCCCCTCACTACCTAGTCGTTCGGCGCAGCCCAATTTCGACAATATTTTGCGCCGCGAGCCGTGCTTGTGCCATCCCCGTGTTGCTGTTGCCTTTGTGGGACTTACGTTGACAGTGGCGGAGCGGGTTCGTTACGCTCGAATGCTTGACGCTTGCGCGAAATCCGCGCAGAGAGGAGCCGGGCAGCGGAATTGCCGGCGGGACACGGAATGGCGGACGAAAAACTACCAACCAGGGCAGAAGATTTTTCGGAGTGGTACAACCAACTGGTGCTACGGGCTCAATTGGCGGATTATGCGCCGGTGCGCGGCTGCATGATTGTGCGCCCCTACGGCTGGGCGCTGTGGGAAAACATTCAGGGTGCTCTGGACCGGCGATTCAAAGCTACCGGCCATCAAAATGTGGCCTTTCCGCTGCTGATTCCCAAGAGCTTCATTGAAAAGGAAAAGCATCACGTCGAGGGCTTTTCGCCGGAACTTGCGGTGGTCACCATCGGCGGTGGCGAGGAGCTTGCCGAACCACTGGTTCTTCGCCCGACGTCGGAAACCATCATCGGCCACATGTGGTCGAAATGGATTCAGTCCTACCGCGATTTGCCTGTGCTGATGAATCAATGGAACAGCGTGATTCGTTGGGAACTTCGCACGAAGCTTTTCCTGCGCACGCTCGAATTTTACTGGCAGGAAGGGCACACCGCCCACGCCACGCACGAGGAAGCCGTGGCCGAGACCCGGCAAATGCTGGACGTTTACACGGACTTTGCGGTCAACGAAGCAGCAATTCCGGTGATCCCCGGCGTGAAATCGGACGCGGAAAAATTCGCCGGCGCGGATACGACCTATGCCATCGAAGCGATGATGGGCGACGGCAAGGCGCTGCAAGCCGGAACGTCTCACTACCTGGGCCAGAATTTTGCCCAGGCATTCGAGGTGAAGTATCTCGACCAGAATGGAACCTTGCAGCATTGCTGGACCACATCCTGGGGGCTTTCCACCCGCTTCATCGGCGCCATCATCATGGTGCACGGCGACGATCAGGGATTGGTGCTGCCGCCGCGGCTGGCGCCGATCGAGGCCGTTATCGTGCCCATTTACAAAAACGACGACGAAAAGGCTTCGGTGATGAAGGCGGCCAAGGAGTTGAAAGCACAGCTCGTCAAAGCCGACCTGCGCGTGCACCTCGACGAGCGCGAAGGCTTCAGCCCGGGCTGGAAATTCAACGACTGGGAGATGCGCGGTGTGCCCGTGCGCGTCGAGCTGGGCCCCAAGGACGTAGCCAGACACGCGGCCATGCTGGCGAGGCGCGACCGTCCCGGCAAGGAAGGCAAGGTCAGCGCGTCCCTCGCCGATCTCCCAGCTACAGTTACCAAGTTGCTGGCCGAGATACAGCAAGCCTTGCATGACAAGGCGTTGGCCTTCCGGCGCGCCAATACCCAGGAAGCCTCGACCTACAACGACCTCAAGAAAGCCGTGGAAGGCGGCTTTGCGTTTTCGCCTTGGTGCGACAGCGGCGAGTGCGAAGCCAAAATCAAAGAGGAAACCCGCGCCACCATGCGCTGCATCCCACTAGATAAGGCGGCGGTGCTGGGTAAGGAAGTTGCGAGCGGCGGCGCTTGCGTATATTGCGGTAAGCCGGCCACGAACTGGGCCATTTTCGGCCGGGCTTACTAGGAGTTCCGGGAACGCCGGGCGGGCCTTTTGACGCGCTCGGGCGTTGCAGCTGAAGAACACCTGCACTCCGGCTTGCTCGACACCTCCAGGAGCGGGTGCTAGCGTAAAAGTGAGCCAACGAGCCTGCCGTCGCGGACGGCGAGGGGAGCGTTCCTTGTTGAGTTTACGAGGTTTTGCATCGAAAAAGGTGCAGCGCGGCGAGGGCCGCCTGAAAGCGATCATCTACACGCTGATTTTGGTCGCTGGAATTTACGCGGCCTTTAAACTTGTGCCCTTGTACGTCGCCAACTATGAACTGAAGGACAAAATTAGCGAACAAGCGCGCTTCGCGGTGGTCAATCGCTATACCGACGAACAGATTCGCGACATCCTTTATAAAACGATTCAAGACCTGGATATTCCGGCCAAGCGCGAGGACATCAAGGTCGAGCAGACCAACCACGGCCTGATGATCAGCGTGAATTACACCGTGCCCGTGGATTTCAAGGTTTACAAGACGGAGATTAGCTTTACGCCTTCTAGTGAAGGCATTGAC
>Ga0126378_10000654_pt1 | contig 25356 bp, 29 predicted proteins | sample PanSoiMetPlot_23_FD_92587 | JGI IMG/M metagenome (GOLD analysis project Ga0126378, IMG submission 92587) | Tropical forest soil microbial communities from Panama - MetaG Plot_23 | ecosystem: Environmental > Terrestrial > Soil > Tropical forest > Bulk soil | place: Panama | collected 2016-02-17
GGACCGAGGAGTGAGCCTCGCAAAAAACCCGCAGTCGCCGGCCGACGCCGCGCTGGTACGGGCCGACGCGCTCCTCAGCACCAAGTCGCCGGAAACCGTCGCCGCTTATGAGGAAGTTCTGCGCCAAGCGCCGCCGGACTGGCCGCGACGCTCACTGGCGCAGTATTCGCTCGTAACTGCGCTGCAGTTGAACGAACAGCATCAGCAGTGCGCAGAAACTGCCTTTCGGGAAGCATCAATCATGAAGCACGATAACACCTTCGCCAATACTGTTGTTGCGGGCATGTGGTGCCTCGTCCAGGGTGACGCAGCCGCAGGATGGCGGACGGCGGCTGCAGGTAAATTAGAACCTCTGGCTAAACAAGCTCTGTCCTCTCCTGAAACGGTACGCGACGAGCGCAACGAGCTTTACCGCACGCTCATGTTCCTCGCTCTTTCCCGGAATGACAAAACACAAACTGCAGCCTTGGAAGATAAGTGGCTGGCGGAAATAGATGCCGTGAAGCCGGTCGACGACGAGGAGCTCTCCGCGGTCGACATCGCCCGCGTCGAAGCCATCCAGATCTATGGCGATCCGGAACGCGTGCTCCCGGCACTGCGAACATCCGAACTCGCTATGCCGCACAACTACAACACGTCACTGCGCGTCGCGCAGATGGAAAAGGCAGCCAAACACTACGACGCGGCCATCGCCGCCTGCGATCGCGGCTTGTCTCGGAACCCCGGCGCATTGGGTCGCTCCTGGCTTCTGCAAACCAAAGCCGATGCGCTGAAACAAAAAGGCCAGTCGACAGAAGCTCATCTCGCCCTGGAGCAGGCCCTCGAGGCATCGCACGAGATTCCCAGTCCGCAGCAGCGGGAGAACAGCGTGAAGAGAATCAAGCAGGCGCTCGCTGCTCCTTGAGCATACGTTGCGGGGTCAATAGCACTTTTCTCTCCAGGTTTAGCGAAATGGGGGACCTCCTGAGAGCTGTTGCTGGGGGTGGGAGTGCGCCACCCAGCCAGGATCAATTTTGGTATTGACAGGAATAAGAGTACGATCGTACTCTTATCGTCATGCGGTACTCGCTGGAACACAAAGCACGCAACCACGAGAACATTCTGTCCGTGGCCGCTCGCTCTTTCCGCGAGCACGGCGGTGACAGCAGCGGCATCGGGACGGTGATGAAGAAGGTAGGCCTGACGAAAGGGGGCTTCTACCGGCATTTTAAGAGCAAGGATGAACTGTTCGTCGAAGCGGTAGCGCGGGCATTAGACGAGACGGGAAGAGGCATGGTGGAAGTGGCAAAGTCCGCGCCCGAAGGTCAAGCTCTGCGGGCGATCATCGAGCGCTATCTAAGCGTGGGCCACGCCAATTCGCCGGGAACTGGTTGCGTGCGCGCCACCCTAGGGCCGGAACTCGCGCGGAAACCGGTAGCCGTGCGGAGAAGGATCGAGGCGTTGTTGGAGGCGTATCGTGAACGGCTACTGCCATTCATGCCCGGTCAGACGCGAGAAGAGAAACGGGCGAAGACTAGATTGTTGTTCCCCAGCATGGCGGGAGTGTTGATGATGGCCCGAGTTGCTTCGTCCAGTGAAAGGCGTGACCAGATCTTGATGGAGGCGAGGAACTTTTTCATAAAGTCCTTCGCTGAAGACTAAATTTTTTTGCTCAAAAGTGTACGATCGTACTCTTTTTCCGGGACGGAACCATACCAGACTGAAATCGAGAGGATAAACCAATGAAATTCATGATCCTCTTTTCTCACTGCAGTACCGCCGATAGCATCCGTAGCGCAACCACAGTCCGTGACCGCCTCCGTGCCCAGCGTGGCTATACCTAAAACCACGCAAGTGCTGGTCATCCTGACTCCGAGGCATGGTGTAAACCCTCAATAAATCATGGCCGTCATACCGGCAGAGGTTCGGGCAACTGTGAACCTCTACCTCGACGGGAAAATCCACGAGTGGTATTCCCGCGGCGATGGCAAAGGCGTCATCTTCCTGGTGAACGCAAAGACCGAGGACGAGGCGCGTGCCGTTATGGAAACGCTGCCCCTCGCAAAGGAACAATTGATGGATCACGAGTACATTCCCCTCGGACCCTTGATGCCGTTGAGGGCATTGGTGGGTCCAGGAGCGCAGCAGTGACTTTTTGCGCGATAGCGCTGCTGTAGGAAGGAACCCTTAAAAGGTGACGATCATGACCAAGTCACGGATGGTCGTGACCAGCGCGAGCACCGCTAGAAAGGATCGATCATGCCATCTGCAGTTTTGTTCGGAATCAGTGTAGCGTTCGGCATGGCTGTTTGGGGAACAGTCGCGTGGAACTACATTTGGCCAGCGCTAAGAGACCGCCCCGCCCCCAGAATCTGAAGCCCATCCTACTGCTGCATGCCTTCAGGTTTCTCGGATTGGCATTTTTGGTGCCGGGCGTTGTCTCTTCAGAGTTACCTGCCGCATTTGCTCAACCAGTAGCTTACGGTGATTTCATAACCGCAATTCTGGCGTTGCTCGCCCTGGCCACCCTGCGGACGCGTCTTGGGACAGTGGTGACATGGGTTTTCAATAACTTCGGAACGGCTGACCTGTTCTTCGCCTTTTACCTAGGAGGCCGCGTATCACTCCCGGCTACCTCAGGCTTGTTAGGCGCTGGTTACTTCATCTTGGCTGCCACGTGCCTCTTCTTTTCATAACGCATTGCTTGGCGTTTCGAATCCTGCTGCGAACGAAGGTTGTGGTGCCGTCACGAAGCAAACTGAGTGTCGCTTGAGGCCACGCTGGTTCAGCCTGATGCTTTGCGCTCCGACAGCTCCTCAATAACGAGAACACTCTGCAACTGAACCACAAAACGGGAACTCTAATCTCAGAAAGTGAGGCGGGTCGCCCACCTTTTGTTGATTCCCGTTTTGTGATTCCCGTTCTGGAGAAACAGCCCATGCGTGCGCTTCGCTGCTTTCCTTAAGCAATGGCTACTTCTCCTGCAAACCTTGAGCACTCCATCCACTTCCTGGATCAGTCGGCTCTTGCGACGGAGTTCGGTTCTTAGAACCGATGGGCAGGAGCATCGGCACGCGGCGTCGATATTCGGCGTATTCTGCGTGAAATCGCACAAGGTCGCGCTCCTCGAATTGGATTGCAATCAAGATGTATGCTGTGGTTGCTATGGCGAACACCAGATGTGCGGATGTCATCAGCGGCGCCGACCAAAACACTAGAAGCCACCCTACATATAAAGGATGTCGAACAACACGGTAGAGGCCGGGAGTCCGAAACTTGAGCGGGGTGTACGGTTGGCCCAGGAGGTATAGCCAGACCTGTCGCAATCCGAAAAGATCAAAGTGGTTGATGAGGAAGGTTGCAACCAGTACTATCAGCCAGCCAACTGCGTAGAGCGCCAGGATTACCAATCGTCCTGTTGCGTTCTCCACGTTCCAAATCACGCCCCCGATTGGTTCCCATTTCCAGAACAACAGGAATAGCGCCACACTGGAGAACAGCACGTAGGTGCTGCGTTCTACAGGCGCAGGTACGATTCTGGTCCAGGCAGTCTTGAACCACTGGCGTGCCATCACGCTGTGCTGAACTGCGAATAATCCGAGCAACAGAACGTCAATGACGAGCGCGAAGGTGACGGATGTCTGAGGTGCGGAGTCGATGGATTGCGGAACACCGAAGTTTCCGATGAACCCAATCGCGTACAGGAAAGCTGCAAGAAACGCGAGATAGCAAACTACTCCATAAACAAAACCTGAGATTCTACTGAACATAACTTCTCCTTCCATTCAATGGAAATTCATCTCTAGTTCGGTCTGCGTCGGGGGCGCCGAGGCTTCGGCGTCTTCGATCGCGACAAGGTTCCCGACAGATGGAATCCCATAGGGGATATCCATCGGTCTTCACAAGGAATCAGTTTTGGGATGATGTTGCCTTTTCGGTGCGTGCCGTGAGCGTACTGAATCCCAACACGACACTGTCAGTGTCATCGAAGACTCCGCCGCCACACACCTGGATCGTATTTGTGCCCGGCACAAGTTTGTAATCGCCCGGGGGTGATCACAAACTGAACGGTTCTCGATGCGTACATCTCGTCATCCGATGTAAATGGCCGGATGAAAGCTGGTCCGTAAAATGCGCACGGACCTCCGTTCACCCTCAGTCCTGTGATTAGCGATGCATTCGCGCGATAGTCCGTGCTCCAGGTTACGACGATGGGGACGAGCTTATCGGGTTCGACCACTTCGATCAGGTCTCCCCAATTGGAACAGCATTTCCCGGTGTGAGTCTCGCCCTGATATACAGTCCGCAAGACCGAGGTCTTGGAAGCCGCAAGCGCTGAGATCGAAGCTGCTGAAATCAGAAGGGGCAACACGACAAAAGATACGAGACTGAGATTCTTGATTCTTGACAGTACTTTCATTTCCGTCTCCTTAACGGTGGGCGCAGGATTTCCTGCTTGAATTTCCTGGAATGTGGCTGCCTGGCCCTGGTTCCTAGCAGGAGCACTCGAGCTGGTCGCGCTCACAATGGCCCACTAATTTGCGCACTGGGATTGCATTGCTCAATAGAACGACTCTGTAACCTTCATTGACTTTTATGTCCTGCTAAGTTGAAGCGGACAAAAGGAGATATGGGCGCTCTACAGGCGTCTGTAGGAGGTACGCTCCAGGGAATGTAGAATCCCGTTCGAAGGAAATAGACAATGGATACCGCTTCCTCGGGGGCTCCTGAGCCAATCAGGTTCGGCGAGGGCTTTGAACTCGACCTGAAGGTCCGACAGTTACTGCGCTTCGGTCAGGTGGTGAAGCTCGAACGGATCCCTTTGGAAGTCCTGATCCTGCTTGTGGAAAAACACGGCGCGATAGTTGAGCGAGAGGAGATTGTCGCCAGGGTTTGGGGAGGGAGTTTCCTTGATACAGACAACGCGATCAATGGAGCGATTCGAAAGATTCGGCAGGTACTGAAGGACAATCCCGAAGAGCCTAAGTACATTCAGACGATCACCAGCAAGGGCTACAGGTTTGTCGCGGATGTTCGAGCGCAGAAACAGCCACTTCCCAAATCAGTAGATACGGACGAGACGCTCCCCCAGCAGCGCCCCAAACTGGCGATTAATCCATGGACCTTGATCGCCGCAACAATCCTCGTATGTCTGATCCTTGGCGGGATCTTCGCAGGTTATTCACGGTGGGGTGAACGCAGGAATCCCGTTCAGGGAAAGCTCATGCTTGCAGTCCTGCCCTTCGATAACCTCACGGGAGACCCGAGCCAGGATTACTTCAGCGACGGACTCACCGAGGAAATGATCGGTCATCTGGGGAATCTCGACCCTGATCATCTTGGAATCATCGCCCGTACCTCAGTGATGCGGTACAAGAATAATAAGGATGGACTGAGCCGCATTGGGCGAGAGCTCGGTGTCGATTACGCGCTCGAAGGCAGCGTTCGCCGGGAGTCAGGAAAGGTTCGAATTGCTGCGCAGCTGATCCTGATGAAAGACCAGACACATGTCTGGGCGCGGCAGTACGACCGCGAATTGAGCAGCCTGCTGGCACTTGAAAACGAAATTGCGAACGAAGTAGCGCAGGAGATCAGGCTCACTCTCGCTGAGAATCATTGGCTCAGGCAGGAAGAGGCTTCCCGGACTCTCAGCCCGGAGGAGTACGCCGCTTACGATTCGTATCTGCGCGGACGGTACTTCTGGGATAAGCGAACGGCGGAAGGATTCCAGCAGGCGATTAAGTCTTTTGAAGAGGCAATCGCGAAAAATCCGAATTACGCGCGAGCCTACGTGGGCCTTGCGGATACCTACGCCCTGATCAGCGGGTACGACCTTGCTCCGAAGAACGAGACGATTCCGCGCGCTCGTGAGGCTGCGGCAAAGGCGCTTTCACTTGATGATGGGCTTGCGGAAGCGCACGCGTCGATGGCGCTCATAGCACAAAACTACGAATGGAACTGGCCGAAGGCGGAAGCGGAGTACCGTAGGGCGATCGATTTGGACCGTAATTATGCAACCGCGCGCCATTGGTACGCCGAGTTTCTAACTCTGCAAGGAAGGTTTTCTGAGGCGCTGGAGGAGATTGAACGCGCGCGCCAGTTGGATCCACGCTCTCTGATCATCGCAGCAGATCGAGGTGCTGTCCTTTATTGCGCCCATCGCTATAAAGAGGCGATCGAGCAGCTCCGAGCAGTTCTTGAGATGGAACCAAACTTTCCGAGAGCTCATATCGTCGTATTCGCATATATCGAACAGGGAATGACTGTGGACGCTCTACGCGACGTGGCCGAATGGCAGAAGATAGAGGACGGACCGTTTACCTGGATGTTGTCCGCCTATGTACACGGACGAGCCGGGCACAAGAGCGAAGCACAGAAGTTTCTGCATAAACTCGAAGCGGAAAGGTCCAGGCGCTATGTCGATGCCTCCAAACTGGTCGTGGCCTATTTAGGATCCGGAGACTACGAACAGGTACTGAAGTGGTTTGAGAAGGCCTTCTCGGAGCGGTCAACCGCACTGGTTTGGCTTAAAGTCGATCCTGTGTATGATCCACTTCGGTCTGAGCCGAGATTTGAGTCGCTACTACAGAGAGTAGGATTCAACTGATAGTCGGCAGATCGCCCTCACCGCTTCATTAAGTACATCAACACCGCCCCAAGTGCCACCAACAGCGCAATTACCACCCATAGATTGTTGCTGCTTTCAAACTGGGGCTCAGCCGAGGGTGTGGTGGCGAGGCTACCAGCGGAAGGACTTGCCGGTTGTGATAGGAGATTCGTTGACGACTTACTCGTTACATTCATCCAAATCTGGGCTCTGCCGAGTTTAAACTCGGTCCCGTCGACGTTCTTGTGGTCGTGGAGCATTTCCCCAACCATCTGGGTCAGCTTGTCGTTGTGGAGCATCTCCCCAACGAGCACAGTAAGTTTGTCATCAATCTTCTGCTGAACTTCTTCCCGCGTGGCTCCTTCAAGGGTTTCCGCAGACCCTTCCTCGGCCCGGGCAATGAATCCACCTTCGGGCTTCGGCTCGATGCGGTATCGAAACTTTGTCGTGATTGTCTTAGTGTCCATTGGCGCTCATCCAGTTCACTAGTTTTACCGACTAGCAACGAGGCCGCGAGTTACGAAGGTAGAGGACCAAAAGGCGACGGCTTTCTCCAACCCTCCTTTTAATAGACTGAGCAGCGTTACAATCGCAGCGATTCGGGGTGTGCAGATGGATCGCGAAGAGCAGGCGATTTGTTTATCTGGGCAGCATAACGATCGCTTCGACAAAAAACGACCTCGAGGGCGTCTGCTCGACCTCTGAAATCCCATAATTGGAACGAGAAATACATGAGCGTCGTACACTCCTACGTAATGGAAAACTTTGTGATTCGCCGGGCGAACACTTCTGAGCAAAGGGAGCTCGAGGACTTACAACTCCGTGCATCCCTCACCAACGCCGGCGATCGTGATGCTTTACTGGCCCACCCTGTGGCGATCGATGTTCCTCTGCGACAGATCACTGCGGGCAGCGTGTTCGTGGCGGAGTGGAACGGGGCCATCGTCGGATTTGCAACCGTAGAATCCAGGGCCGATAGAGAGAGCGAATTGGATACATTGTTTGTCGACCCGCACGCGCGGCGTCGTGGGATCGGGCAATCGCTGATCGAACGCTGGGCTGAGGTTGCCCGCACGCGACAATCTGTTGCCCTGTACGTGGTCGGTAATCCGCATGCAGAGGATTTTTACATTGCGTGCGGCTTCAAGATGATTGGAACGTCAGAAACCCGTTTCGGCCCAGCCTTGCTGATGCGAATGATAGTTTGACGGTCGATCCCAGGGCGATTCTATAAGAGGTGATGTCGAGTACCAGTCTCCGATCCGTTCGGAAAAATGTGTTTCCTCGACATCGCGTTTTATAAAACCCGCCAAAGCATCTACCGGACCCACTTCCCCGCTGCCTTTCCCCCAATCCCACCAGGTTCAAATCTCTACTTGACTGTCTGAAGCAGGATTATATAGTGTATATGCACTAGATGATCAATACTCAGGGTGTTGTTGCAGAGTGCGTCTGTCAGAAAGTGCGCGCTGCGGCACGGTCTGTGACCTCCGCTTATGACGACGCCCTTCGTCCGGTACGCCTTCGCGCCAGCCAACTGGCAGTGCTGGCCGCTGTTGGAGGAGAAAGCTCTGTCTCAATTACTTCGCTTGCTGAACTGCTCGGCATGGATCGCACAACACTGAGCAGGAACCTTCGTCCTCTACAAAGGGACGGCCTGGTCAACATCGGAAGTGAAGGCTGGCACAGATGCCGCACCCTGGCAATCACGAAGAAGGGGCGCTCGCGTCTTGAGCAGGCGATTCCACTGTGGCAGAGAGCGCAAGACAACTTGCGGCGGCAACTGGGAGACCGCAATTGGGAGAACGTACACACTGGGCTCGATCGCCTAACGAGCGCACAGTGATTTTTTTTGGAGCTATTTAGTGCATATGCACTACACGACACAGCACCGTAACAACAAGGAGATATATCCAGATGAATTTCGACAGTTACACATTTTCCAAACAAGCACGATTCGTAGAGCCGGAGATGCGAAAAGCTTTCAAACAGGCGGTTCCGTTAAAGACGATCGTCGTGCACTGCTACGATCCGCGCGCGGTCAATATTCCCGCTGCGGTGGCCAAGGCCCTGCCCGGTGAAGTTTATCCCGGCGAGATTGTGCGAGATGCGCAAGGCAACAAAGTCGCCTCCACCACGACAATATTTCCCGTGGTAGTCGCCGGCGGCCGCGCGGTGGACGCTCTTCGTTCCATAACGGTCGCTCAACATTTGTTCGGGATCGAGAACATAGTCGTCGTTCACCACACCTACTGCGGGGCCACATCCTTTACCCCTGATGGCATCTTCAAGGCTTTCCGCAAGGAGCAGGGCGCCGACATCTCCGACCTGTACGAGCGCGCCAACGTTGCGATTGAAGATTACGAATCTTCGCTGAAGCGCGACACGCGCCTGATTCGGGAATCGAAGGGCACACCGAAGAAAGTCAACATCTTCGGCTACCTGTTCAACATTGACACCGAAGTATTAACCCTCGTAGCAGAGGATCGAGCGGCCTGAGTGACGCGCAGTTTGCGGCCCGAGCGCTATTGGCAGGAATGTCATCTTTAGTATCATACTTGCCATGCGTGTTCATGTGCTTGCGCTCGATGGTGTTTTCGATCTGGGATTGTCGGCCGTCCTCGATGCCTTTCAGACGGCGAACGAACTCGCAGAGATGTCTGGGTTCTCTGGCGAGCGATTTGATGTGAGGATCGTCGGCGTAACCAGATCAATCAAGACCTCACAAGGCCTGACAGTCCCGGTGCAGGCAATAGGGTCAAAGGCACCCGAGTGTGTTGTTGTTCCGGCTATCGGGTTCAAGATGCCCGAGCCACTAGAGGCAGCGCTCACGCGGCCAGACATTCGAGATGCCGCCGTTCTCTTGCAGAGGTGGTCTCGAAAAGGTGCGATGATGACAGCCGCCTGCGTCGGGACCTTCATAATGGCCGAGTCCGGCCTGCTTGATCATCAACGCGCCACCACTACCTGGTGGCTGGTACCCATGTTCCGTCAGCGTTATCCGAACGTGTCACTCGACGAAGCGAACATGATTGTAAAATCCGGGCGTTTCGTGACTGCGGGAGCCGCGCTGAGCCACATTGACCTTGCGTTGTGGATCATCCGTGGAGTCAGCCCCAAACTCGCTTCCCTAACGGCGAAGTACCTGATCGTCGACTCGCGGCCAACGCAATCCGCCTATGTGCTGACCGATCACCTCGTCCACTCCGATCCCGTGGTCCAGCGTTTCGAAGACTGGGCTCGCGCGAGGTTGAAGCATGGATTCTCCTTAGACGATGCTGCCAAGGCAATTGGATCCAGCAAGCGAACACTCGCACGCCACATGGATGCGGTGCTGGGGAAATCCCCGCTATCTTACTTCCAGAGTCTACGGGTTGAGCGCGCCGTACATCTGCTGAAAACGGGCAACGCGAGTGTCGATGAGGTCGCCGCCCGCGTCGGATATGCCGACGGTACTACGTTGCGGAATCTTTTGCGGCGCCGGTTAAAACTCGGAATCAAGGAAATCAAAAGAATCGCCTGAACGCCTAGGTTGGGACTTGAAGCGCCAAAGGAAAATGTGCATTCATCAATGAACTCCCACCATCGACGGTAATTCCCTGGCCCCGTCACAAACCACGCCTCATCACTACACAGCAGCGCACAAACATCCGCAATATCTGCGGGTGTGGACTGTCGGCGCATAGGAGTCCATCCCGACTGCACCCATTCCATCATCGCAGCTTGCCACTCTTGCGGAGTTAGTCCGACTACCGTCGACGCATCCGAAAATCCTGGACTCACTGTATTCACCGTAATCCCATATCGCCCCAGCGCCACCGCAAAATATCGGCTGATACCGTCCATCGCCGCCTTCGCCGGCTGCGTCCTTCACAAGGTTTTCCGCAGCCACTGCGTCGGCCACATCGCCTTGCACAAGAACACCGGAGGCACCTGCCGCCTCAATCAGGGACAAAGTTTTCTCCGCGTCGGACTTGCCTGTCCGACAATGAATCGCGATATTCTGGACGCCCTCCCTGCGTGGGTTTCACTGCGATCTGCCGCCCCAATCCTCATGAGCTGCCGGTGATCAAAGCTGTCTGAAACTTAATCTGCATTTCGAATCTTCTCCGAACTCTTGGCTCCCAGAATCTCTGTTCTTTCTATACAAAACGGCACGGCCACTCCTGGCCGTGCCCCCCATCCCCGTGAATTGCCGGTGATCAAAAGCTGTCTGAAGCCTAAGCTGCGTTTCGAATCTCCTCTGATACTTTGGCTCCGAGAATTTCTGTTTTTTCTATGGAAGGTGGTGCGGCCAAGAGGTTTGGAGCATTGGCCATGAGTGCTTTGGCGATGGGTCCGTTGAGGTGACCTTGTCTTCCCGATTCATCGTGAAACGCATCGAATACCCCGAACGTAGACGGGCCCAGTTGCAACGCGAACCACAGCGGAGTGGTCCTTTCCTGATTTGCCATTTGAAGACCTTGCTTGAGGAAGGCGGCAACCTCTCTCTCCTTTCCAGGTTTCGCCTCAAGTCGTACAAACAATCCAAGTGAAAGCATTTTCAATTCTCCTTAGGCCGAAGTGCGGCCTGTTCCGAAGCTACGTCTCGGCACGTATTTTTCCTAGAGGCAAGAACGCCATATTTTGTATCATTATTGCCACCATTAGGAAATGCCCTTATAACGGACGGAGGTTGTCTGGGGATGAAAATAGCGGCTGGAGTGACCATCGTTGTCCCTCGGACCGTTTCAGCAGCTGGTTGTACCCGACGGCGAAATCGTCGGCTGCGGATTACCGGTGGTGTTGATCACATGCTACAAAAGGTTCTTATGGAGTCACTACGATTCTGCGCTAGCCCTGCCATAGATTTCGAAACGCACCAGTAAGAGCCAATCGGATAACGGACCTCCATTATTTTAACCGTTTGGTTAACGTGACAATTGCTGTCTGAGGTTATCTTGCTTCGGCATACCAACAGCTTCAACGTCTTACAGGCAATTCATTCTTACGCGCACTTTGGCTCTTCCCGTGCAGGTACACAAAAGGAGCAAACAGTCGATGGTCTCCCGAATCGGGATGCTGCAGTGTATGAAATTCGTACAGCTACAGCCGTCATAGATTCTGCGATACCTTCAGAGCTTGAGGCTTTGCGAGATCGGTTAGAGTCCCCGGTTGACACAGCCCCAATACGGGAGGAGATATTTATGCCCGTTCAGGCGACTGCTTCAGCAGAAGAATCTGCTGTGAAATTAAGTAACCTCACGATCATCCTGTATGGAGGTTTCGGGGCGGCTGTCGCTATCCTCGCGGACCTTTACTTAAAGGATAAAGCTTGTGCGATTACCTCGCTGGATCAGAAGCTTGCCTCGACTCTCCAATTGCACGTTCACCCACTCATTGTGGCGTTTCTATTAATTTCAATCGGTGTTGGACTTTGCTTCGTGTTCCCCGAGAAGTCAACTCGTAAAACATTCTTCCGGGGGGCGAGCGTTCTCACGATGGTGATGACGATGACACCATATGAGGTCCATCCTGGAATACCGCAGAGTCCCGAGCAACCACAACCGCAGGCCGAAATCAGGCACTTGGATAGCCTTTTCGTACCCGAAGTTTTTGCTCAGGTCCGGAATTCGGTCGAGGCGCCCAGGACGGTCCGCCTTGATGTCCATTTGGCCCCGCCGCGCGGTAAGACGGTTTCTCGGGCGACCTATACTTTGCTCAATCCCGAAACGGGAGAAATATTGGCGCAGTCGACACTCTCCGGAACCGACGCTTCTTTTTATGTGACCAGGCGCGACTATCTCCTTCGAGTAGAGGTTCCCGGCTGTCGGATTGTGGCCGTCAAGCCGCAGTTACAGGCAGAAAATTCCAAGCTAACGATTCCGCTTCAAGCGACGTGGATGCCAGTCCCATTTCAGCGCGTTATGTCGTCTCAACTCGCAAAGTGAATCGCATTGCACTTTGCACAAAAATCGCAACGATTCGGGAGCCTCTGAATATGCAGTGAAGTAAACGGACCTAGCAGGCCATACCACGATTTTCCGGAAGCAAAGGACATCTCGTCTTTTGTCAATATTCACCAATCTCACGCGTCGGCTTTGTTCCAGGAAGGTTCTTTACTTCTGCAAGACCTCGCCCTGCGTGAGCATCCATCGAAAGGAAACAGCTCATGAGTGCCTGTTGGTCGATTTTGCAGTTCGCAAAGCGAGACAGGAGGAGCGCTACCGAACGAGACCCCCAATGGGCAAAGCTATGGCTGCCGCTGCGGCGTCGGGAATCCGTGACACAAGTGCAGCGCGGGCTAAAACGCTACGAAATTACGTCAGAAAACTGAAGGACCGCGATGTAGCATAACCCCTTAGGGGAGCTGCCACTGGTGGCTCCCTTTTGAAGGAGCTGCGCATGTCAGAACAGACTCACAAGGAACAGGGGCAGATCGAACGCGCTAAAAGGCTGCGAAATCACATCGAGCGCTTGAAGCGGGCAGAACCGGAGACACCAGGTTCACAAAAGGGAAAGTCGATCAAAGAGCAGATTGCGGAACGCACTGAGGATCATGGGAAATAGTAAAAGGAGATTGATCTCCGGGACATTCGAGACTTCAGCCAAAGTTGGAGTAGTTTGACGTTCCGTCTGGGTTCTTCGTTAAGAGGCCCATCCAAGCTGGACTGCATCTCTGCTATCTCCTCGCAATCGTTCGATCCTGCGCGAGCCCAACTTGGTTACACTGGATTCCATGGGGATGCAACCCGATCAAGCTAAATTTCTTCTGGACTTCTTATTACCGCAGCTCAAGGCCGAGCAGGCCACGACCAGGAAGATCTTGTCTATATTCCGCCGGACAAAGAAGACTACAGGCCACATCCGAAGTGCAAAAGTTCATTCGAACTTGCCCGGCAAATTGCGGGGACCGAGCTCTGGTTCCTGGACGCTGTCATTGACCACGTCTTCAGAAAAGACGATCCCCCGGTGCTTGCGATATTGAAGACCAGCGCTGACATCGCTCGATGGTATGACGACAACTTCGCGCAACGCGCACCGCGTCTGGAAGCGCTGTCGGGTGAAGAGCTTGCTACTCCGGTGGACTATATCGGCATCCGGAGAGATCCCGCGGTCACATACTTGAATATGGCGATTCGTCATTCCGTCCATCATCGCGGTCAACTTTCGGCCTATCTGCGGCCAATGGGCGTAAAGGTTCCTGCGATCTAAGTAGAAAGCGGCGATGAACCCTTCCAGCAGGGCGCTCAAACAGCCTTTTCTTGATTAGGACCGGCCTTCGACTGTCGGTTATACAAACCGGAGAGTCAACGCAGTTCCTTACCAAGGCTTAATGAGAAGCCTTGTCGTGCCGGGAGGTGAACTTTGGGAGTAAGAACTCCTGGACTACGGCGTTCGCCATACGTCCACCGACGCCAACCAAGGCACTGCTAAGCACCAGTCTCGCGCCACGGTCTTTGTCGGGATAATAGGCATTCGCGATTGCGCCTGAGGCGAGACTGCCGCCGATGCCGGAAAAGTTGATCTCGCGGCGTCCGTTGTCTCCTCTGACCACGAATGGGCTGGAGAGTGCATGGAGTAAACGGGACTTTGTAGTGCCCGTGCCTTGGTATAAGTAGCGTGTATCCTGGTGCAGCAGCGAGGGAAGCACAGCATCGCCCACCAGGATATTGGTATAGCCTCCGGCGAACGTGGCGCCCAAACGCTTTCCGTAAGCCTTTGCTCCCTGACCATAGCTAGGGTAGCCCGACATCTGATAGATCGCTGCGTTTAAGCCAAAGCCAGTCGTCGTCACCGGGTCGGTTAAGAGCTTCATCGCAAGATGGAATTTCAGTTTGGGAGTGAGGGGTGCTGGATTCTTGTCATAAACGACATAGAAATTGGGTATCACGCCGAGTATGCGCTGCTTCTCCTCGGCCTTTAGCTGTTGGACCGCCACTTCCTCGGCAGGGACAACGGTCACGCTGACCTGCACACTTTTAATCCGCAAGTTGATGTCACTCAGTATGAAGTATTGGCTAGGCGTGAGCGTGATCTCGTCTGAGGTCCAGTTTGCGAATCCTTCAGAGCTGATTGTGACACGGTAATGGATTCCCGGTTTGACACCGTCGAGTTTAAAGAAACCGTTGCCCTGCGTCAGAACATGTTGATCATCGTTCTGGTCTTGCCTTTGCAAGCGCACGGTCGCGCCGGGAACAACTCCACCGGTGAAATCGAGTACGGTGCCGACGATTGTTGCGGGCTGTGCCTCTGGCGCTGACAGTTGCTGCGCTACGGTGGTCGTGGCGGCGCAAGTGCACATGATAAGCGCGCAGAGGAACTTCGGAATTTGTGGCGTCATCAATGCTCCTGCGGGTAACGCTGCCAAAGATCGAGCAAGATTCATGCCAAACAGGAGGTGCGTTTTCCTCTTTGGGAGGCTTGTCAAAAGAGTGTTCAGCTTTGACTGTCAGCGTTTGGCGAGAGGTCAGCATCAATTCCGCAACCGTGTTCATTTGTCACATGCCAAGACCTTGTCACTGCCCGCTTGTCTACTCGTGAGCTGCTTCGGCCATGGTTAGTGAGCACTGGCTTTCGGAGGTTCATGATGGATACAGCTTTTCTGCGCGAACGAACGCCCTTAGGCCGCGAAGCGACAACTTCAGGAGCCGGGATTTACACAAGAGAGCTAAGAAATCTCCGAAATGGGATGGATCAAGCACTCTTTGAAATCACAAAGACCGGGGTGCCCAGCAACGCGATTTTGTTGCTGGGGTGGAAAGGGGACGGCATCCATATTTGGGTATCGGACACGAGAATCAAAGACTAATTAGGATGCACCGCCCGGCATTATGGGAATCGAATTTGCCGACTACCGACCGGCCATAGCTGGTGAAGCCAGGGTCATTCCGTTCCGTTTGAGCTGCTCGTCCAGCTTGAAAGCGAACTCGGCGATCGAGTGTCCCGTAATGGGATTCCAGGTTGGGAACAGGTTATACCTGATCTGCCGGATGGTCGGGGCCTTCCTGCGAGGTGGAACGAAGAGGCTCACGATGGAGCGGAGAAAGGCCAGAATCTCACCGCGCTCGAAGATGCGATCGATATCCAGTTGCTGGACGTTCGCGTCGCGAACTCTCTTCTCTACGCTGTAAAAACCGGTGACGGGAGACGGATCGACAGCGTAAACCTTGGCGACTCGTGGTATCGCGTCATTGGGGGGCAGAGAGTAGGCGAATTCCTGAGCCAGGCCGCCACCCAGTGAATGGCCGGTGGAAAACAGGCGGATCGGCTCGCAGGGCTGCCATCCGGCTTCTTTCACCTTGTTCGCGTACTCCTGTTCGAACGCGCGGCCAAAACTCCTCACGATTACAGTGTACTCGTCGTCCTGGTCGGGAAGAAACCAGCGCAGATTCGCCTTCCAGTCCTTGATGTTCGTGAAAACAGTCCCGCCAAAGGCCACGGCAATCTTTTTCTCCTGAAAATGCCACCAGACCTCGGCGCGCAAATGCACCTGTTGGATTTGTGTATGCAACTGTGAGCCACCGAAGTCCGGCCATCTCACCCAGCCGCGTTGCTGGAGAGCGGAATCGGGATCGAGAGACTCGCCATCGGTCACCTGCTTCGCATCGGGCTTGCGTCTATATGCCGCCTGGCTAAGCAAGGCATATGGGAGGTCCTCGATGCCGGTTGTGCCGAGCGGCTCCGGCGCGCCGAACATGCGTTGACCAGGCCGGCGAATCACAACCTGGTCGGGACGCTGCCGAAATGCCGACCTCGTCGCGACACGTATGATGGCCAGCGCACCCACGACGACAATCGTGCCCACAACCAGAAGCAAGCTCACGGCGAGATCCCCTAAAAATGAAACCCTAGAATTGAGGGATGGTCTTAAGAAGTGCCACAGCGTAGCATAGGTGGGAAGGCTTGCCATCGGGCTGTCGGTTTCCCGTCTTGGTTCCCAAAAGGTGCGTGCCCCATCCTTCGTCCTCCCCGGCGAATTCGAATGATGGGTAATCAAGAACGCTTGCAGTACGCTCTTTGTTTTGTCGATTTTGCGATGCTACCCGCCGAAAGCTGGTTCCGCATACGTTGTGAGAGTCGCAACGGCATCTTTCAAGTGCCGCTGTGCTCAATCCGCGCGAAAGCCTTGATGAGCCCTCATTCCTAATAACAGCCACTTATCGGCTACTTATCCATTGACGGAAACTGCTCCCTGCAAAGTCCTAAAGCTTTAGTTGACAACCGGCAATTTGCGGTCTAACCTCCTAATATTTTAGGAGACGAGCCGAGTGGGCAAACGAAGGTCCTCGTCGCAGCTAACTCCGTTGGAGCTGCAAATCATGCAAGTGCTCTGGGAGATTGGACCGGCAAATGTGCAGACCGTCCAAAGCCGGATTCCAGGGTCCCCCAAACTCGCCTATACCACCGTGCAGACGATGCTGAACGTGCTCCATCGCAAGGGAAAAGTGAAGCGCGTTCTGCGTGGCCGGGCTTATGAATACCAGCCAGTGCTCACGCAAGAGCGAGCGGAAGGTCACGCTGTGCGCGACATCGTCGACCGCATTTTCGGAGGCTCGGTCGAAGGCTTGTTGATGAGCCTGATGAAGACGCGCCAGCTCGATCCTAGAAAGCTGAGGAAACTAAGTTCGCTGGCGGATGAACACGAACGCAGCGAAAAGGAGAAATCTCATGGAGACGATTAGCCGTCTGCTCCTGAATTACATCGTGAACGCACTCTGGATCGTCGCCGTTGTTGCCGGGGTGGCGTGGCTGTGTGCACGGTTCATGCGGCGCACGCACGCTCGACGTATATATCTGCTGTGGACCGCCAGTCTGGGACTCAGCGTGCTCTTGCCGATCACCGGTCTGTTGCGCGTCCAGAATGCCCACAGCTTTGCGCGGATCAACCCAGGAGCCGCGACTGTAGAACATGCAGAGTCGATTCCAGCGAAAGTATCCGGCAGCATCTTCTGGATGAGCGGAACGAGGCGCAGGCAACAATTGTCGGTGGAACCATTCCTCAGAACCGCTGTTCTCGGGCTCTATTTCACGTTCTTCCTCTATGGCGCAGCTCGAGTTGCGCTTTCCTGGAAACGGACGACATCCATCTGTCGCAGTGCGATCGCCATTGACTTACCACTAAAGCTCCTTAATGCCGCCGAGCAATGCTTTCGCGCATTCGGCGTCAGGCCCTCAACAATTGCGGTGTCTGCGCAGGTCTCCGGTCCTTCGATGGCGGGAGTACGACATACTGTGCTCATTGTTCCCGAAGGCTTCCTGGCGCAAATCTCCGTCAAGGACTTTACCTCCGCGCTCAGCCACGAACTGGCACACATTCGCAGGCGCGATTTTCTCAGCAACCTGGTTTGCGAATTACTGCTGCTTCCGATCTGCTTTCATCCCGCCGCGACTTTCATTAAGCGTCGCATCGATTGCAATCGCGAAATTGCCTGCGACGAGATGGCTGCCGAAGCCTCGCTTACACGTACCGCCTACGCCCGCTCGCTGTTGAGCCTCGCGAGAAAGATGCTGGCCGGACAAGAAACTGCAGCGCACAACTATGCTCTCGGGCTCTTCGACACTGACACACTGGAGGAACGCGTCGTGACCTTGCTGAACCGGAAATCAATTTCCCAGACAACCGAACGGCTTCTCGCTCTCGCAGCCTCCGCCCTGCTGGCAACAGCGTGCGCGCTGACCTCGGCGTTCTCATTGCAGGTTGCAACTCCGAAGGCCGACGGAGGCGACATTCGTCCTTTCGTCGGCACATGGGAGGCAAAATTCAACGGCAAAACATTTCAGACGCTCAAGATCCAGAACGAAAATGGGAAGCTCGCCGGTACCGCCAACCACATCAGCATCGCTTTGGATAATGATGGCAACCTGATCGATGCCAGGGCGCACGAGGGATCGGATCAGATAACATCGGCCAAGGTCGAAGGCAAGGTCGTGCGGCTCACTTGCACGGGCAAAGCGCATATGAATACCGATTCCGGCACAGCCGACACGGAAACCACACAATACGAAATGAAATTAACAGGGAACGAGGAAGCCGAAATTCGCCCCATCGGCGACGGCGTCGACGCCACTCAACTGAAGCCGTGGAAGCTGGAGCGAGTGAAGAAATAACCGGGGCGGGTGGTCCAGCCTTTTTGTATTGATTCCAATATGGAACCTCCAAAAATCAGGCAGGGCCACTGCCCAAATCCCAACTGGCACCCTTCCCTAATGCTTTTTAGTATTCGAAAGCAGCCCGTAAACATTCAACTCGCCCTTGGCGCCGATGTACACACGTCCGTTCATTACAGTAGGAATCACAAAGCGGACTGCCAGGCCGGGGCCGTCGCGGGCTAGGTTCTCACTGCTGTTATAGAGCTCGTGGGTTACGTTTGCGGCGTCGTAGGCGTGAACAACGGCGAACTGGTCTGCGGCATTCCAGACTTTGGTTTCGACCAGCCACACGATTCCGTTCTTTGTTCCATTTGCGGAGACGGTCACAGTCGCACCCGGGTTAGCAAATTCTTTCGCGGTCTGGGCTACCGGCTTGGCGGAGAGCTTGCCGTTCTCCACTTTGTAGTCCCTGAGCGAATCGTTGCTGCAGGCGAGGAAGACATGCTGGTTCCAGTATGCGGCTGCCCCATAGCAACCTCCCTTTACCTTAAATATCTGCACGCCATAGCTGTTCTTGCCCGAGACGAATCCGCTCATGCCGTCGCGGTCGATCACATAGACGGTGCCGGCCTTGTCGCCAGTAAGAAGAAGATGAGCGTGTGAACCGGGCTGGTCGGGGAGCAATAGCGGACCGAGCGAGCCGAGATCGAGATCTTCGTCATTGAGTTGCTGTTGATTGGGCGGGGTGTAAGAGTCTTGCACCTTGAATCCGAACGAAGTAAGCGCCAGCTTCAGGACAGTGTCGCCATAGTCTCTTCCGCCGGATGAGACGGTGAATTTGCCGTTTCCCGTTACGGGATATACATTTCCCTCGGCGTCGGCGGCGGGACCGGCGTCGGACTGCCATATCCCGGCTTCCCCAGCGTCGGGAGCGGCATTGAATACGGCTACCTGGGCCAGCGAGCGGGGGTCGTAGGCCATTACCCATCCGTAATACGGTCCAACATCGCAAGAAGATGCCCATGTGATGTAGATTTTTCCCTGTGAAAGCAGCAGAGCTGCACGAGGGTTCTCCCGAAGTGGATCGAAGGCGACCGTACTGTTGAACACGCCCATCGCTTTGCGAGGAATCGACGCCTTGATCACGACCGGGCCGCCGAACTTCTCCGCTCCGGTGAGGACGTCGAGCGCATGCAGTTTCTGGACATACGTTCCCGATTCCCTGGTTCCCGATTCTTTCGTTCGCGCCAGAACGTAGAGGGTGCCGCTTTGTGCGTCGATGACCGGAGTGGGCGTGATTCCAACCTCAGGTCGAATAAACGGACAGCGCACATCCTGTGCGCGAATAGTTGTCACGCCCGCTGCTGCGTTGAGGAAGTTTACGTGCCAGAGAGGATCGCCGAGGGCGTCGGCATCGAAGGCGTAGACGCTATCGTGCTCCGTGGCCAGGAAGATTACGTTGTGCTTCCCCTTCCCGGGAATCGACAGTTGCGGTAGATAAAGAGGCTGGGCGTAAAGATCGCCGTCCACGCGCAAGGTGAACAGTTTTCCAAAATGGCTCGCATTCACGGTTTGCGGCGTCAGGATGATTTCCTTGAGATTGGCGCCCGTGCGGGCGTTGTCGTACTGAGCGGTGGTTAACTGGGAGACGGTGAGCTGCGAGTGGGCGAAAGGCGAGGAACACAGAATCGCGATCAGGCAGAGCGCGCCAGAGATGGCGATTCCTTTGGGGCAATCGTGCAGGAGCGGCCATCGCTCAGCACCGAACATAGTTCGGTGGTACCACGAGTCAAGATCACGAGTCAACGACAATGTCATTTTGGAACTCATGGGCTGCGGTAAAGTGCTCGCGATCGCCGGACTTTGCTGCGAGCAACGGGCGCCAATTTCAGAATTCACCGCTTATTCACTGTTATTTCCCCTGTTCTTTTCGTGGGACAAAAAATCGCGATTTTCCGTAATTCCTGACACAGCAGGCAGTTGCGCCGAGTTGTCCGTTGCTCGCAACCCTTTGGACAAAAAATTCGCTGCTAAATTCCCTGTTAAATTCGCTGTTCTGCAGACACCAGGGAATTAAGCTAGCTCCAGGCCGCATCCGTTGCTCTCAGGGAGGGCGGAGGTCAATCGGAGATTGGGCTCCGGACCAACAGAGTTTGACTGGCGGGAAAGGAAGACACACTCTCACTGTCCGATTCCGAACAGGGAATGCAAATTGCGACAGAAGTACGACTATCTTCTTGCCTCAACGAGAGTCTAACTCCCAGTCGCCTAGGGACGGCGGTGCAACGATATCCGTCTTCAGGAAAGGCAAGGCCCTAATAATCCTGATAATTAAAGATGGCGGGGGGAGACGGATGCTGGCGGATTTGCGTGATGCGGTGCGGCAGCTGCGCAAAGCACCTGGATTTACAACGACAGCTCTGGTCACCCTGGCGCTGGGAATCGGCGCGACGACGGCGATCTTCACGCTCGTGCATCAAGTAATGTTGAAGTCGCTGCCGGTGGCCAAGCCGGGTGAGTTGTGGCGGATCGGAGACAAAGACCGCTGCTGCAATTGGGGTGGGTATACCCAGGGCGACGACGGAGATTTTGCGCTGTTTTCGTGGGAGGCGTACCAGCACTTTCGCGCGCACACACCAGAGTTCGTCGACTTGGCAGCGCTGCAGGCGGGCAACGCGTCTCTTGGTGTCCGCAGAGTGGGATCGCAGGCTCCTGTGGACACGCGCAATGGGGAGTATGTCTCTGGAAATTTCTTCAGGACGCTTGGCACACAGCCGTGGATCGGCCGCCTGTTCACCGACGAGGATGACAAAGAAGGCGCCGCGCCGGTGGCGGTAATGAGCTACCGCATATGGCACGACAAATACGGATCTGATTCCTCGGTCGTCGGCGCCGGCTACCAGATTAATGGGCATCCATTCACCGTGATTGGCGTAGCTCCGCCTGGATTCTTCGGAGCGAAGCTGGCTGGTTGGGGCATGCCGGATTTCTGGCTGCCGGTGACGACTCAGCTATTGATCGAGGAACGCGAGGGACAGAGGGCGCGGATAAGAGGGCCACAGACTAACTTCCTGGACCTGCTGGGAAGGGTGCGTCCGGGAGTGAATCCCAAGTCGCTCGAAGCCAAGCTGAGGGTGGAACTGCACAACTGGCTCGCCAGCCATGTTCCCGATATGGAACCGGGCGAGAAGCAGCTCTGGGAGCAGCAGACGCTGCATCTTGCTCCCGGCGACGCGGGAGTGACGGCCCTCAGGGACGCGTATCACGAAGGCCTGAGGCTGCTTCTAATTGCCGCAGGATGTGTACTGCTGGTGGCGTGTGGGAATCTGGCAAATCTGATGCTGGCGCGCGGGTTAAAGGATCGTGCACAGACCTCGATCCGAGTAGCGCTGGGTGCTTCGCGAGCACGAATTGTTCGCAGGTCTTTGGTCGAGTGTGTCACGCTCGCAGCCATCGGTGGAGCTCTGGGCATAGCCGTAGCGTACGCGGGAACACGGTTGATTCTGCATCTGGCTTTCGAGAACGGCGGTCCGAATAACTATGTGCCTATCAGCCCCAGTCCATCGTTACCTGTGCTGCTGTTCACACTGGTCGTATCCGTTCTGACGGGAGTCATTTTCGGAATTGCGCCGGCATGGGTTACTTCACAGGCTGATCCAGTTGAGGCGCTTCGTGGTGCAAACCGTTCGGTGGGGGGCGGCGGCTCGTGGGCGCAAAGGTCGCTTGTAATCGCACAGGGAGCGGTCTCCGTGGTACTGCTCTCCGCGGCGGCTCTGCTCGGCCAGAGCCTACGGAACCTCGAGCACCAGAATTTTGGCTTCGAGATGCAGAACCGGTATATCGCGTCGATCAATTCTCATTTGGGTAGCTACAAGCCGGAACAATTGCAGCCGCTGTTTCGGCAAATCAACGATCGCCTGCGCCAGATTCCGGGTGTGCGGATGGTGACCGCCTCGCTCTACGCACCGATGTCGGGCGATAGCTGGAACAATGGCGTTCGCATCGAGGGCCGGCCTGAGCCTCCCCCAAAGGAAGATACGGGCTCGGGATTTGCCCGAGTGACGCCGGACTTCTTCGATACCATTGGCTCCAAGATTGTGCTGGGCCGTCCGATTACGGAAGAGGATACCGCGGCCACACGGAACGTAGCCGTGATCAACGAAGGGTTTGCCAAGAAGTTCTTTAAAGATCAGAACCCGATCGGGCAGCACTTCGGACCCGGCAAGATCAAGTATTCCGCTACCTACGAAATTGTTGGAGTCGTGAGGGACATACGGTACATGACTTGGGGCATGAAGCAGCCGGTGCGGCCGATGTACTGGTTACCGGAGGCGCAGACCGCGCGGTGGGACGATCCAGCGTACGCGAGTGGGGAAACCTCGTCGCACTACCTCGACGACATCGTGATCTGGGCACCGGGAGATCCGCCGGGCATGGAAGACCGCGTGCGCAAGGCGCTGGCGAGCGTCGATCCAAATCTTGTTCTCTACAGTGTCGATCCATATGAGAAGGTCGTGCGCGGTCAGTTCCAGCAGGAAAAAATGATCGCAACACTGACCTCGCTATTCGGTGTCCTTGGACTGATCCTTGCTTCGGTCGGACTCTATGGAGTATTGGCGTACATGGTGGAACAGCGGACTAGTGAGATTGGCCTTCGCATGGCGCTGGGGGCGGATCGCGGTCAGGTCACAAAGATGGTGCTGCGCGGCGCCTTCTTCCAGATAGGCATCGGGCTGGCAATTGGGATTCCTGCATCGATTGGGGCGGGCAGGCTGATGACCTCTCAGTTGTACGGCGTTAAGCCATGGGACCCAATCATGCTCGCACTTGCTGTACTCGTGCTGGGCTTAGCCGCGGTGCTGGCGTCGGCGATCCCGGCGCGGCGTGCGGCAGGCGTCGAGCCAATGGTGGCATTGCGGAACGCCTGATCACGGATGGGCATCCGGCTTGAGAACCTCGACGGAAACTCAGCGGCGATTAAGACGCAAATCCTATAGAAGTCATAGGAAACATATATTTTACCTATTGCCTTCCGCAAGTAGAACATAAGTGGCATGGAACAAGAACTCGCCGTAACAGCCGGGCCCGGCACCCAAACTCTTGAGCAAGCAAATTCAACCGAGGGCAAGTGCCCTGTCGCGCACGGCGCTCGCCGCGCTCGCACCAACGCGGACTGGTGGCCGAGCCAACTTAGTCTGAGAGTCCTTCACCAGAACTCTCCCTTGACTGATCCCATGGGCGGGGAGTTCAATTACGCGGAAGAATTCAAGACCCTCGATTTGCAGGCCGTGATCAAAGACCTTCATGCCTTGATGACGACATCCCAGGACTGGTGGCCGGCGGATTACGGTCACTACGGTCCTTTCTTTATTCGCATGGCCTGGCACAGCGCGGGCACTTACCGCATCGGCGACGGCCGCGGTGGAGCAGGGTCTGGCTTGCAGCGATTTGCGCCGCTCAACAGCTGGCCGGACAATGTGAATCTCGACAAAGCGCGCCGGCTGCTGTGGCCGATCAAGCAGAAGTATGGCAGGAAGATCTCCTGGGCCGATCTCATGATCCTCGCCGGCAACGTCGCATTAGAGTCGATGGGGTTCAAGACCTTCGGCTTCGGCGGCGGGCGCGCAGATGTCTGGGAGGCGGACGAGACCTACTGGGGGCCTGAAGGCAAGTGGCTGGGAGAAGAGCGTTACAGCGGCGATCGTGAGCTCGCAACTCCTCTTGGTGCGGTTCAGATGGGCCTGATCTACGTCAATCCCGAAGGTCCTAATGGAACGCCCGATCCAATCGCTGCGGCACGCGACATCCGGGAGACGTTCAGCCGTATGGCGATGAACGATGAGGAGACCGTCGCGCTGATTGCGGGAGGACACACCTTCGGAAAAACCCACGGCGCTGCGCCTCCATCTCAGTATGTCGGCCCTGAACCCGAAGGCGCTGACGTAGAGGAGCAAGGTCTCGGCTGGAGCAACAAGTTCGGCAGCGGCAACGGCGTGCACACGATCTCCAGCGGACTCGAAGGCGCATGGACCCAAACTCCCACGAAGTGGAGCAACAACTACCTGCAAAACCTGTTCGGCTTTGAGTGGGAGCTCACCAAGAGCCCGGCGGGTGCGAACCAATGGACTCCGAAGAGCGGGGCTGGGGCAGGCACCGTTCCTGATGCCCACGATCCGTCGAAGCGGCAGGCGCCCTTCATGCTTACGACCGACCTCGCGCTCAGGATGGATCCGATTTATGCGCCGATCGCGAAGCGCTTCCACGACCATCCGCAGGCGCTCGCCGACGCGTTCGCCAAAGCGTGGTTTAAGCTGACGCACCGCGATATGGGTCCGATCTCGCGCTACCTGGGCCCGCTTGTTCCCAAGGAGCCGCAGCTATGGCAGGATCCGGTTCCCAAAGTGGATCACAAGCTGATCGACGACAAAGATGCTGCTGCTCTGAAGGCCAAAATTCTCGCGTCCGGTCTTTCGATCTCGGGCCTGGTGACGACGGCGTGGGCGTCGGGGTCGACCTTCCGCGGCTCCGACAAGCGAGGTGGCGCGAATGGAGCTCGCATTCGCCTGGCGCCGCAGAGGGATTGGGAAGTAAATCAGCCGGACCAATTGGGGAAAGTGTTGCAGAAGCTGGAATCCATCCAGAAAGAATTCAACAGCTCACAGACGAATGGGAGCAAAGAAAAGAGAGTCTCGCTAGCA
>Ga0126378_10000655_pt1 | contig 25353 bp, 18 predicted proteins | sample PanSoiMetPlot_23_FD_92587 | JGI IMG/M metagenome (GOLD analysis project Ga0126378, IMG submission 92587) | Tropical forest soil microbial communities from Panama - MetaG Plot_23 | ecosystem: Environmental > Terrestrial > Soil > Tropical forest > Bulk soil | place: Panama | collected 2016-02-17
AGCTCGTTAGCCTTGTTCATTGCCCCTTCAGATACACCGACATCGGACCACTGGAACGGTGCATTGGCACCCATCGTGGTCGATGTTCGGACAAATCCGATGCGAGCTTCATTCATTAAGGCACTGCTGAGCACATCAGTATGAGCAAGCGAAAAAACGACAAATGTAGAACCACCGGGGCTATTAAACCCGCGAATGTTGCCCACCGGGTTGAAGGCACCTCCGGGGAAGGTAACATTCTGATTGCTGTGTGCGACGAAGAATCGCGTCATGAGCCGGCTCTTCTCCGAAACTAAATAATCGGCATTTCCTAGCCCCTGGTCTTCGCCGAAATGGCAAGGTTGCGTGAGGACGGAAAACCCTCGGCTTGCAAATGGCTTCATCGGATTAACTTCTTGAGGTGTGGGGATCAGAAAGCTTCCGTCGGGAAGTTTGAAATTCAACAGTGCCAGAGCCACCGGATTAATGTTTGACCCGTCAGTATTGACGGCTACGCCCCCCATTCTGCCGCTCATGCCTCCGAATAGTTGTCCAAGAGCCTGGGGAGATCTGTCGTTGCCGATCGCAGGCTCGTTCAACGTCGCGGTGCAAGCAATCCGCGATTGACCCGCAGCGAGCCCGTTGACTTGGCGCGTGCCTTGGTACGAGCCAAAGAAGAGCAGCTTATCCTTTTGGATTGGCGTGCCGGCAGCAATGCCAAACTGGTTTTGCTTGAGGTCCGGCCGCGGTTGGCCGGTTTGGTTCAAAAAGAAATCGTTTGCATCGAAGACATTGTTGCGCACGAATTCGAATACCGTCGCATGATACTCGTTAGAGCCCCTCTTCGTGATCACACTAACATTGGCCCCGGCACTACGTCCGAATGCTGCATCGTAAAGTCCGGTTTGGACCTTAAATTCCTGCAGCGTGTCCGGGTTGGGAATAGGAATCCCTCCACTGATCGAACCTGAACTCTGCACGTCGCTGACACTAATGCCGTCCAATTGCCAGTTGTTGTCATAGGATCGTGTTCCGTTCACATAAACCCCATCGTTAGACTTCCCGAGTTGTGAAAGCGCCGTTCCTCCATGCCCAAGCTCTCCAGCGTTGTACACTCCAGCGACTACTCCCGGAGAGAGCCCCGCTATCTGCGTGAAGTTGCGAGTTACTAGCGGTAAATCGCTCACCATGCGCTCGTTAACGGTTCTTCCGAGTGCCGAGCTGTCCAGTTGAACCATAAAGAGGGTCGAGGATACTTCGACGTGCTCAACACGCGTTGCGAGCTCAAGATGAAGCTGGACCGTCAACGTCTCCGTTACGTCAACCTGAATTTTCGGGAGATCGAGAGGTTTAAAGTTCGACCTTTCTGCATGCAATTGGTACGCTCCTGATGGCAGCAATAGGAAGCCAAACCTTCCGTTTTGGTCCGAGGTTACCGACCTGCCTTCGGTACCGTCCTCTTTGGTTAGGCTAATGCTCACGCCGCCAAGAGCCGCCCCAGACGGGTCCACAGTCAGGCCCATCAGTGCCCCGGTGGAAGCCGTCTGTCCGTAAGCCGAGCGGGCAAAACCCAACGTCAGGACCAAGACCAGGAGCCATGCCGGACCGCCGCGGAGTTGCATGCTGTGGTCCCCGGCTGAACAGAGGACATTGGGCATTCCCCTCTCAGGGGCAAGGTCCGCTCTTGGTTCACGTTGCTCGATGATCATATCTTCCGCCAAGAAGAGGCAAGTTTACCGATGCGGTCGGCGAAGCTAATACGGGCAACGGCGTTTAAGCACCTGTCAAAATTGACAGGTGCGGGAGCACGGGAGGCGTGCTATAGATAAACGCCCAAAATCATCGTTCTCGCAAGAAGGACGCTGGGGTGCGTCGCCCTATCGTGGTGGGCAATGCTTCGCAAGAATAGAGTTCTTCCACTTCCCATTGCTGCTCTCGTCTTATTTCTTCTCTTGCCTGCGAGTTTTGGGGCAACCGAGCTCAGGCCCACCCGGCGAGTTCTGATTTTTTATGAGGCGGGTACTGCTTATCCTGCCGTTAATCTCGTCGATCAGGGAATCGGCGCCGCCCTCGATACTTCAGGTTACTCACTGGAAGTTTATCGCGAGTACATGGATGCCATCTTGTTCCCAGACCCAGCCGACCAGCAACGATTCCGCGAATTCTACATTCGCAAGTACCAGAACCGTAGGCCAGACGTGATCGTCACCATGGGCCCCTCTCCCCTGAGGTTTATGGTTGAGATGCGTGATAGAGCTTTCCCCGGCGTTCCAATCGTTTTCTGCTATCCGAACTGGCTACCGAGTAGTCCCACGCTGGCTTCTGACTTCACGGGCGTCGAGAACGACCTGGAACCGTCTGAAACAATACAGGCGGCTTTGCGTTTGCAGCCTGGCACAAAGCACATCTTTGTGGTTGGGGGGACATCGTTCATCGATACGCTAACCGAAGCCCTGATCAAAGAGCAATTGAGACCATACGAGGGCAATTTCGACGTCTCGTATCTTACCTCTCTCACCATGCCCGATCTCCTTGAGCGGATAAAGCACCTGCCGAATCACACGATCGTTCTTTTTGCCGATTTCAGCCAAGATGCGGCGGGAAGAAAGTTCATTCCTGCAAGTGAGGCAGCCCCTGCGGTCGCCGCCGCCTCGAATGCCCCCGTTTTTAGCTTGGTTGAGTCCTTCCTTAATCATGGGGAAGTTGGAGGCAAGGTCTCTTCCATCCGCGAAACTGGGAGGATCGCGGGAAGCATGGCTCTGCGAATACTTGAAGGGGAAAAGCCACAAGACGTTCCCAGGGTGAAAGCCCCGACCATCTACATGTTCGATTCGCGAGCCCTCCAGCGTTGGGGACTGAGCGAAAAAAACCTTCCGGTGGGAAGCATTGTGTTAAATCGGCGGGCGACGTTCTGGGAAGCACATAAAGGGTACGTCATAGCCGCCCTGCTTGTGCTCCTGGCTCAGAGCTTGGCCATTCTCGGACTTCTTTGGCAACGGTCGAGAAAGAGACAGACCGAGAAATCGCTCGCAGAGCGGCTCGCGTTCGAAACATTGCTATCTGATCTCTCAGGAACCTTCATCGACCTGCCGGAGGAACAAGTCACGTCGAATATACAAACGAGCCTCGGTCGGATTGCCGAGTTCCTTAAATTGGACCGCATCACGTTGTTCGAGGCCTCGCAAGAAGGGGCAGAGCTAACGCCGACTTCGTCCTGGGGCGCTGAAGGAAGCGAACCTTTTCTTACAGACTCAAAACCCGTTCCCTGGCCTTGGTGGACAAGCCGTGGCATGAGTGGAGAACCTGCTACTTTTTCCAAATCAGAAGTCTGGCCCGAGGAGACAGCTCGCGTAAAACGGTATCTGCTCGAAAGTGGAATCGAATCGATAGCGAGCGTGCCGTTGCGCGTAAGCGGAGAAATCGTCGGTGCTCTATCGTTTGTTAGTACAAAACGGCGAGTGCTGTGGACCGAGGACTTGGTAAGGCGACTCAAGGTCATAGCCGAGATATTCTCAAATGCTTTGAAGCGTAAGCGCACCATGCACGCGCTGCTCGGCAGCAACTCTGAACTAAAACGATCGGAGTCTGTTCTGCGCGAAAGCGAAGAACGATTGGTAATGGCGATTCAAGCCGGAAGGATGTATGCGTTCGAGTGGGATGTGGCGACCGATGTGATAGTGCGATCACGGGAGTGCGTACATATTTTCAATTGGATGGACGACCCAACACGTGATTCAGGTCAGCAATTTGCCAGCAGAGTTCACCCCGAGGATCGCGACGCGTATGCCACTGAAGGGACCGGGCTTACTCCTGAGAGTCCTACCTATCGGACGAGCTATCGCGTGTTACGGCCCGACGGCAGTGTCATTTGGCTTGAAGCAACAGGACGTGCCTTTTTTGATGCGAAAGGAACGATGGTGCGCACTGTAGGCATGGCTGTCGACGTCACCGAACGCAAACAAGCGGAAGAGGCCCTTGCCAGCGTGAGCCGGCGACTGATTGAAGCGCACGAGGAGGAACGCACCTGGATCGCCAGGGAGTTACACGATGATGTCAACCAGCGGATCGCTCTGCTGGCAGTCAATCTGGAAAGACTAGGACAAGCCCTCAACGCTTCAAACGGTCAAAGGAGCCACCTCATCAAGGAGGTCCAAGAACAAGTCTCAGACCTCGGGATTGACATCCAAGCCCTGTCCCACCGTTTGCACTCGTCGAAATTGGAATACCTGGGACTTGCCGCGGCGTGCGAGGGCTTTTGCAGAGAGTTTTCAGAGCAGCAAAGTGTCCAGATCGATTTTCACTCCCAGGATATTCCGAAAGACCTGCCTCAAGAAATTGCACTCTGTCTCTTCCGGGTCTTGCAGGAAGCCCTCCAGAATGCTGCCAAGCACAGTGGGGTTCGGCAGTTCGAAGTGTTGCTCAAGGTTGCATCCAATGAGATCCAGTTGAGTGTGGATGACCCAGGGGTCGGCTTTGATCTGCAAAAGGCAATGAGCGGGCCCGGACTCGGTTTCACCAGCATGAAAGAACGGATGAAACTCATCGACGGGCACCTTTCCATTGATTCGAAGCCGGAGGGCGGAACAACTATTCACGCGCGCGCGCCTCTCTGTCCCATGGTAAAGTCAGCAGCAGGCAGATAATTTCGATGCTGGATTGGATTTACGAGCCGCACAGTCGGCGAGCGGACAAGTTCGTTAAGGGATGTTTGTTGCGCCAGCGAGTACTACCGTTAAACGGGCAAACAGTCCCCGAAGGCAGCCCGCTGCATGTGATTTGAACCGACTGTGAATAACCACTGATGCTTTGAACGTTGACCGTGAAAGAGGTGAAATCTGTGGGTCCGAGAGTTTGCGCAGCGGGCGTGAGCGACATTGCGAAATCTCCGACATTAAAGGCCGCAGAGAGATTGATGGAAACAACATCATCCGCCATGTTCACGGTGAAGGGATAGTGCGAGACGACTACGGATACGGCAATCTCGTCACCTACGGGAAGGCCGACAGGATTAGGGCCGAAGGGCGTCCATGTCGGGATTCATTGCTTCCGGCACGGGGTAACGAGCGGGCTGCTGGAGTCCGGTACCCCAATCCATGTCGTGACGCAACTGATGCGCCACGAGGATTCCCAAGTCACCCTGAACCACTACGCGCACATCATTGGGGACGCTGAGCGCGTAGCTTCTGAGCGCCATCCAGCAAAATCGAGGCTCAATGGAGTCAGTGACGTTGACTGCAATTCCGTTTCCAAGACTGCTTGAAAACATTGGACTTGGCGGAAGCGTGTGGGAGTCGAACTCAATCCATCGACTCCCAAGTCCCGGCGGATGATGGCGTTGCAGCTTCCGCCTTGCTCCAATTGGAGTCAAATTGGAGTCAGTGGCCGCTCTGAACTGGCGACAAAAGTCACCATCGGTTCAGAACCGACAGCCACTGCTCTCAGTTTCCCCGTGCGGAACCCCGGCAGTCTCCGCATCCCGCGCCGCCTCTTTTCTTTGCAGTGTCAGACATGGCCTTTGCACGCTGAGAGGATTAGAGTTAGACAAAGGGAGCAAGAATATGAGTGAAGTAGTGTTGAAGCAGAGTGAAGCGTCAGAGAGAAGTGAGGGTTACGTTGTCGTACGCGGTGGCGCTCTAGGGTTTGCGCAGGAGATTCAAGTTGGTCGACACCGTTTGCAGGCCGACGAGCCAATTGCGGCTGGAACGGACATCGGGCCAACGCGTATGACTTCCTTCTTGCGGCTCTCGGCTCTTGAACGTCGATGACCGTCGCGCTGTATGCGCGACGCAAGCAGTGGCCGCTAGAAGGCGTCGTGGTGCGCCTGCGACATTCAAAAATACATGCCTCCGATCGCGCCGACTGCGAGACTAGGGAAGGAATCCTCGATCGTATTGAACGCGAAATTGATCTGCAAGGAGCGCTCGGCGCAGAGCAACGAGCCAAGCTATTTGAAGCTGCTATGAAGTGCCCTGGGCACCGCACGCTTAAATCTGAAATTGATATCCAAACCCGCCTCGCGGGCTAACGGGTCTAGCGCCGCCCTCACCCCGCCCTAACTTTATGCCTAGTGAAGAATGAGCCGGTCAGTCCATAGGCTCCGTCATTCAGCCCCTACCCGAAGGTTGAACGCAAGTAAACGATGATCTTGCAAGGCGCAGAGGAAGTTTGAATACAAGTAGTGCCTGAGGCCAGGATATTGTTCTAGCCACCAAAAGGTAGACGACACAAAAATGATGAAGTTCGCGCCGGAGAGTCGGAGGCGAGCGACCTCGCGAATGGCGGCCTCATCGTCGGCCGGCTTGCCCCAATAGCGTCCGTCCTTTTCGAGGAACGGAATACATCGCCGTGGCGCCACCAACGGGACGGCGTCCAATCTATCCTCATCTACGAGAATGAACGCTTCTTGAGGCGGAACAAGCTTGACAATTTCACGGGTCACTGCCTGGACGTGCGGCCACGCGGGATCTGTTCTTCGGCTCCGGGGAATCACGGCGACACGATTGTCGGCGAATTGGAAAACCTCGGCGTGACGGCCGACTCGAGTCATAATGCCACGGTACTCGTTCAGCGCGGCCACCGCCCGATCATAGGGAATTTGATTCATCTGCGACCGGTGGGCGCGCACTGCTTGAAGCTTCCGCTCGATTGTCTGGCTGATATCCACAGCATCGTCAAATTCGGAAAGCGGGGTCCAAACCTCATAGGCCGTCAATTCAGGCCGAGAAATTGCGCTGCCGGATAGCGCCTTGAAGACAATCGGTAGGCAGGCACGGTGATCCGAATGCGCGTCTGAGGCGTGTGGCAGGTAGATAAGTTGGGGCCGCTGTCGATCCAGCACGGACCGCAGCGCGGCTGCTGTCTCCTCGGTCCTGTCGCCGAGGCAATGGTCCGGACGTCGCAAAAATGTTACATCTGCGATTCCAAGAATTCTCGCCGACTCCTCCGCCTCCTTTTCGCGAATGGCCCACGCTTTTTCTCGCGCCAAATCACTCAAGGCGAATTCCCCAGAGGTCAGAAAAACTGCAGCCACGCGGTCGCCGCTCAGGGTGTGCAGGCACAGGGTTCCGCCGCAACCGATCGCCTCGTCATCAGGGTGAGGGGCAACAACTAGAACGTTCATCAGCATTTCGCGACCCTTCGCCCTTCCGCATCACTGTCGCACTGCAAACGTGAATAGGCAATTCCCGGCGTTGACCGCCACATACTGCCTGCCCCCAACCGAGTATGTCATCGGGCCTGAGATGACTGCCGCACCAAGCGAGGTCTTCCATAGCAGCGCACCACTGCGAGCATCCAAGGCGTAGAAGTACCCCTCGCGCCCACCGCTGAACAGCAGATCCGAAGCGGTGGTCAAGATGCCTGCTTCGGTGACGTCGGTCATCTTGAATTCCCATTTCTTTTCACCGGAGTGTGGGTCGACCGCCAGAACCGCGCCGTAGCCTTCTTCTTCTCTCCGAAAGTTCGGGGCCGGCGACCAGTCGAAAGGCACCGACGACCTGGTTGCTCCTGCAGCGTACTCCCGGCCTTCCTTGTACTCGACGGGAACCTTCACGAAAATTGACGAAGAGTTAGGCCACGCCGAAATGTAGAAGAGTCCCGTGCGGGGACTGTAGGAAGGGGAATACCAGCTCGTGCCCCCCGGATTGCCTGGATAGATGCGCGTGCCCTCAGGACTTGGACTCTGGCCCGGCTCCCGCACCGGTCTACCCTTTTGATCGAAGCCGCTGGCCCAAGTGACTTCGACGAAAGGTTTTCCCAGCAGGAATTGGCCGGTCTGACGATCCAGCACGTAAAAGAAGCCGTTTCGATTGGCCCACAGGATGACCTTGCGCTTCTGGCCCTGCCACTCGATATCAGCCAAGACGGGAACCTGCACTGCGTCAAAATCGAGATCGTCGTGAGGCGTGAATTGGTAGTACCACTTGAGCTTTCCAGTGTTCGCATCCAAGGCGACGACCGAATCGCTGTAGAGGTTGTCTCCTGGGCGAACGTCGCCATTCCAGTCTGGGCTAGGATTTCCTATGCCCCAATACGTCAGGTTAAGTGTCGGGTCGTAGGAACCGGTCATCCATACGGGACCTCCTCCCGTTTGCCAGGAATCACCCACCCATGTCTCGTGGCCAGGCTCTCCCGGTCCGGCGATCGTATAAAAGCGCCAAGCTTCTTGTCCGGTATGTGCATCGTAGGCAGCGATAAAACCCCGGATACCATACTCGCCCCCGGCGGTGCCTATGATTACTTTGTCCTTAAGCACAAGGGGGGCATGCGTTATGGCATAACCAGACTTCGCCCTCGCCACGGTGGTCTTCCAAAGTGGCCGGCCGTTCTTAGCATCGATCGCGACCAGATGCGCATCTATCGTTCCCATGAAGAGCGTGTCACCGAGTATGGCCAATCCGCGATTGACGCGGCCACAACAAGGGTGCGCGCGTCCCGGATTATACGAGTAGGTCCAAAAAACTCGCCCTGTAGCCGCGTCCAGAGCGATGACGTCGTTGGGAGCCTGGACGGTGTACATGATTCCGTCTACCACTAAAGCTGTGGCCTCGAACTTTTGCAGGGAACGAGTTTGATAAATCCATTGCAACTCAAGATTCTTCACGTTTGCCGGCGTAATTTGGTCGAGCAAACTATGACGCTGGCTCAAGGTAGTTCCGGAGTATGTGAGCCAGTTTGCGGGCTCACGGTTGGCAGCAAGGATGCGCTCGAATGAGACTTGGGCGCGCGAAGTCGGCCCCCAGAAAAAGACCACGAGGACAGTGACCAGCGGCGCCCGCGTGTTCATCGACCGCCATTTCCTTTCAGCGAAGCTAAATAGCTCACGAGGTCAGCAAGCTCTCGCGCGTTAAGTTTGCCTTGGTAGGAAGGCATCGGCGATTTTTCGAGAAAAGCGAACGCTTTCAGTTTCGACTTTTCAAAAGAAAGTAAGCGCTCGTCGGAATCCATGAGCTGCACGGTGAAAGTGTCCTGGTTAAGCAGTCTTCCCGTAATCGTGACATCATCCCGACTGACCACGCGCACGAAGCGATTCTGGGGAAGTATCTCGCCGTCGGGTTCAAGGATGGAGCGTTCCAGTTCGCTTAGCCGGCGGACGGAGCCTATGTCCGTGAGGTCCGGGCCAACACGAGAGCCCTTGTCCTTGATGCGGTGGCAATCGAGGCAATTACCCTTGCTTTCGAAAACCGCCTTGCCGCGCGCAGCATCGCCCGGAACAAGTGTGCTTTGAGTAGCGGCGGCAAGATACGTCAAGTAAGCGCCCAACCTTCGAATTTCAACTTCCGAGAGCTCGTTCGAAAACGCAGGCATCGCGGTTCCCTGAACGCCAGATCGCATGATCTCGAGGACCTCACCATTGGACGACGCGCGTCGAAACTTGCCATGTCCAAAATCGACCCCCGGTATAGCGTCTCCGTCCGGGCCATGGCAGGGCGCGCAATTAGCGATGAAGAGCTGCTTGCCGTCGTCGGACTCGAAACCGGGGCGGATTTTCTGGGCGATTAGCGGCGGACTTGCGACCAGAACCAGAATGCAGACCGTGACGACCCACATTCTAGCGCTGCGCCCTCTCAGGTGATTCACGATGGGATACCGTTGCTTCCCGAGAACCATCTTCATGCTTTCATCGACCATAACGATCCTCGCGATGTGCATTCGCCCTTGTTTCCTGGGAATGAAGAGAATCGGAAACTCTGGGGCGCCCCTCAGCGACACCGATCATGACCCTGCAGAACTCAGAAGCGATGTTGCACCAGTCGTAGACCTCCGCCGCCCGCCGCGCATATCGGGACAGTTGAGTCTGGCGCTCAGGCTCTCGCAAAAGTTTGATTACGGTCTCGGCAAATTCAGGAGCTGAATTTGCGAGCAGAAGATCTCGCCCCTCGACGAAATTCAGCCCCTCGGCTCCCACAGAAGTGGACACAACAGGTTTGCCGCAGGCTGCGGCATCAAGGATCTTGAGTCGAGTGCCGCCGCCGTGGAGCAATGGCACGACCACAACGGAGGCTCGGTGAAAGTACGGGCGCATGTCAGGCACGGAAGCGTGAACGAACACGCTGCCGTCCGCGAGCGCCGCGACCTCGGGCGAAGGATTTGCGCCCGCAATGTGGAACGTAGCGCCGGGACACTCGGCGTGGATCAGGGGCAATATCTCGCGGACGAAGTAGCGAGCTGCCTCCCGGTTCGGCTCATAGTTCAGCATCCCGGTAAATAAAAGGTACCCAGGTTCTACCGGCGTAGTTCCTGGAGTCATCAGGGAAGTATCGACGCCATTAGGTATTACGCTCACGTGCTCTGTTTCGAGAAAACGCCGCGCTGCTTGGGCGTCCTGGTCTGAACAGCAGAGGCAGAGTTGACAGGCACGACAAACGGCCCGCTCAAAGGACCTGGTTCTTTCAAACTCCTTGATGAAATCGTGTTCCTGGCTATCCGACTTCTCTTGGGCGCGCCTCCAAGCCATAAGCGTGTGGACATTGTGCAGGTCCAGAACCTTCGGCACGTCCGCACGCAAGAAAGGTAAGAACCTTGCCATAAACGAGTGCTCGATCAGAATCAAATCAAACGATCTGGACCTGAGAGCCGCCAAAGAGCTCTCCATAGCCGCCGAGCTGTAATAGCTGACAAACCAAGGCTCGGCGCTCTCATAAGCAAGGTGACGATAGGCCGCTAGAGAGACTGAGCTGCTGGCATCATGCATCTTGCGGTAGGAGTCTGAAGGCCTCCAAGGGACGCTTATGATTTCGAGAGGCAAGGAACGAACGAAAGGGGGATCGTGCGAGTCCCAAGAGAAGCCGACTAGAGTCACTTCGTGCTCTGCCGCCAGACCCCACACCAGGTAATAAGTTCGAGATTGGGCGCCAGTAATTGGCGGAAAGGGAATTTCTGAATTGAGGACCAAGATGCGCACCCGGGCCCTTGCGCTTCTTCGTCGCTCCAAAGAGAGCGTTCCACGCTGCGGACGCCCATGATTAGGGGAATCGGCTACGACGTTAGCGAGGGTGGGACACATCATAATTCCCTCGCAGTGATGAGATGCGTTTGGGCCGGCGAGCCCGCATTGAGAAGGGCTTCATAGGCTTGCAGATATTCATCTGCCATCCTCAAATGGCCGAAGCGCTGCTTAGCGCGCTCCCGGACGGTTGTACGGTCGAGCGCCAAGGCTCTGGGTACGAAGGAGGACAACGCCTGAATCGAGGCAGCGTAAAAGCCGGTCTTGCCGAAATCGACCACTTCTTCGACGGAGCTCCTTTGAAGCGCAATCACCGGCGTGCCGCAGGCCATAGATTCGATCATCACCAGGCCAAAGGCTTCCTCGGCTTGGATCGGAAACAGAAGCGCCGCAGCATCTTTCAATAAGGCACATTTTTGTTTGTGGTCGACGGGTCCAACGTACACGACGCGGCTGCCGTCAATCAGTGGTTCGATTTTTTCCGCAAAGTATTCGCGCTCATCCTCGTCGAGAGGCTGGCCCGCGAGAACAACCGGCATGCCAACTTCGCTCGCTATCCGTATGGCATCGAGTGGTGATTTCCCTGCGCCCATTCGTCCCAGGAACGCAAGATATTTCCCCGGGGACGCCGAGAATTCATAGGAGTCAAAGTCACAGCCATTGTTGATGACGCGAATGCCGCGCCGACGGCATTCGGGCACTGCCACGATTTGTTGGTGACTAACGGAAGTAACAGCTGCATTTGGATAGCGTGCCAACAGCCAAATGGCATCGGGAGTTATGGGGTTATGAAGCGTATGCAGGACCGGTGTTCGCGAGAGGGCTCCAAGGGAAATCGCATAGCAGCCTACGTGGGAGTGAATGATATCAAACGAATCGCTTCCGCTCAGTGCTTCCGCGATGTTACAAGTCTCGTAGTATTCATATTCCCAAACGCGCCCTCTTTCCATTGCTTCGATCATGTTGCAGTCACAAAGAGCTTGAACTCTAGCCTTCGTGGTCGAATCGCTGGAAGTAAAGAGAGTGACGTGATTACCGCGTTTAACGAGTTCTTCCGCGAGCAAGTAGACCGTGTACTCCACGCCTCCCTGAGAAGCAGAGGCGACACGAGCCCACAGGGGCGGAATCAAGGCCACCCGCAAACGCCGGAATGTATGCTGCGGGTTCATCGCGAAGCAGACCCGATCTGAGTAGGCATCATGAGGCTCGTCACCGCGGAAAATCCGCATAGTTCGATGCCCATTTCAATGAGCGCCGACCGAACTCTGGCGTCGCATAAGGCCTTCACCTCCCTCGAGCGTTCACAGATATACGTTGTGTTGGGCGCCGCGCCTTCACCTGGGTGACAGGCTAATTCGGTGACGCCAGGTGATAGCTGCGAGAGGATTTCAATTAACGCATCTGAAGTAATCCCATTTGGATAAGGCCATCCCTCAGCCGTTTGTCCGTAGAAACTCCCGCAATAACGCACTTCGGGGCCGCAATCCCGTAGCGGGATCCCCAGCTCTAGGGCCGCTTCGAGAACCACGGAACGCACTGGCTCGCGAAGATGTACGTGCTGGTGAGAATCGATGTGCGTGGGATTTTTGCCCGTCAGAGCCCGGAAAACGTCGAGCTGGCGCAGGGTCTCATTCCGGAGAGGTGTCGCTTTGTCGAGTGCTACAACGTTATAGACACTCGTCCATTGGGCATCCTCATAAACCCATTCTCCAAAGTCGAGGTGCAATCCCAGGCTAAGACGGGGCTGATTTCTGGCGTAGTCCGCGGCTTCGACTGCGGCTTGCCGTCGAACCATCAAGCTGGCGCTGGTAACGATGCCATGTTCATGCGCATAGGCGACGCCGCGATTCACCTCGAAGCTGTGACCGAAATCATCCGCGTTTACGATCAAATATCCCGTAGGCATTTCTCATAACCCCAAATCGTCCAATAGCCTTGCCAAAACGGTTTCGGCTCTGAAATACTCTTCGGCAATATCTCTGGCGGCACGGCGATGTCTCTCGTAGTCGCAACCGATCGCGTCGAACGCAGTCAAGATGTCATCCATTGTGTTAAAGGCGAACAGCCCTTCACCGGTCGGAAGCGTCGTGCTGAAGCCAGTGTCCTGCGTGACGACGGGCCGGCCTGCGGCGAGGTAGCAAGCACTGCGATCACTAAACCATCCAGTTTTCAGGCGTACGTTCGCATCCTTAGCCACGGTAAATTCTCCATGCGAGGCCTGCACATAATCTCTGTATGAACATACCGTGAGCGGCTGAGCATCCCTCAAGTGCCAGCCATTTGATCTCAGCAGATCGCCATCCTCGGCGGACAATTGGACCAAACTCGTAGCGAGCTCCAAGGGCTGCGTTATGCGTTTCGGTAGATCGATGAACTTTAAATATTCGCGATGTTTGCTCCAATAATAAGTCTCGCCCTCGAATACGGTGTCGCGACCGTCTTGCCTCCAGTTGCCCACAGTTGTGAATTCCGCTTCGTCTGATCCAGCAGCCTGCCACAGGTCAAGCAACACGGGCTGGCAAGTCCTCGCCCGGAGACGGGGCAAAGGCGGGAGGGGGCAATCGGAGGCACCGATATTCAATCCAAAGGTCACGACAGCATCGTGTTCCTCGACCAGCGTGCGGACATCCTCATTACCGAGGGCGAATAACACTTCATGCGCAACAGGGTCGGTACACACGTACACAAGCCGGCCCACTTCCAGCCCTTCTTCTGCCAAGCGGGTTGATCCCGTAATGCTCAAAACAGCGTCGGCGTGTGCCAGCAATTCTTCGCCGGCCCCTCGGTCCAGGCCGAACCACGCTTTGTCCCCATAGCTTCTCCGGTAAGCCCAACGGTTGCCAAAACCGAAATTTTTCGTGACCTGCGCTAGATAAGATATGGCATATTCCGAAGTGTTCACTCTCGCGTTGCGAATCGGATCGTATGGCCACGAGGATGAGGTCTCGAAGTAGTACGCGTCGCAGCCCAGCCGTTGGAGGCCAACTGCGTATTGCATCGCTTGCCAGGCAATTCCGGGAAATGGCTCGCCTGCGATGTTCCCGAGAACGACAATGCGGGGCGGCTTCACTTATAGCACCCCATGTGCACGAGACGCCCGTGCTCGAGCTCCAGCATGACGTCGCAGTTTTCTAGCGCACTCGCGCGGTGTGCGATCATGAAAGTCGTCCGATTTTGCATGAGGCGTTCGGTAGCCTTCAGGATGGCGGCTTCGGTTTTCACGTCGACGGAACTGGTGGGCTCATCGAGGAGAAGAATCGGGGCGTCTTTCAGAAACGCTCGGGCCAAGGAGATGCGTTGGCGCTCTCCTCCGGAAAGGCGAATCCCGCGCTCGCCGACTACGGTTTGGTATCCGTTGGGTAACGCCATGATGAAATCATGCGCGTCGGCCATCTTTGCCGCCTGAACGATCTCCTCGGGCGTTGCAACTAGCCGGGCATAAGCAATGTTTTCGGCTATGCTTGTCGAGAAGAGAACGGGCTCCTGGAGAACAATCGCGAATTGGCTGCGCAGATCAGCGAGGCGGTAGTCGCTTAGATCCACACCATCAAGCAAAATCCGCCCGCAGGTAGGATCATAAAAGCGAGTCAATAAACTAATTAGAGTCGTCTTGCCAGCTCCTGTCCGGCCAGAGACACCGACACGAGTTCCACGCGGGACTTCAAAGGAGATATCCCGTAGGACCAGATGATCTCCTTCGTAAGCAAACGACACACTTTCGAACGCGATGGCGCCGGATGCCCGAGCCAAGGGACGGGCGTCAGCACGCTCGTAAACATCCGGCAGGAGATCCAGTATCGAAAAAGCTCTTTCCAACCCTACCCAATGTGTTTGCAGAGAGGTAGCCTTACGACCGATGGTTTTTAGAGGTGTGTAGAGTTGACCGAGGTAGCTGACTACGAGCAGCAGGCTCCCCAAAGTCAGCGTGCCGGCCAAGACGTGATGGACGCCAATCCAAACGACGCACGCAGTCCCTGCAGCCGTGGTCGTGCCCACGAGCAAGGTGTAACACCCACCCAATAGATCGAGCCGAATCCGCGCCCACATCCCTGCTTGGGATTTGTGGACGTAACGGTCTTCCTCATGCTTTTCCTTGCCGAATGCCTTAACAACGCGGACTACCGACAGCACTTCCTGCAACACGGCCATAGCGCTGCTTTCCAACTGCTTCACCTCTTTCGAGCGCTTGCGAAAGCGCGGCCGGTATGCCATGGAGAGCATGAAAAGGACGGGCGAAACGACCATCGCAACCAGAGCGAGCTGCGCATCGATCCGAAACGTCACGTAGAACATAACCAGCAGGGTTAGGGTGGAAGTGACGAACGGGCCCAGGCCGTCGATGGCGAGATACTGCATGGAAGCCGTGTCGTACTGTATGCGATATACAGAGTCCGTCGTACCTTTCGTGTCGTGATAGCCCAGTGAAAGACGCTGCAAGTGAGAAAAAAGGCGAGCACGAAAATCTAAGAGCAGCTTCTCGGCAGTCCAGGTACGAAGAAAAGAATTCCCCAGTGCAAAGAGATTTTCGAGCAGTGCGACCGCCAGGAGCAAAACAATTGCGATAATCAGAACTGCGGCGGCTGAGCGAGTCGCGGATGCCGGCAGGAGGAAGCTGAGAAACCTTGGCAACGGGCGTGTGCCGATGGCGCTGTCTACCACGATCTTCAAAGGAAGAGGTGAGAGCAGACCAACCGGAGTTGCCAGCAGCCCCAAAACGAAAATTCCAGTGAGATGAACCCAATACGTTCGCGTTTGCTGCGCTAGCCTCCGAAGCAGTGCCAGGTCTGACTGTTGTATTTTGCTCATCCTCGCCTATCCACGTATCGGGTCTGCGACGAGTTGTATTGGGCCGGCCGGCCCTGGCGACGTTTCTCTCGTGGACGAGACCTGAGGGGTGCCGTCGGGATCGCTGACTCAGCCTTTATCATTACTCCGTCTTCTAGAATTCAAAACGCACCAGCATTTGTAGGCGTCGAGCGGGCCCTGCAGAGATCGAACTTCCAAAGAAAGGCGAGCTCAGATTGCCTACTGGCTTGCCGAGGTTAACGTGATTCAGAACGTTGAATGCGTCCACGGCTACAGTTGCGGTCGGGCCGTTCTTCTCTTTCTTATGTTTTCCCGTATTGGTTGTTGCCAAGCTAAATGCCTTGGCTACTCGGAAGTTGAGCGTGGTGGACCCTGGCGCTTCCAAGCTGTTGCGTGGTACACCGGCGGGCCGGGCATTGGCAAACGTGGTCCCGTAATCGTCGGTTCCCGTTGTCATGGTGTAGGGCTGTCCGGAGTGGACCGACAAAGACGTGCTTAGGCTGACGCGCTTCGGGGCATTCAAAGTGCCGTAGAGATAAAGGAAGTGCAGAGAGTCGAAGTTGGACCGAGACCACTCGCCGGTGAGATCGTACTGATTTGCAGGAAACGAAGCGATCCCGGCGGTGTCGTCATACGATCGGCTCAGTGTGTATTGCACCATACCATTGAGAAAATGACGTATTTTTGTGCGCACGACCAGCTTTAATGCATTGGCCGAGAAGTTTCCCGCCGACTCGATCTCGCGAAGAGTGCCCAACTCCGGATTGGGGCGCTGGATGAATAGCGGAGGGAGAGGGGCGTTTAGGTCGCGCGACCGAAACAAATCGAAGCCGCTAATGCCCATGTAGGTGGCTGTGAACGTCGTCGATTTTCGCAGCTGTGTTTCCACGCCAAAGCTGTATTGAAAGCTGTAGGGCAAACGGAGATCAGGCGCAAACCGGACTATGCTGTTCGGGAGAGTCTGAGCTATGCCACTGACTGCGAAGGGGTTTGGATAGCTGGGATTGGAAAGCAGGATCTGGCGCAAGGTTTCACCGTTGAAACGAAGCATGTCGGCAATTGCCGCCTGGCCAGTGGTTTCGTAGAAGATTCCCGTACCACCGCGGAATACGATCTTTCTGAGCTTCCCCGGAGTGAAGGCGAAGGAAACTCGCGGCGCAAAATTCAAGGGATCGGAAATGTAGTTCTGCCAGTCGTAGCGGACCCCCAGGGCAACTGAAAGCCCGGGCCGCACGCGCACTTCGTCCTGCGCAAAAAGACCTAGCTCTTTCTGCCAGAAGATCAACTGACTGGTCCCTTGCTGTTGCCGGAAGGAAAAAGGTTGGCCCAGGACGTAGTCTTGGATGGAGGAAAACTGGAAGGTGCCATCAAAATTGGTCCGGTCATTAATACTCCACCGGCTGAGCTCCGGAAGATTGAACCCTAGCTTGACCAGGTGTTTGCCGCGGGACCAGGACAGCGTATCGGTAACCTGGAGGTAGTTGCGCAACTCGTCGTAGTTCGTCCGACCACCGCCACTCACGAATGCGTCGAGCACCTCAATACGGGGCTGTCCTTGAATAATACTTTGGGTAGTGCTGTCCGACGCGGTCGCTCGAACAGAGAATTCGTTGCTCAGATTTGGGGTGATCGCAGCCCTATCGCTGACGATGAGATAGTGTCTCTTGGCGAATTCATTTGAGCCAGCTTCAGGCAGATCTACCCCACCGATGCCGCTACCTTCGTCGGACCATTTGAAGAAGCTGTACCGTACCGCCAGATTGTTAGCTTTGCCTAGCTGTTGATTAATTCCCGCCAAAAAGTACGTACTGAGCTGGGGATTGGGAAAGGTCTCGTTAAATGTTCCGGAAGGCACCTGAGCATATACGATCGATTGCCTGTCATCCTGTTTTCGACTCGCGCTGACCTGGAGTGTGGTCTTCTTGCTTGCCAAAGGTCCGCTGAAATAGGCGTCGTAGACTGAGAGGCGCTCCGGTGGCCGAGTGCTTGCGAAAGCGTTTCGTGCGTCTAATCTGTAGTCTCGGAAGGATGCATCCAGAGAACCATGGAAATCAGAAGATCCACTCTTCGTGATAATCTCGATTCGATTCTTGCCGGGTGCTGAATACTCCGCGGCATAAGGATTCTGATTGATCCTTACCTCCTGAATGGCGGACGTAGGGACACCCAACTCGGAGACTGGAATCCCGTCAACGATTAGTGAAGGCCCCCGGGAGCCCCCTGACGTCGGTCCAAGGATTTCAGTAACAGCAGCTACGAGGTCGTTGCCCAGGATCGGGAACGAATCTAGTGCTTCCCTGTCTAGTCTTATGATATCCGCATTCTCGGCTGCTTCACGGCTTAGCTGGCCTTGAGGATTCGGCACAGTTATTTCCTCGTGCAATTCCCGGAGAGCTAGGACGATGCGCAGCGGCGCAGAGCTCGGCCCGACATTCACGGTGATTCTTGATTCCTTGAAACCCTCGTGCTGCACTTCGAGCTCGTAGCTGCCCGGCATTACGTTCGCGAAGTTGAAGCGCCCCTCCGAATCCGTCGCCATGGACAGTTCGAACTTGCTGCTTCCTCCGTGGAGAGTCACCGTCGCTGCGGCGACCACCGCATTGCTCGGATCGAGGACTACACCGGATACGCCAAACACCGCGGCTGGGCTCGTAGACCCTTGTCCATCGCCGCGCGCAGACTTCTCCTGGGCCATAGCAACTGTACTTGTTAACGTCAGGAACAACCCCAGCAACAATCCCGTTTTGAGTGCGACTCGGAGGCACTGGGACTTCTCCGTCACAATTGGACGAAATTCGCCCCATGGTGTGTTTGCCGCCCCGATGGTCCAAGAGTGTCCTAAATTTCGCTGTTTGGCGTCGTGGTGGTGTCCCAGATTGACTTTACAGGTGCTCGGTGTCGGAACAGAGTTGACTAAGGGAATCTGGAATCCCTTTAACGAGGCGCTTTTTCGGTGTTCGTTCATGCCCGCGCCAATTCCGTCACGAGGTTGCGGAGCCGCACCCAGTACGCGAGGGCAGCGTCGCTTCGCGTAAAGTTGGGATCGTCGCCTAGCCAGCGAACAGTTATGTACAACCTTGCGGCCCTGAGGATTCTCTCGAACTCACGGGGTGCACCTGCTGGCCAGCGGGTCCGGATGTAAGTCGCCGTGCATACGTCAGCGATCTTGCTCTCCCATCCATCGATCAGGCAGGCCAGATCAATCAACCCTTCGCCGACGGCAGCGGATTCCCAATCGACCGGACAGATCTGCCCGTTGTGAAACAAAATGTTGTGCTGATAGAACTCGCCATGGATGATTGCCGGTGCCAATGCCAGCAAAGGCGAAAGAAAGTCCTCTGCGCTTGTATGGAGACGGTGCAGCCAGGTTGCTTTCCTACAACTTATGTCGGCGAAATCGATCGTTCGGCTGACCCATCCCAAGTAGTATTCGTTGTCATATTTCTTTAGGAAGTGGAGGCGCTCGTTGTTTAGGAAATCGTGGCTGGTCAAGTGGAACTGAGCAATCCAGCGAGCAGTCTTCCGCATCGCCACAGGGTCATTCAGCTTTCCGACCCTGATGCTGCCGTCTAGGTACTCCAAGAAGAGCCAATGTTGGCCTGTTTGCGAATCCGTGTAACCTCCATAGAATTTTGGCCGAAACTTGTCCGTCCGGCCCAGGATGTGCCGGTAGGTTGCGATCTCGTGGCTCACGCCACCGCGATGCCCGTGCCCGGTGTAGTCAACTCCAGCCGTATACTTGCAGAAGAGTCGGCGCGGTTTTCCTCGCCCAATCCGACAAGTCACAATTTCACAGGGGAACGTCGTGGCATAGGGAGTGGGTTCGCGGCCCAAGAGACTGAGCGACCGTTCAGCTATTCCCCCATCTTGAAGGGCTGAGCTCAGACCTCTTTTCAAGGCATCAGTCTTCGGGAGTCCAGAGACGAGATCCGGCATAGCTTAGACCTCTAAACCCAGAGCCTGAGTGGAGGCATTCAGCTGCGGCGCGTAGATTCGCAGGCGTCTCATCGCCCTTTCCTGGGACCCCGCAGCGAGCCGCACCATCTCCCAAGCAATGGCCGAGAGGTTTTGGAAGAGAACACCACAACGTGCCTGCTCCTCGACTCGCTCGAGCTTCATGCTTGCGCAAGTCTCTCGCGCGGTAGCCCAGTAGCTGACGGTGTCGATCTTTGCCAAGTCGGGCGCAGGCGGTCCCCAGCCAGCTTCTTCCCAGTCCAGAGGCAAGAAGGCCACACCCGAGTCAGTGTGTCGAATGAGGACGTTCTTTGGTTGAAGATCGCAGTGGACCAAAGTCTGCGGAAGGCCTACGCATAGCTCTTCGAGGACGTGCCAGCTTCGCTCTAGGATTTCGAGACAAACCAGGATACTTTCGGCGACCGACCGATCTCGGTCACTCCAATCCCGTTCTGCTACGCTCTGGCAAAGGTCTCGCCGCACCCTCCGTAGAATTTCTAAATACCACTCTGGTCCGCGTTCCGGCAGACGGCCGCCTATTCGCAGATTTGAGACCGCGCCGTGCAGCCGCGCTAGCCAATGAGAAAAGGCCGCCCGGAGACTCTCACCCTTACCAGAAATCGTCGTGTTGCCGCAGTCTTCGAGAAATAGCCAGCCGTACTCTCCGGCGCCTTCTTCGACAAAACCATAACAACGCACTGACTCGAGCGAGAGCTGCTCCAGAATCTCACCGTATATAAACGCCTCGGACTCGCCGTCCGCTCGGGGGCACCACTTGCTGATAATATGGGAACCGCCAGGACCCACGCCTTCGATCCTGCACACTGTTGATCTGAAGGTGTTCTTGAGAAGGGTTATCGCGCGTGGCCTGGAAGAGCCGGGCCGAAGTTGCAGCCAGGCTTGAACGGCCGGACGCACCATTTCCTCGATTTGCCCCGGGCTCGCTGGCCTAGACTTAGACAATGGCGCGCATCCTTTCCGCCGCTCGTTCCGGGCCACTACGTGAGGCCACGGCTATCGCCTCGACGGCTACCCTGAAATCGTTGGACACAAGTTGCGCCGAGGATTGCTCGACTTCTTTTTCGCGAATTGCGCGGAGAGCCAATGCGGTGGCGGCTTCGCACTCCTGCAGCATCGACAGGCCTAGCACGACGCCTATCACCCCCACGGTCACGGAAGCAGTCCATGCGCGAGCAGTACCTGCTCCGATGGAGATCGCAACCAGTGTCGCCAAGACTGCGAGGCCAATCGCCGAACATTTCGGCAAAATTTTCCACCGTACAAGTTGCTTTCCTTGGCCGTGTTCCTCAGCAACCACGCGCAGGCGCGCCGATCCTAGAAGCCCGCTACAAGTCTCCAAGTCCCAGGCATCAAAGACTCCACCTCTGCGGACGACGGCGAGTTTCTTCAGAGCGGCTTCGACTCCCTCAAGTCGATGTTGCGCGGCACGCCACACCTCACTCCAAAGAACGATCGAATGCGCCCTTGGAAAGGTAGGGGTTTCGGGTTTGACCCAACGCCAAGGCGCGAGCCCCCAACGTACCCGTCCGAACAGGCGCGCCAGTGGCTGCAGAAAATGGAGAAGCGTCGTGGCACACATCAGACGAACCCTTTCCAAGAAGTTCCGAGCCATTCCAGTCCGAGAAGCGCGGAGACCGCTGGCGATGGCATGAGTGGCGGAGGCGCCGAGAGCGAACAACAAGAGTGGCGCGGCCAGGAGTAGAGGCCTCCAGCCGTAACCAAGTCCAGTCAGCAAGAAGAGAAGCCCAACAACGAGAAACCATTCGGGCATCAGAATCAGAGACGAGAGCAATCCTGGTGCGGGTCCATAGAGGCGCTGGAAAGTGGCACTGCCCCAGATTCCTTGGTATATTCGACCGGCCCGCGGAATAATCGTGAGGAAGCCGTTGCCATACACTCTTCCCGCCCAGGAGACGTGACCGGCGGAGTTGTATTTCTCAGGCCACTTTTTCTCGAGCAGCGCTTCGGCTCGACCATAGCCGCACTGCTGCTTCAAATACGTTCGAACCAAATTGCGACGATGGTGCCATACAACAGCTGCCGAACTGAATCCCAACTTCCAATTGCGCTTTTGGAGACTCCAGCAAGCGTCCACGTCGTCACCCGCGACCCGAAAACGTTCATCGAAACCGCCAATTTCAAGCAGCGAGGACCTCCGAAACGCCATGTTGCAGCCTGGAATGTGCTCTGCCTCGCGATCCGTCAGCATGACGTGAATTGGCCCTCCAGGCGAATTCGCCACGCAATCGGCGACCCAGCCATCATCGTACGGAGGAAGATTCGGACCTCCCACACCGACAAATTCACTGTCTAGGAACACGGTCGCGAGGTACTTCAGCCAATCTCGGTCGGGATAGGCGTCATCGTCGATATAGGCGACGATTTCGCCAGTCGCTGCGGAAAGTCCGGTATTGCGCGCGCTTCCCAGACCTGAATTCGGAGTTCGAAGTAAGCGGAAGCCGTAATCTCGCACACAGTCTGTAAATTGACTGGTAGAGCCATCATCGACGACGATGACTTCGTAGTTCGGATAATCGATCTTCCGCAAGTGGCGGAAGCATTCTGCAAGCCATTTGTGGCTTCCGTCGTAGGTGCATACAATCACCGAGATTCGCGGCCAGTTCGCGCTGACGGAAAAGGGAACTTCGGCGAAAACGCGTCGAACGGTGTCTAGCGCGAGCTTGGGGCTTCTGTCACGTCGCGTGAGCCCAAAGTCCCAGTCTTCGATTTCGCATCCGCCTCTATGCCATTCATCTGTCCAGGAAAAAACACATACTCCTGCACACCCGCCTGCGAAAGCGCTCCGGACTTGCCATTCAAGTGAATCAGCCTGGCCCTGCTCGCCATTTCGCCGGCTGTCCAAACCGATCTCCGCCAACAGCAATGGGCGATTACCAGCAAGGGTTTGTAAGCGAGCAAGGTAGACTTCAAACGTGCCCTGCGATTCGAGATATACGTTGAAGCAGAAAAAATCCAGAAAAGGGAGTTCCAAAAATTCAGTCGTCGGAAAATTCACGTAGGTCACGAGCGCCTGGGAATCTTGAGCCTTTGCCGTCTCGTAAAGCTTCTCAATGAACCGTTCGACTCTCCGGCGCCCGAGCCAGCGCACAATGCCGGCAGGAATCTCATTTCCCACGACATAGCAAAGCACTGCCGGGTGACCGGCACACTCTCTTACGCCCTCCCGGACGCGTGCCTCAATTGACCGCGCGGCGCGCGAGTCATCCAGGAAAGTGACGTGCTGCTCCCAAGGCAGCCCCACCATGACTCTTAAGTTGGCCCGTTGCGCCGCATCCAAAAACCATCTGGGAGGAACGGTATAGGTTCGGACAGTATTGATCCCTGCTGCAGCCATGGCCTCAAAATCCTGTGCGACACGAGATTCGTCGGCGTATTCGCTTTCGTCCTCGGCTGCGCGGAAGGGACCATATGCGACGCCACGGACATACAATTTTTCTTCGCCAACGAAGATGAATTTCCCTTGTACTTCAGGACGCAGCGAAGTTGGACGAGAACAATTCGGCTTGCCGTGAAGAGCTGAAGTCACGCTGCTCAAGAGCTCCTGTTTCTCGCGAATGGTCCCTCCGGCAAATCGGACTCAATTCCCGCAAGAGTCTGGCCGCGTGGGTTCCAATGTAGCCTGCACCTCCCGTGACGAGGATCCGCATAACTCTCATCCGAAGAAGAAAGCCCCGCCCTCAAGACTCGGGCGGGTTTCCATGAACGTTCATGAACAATTCATGAATGTTCTGTAAGTGCTTGGCTACAACGGGTCGACGCTACGCGCTCGACCGCGGCAGGTCAATTGCCGCTACGGTTAACCCTAGGGGTTAGTACCTTACTCCAGGTTTTTCGTTTGCCGGCCAGGGAAATGTTTTCGACCAGAATACATATTGGGCTCCGATTCGCAGGAATCCTCCGCTACGCAAAGGCTTGACCCAGCGGACTCGAACCGTCGTGGGGATATATTGGCGTTCGCAACTGATCGAGCACCACGTTCTGAGAAAGTGTGGATGAACCTGAGCACCGAGCAGTCGTATCTCAGCGAGAGCCTTTATCGATTGCCATAGAGGCTCCCAATTTGGATCCTGTTTCCAGACATACGGCCGCTGGAATAATGGGGCGTCACGACGCTCAGTTGGGTCGAACAACCCATAGACCGTCCTCACGCAACACAATAATGAAGCCCGCTGGGGGCAGACTCTTGCGGAAGAGCACTTGAAACCCGCTAACGTAAACACAAGCAGTTTTGGCTTGCTTTACGAGAGGAACGTAAACGGGTCTATCTACGCGCAGCCGCTTGACCGCGCTCCCGATCGCTGAGTTGAGATTGCCGATGGCTATGGCACCGCGCGCGAGAAACGCGGACACGGTCACCGCTTCGGATTAGAAGATGGCAGATAGAATCCGTCGCCTGCGAACGAAGCAGAGATCGTGCCTGGGCCAAGCGTCTGGTTGAGAGTGATGGAGCAAGAGGCTGTGCCCGTCGCATCCGTTGGGCTGGCGGAACACGACTGCGAGGCGATGCTGATGGTGATCATGCGCCCGACAATGGGCGTGGTGCCGTCCTCCTTAGGGTCGCCGAACAGTAGTGGCATGGTTGTTGGCAATGACGGTTGGGCTGCCTGCCGTAAAGCTGACGGTGGTTTCCTCTTTTGTGATAGTGAACGAAGCTGATGCGGAACTTGCCACTTAAAACCCATGACTGGCGAAAGACACGTTGACCATGCAGGGCTAGAGAAATTTGTAGGTTGAGAATAGCGGGAGCAATGCATCTGATCAGAAGTCCGAACAGCTCCTTCTGTGTAGACGCATCCAGCCTAAGCCTCGGGAATGATGCGTATCGCAATGAGGCATTTGCCGTTCTGCGCCTTTTCCACTCGCACTACGGAACCGTGTTCTTCGGGGTTTGTCGGCCCTCCCCGACGGACATCGCGGGTCAAGTAGACTTCCATGCCGGCGTAATAGTGGTTCAACGAACATTCAAGGAGCAGACCGCCTGGTGATACGTTTACAGTTGTGCAATTCTCTCCGGGATATTGTGAATTAACGGGACGAAGAGAGACGAGCAGCGACACATTGGTCCTTTGTTCGCTCCGGGCAACCGACCTTGCGCGTGGGACGGCACGAGTAAAGGAAAGAATGGGCACCAAAAACAAACAGGCGGTCAGGATGTATAATCCAAACCCGGGACTTACGAGAAACGAACTTACCATCCTGATCGCGCCGCTGGGATCTTCTGAAGAAAGCAGCGCGGTGTTCATTAATATTTCGGTCCAGGAACGGAGGTCGGAGCTCATCAGCATGACGTGTAGAACGGCAATGGCACTCGCAGAACCCCCCAGCAAGCTACATGTTGCAACCGCTTTTTGAGAGAAAAAATGACCGAGCAGCGCCAATAAACAGAAGCCCAGAGCGGCAAAAACAAACCACGGAACAAGCGACGCCATGCGTAAACTAAAGGGTATCGGCAGAGGCTTCACTGCCATAGGCACTCCCGCCGAAGAAACCAGCGACGCACCAGTAGCGGACGAATTGCTAATCGTCGCCAAGATGCGCAGGTCGGATTGGAGTTGAGAGATCTCGTAGCGAACGTTCAAAGCGTTGATGGTTTGGCTGCCATTGTGCACGTGCAATCTAAGGAGCGG
>Ga0126378_10000657_pt1 | contig 25340 bp, 25 predicted proteins | sample PanSoiMetPlot_23_FD_92587 | JGI IMG/M metagenome (GOLD analysis project Ga0126378, IMG submission 92587) | Tropical forest soil microbial communities from Panama - MetaG Plot_23 | ecosystem: Environmental > Terrestrial > Soil > Tropical forest > Bulk soil | place: Panama | collected 2016-02-17
CCTCCTGACGGCTGCACTGGTGCCGCTGCTGATCGGCCTGACCGACAAGGGTCAGAACGGCCCCGATGGCAGTCCCTACGGCTGGTTGACTCCACAGGTGGGCGGTCTCATGCTCGTCGCGGTCGTCCTGCTGGCCGTCTTCATACTCGTGGAGAGCCGGGTAAAGGAGCCGGTCATCCCTCTCGACCTCTTCAAGGACCGCACCACTGCAGCCATCCTCTCCGCGGTCTTCTTCTTCGGCTTCGGAATGTTCACCGCGATCATCTACCTGCCGCGCTTCTACCAGAGCGTTCGCGGAGTCAGCGCCACGCAGTCGGGCTACGAGATCTGGCCGCTGCTGGTGGGCCTGATCGGTGCCAGCATGGTCGGTGGCCTCATCATCACCAGGACCGGCAAGTACAAGAAGATGATGCTGGCGTCGATCGTCGTCCTGGTCGTCGGCGCCTACTTGATGACGAACCTGCAGCCGGACACCTCCAGCGTGGTGATCTGGAGCTGGATGCTTCTGCTGGGGGTTGGCATCGGCCCGAGCATGGCGGGCTACACCACCGTGATCCAGTCAGCCGTGCCCATGAGGCGGCTGGGCGTGGCCACCAGTACGCTCACGCTTCTGCGCCAGATCGGCGGCTCCGTCAGCCTGGCCATTGCGGGTACGCTCTTCAACGCGGCCTTCACCGGCAAGCTGCCCGACCGGCTCGCTGCGAACGGTGTGCCGAAGCAAGTCGCCGACCCGATCGTCAACGCCGCCTCCAGCGGCAGCCTCGGTGCAGTCGGCTCTGTTGCCGGGCGGCTCGGGGGTAACCTTCCGCCCGCGCTGCAGGCGATCGTCCCGCGCATCGTCAGCTCGCTGCACCAGGCCGAGACGGCGGCGATCGCGCAGCTGTTCTGGCTCACGATCGCGGCGGCAGCGGTGGCATTTCTGTGCACTGTCATCATGCGAGAGGTCCCGCTGCGAAGCGGGCCAGCACTGCGCCAGCAGCAGGCCGTGGAGCTGACCGCACCCAGCGATGCAGAGCCTGTGGAGCGGGCCGCTGCATCGTAGCCTCCGGCGCCGCAGCTAGGCTGTCGGTTTCCGCTCCGGATCAGCGACCCGGGCGAAGAGGTCGCGCGCCGCACTGACGATCAGCTCGACGCACGTGTCCAGCGACAGAGCCGTGCTGTTGATCACGAGGTGGTAGTTGGCCGGATCTTCCCAGCGCTCGCGCGGGTGGAAGTGGCGCACGTAGGCGGAGCGCGCCCGGTCCGTGTCGCGCTGCTGGGATGCCGCCACCTCTTCGGTGATCCCTTCGTGGCGGACCGCCTGCTCGCGGCGGGCCGCAGGCGGGCCATCCAGACGCACGTGCAAGGTGTCCGTCCGGCCGGCGAGGACGAACACTCCCGCCCGGCCGAGCACCACAGCACCACCGCGATCAGCGGCCTGGCGCAGCGCCTCTTCTGTGATGGCCACCGTTTCATCGGCGCCGAGGCCTTCGTGGGGCACCGGCACGTTCACGTGCAGACCGGAGAGGTCGATGGCGCGGGCGAGGATGCGTGTGACCCGGCTGGTGTGCTGCCGCTCGTCGTGGGCCAGAGCGCCCCTCAGGGGCTCGGCCATCCGGGTGGCGAGAGATACGGGGATGGCACGGTCGATCAGCGGCAGTCCGAGCTTTTCGGCGACCGAGGGAGCGACGACACTGCCTCCCGCGCCGTAGGTGGCGGCGATGGTGACTGAACCCATGCAGCGGAAATGCTATCGCCTGGGAATCCCGCCGCACAGAACAGACTGGGCCGGAGCTCAAACGCCGCCGGAGGTTGGCGCTATCCGTTCTGCCGATTGACGGCTGCACAGAGGATGCGAAGCAGCTCCCGGAGGTCGCTCTCAGGCATTCCGAGCAGCGTCGCAGGTGGGTCGTCCCGCAGGCGACCGAGTGCCTCACTCGCCTTGTGTCCCTGCGGCGTGAGGTCAACCAGCTTGACACGCCGGTCGTGCTGCGCCAGGCGCCGCTGCACGTATCCACGCTGCTCCAGGTGGTCGATCACACCCGTCACCCACGAAGGGTCTACTTCCATGCGCCTGGCGAGCGTGCTCATGGAGCTGGGTGGCATGGAGGCCAGTGCCATGAGGAAATGGCGCTGGACGGAGGTCAAGCCAAGCTCGCCGAGGCCCTGCCGCCAACGCTCCTGCTGAGCCTCGAGGCACTGAAATAGCAGGCGCCACACCTGAGTGGCCAGCTCCGCTTTCTTAGCGGTCACCTCGATCACAGCGGTGACCTGAGTGGCACTCAGCGGCAGCGACTTGGCGTTGCGCCATGTCTAGGCCACCGGCTGCTCCGCTGGTTCGGAACCGCTGAGTCCGCTCTTCTCGCTGTCTCCATCGGCCGCGACATGGCGCTCCCCCACCCGCTCGCCAAGCAGCGCGTCGAGATAGGAGTGGATGCCGGCGAGGTATTCGAGCACCCAGTCCCGGGATTCGTAAAGACGCGTGGTCTCCTCCAACACCGCGGCGTGATCCTGGAGCACCTTCTGCCGCATGCCTTCGGCCTCAGCCTCCGCCCTCTGAACGATCGTGTCGGCGCGACTTTCGGCCTCCTCGACCAGGAGCCTGGCCGAGCCCCCCGCCTGCTCCAGCACGCGCGCGGCCTCGGCGCCAAGATGCTCGAATGACGGTGGGGGCTGGTTCTTCAGGGCAGCGATCTCCAACCGCATCTGCGCCATCGCGCCGGCGGTCTCGTCTGCGCGCCGGCGCTGATCCGCCAGGCGCTGAGCCATGTCCTCGACGAAGAACTCGACTTGCTGGCGGTCGTAGCCTCGCATCACCACCGAGAAGCTCGGCGGGCTCACGTAATCATCAGACTCCGATGCAATGACCGGAACCAACGCACTCATGACGATCTCCTCCGATCTTCTTGAGATGAGATACGTCAAGAATCGCCGGTTCAGGCGTCCGACGCCAGTGCTGAACCTGCATGTTTAGCGCTTCTTACCGGCAGATGCCTCGCCTGACTCCAGCGCTCCGGTGTCTACGTCGAGGTCGCTGGCTCGCTCCTCGTTGATGGCCCACCCCTCGAGATCGGCCTCGACCGGCGTGGCGACCTGGGGGAGCGCGGCGACTTCCGACGGCACCTCGACAGCCTCAGCAAGAAGCACCCCGAGATCAGAGTGGATCCGGCCCAGGTAATCCAGCATCTGGCCTCGCGACTGGCGGAGCCGCTCCGTCTGGGCCGACATGAGGCTCTGCTCGTCCACAACCTGCTGCCGGATGCGTTCGCTCTCCTCATGCGACTCGGCCAGCGCCGACCTGGCCTCCTCCTCGGCTCGAGCGCGCAGCTGATCGGCCTCGGCAGCAACCGCAGCCAGGATCCTGTCTCGCTCGCCAGTGGCTTCGTCGAGCCTCGCCACAGCCGCCTTCTCCAGCTCTCCTGCATGCTGCTCCGCCTTCTCGATCAGCTCGGCCGCCTCCACCTCGGCCTCACGGACCAGCGCCTCGCCGCGGCTCTTAGCCTCCTGGACCAGGAGCTTGGCCGACTTACCGGCTTGCTCCAGTACACGGGCCGCCTCGGATCCAAGATGCTCGAACGAAGGTGGTGGCTGGTTCTGGGCGGCCGTAACCTCGAGCCGCATCTGCGCCAGGGCTCGCTCTGTCTCGTCTGCGCGCCGGCGCTCCATGCCGAGACGCGACGCAAGATCTTGAATGAAGGCCTGGACCTGTTGGCGATCGTAGCCTCGCATCACCACCCGAAAATTCGGCAGTCTGGCTCGACCATTTGATTCAGATGCGGTGGCGGGCTCCAGCACGCTCATTTACGACCTCCTTCCCGACGACCGATGTTGGCACCAACCCCCAGAACCGATGCGTGCCCAGCCCGGGCAGTGTGAGGACGCAATTGTCCTCGTGTGGCACCTCTTATCGCAAACGCCACCCGCTGTGGTATGAGTCGTCGCGACCTTGATTTATCGCAGCCCGTACCCGGACGTCAGTGTGCCCAATGTGAGCCTGACGGAACTGGTGCTTGGCAGCGCCTATGAACGCGGCGAACATGCGGCACTTGTGGACGGCAGCACGGGCAGGGTAATCACCTACCGAGCGCTGGCTGATGCGGTCGAGTGGACGGCCCGAGGCCTGCACAGAAGGGGCTTTCGGAAAGGCGAGATCGCCGTCATCTGCTCGCCCAACCGGCCCGAGTTCGCCATCGCTTTCCACGCGGTAGCTCGCCTGGGAGGCACCACGACGACAATGAACCCGGCCCTGGCACCCGCCGAGATGGCCAGGCAGCTCGACGACTCGCAAGCCAGCGTCGCTTTCACAGTGCCGGAGATCGCATCGCGCCTCCACGATGCGGCCGCTGAACCGTTCCGTGAGATGTTCTGCTTCGGCGAGGAGTCGTTTGCTGCCCTGGCCGCGGACGGCGTACAGGCTCCGGAGGTCGAGATCGCTCCGGCGGAGGACGTCGTGGCGCTCCCCTACTCGAGCGGCACCACCGGCGTCGCCAAAGGGGTGATGCTCACACACCGCAACCTGGTGGCTAACCTGCTGCAAATGCACCCGGTCGACGCCACCAGCGACCGGGACACCCTGATCGCGTTCCTGCCCTTCTTCCACATCTACGGGCTGGTGATCATCCTCAACCTCGGTCTCCTGCGAGGAGCGACCATCGTCACCCTTCCCCGCTTCGAGATGACCGCCGCACTGAAAGCGATCGAGCACTCGCGGGTGACCCGGCTGCCGCTGGTGCCGCCCCTCGTGCTCCGCTTCGCCAGGGACCCCAACGTGCACGCGCACGACCTGACCAGCATCCGGATGGTCATCTCGGGTGCTGCCCCGCTGAGTCCCGAGATCGCCGCCGAGCTGACGGCCAGGCTCGGCTGCCCGCTCAGACAGGGATATGGGATGACTGAGCTCAGCCCGGGAAGCCACATGCAGCCGGAGGAACCGGAGCTGATCCGTCCGGGTTCTGTCGGAGTGCTCCATGCGAGCACGATCTGCCGGCTGGTCGACCCTCTCACCGGTGAGGACGCCGCGCCGGGCGGTCCGGGCGAGATCTGGGTCCGGGGGCCTCAGGTGATGAAGGGCTACCTGAACCAGCCTCAAGCGACGGCCGAGATCATTACACCCGACGGCTGGCTCCGCACAGGCGACATCGGTACTGCCGATGCGGATGGAAACTTCTACATCGTCGACCGGCTCAAAGAGCTGATCAAATACAAGGGCTTTCAGGTGCCCCCGGCCGAGCTGGAGGCGCTGCTGCTGGCGCATCCGGCCGTGGCGGACGCTGCGGTGATAGCGGTCCCCGACGAGGAGGCCGGCGAGATTCCCAAGGCGGTCGTGGTGCCGAAGCACGGGGCGAACGTGAGCGAGCAGGAGCTGACCGTGTACGTCGCGGAGCGGGTGGCGCCTTACAAGCGGGTGCGGGCCGTCGAGTTCACGGCTGAGATCCCGCGCTCACCGTCGGGCAAGATCCTTCGCCGGGTCTTGATCGACCGCGAACTCGGCTAGCAGCTCTTTTCCCAGCGCGCGCTCCTGATGTTGTGGACGTGCACCAACTGACCCTGTTTGATCGGCTTGCGGGTAAGTCCGATGCGGACCCCGTACTCGATCACATCGGCGCTCTCGGCCAGATCGGTGAGGGCGACCTTGTGGCCCAGCGGCACGCGCTCCAGCACCACCAGCCCCAGAGCGCGCTCGGAATCCATGTAGACGACACGGCTCTCGCCGGGCTCCACGTCCTGGACGGCGACGGCGACGTGGTCGCCCTCTTTGTGAGCCAGAAAGTGCGGTGCGCCGGTCCGCGCCGTGACCCGCTGCTCCGCCGGCCCCGACTCGACCCCTTCCATCCGAAGGGCTGAGTCTACGCCTGGTCTGGGGCCGCCTGCGATAGAGGTCTCTATGGGGTTGGGCAGGGCACCGGGCCAAATTGCCGCAGAAGACCCCTTCCAGGGAGCAGAAAACGGCCAATCTCCCATACTTCGCTCGGTTGCGCTACATCTGCGGACCAGGTCCGACTCGCCGGCGACTTCCAGCTCAGCCCACCAGCGCCGGCGGGCCGATCGGGTGCCACGTCTCGATCCGCCGGAGCGTGCGTGACGCGGACTCCACGACAATGCTGTCGGCCCTCGCCACTTCGCCGTGAAAGCGGATGCCGCGGAGGAATTCACCCTCAGTGATGCCCGTGGCTGCGAAGAACACGCTGGCGCCGCTGACCAGGTCATCGAGCCCGAGCACGCGGTCGAGGTCCATAATCCCGGCCTCGATGCCACGCCGGCGCTCGTCATCCGAGCCTGGCCAGAGGCGGCACTGCATCTCGCCGCCCAGCGCCTTCAGGGCGCAGGCCGCGAGGATGGCCTCTGGGGTGCCGCCGATGCCCATCAGCACGTCAGCGCCACGATCGTCCGGCATCGCAGTCTCCACGGCTGCGGCGACGTCACCGCCGCTGATCAGCTTGAGCCGTGCTCCCGCCGAGCGAACCTCGCCGATCAGAGCTTCGTTCCGGGGACGGTCGAGCATCACGACAGTGAGGTCGGCGACCTTGCGCCCCATGTATCGAGCGATCCGCTTGAGGTTGTCTCGAACCGGCGCGTCGATGTCGATGGCTCCGTGTGCTTCGGGCCCCACCGCGATCTTGCTGGTGTAGTGGACGCTTGGAGGGCGGTACATCGTGCCCTCGTCGGCCATCGCCATCACCGCGATCGCGTTGGGCAGGCCTTTTGCGGCGAAGCTGGTGCCGTCGATCGGGTCGACGGCCACATCGAGCTTGTTGCCGCGGCCGCTGCCCAGCCGCTCACCGACGGCAAAGCAAGGTGCCTCGTCCTTCTCGCCTTCGGTGGCCACCACCACCCCGTCGACGTTGACCGAGGCGAGGGCCGCACGAATTGCGTCGACGGCAGCCTGATCAGCCGCCTCCTTGTCGCCTCGACCCACCCATCGAGACGCGCTGAGCGCCGCGGCCACCGTCGCGCGCACCAGGTCCAGTCCGAGGCTGGGCTGCAGCACATGCTCGGTCATCGGTCCCCTCCCTGCGACATAGGTAAGACCCATGTTGGGTGGCGTCCGACATGCGGTCAAGCCCCTCGCCGCCGGCTCAGCCCTTGATCGCGCCGCTCAGCCCGCGCACGAAGTAGCCCTGAAATGCGACGAAGACGATGAGAACGGGAATGAAGGAGATCGTCATCCCGGCCGCGAAGCCGGCCCAGTCCAGGGAGTGCGATCCGTGGAAGGCCTGCAGTCCCACCGCCAGGTTCTGCAGGCTGGGCTGGCCGAGCGTGAAGACCAGCGGGATGTTGAAGTCGTTCCAGCTGTGGATGAACTGGAAGATGACGACGACGGCGATGATCGGCCGCGCCAGCGGCAGCATCAGCCTGAAGGTCTGAATGAAGTCGGCCCCATCCACCCTGGCGGCGTCGAAGAGGTCCTGCGGCAGATGCTCGAAATAGCTGGCGAAGAGCAGCACGTAGAGGGCCCCGGCGCCGCCCGACATGGCGAGGACCACGCCCAATCGCGTGTGGAGCAGGCCCAGGTTCTGGATCAGGACGAACTGCGGGATGATGATCGAAGCCACGGGCACGAAGATCGTGGCGATGATCAGCTTGTAGAGGAGATCGCGGCCCGGGAAGCGGTATCGCGCCAGGACGTAGCCGCACATGGCCGACTTGGTCAGTTCCACAAGTGTCGAGCTGACCGAATAGACAACGGTGTTCGCAAAGAAGTCGCTGAACGCGGCGCCCACCCAGGCCCGCACGAAGTTGGTCGTAACCAGCGGGCTCGGCACCAGGCTGGCACCGGCCGTGAAAGCGCCGAGCTGCGTCTTGAAAGCGGTTGAGACCACCCACAGAAACGGGTACGCCCATACGAAGCTAACGCCGAGAAGCAGCGGTATCGCGATCAGGTTCAGGCGGAGTGTGCGTCGTAGGCGGAGCGGGCGCCGCTGCAGGCTCTCGATCGCCGCGGTCGGAGGCGAGAGGACCGCCATTTCTATACCCCGTACTGGCGGCGGAGCTGCTCCGCCCGACGAGCCAGGAGCCCCTGCCCGCTGACGAACAGGAACGCCAGCACCGCGAAGATCAGCGCCGCGGCTGACGCGTAGCCGTACTTGAAGGGCGCCTCCCGGAAGGCTTCGGTGTAGATGAAGTACGAGACCACGTAAGTGGCACGGCCCGGCCCGCCTGCAGTCAGGGTCACGATGATGCCGAACACGTGCAGCGCGTTCACCAGTGCGAGCAACGTGATGATCACCGCAACAGGCCTGATCAGCGGGAGCGTGACGTGGAACATCTTCTGACGCTCGTTGGCTCCGTCCAGGTCGGCCGCCTCATAAAGCTCCTCCGGCACCTGCTGGAGGGCGGCCATCCAGTAGAGCATGTATTGACCGAATATCTGCCAGACCGAGATCAGGATGACCGCCAGCAGTGCCGTGTTGTCGTGGCCGAGCAGGTCGACGGGCTGCTTCAGCAGACCGTGCTCCAGCAAGAAGGAGTTGAGCGCCCCGTTCGAGGGGTTCAGCAGGTACGTGAAGACCAGTCCCGAGAGCGCTACGGGCAGGATTATGGGCAGGAAGAAGACAGTCCGGAAGAAGCGCTTGAAGAGGAGCCAGCGGCGCGTCAACAGGACGGCCGCCAGCAGCGTCAGGGGCAGCTTGATGATCGTGTTCAGAACCGCGAAGAGCAGCGTGTTGCGGAACGCCGACCAGAAGAGAGGGTCGGTCAAGATCCTGGTGTAGTTGTCGATGCCGATGAACTGGTTCAGCGGTTGGGCCCCATCCCAGTCGAAGAACGAGTAGATGACGGTGGCGATCAGGGGCCACAGGGTGAAGCCGAGATACAGCGCCAGGAAGGGGAGCAGGAAGACGGGGATCCAGAAGCGGCTGTCATCGCGGCCGACTCGAAAAGAGATGCGGTGGCCGGTCGCCCCGGGGGGCTCGCCCGCGGCCAGGGCCACCGCCTGGCCGGGATCGGCCACTGGTCTCTGAGCCAACGGGCTAGCTCTTGGGGTAGTTGGCGGGATTGTAGTCCTGGTCGTAGTTCCAGCTGGCAAAGGTGTAGCAGTCCCTCGAGACCTTGAGCCCTGCGGCCTGCTCCTTCTGCAGCTGCGTCTCGAACGTGGTCTGGCGTATGTTGACCAGCGCCCTGGCGTCCGCGGTCATGTCCCTGTTGTTGACCAGGTTCTGGACCATCACCTCATACTCCCCGTTTGGACGGGTCGTCGAGGCCGTCGTGAAGGCTTTGGAGTCGGCGAGAGCCGGGCACTTGAGGAGAGGCTCGGGATAGACGACGCGGAAGCCCTTGGTATCGGCGATCTTGAAGACGGACTTCCAGGCCGGATCGGTGAGGTACTTCTTGTTGTCGGCGAAGGCCAGGGTGGCGAAGCTGTTCTTCAGGAAGTTCTGGACGAAGAATCCCGTCGGGTTGGTGACCCACTGGATGAACTTGAAGGCCTCAGCCTGGTGCGTGGACTGCGAGCTCAGCCAGTACGCGTACTGAGAGTAGCGCTGCGAGAGCGCCCCCCTGGGGGTGTCGTCCGGCATCGGGTGCGCCGCCACGCCGTAGGAGTCGCTGTGAAAGCCGAGCTGGGCCCAGACACTCACCATCCAGGGCCCGTCCATGTAGATCGCCGCCTGGCCGGCGGCGAACTGCTGCCTCGAGAAATCCTTGTCGTTGACGCCGGGCGCCAGGTAGCCGTTCTTGTTCAGGCCCACGATGTAGTTGAAGGTGTCGATGAGCCTGGGATCATCGAGGCTGAACCGCCCATTCTTGTAGTCGAAGAACTGCTCGCTCATTCGCCCGGCCGCTAGCGCGAACCAGAGCCGCTGGAAGTCGACGTCCTTCATGGGTGCGGCGATGCAGTAGGCCCTGGTTCTGGCCTTGATCGCTTTGCACGCGTCGCTCAGCTGGCTCCACGTCGTCGGCGGCTTGCTGACGTCCAGACCCGCCTGCTGAAAGACCGCCTTGTTCATGTACATGTAGCCGGGCCCCCAGTAATGGGTGTCCTGCCAGGGAAATCCGTAGACCTTGCCCGTCTTCAGCGTGATGCCATTCAGGAAGGAGCCGGAGGGCCAGCGCTTCTCCCAGTCCGCGGCCGCATTGGCGTCGGTCGTCCAGGGCTGGATCCAGCCGTTGGCAAGCAGCTGGTTCATCGCGTTGGGACCGCCGGTGGTCCAGTAGAAGACGTCAGGCGCCTGCTTGCTCGAGAAGGCCAGCGGCAGCGTCTGGTTGTACTGCGCCTGGGCGATCGACGTCCACTCGATGGTGACGTTGGGATTCAGGCGGTGGTACTCCGCGGCCACCTGTTTATGGAAGTCGGTCTGCTCGACCGAGTAGTCCTGAAGCCTGAGGGTGACGGGCGCCCCCGGCCCCTGGGACGGCTGCGACGCCGATTGTCCGCTGCCACAGGCGATCACGCTCAGGGCGACGGCCAGTACCGCCGCCAGGCCTTTCCAGCCGACCATCTCACACCTCCGTGGCTCGAGCGTGCACTGTGTTTGTAAACGCTTTCCCAATCATGGGCTCTGGCTGCCAGAGTCTAACCCCAGCAGATGCAGGCGTCAACCGTTGAAGTTCCCTGACCAGCGGAAAGCGTTTACCATGTTGCCGACCAGACGATGGAACGAGCACCGACCATAGCAGACGTGGCGCGGCTGGCAGGCGTCTCGGTGGCCACCGCCTCGAGGACGCTGAACGGCATTCGCGCGGTCAGCCCGCCGCTGCGCGACAGAGTCCTGTCGGCTGCACGCGAGCTCGGATACGCACCGAACCTCCACGCCCGAGCTCTGGCTCAGGCCAGCGACGGCTCCGTCGGGGTCATCGTCCACGACGTCGGCGATCCATACTTCGGGGAGATCGTGCGCGGAATGCTGCGGGCGTCCGCGGACACGGACCGCATGCTTCTGATCTGCAATACGTACCGCGACCCCCAGCGCGAGCTGGCCTACGTGGCTCACTTCAGAGCCCAGCGGGTGAAGGCCCTGGTGATGGCCGGCAGCGACCTCGAGGACCGCGACTTCGGTGCGCGGATGGCGGCCCAGATCATGGGTTTCGAGTCCGCGGGCGGACGGGCGGCACTCATCGGCCGGCACTATGCGCCGGGTGACTCCGTGATGCCGGACAACGTCGGCGGTGCCAGGAGCCTGGCCCGGGCGCTGGCCGAGCTTGGCCACCGGCGGATCGGCGTGATCACGGGCCCGCCCAACCTCACGACGACCTACGACCGGCTCTCCGGCTTCCGGATGGGCCTTGAGGAAGCGGGCCTGGAGTTCCCCGCCGGTGCCGTGGTCAACGGCGATTTCACGCGAGACAGCGGCGAGCGGGCCGCCGGGATCCTCCTGGAGCGCGTCCCGGATCTGACCGCCGTCTTCGCGCTGAACGACGTGATGGCGATCGGAGCCATGAGCTGGCTTCGCAAGCAAGGCATCCATGTCCCGAAGGACGTGTCGGTCGCGGGCTTCGACGACATCCCGATCTCTCGCGACCTGGTGCCCTCTCTGTCAACCGTCCGGGTCCCGATGGCCGAGATGGGCGCCCGTGCCCTGGCGCTGGCCCTGCAGCCGCGCACCTCGAGCATCCGCACCGAGCACATGCCAACCGAGCTCGTGCTTCGCGAGAGCATGGTGGAGGCGCCACCCAGGTGACGCCAGGCTGCCTCGAGGGTCTCACGATGGTGCGCCGCCGGGCTATGGATGCATGATGCGGCAGCGGCTCGTGACGGTTCTGATCCCAGAGCGCTGGCGGGAGCGTGTGCTTTCGGCGGAAGCCGTGGCGCAGCTGGCGGCTCAGGCCGAGGTCCGCTGGCCCGACGGGCCTGACCCGCTTGGCGAAGAGCTGCCCGGGCTGTTGAGCGGCGCCGCTGTCTGCCTCACCGGCTGGGGCACACCGCGCTTGACACAAGAGCTCCTGGCTGGCCTGCCCGAGCTCAAGCTGGTCGCCCACACGGCAGGAAGCGTACGCTTCCTGCTGCCGGCCGATGTCCTCGAGCGCGGTGTGCGTGTCAGCCACTCCGCCGCAGTGATGGCGGAGGCGGTCGCCGAGCACGTCGTCGCGCAGGCGTTGCTCAGCCTGCAGCGCCTTCATGAGGTGGATGCGCTCATGCGCCAGGGAGAGTGGGACTCCATTCGCGAGTCGATGTCCCGCCGGCTTCTGGGCGCCCGCGCTGTGGGCATCTGGGGCGCAGGGCGGGTGGGTCGCGAGGTGATCAGGCTGCTTCGCGCCTTCGGCTGTAAGGTCATGGTCGCAGACCCGTACCTGGATCCGGCCGCGGCTGAGCGGCTGGGGGCCGAGCTGGTCAGTCTGAAAGAGCTCTTCCTCCGAGGGGAGGTGGTCTCGCTCCATGCGCCGCTGCTGCCTGATACCCGAGGTGCGATCGATGCCGAACTGCTGACCAGTCTGCGCGACGGAGCGATCCTCATCAATGCGGGCCGCGGTGCTCTGCTCGACGAGGCCGCCCTCCTCCGAGAGCTCTCGAGTGGGCGGATCAGGGCAGCCTTGGACGTCTTTGCCGAGGAGCCCCTGACGGCTGACAGTCGGCTCCGGCGTCTGCCCAACGTCGTTCTCTCACCGCACATCGCCGGCCACAGCGAGGAGACCCACCTGCGCCAGGGCCAAGCCATGGTGGATGAGGTGGGCCGTTTCTTGCGGGGGGAACCCCTGCGCTACGAGGTCGGCCCCGAGTTGCTGGCTGTGATGGCCTGACCAGCGCCGCTGCGGGAGGGGGGCGCCGCCGGCCGCTACGCTGACTCGATGCGGCTGGCAGCCATCTTCTTCGACGTCGGCGAGACGCTCGTTGACGAGACTGAGGTCTGGGGCGGGTGGGCCGACTGGCTGGGCGTCCCGCGTCTCACCTTCTTCGCCGCCATGGGCGCCGTTCTGGCTCGAGGCAGCGACGGACTGGAGCGCACCGAGGAGCGACCGGTGCTCCGCGAGGTCTTGCGGCTGGTCCGACCCGACGTCGACTTCGCTGCTGCGGCCCAACAGCGGGGTGACACCGAGCAGGGTTTCACCCTCGACGACCTCTACCCGGATGCTCTTCCCTGCTTGCTGGCGCTCCGCGAAAGAGGCTATCGGATCGGCATCGCCGCCAACCAGCCCGCGCGGGCAGACGCGGTGCTCCGTCGCAGCGGCCTTCCGTTCGAGTGGCTGCTGATCTCGGAGCTGGAAGGTGTTCAGAAGCCAGACCCGGCGTTCTTCGAGCGAATCATGCAGGTGACCGGGCTGCCGGCGGCCTCGGTCGCCTACGTGGGCGACCGGGTCGACAACGACGTTATCCCAGCCCACGAGGCTGGTCTGGTGCCCGTACACATCCGGCGTGGACCCTGGGGCGTGCTCCAGTCGGAGTGGCCCGATGTGGAGCGCGCGGCACTGCGCCTCGACTCGCTGCGGGAGCTTCCGGCGCGGCTGAGCGAGCTGGAGGCGGCTGCCACCCGCAGGGGGTGACCCTCTCGTTCACGCCGCCTGGTGGCACGTAGGGATACGATCCCGTCGAATGACTCAGCACCGCGACGTCGATCGCTTCAACCGGTGGGCCAGGACCTATGACCGCCACTGGATGCAGCGCTTTTTATTCGACCGGGTCCAAGAGACGGCGCTCCAGCTGGGTGGGCTGGAGGTTCCCCGGCCGGCCGCGATCCTCGACGTCGGCTGTGGAACCGGGCGCCTGCTCCGATCGGCGGCAGGCCGGTTCCCGGGCGCCAGGCTTGTCGGCGTCGACGCCGCGATCGAGATGGTGAAGCAGGCGGAGGCGTCGCTTCCGGCCGGGATCGCGATCCGGTTCCAGCAGGCGACCGCTGAAGAGCTGCCATTGCCGGATGGTGAGTTCGACCTCGTATTCAGCACGTTGACCTTCCATCACTGGCACGAGCAGCGCAGGGGCATCGCCGAAGTGGCGAGGGTGCTGGCTCCGGGCGGCCGCTGGCTGCTCGCTGACTTCATCGTGGCCGGGCTGATGCGATACCTTCGCCGGATCCTCAGGCTGACGCAGTTCCCCGAGCGTGGAGAAGTCGGCTCCATGCTCTCGCCTGCGGGGTTGCAAGTGGTGGCGGAGCGGCGAGTGCCGGGGCTTGGCGGACAGGTCACGGTCATGGCGATCGGGGGCAAGACGTAAACCCAGGGCGCGGCGCTTATGCGTTCCGGCTGGTGCCAGACTGTGGCGGATCATGGATCTAGAGCACGCGCTGTCCACAACCCGCACCGTTCGTAAGCGTATGGACCTTGGCCGCCCGGTCCAGGTTGAGGTCATCCTCGAGTGTCTACAGCTGGCCGTCCAGGCGCCGACCGGCGGCAACCGCCAGGGCTGGCAGTGGGTGGTCGTCACGGAAGTGGAGAAGAAGCGCCAGATCGGCGATTGGTACCGCGAGTCGTGGTATGAGTACGCGTCAGCCGGCCGACCCACATACGCAGAGGGCGACCCCCGCCGCGCTCAGCTGCCCCGCGTGGTCACCTCCGCCCGCTACCTGGCCGACCATATGGGCGAGGTACCGGTCATGGTCATTCCCTGCCACGAAGGCCGCGTCGATCGCCCGGGTACAACGAATCTGGAGATCGCCGGTCTTTACGGCTCGATCCTCCCGGCCGCCTGGTCGTTCATGCTCGCCGCCAGGGCCCGGGGGGTGGGCACTGCTTGGACGACGCTTCACCTGAAGTACGAAAGAGAGGTCGCAGAGCTGCTCGGGATCCCCTATGACCGCTATACACAGACCGCGCTGATCCCGCTGGGCTACTTCACCGGCGAGGAATTCAAGCCCGCGGAGCGCATCCCCATCGACCAGATCGTGCACTGGGACAGCTGGTAGGTGCTGGGGCCGAGTCAGCACCAATAATCTGGACGTGGCAGGCAGTAGAGCCGAACTCAACCTCGAGATGACGCGGGCCGGTGCCTTCCGCCGCGCCGAAGAGGCGCTCATCATAGCCGGCGGAATCATCAACTTTCGCGACAGTGCAGCCGGCCGGCTCGCGGCCACAGTCCCGATGAGCTTCAAATCCTTTGGGGAGACTGTAGACGTAGATATATCGGGAACCGACGGCGATGTCCGCGTGAGCATCGAGAGTACAAGCAGACTCCGGACGACACTGTTTGACTGGCGAAAGAACTCCGAGAACGTGGAGCGCGTGGCCTCCTGGATAAAGCTGGGAGACAATCGCCATAACTGACAAAAGAGAGCCCGGCTCGGAGGAGCCGGGCTCGAATGCTGTCGGTTGCGGGTGAGGGTCAGTCGTTCCCGCCGACCCTGATCGCGAATACGTCGGGCTGGGTGTGCGTGCCAGCCGCTGGGGAGGCCGGCGGCGACGTCCAGGTGTTGCGGTTGTCGCCCCAGGTGAAGAGCGTGGCGCCGTTGCTGTGGGTGCTGGCCATGTATTCACCGATGTCATAGCAGGGCCTGATGGTGCGGTCGTAGTTGGTCGTGTTGTTGGGGTTGGCGGCGGTCGGGATCGGGTTCATGCTCGGGATCAGGGCGAAGGCAGGGCTCAGATGCCGCATCCGCCGGTCCTCGAGGCTCACCCGGCCGTCTTCGCTGCTGATCTCTCCGCCCACGGCGTCCACGCGCAGTTGCCCGTTGCTGAGCTGCGTGTAGAAGCCGACCGCTACCCGCTCTCCCTCGGGGTCGACCGAGATTGCCGGGTGGACATGCTGAGGGTTGGTCGCTGTAGCCCCAGCGATCGTGACCGGATTGCTCCAGGTGGCACCGGCGTTCGGGGAGAAGAGAAGCCGGATGTCGGAGGTCGAGTTCGGGTCGCCGAAGATGGCGCTGTTCGAGGCGTTGTAACCGATGAAGAGCCGGCCATGTGTGGCGGCGAAGCTCGGCTGACTGACCAGCCGGGTCGCGTTCCGGAACCGCGGCAGCCCGAGCCGCCCCCCGCCCAGGTTGGGGCCGCTGCGCAGCACAAGGCGGAAGCCGCCGCTGGTGCCGCAGTCGGCCAGCGTACCCGGCGTGATGTTGGGGAACGCCTGCGGGTCGGGCGCGCCCGGCACGTTGAAGTTCAGCAGGTGGAAGGTCAGCCCACCATCGTCGGAGGCCAGGACGCGGAAGAAATCCTGGTCGGCCTGGCCGGCGGCCAGGAAGGGCACGTAGAGCCGGCCGGTCGAGAGGTCGACCACCGGGTTGGAGAACTGAATGAAGGGAGCCAGGGCGGCGGTGTTGGGCGGCGTGAAGATCGTGCTCACGCTCCAGGTCTGGCCGCCGTCGGTGGACCGGCCCAGCTTCAGCACGGAATTGTTCGTGCCGAAGCTCGTCCAGGTCACGTAGACGTTGTCCCGGCCGGGACTTAGAGGATCGGGGCCGGCTGCAATCCACTCCTTGTCGGAGCCCGGGTCGAGTGCCACCGTCACGCCGGGGGCGAAAGTGGTACCGCCGTCGGAGGACTTGCCGACGAAGACCAGGGACTTCCCAGCCGCGTCGGCGCCAAGGCTGGCGTAGTAGAAGTTGCCGTTGCGGTCGACGGTCACGGCGGGATCACCAAAGGTGAACGGGCTGCCCGGGATCGGCGGCAGCGAGCTCTCGGTGAAGGTCCGGCCGCCGTCGTGTGACACCCCGACGGCCGACAGGAAGCGGTGCCGGAAGGCGACCGTGTTCTGTGGTGTCAGGAACACCGGCTGGTCGGCCGAGTTGTTGAAGCCGATCACGACGTTGCGACCGAAGGCCGCCATCGAGGTCTCGCTCTGGATCGAGAACTCGTACGGGCGCTGCGGCTGGGGCAGGGCGTTGGGGAAGAACTGGATGTTGTCAAGCGCCGGGTCGTTGACCTGCACCCCGTGGCCACGGCCGCGGAAGGCCCTGGCGGCGGCCACCGTGTCCGGATCGCCGCTCACCGGCTGGTCGTTGGAATCGATCAGATCGGGCGCGGCATTCGGCCCGTCCGAGGTCATGAACTTGGCCTCAAAGATCGCGGTCTGGAGGGTGTCCTCCGCAGCCGCGTGGAGAGGCAGCGCAGCGGCCACCGTGAGGCCGATCAGCACCGCGAACAGACGACGAGTCATGGGTCCCTCACCTCCTGGCTGAAGGCCCTGTTCAATCTCTTCGCGTTGGGCCCTCGCTGCGCGAAGGATATCCCAGCGATTGCGCCCGCGCGCGTGCATTCTGCCGCCGCCGGCGCTATGGTGGGCAGATGGCCGTTCCCCGTGCCATGACCGTGGCGTTCGTAGGATGCGCTCTTGCGATCGCACTCCTGGCGTGGATGGCGATGACCCTGCTGACGTCTGGGAGCCGCATCGCGCCAGCAGAGGTGCCCGCGATTCGAACCGTCCTGGGCCAACCGCCGGTACCGGCGGCAACGGCGGCGCCCGCGGCGCCGGTTCCAGGTAACACCGCTCCCGCATCGACCTCCGCTCCCTCGCCCGCACAGCTGCCGAGCGGGACACCGGTCCAGGGCACAGTCACCTCGCCAGCCGAGGGCTACCCCGGCGGCGCACGCTGTGTCCAGGACCCGAAGAACCTGGCGTCGATCAAGTTCTGCGGCGGCAGCTAGCCAGGCGGCAACCCGCCCCTGCCGCAGGTTACTGCGACCTCGCCTCCGGCGCTTGTTTCATGATCTCGGCGCCGCGCTCAACGCGCGTGGATTTCCGGCGCGAGCGTATGCGGCAGTCTGTCGGCGTGGTCCTGCCTGATTGGCAAGCGCGACTCCAGCACTGCGTACGCCAACCGACGAGTCTTCTTCCGGATCGAAACCTATTTGTGTGTCTTTGTGATGGCGGCTTGATGAGACTCAGGGCTCGAGGCCGGCAGTAAGCACGTCAGCCAGGTCGTATCGGACAGGCTCGTCGAGCTGCGCGTATGTACAGCTACGCGGGTCGCGGTCGGGCCGCCAGCGCTGAAAGTGCGCGGTATGCCGGAACCGCGTGCCTTCCATGTGTTCATACGCCACCTCGCAGACCAGCTCTGGTCGCAGAGGCATCCACGACAGGTCCTTTTTCGCGTTCCAGCGACTGACCGCGCCGGGCAGGCGGCTCTGCATGTGCGCCTCGGCCTGAGCCCATTCAGCCCACGGGTGGCCGGTGAAGTCGCTCATCTCGTACGGCTTCAGCTCGTCCACGAGCTCCGCGCGTCGCTTCAAGGGAAAGGAGGCGGCCACGCCGACGTGCTGCAGGGCGCCGGCGCTGTTGAACAAGCCGAGCAGGAGCGACCCGACGATGGGACCTGTCTTGTGCCAGCGGTAGCCCGCCACGACGCAGTCGGCTGTCCGCTCGTGCTTGATCTTGAACATCGCCCGCTGATCGGGCTTGTAGGGCACGTCGAAGGGCTTGGCCATGACGCCGTCGAGGCCGGCACCCTCGAACTGATCGAACCAGGCGCGGGCCACGTCGACGTCGGTCGTTCCAGTGGCAATGTGCACAGGCGGACTTGTCTGCACCAGTGCCGACTCCAGGCGCTCGCGCCGGGACTTGAACGGCTTCTCCATCAGCGACTCGTCCTTGAGGGCAAGGAGGTCGAACGCGATGAAGGAGGCTGGGATCTCCTTCGCCAGGAGGTTGACGCGGGACTCGGCCGGGTGGATGCGCAGCAGCAGCGAGTCGAAGTCCAGTCGATCACCGTTTACGATGACGACCTCGCCGTCGACGACGCACCGCCGCGGCAGGTTCGCCTTCAGCGACTCGACCAGTTCGGGAAAGTAGCGGGTCATCGGCCGCTCGTTGCGGCTGCCAAGCTCGACCTCATCGCCGTCGCGGAAGACGATGGCGCGGAAGCCGTCCCACTTGGCTTCGTAGTACATGTTGATCGGGATGTCGCGGACCGCCTTTGCCAGCATTGGGCTGATGGGCGGCATCACTGGCAGTTGCACACCATCATCATGGGGCTGACAGCGTCGTGCTGTCCGAGGAGACGCCCGCGGCTGCCGAGCCGCGGCTGGAGCGCCGGCCCAGCTTCGGCAGCATCGGACTCCCGGGGCGGGCCTCCCCTCAGGCGGCGAATGACTGGAAGAAGTCCTGGAAGACGACGACGCGGGTCCGCGGTGATACCGTTCGCACCTGGTTGACGAATGTCGTCAGACTACCCGCCTCGCCAAAGACGTCTGTGAGGTCCTTGGGACCGGCTTCGAACGGCTTTTCGAAGTTGTCCCAGTGCGTTGGCAGAACCACCTTCGGCTTGTGCAGGCTGTTCATCAGGCGGCGAGCGTAGTCATGGATCTGGTTGCTGAAGATCGAGGCCACCAGCGCAACGTCGGGCTGGACCTCTGTCAGCGCCCGCTCAATGAAGTTGGCGGTGCTCATCAAGAAGATCCGGAACTTCTCGGCGATGGTGATTTGGTAGATGAGGCTGTCGCCTTCGGGCAGGTCTCCGACCACCGCGGGAGTGGGTGGCACCGAAAAGCGGTGCCCGGGCACTGAGAACTTCTTGGTCGGGCCCAGGGAGTGGAGGCCAGGAAAGACCTCGATGGTATAGCCGTCGAATTCCATGAACTCGCCACCCTTGACCTGGACGATCTTGCCCTCCTGCACCTGGCCCGTCGCCCGGAGCACATTGGCGTGGGTCTCGGAGCCGATCACCATGGCGCCGGTGTTCCTGGCGATGAATGGGATATCAGCCATGTGGTCCCAGTGACCATGCCCGATCAGGATGTGGTCGGCCTTCCTCACATGCTTCGCGATCAACTCCTCACGCGGCGCGGGCAGCGGCGTGTTGGGATTGAACCTGCCGGAGAAGAAGCCGCTGTCAAAGCGGCCGAACCAGGGATCGATCAAGATGGTGCGCTTGCCAAATGTGATCTCCCAACCGTTGGTCCCGAACCAGGTGAACTTGACCCCGGCCGCGCCTGGACCCTTCTCGTCGCGGTCCTGCTCATCGTCAGCGGCAGCCGCCGACAGTGGACTTCCTACCGCTGCTGTCGCCGCTGCAGCCGCGGCCAGGCTGGACGCAAGAAACCGGCGTCGATTAACAATCTCTCCGAAGCACATGGCGGTCCTCCCTCTGAACCCCGGAAAAGCCTCCTCCTCCCGGGAGCGCGTGATGCGCCCCCCGCAGGCCACAGCCGCCCCTGACGACCGCACAGTTACGATTCGGCCGCTTTCGGGCGTTGCCGTGCTGCTGCAGAGCCAATCTAGGGCTCCGGTCGGTATCCGTCAATGGGGCTGAGACAGGGTTCGCGAGGGAGATGCTCGACCCTATCCCCGCTGCAGCGCCGCCAGCCACACCGTAGGTATAGCCTGGGATCCCAAGGGTGACCGAAATCGCCGCCCGACGCCTCCACGCCCAGCGGCTCACGGGCAAGGCCTTCCGGTCGGTGGTGGACTCGGTGCGCTGGCTCGGCGCGGTGCAGTCGCAGGACTACGGCGGAGCCAAGTGGGCGCTCGGCCAGCGCACCCGCGACGCCACCGACGCCGAGCTCGACCGTCTCTTTAACGAGGGCGCCATCCTGCGCACGCACGTGATGCGACCCACCTGGCACTTCGTACTGCCGGAGGACATCCGCTGGCTGCTCGAGCTGACCGGCCCCAGGATCCGCCTTGGTCTAGCCGCACGCCACCGACAACTGGAGATCGACAGAGACGTCGTCGCTCGCGCTCTCGCAGCATTCACCGGGGCGCTGGCAGGCCGCCGCTACCTTACCCGCCCGGAGCTCGGCCAGGTGCTTAGCGCAGCAGGCATCTCACCCGACGGCCAACGCCTACCGCACCTGCTCATGAGCGCCGAGCTGGACGGTGTCATCTCCAGTGGGCCGCGGCGCGGAAAGCAATTCACGTATGCCCTGCTGGCGGAGCGCGCTCCGGTGGCCCGTCCACTTGACCGGATGGCGGCGGTTGCCGAGCTGACGAGCCGCTACTTCCGGAGTCGTGGACCGGCTCAGCTGCAGGATTTCGTCTGGTGGTCAGGCCTGACGGTGGCCGACGCGCGGGCAGGCGTCAGGCTCGCGGGCGGGGCGCTCGACCACAAGATCATCGAGGGCAAGGACTACTGGTTCGATGCCGCGGCCGATCCTGACGGCAATGCGGCCGCGGTCGCACACCTGCTGCCCAATTTCGACGAGTACACCGTGGCTTATCGGGATCGAGCGGCGGCGGTCCATGACGACCGTCCATTCGAGCCGGCGCTCTTCTCGTTCGGGAGCATCCTTTCCAACGTGGTCACCATCGGCGGCCGCGTTCGTGGTTCCTGGCGTCGGACCGTCGCGGGCCGGGGCGTGCGCGTGTCGATCCGGTCCCTTGACCGATTCGAAGCGGGCGAGGCGGCAGCCGTTGAAGAAGCGGGCCAGCGACTTGGTCGCTTCCTTGAACGCCCTGTCGAGCTTGGCTGGCTGTAGGCCGGCTCTGGGCAACGCAAGGGGTCCGCCACCCACAGCCCACCCCTAGAACAGCGGCATGCCGCACACAGCCTTCCCGATGAAATCGTGGAGGGCGTCGGTGGTGGGAGCCATCACCGTCGCGGCCCGTGCGTCCCGGAAGTTTCGCTCGACCCCAACTTCCTTAAGCAACCGTGGTGAGCGCTTCAACCGCCATCGGGTTCATCCCGATGAGGTCGACCAGCCGCGCCGCCCGATGGTCGGCGGCGGGGCCACCTTTCGCGGCAGAAGCGTCTTGCGCCAGTAGCCGCCGGACATGGCCGATTCGAAGCGGGACATTGTGCAGCTCCTCTCGGTGGGGATCGGCGACTTGGGGACAGGACCCGGGTGGATCCACAGTCAGCCCTTCTGGAAGGGTCCGCTACGAGGCTTTCGCAATCGGCCCGGCCGCTGGCCGGGCCGGGCCATGACGCGATTCGGAGAACCGCGGCGACGCTTCAAAACCCAACGCCGGTGGCCCCTCCCTGAGCCATCCGCGGCCTCGCCCAGGACCAGGTGGCCGCGGACTCTTGCCCAGTTACGACCACGGCGGAAAGCAGGACTTCCGGGCCGCCGCCAAGCCCAAGCTGACCTCCGTCGCACTGGCGGTGCTCACCGCAGGTAGCCCTGATTGCGCATCGCCTCGGTCAGCAGCGCGTAGCCGGCCTTGTCGCCTGGCAGCCAGCGCTTTACCCCTTCCAGATCCATGTAAGGCCTCAGCTGGGGTTCGTCGTAGTCCATGCCGAGCAGGAGCTCGAGCCAGCGGGCGGCAAGGTTTGCATCGAGGGAAGGCAGAGCTGTGAAGCAGCAGTGGTAGTAGGTCGGGCTCTTCCAGACGACACGCAGACGGGTCACCTCGGGAACTCCCTCCGCACGCAAGCGCGCCCAGGTCACATCCGCGATGGCGCCGGCCTGGGCCTCACCGGCGGCGACCGCGCGCACGACCCTCATCTCGGAATCGCCGGTGTCGCCATGCTTGCCCAGGTCGGTGTCGAACCGGAGCAGCCGGACGCGGTCCATGTTCACACCCTCTGCAGCGAGGAAGTGCAGAGGCAAGATCGCCGCGTGCCCCGAGTCCCTGCTGCCGAGGGCGAGAGTCTGGTCAGCCACTCCGCCAAGACCGCCTATTGCACTCCTCTTGTCTGCCACGATGACCGTCGCGAAGCGAACGTCGATGTCGCGCATCCCGAGTATCAGCGCCCTTCCGTGCAGCCGCGCCTCGGCCGTCACGAAGGCAGTGTTGGTGTTCCACGCAATGTCGACGACGGCTTCGAGTAGCGCCTCCACGAGTCGCTCGTAGTTCGAGAAGAGGACGTAATCCACGTCGAGGCCGTGAGCCCAGAAGTACGCGCGGAAGCCCTCCCAGACGGTGACCACACGCGGGTGGTAGGCCACCGCACCGACCAGCAGCTGCCGGGCCGACAAGCTCATTACTGGCCTCGGTGGCGGCGCCGGCTTTCTAGCCGGAAGCCTATTCTGCGGGCCGCCTCAGGAGCCCCGACCGGGCACCGCGGCGCGCTCACGTGCAGGCGCTATGTCCTCGGAGGATCGCCCCGAGTTGGGGAAAGATGCTGCAGCGCACTCACGAGAACGATACGGCAGGCCGGTAAGAGGGTCTCAACGATCCCTTTCCGTCAGTGCAGTCCGCAATCGGGTCGCCCGCGCCACGGCTCGCTTACGCGGGGGTCCAGCACCTTCATTCAGTGCTCACCCTGGCCGACGTGCCGGCCGGACGCGGCATCGAGTTGAGCTAGCGCCCAGGCCGAATCGCGGCGGTGATGCCTGGCTTGGTCAGCGTCCGAAACATGCGATCGACCTCTTCAGCCGAGTACCGCGTTCCCTCATCCATCCACCAGGTGTGCATCCCGAGCATTGAGTTGACGATGAATCGCGTGATCACAGTTGGCGGAACCGCGGGAGTCGAGCCGCGCGGCACCAGAGCTGTGATTTCGCGGCCGACAATCTTCTCGAGCATCCGCTGGAGCTCTCGGAGTACGGCCGCGCCGCTCTGTTTGCCGACCATCGCTCCCCATACCCGGCGGTACTGGTGCGCGTGTTGGAACATCGCGAGGCTGAAGCCAAAAACGCGCTCCACCGGGTCTTGAGTCCGGTTGCGAACCAGCCGCTGCTGTTCGGACAGCTCGGCTTCGAGGTCTCCGAAATGGCTGAACAGCAGCTGTTTCTTGTCGGTGTAGTGGGCATAGAAGGTTGAGCGGCCGACATTGGCGCGATCGATGATGTCCTGAACCGTGACGGCGTCGTAGCCTTTCTCGACGATCAGGTCGTAGAGCGCGTCCTCGAGCAGCTTGCGCGTCCGGCCCACACGGCGGTCCTCCTTGCGCCGCGCGTGGCCAGTATTCCCAGCCATGTGGCCCCGCTCTGTTCGAAAACGGACATCCGAGCCCAGGTTGGTGGTTGACATCTTCAACTCTTGGTCAGTATATCAGATAGCGAACGCTTTGTTCGATATCAGGCAGAGGGTTCGATTAAAGCGGAGGAGACCTCAGTGGAACTAGAGCAACGCGCCCCGTCTTCGGTTAGCGACGCGAGAGAGGAGGGGTCGGCACGCACGCCGTCGTGGGTGATTCTGATGCTTCTCTCGGTCGCCCAGTTCATGGTCATCATCGATGCGACGGTGGTGAACGTGGCCCTGCCCTCCATCGGCAAAGGGCTGCGGTTCGCGACAGCGGCCGACCTTCAGTGGGTGGTGACGGCCTATGTCCTTGTGACCGGAGGTTTGACCCTCCTTGGTGGCCGGATCACGGACCTGCTCGGCCGCAAGTCGCTGTTCCTGACCGGTCTGATCATCTTTACCGGCGCGTCACTGGCCGCCGGGCTGGCATCCTCCCCGGTCTTCATCGTCGTGGCTCGAGTCGTCCAGGGCCTGGGCGCGGCCCTTTTGACGCCGGCAGCGCTGTCGATCATCACGACCACATTCGTAGGGCCGCGTCGGACAACGGCGTTTGCGGTTTGGGGCGGGCTGGGCGCTGGCGGTTCGGCTGTGGGCGTCGTCCTCGGCGGAGTCCTGACCAGTTGGTTCGGCTGGCAATGGGTGTTCTTCATCAATGTCCCGATTGGGGTGGCAGCGGCGGCGATCGCGTTCTACGTCCTGCCAGCTTCGCCAAACGCTAGCCCGAAGCTTCAAAGTCTCGATCTTGGCGGCGCGGTTCTGTTGATCGCGGGACTGGGTTCGCTTGTCTTTTCAATCACCAGCGCCGCTAGCCACGGCTGGTTTTCAACGCAGGCGCTGGTTTCGTTGATCTCAGCGGCTGGCTTGCTGACAGCATTTGCCCTGTTCGAGCGGCGGAGCAAAGACCCCGTCGTGCCCTCCTCGATCTGGCGGGTGCGTTCGCTGGTTTCGGGCAACACACTCTTCCTCGGTGCTTCGGCAGTCATGGGAGGGGCGTTTTTTCTGAGCTCCCTCTATCTCCAGCGAGTCCTTGGCGCGAGCGCGCTCGAAGCGGGGCTGGCGTTCCTGCCCTTGGTGCTGGCAGTGGGAGGAGGAGCAGCACTTGCGTCGCGTCTAGTCCCCCACACTGGAGTTCGCCCCGTGCTGCTTGTCGGACTGGTCACCGAAGCTGGTGGAGCACTGCTGCTCTCGCAGGTGCCTTCGACTGCCAGCTATTTCATCAACGTGATGCCGGGCTTCCTGACGATTGGAATCGGACTCGGCTTCTCTTTCGCGGGTGCGCCGATCGTCGTGATGGCGGATGTCCCGGCCAGTGAGTCAGGACTTGCGTCGGGCCTGATGCAGACAGCTCACGAAATCGGGATCTCGCTTGGCGTGGCCTTGCTTTCAGCCGTGGCGACATCGATTGCGATTCAGTCGGGCCTGGCCGAAGGTTACCGCCAAGGCATGCTGGTCGCTGCAGTGATCGCCGGACTGCTCGCCGTCTTGAGCCTGACAGCCGTGCCCGCGGTCCGGCCAACCGGAACTGGCGAACGCCGTCGCCACGGGGCGTAGTCGGTCGTCCTCGGGGGAACCGGTGCCATTGGCCGGCATGTCATTCCGTTTTGGTCGGCGAGTGCCACGCGGTCACGGCGCTCGCCCGAACGCCAGAAAAGGCCGCTGGGCTGACAGCACCAGGAGCGACAGCTGTGTCACTGTCCATGTTTGATCGGGCGGCGCCGGCTGC